>Ga0299913_10005446_pt1 | contig 10868 bp, 7 predicted proteins | sample RVTome_9_FD_201360 | JGI IMG/M metagenome (GOLD analysis project Ga0299913, IMG submission 201360) | Soil microbial communities from uranium-contaminated site in the Upper Colorado River Basin, Wyoming, United States - RVT155D38 (version 2) ... | reverse complement strand
CCTGAGCGCTGTGCCTGGAGGTCAAGGGGCTGAAGCCCGGCGTTCAGGCGCCCGCCGGATTCGCCTCGGCCCACTCGACGATGCGCTTCGAGTCGGAGACGACCTCGCCCGAGTCGGTTACCAGAACCGGGACCGTGGGGCTTCCCGAAAGCTTCTCGACCTCCTTGCGCCCCTCGGTCTTCCATTGGAACGGCTTCGGGCCGATACCGAGTCCGCGGACCTTGACCACCTCGGGGTCGTGACCCGCCTCCCGCAGCGCGTTGTACGCGTTCGCACAGGGATGGCCGCCGGGGCGGATCGTCTGCATCGTCGTCCAGCAGACATAGAGCTTCATCGCGCGCCCACCCTACCTGCTCAGGTAGCGTCCCGGCCGTGGAGCTTCGCGGCGCGACCGTCCTGCTCACCGGCGCCACCGGCGGCCTCGGCCGGGCGATCGCGCGCGGTCTGGCGGATCGGGGAGCGGCGGTGGTGCTCAGCTCGCGCAAGCCGGGGGAGCTGGAGGGGCTGCGCGGCTCGCTTCCGGGCGCCGGGCACCGGGTGGCGCCAGCCGACCTCGCCGAGCCGGGAGCCGCGCTCGCCCTGATCGCCGAGACCGGGGACGTCGACGTCCTCGTCGCCAACGCGGCGCTGCCCGCGTCGGGGAGGCTCGACGGCTACACCGGCGAGCAGATCCAGCGCGCGCTGCGGGTCAACCTCGAGGCGCCGGTGCTGATGGCGCACGCGCTGCTGCCGGAGCTGGTCCGGCGCCGCCGCGGGCACCTGGTCTTCATCTCGTCGCTGAACGGCAAGGTGGCGACCGCGCGCAGCTCGCTGTACTCGGCGACGAAGTTCGGCCTGCGCGGGTTCGGGCTCGGCCTGCGAGAGGACCTGCGCGGCACCCCGGTCGGCTCCTCGGTGGTGATGCCGGGGACGATCCGCGACGCCGGTATGTTCGCCGACTCCGGCGCGAGGATGCCGCGGGCGATGGGCACCAGCTCGCCCGAGGAGGTCGCGGCCGGCGTCGTCAGCGCGATCGAGCGCGACCGGGCCGAGGTCGAGGTGGCTCCACGGATCCAGCGCGTGCTCGCCAACTTCGCCGCCCGCCGCCCCGACGCGGCCGGCAGGCTCGCGGCCCGAGGCGGCGGGACGAAGATCGCCGACGACGTCGCCGACAACCAGCAGGACAAGCGTTAGCCGGGCCACGGGGGGTAGCCTGAAGACATGAGCGACTCGTTCGGAGCCAAGGCCACCCTCTCCGTCTCCGGGCGCGAGTTCGAGATCCACCGCCTCGACGCGCTTCAGGACCGCTTCGACGTCGCCCGCCTCCCCTACTCGCTGAAGGTGTTGCTGGAGAACGCGCTGCGCCTGGAGGACGGCGAGAGCGTCACGGCGGCCGACGCCGAGGCCATCGCGGCCTGGGACGCCAACGCGGAGCCCTCCGTGGAGATCCCGTTCCAGCCGGCTCGGGTGCTGATGCAGGACTTCACCGGGGTGCCGGCGATCGTGGACCTGGCCGCGATGCGCGACGCCATGGACGACCTCGGCGGCGACCCCGAGCGGATCAACCCGCTCGTGCCCGTTGACCTGGTCATCGACCACTCGGTCCAGGTCGACGCGTTCGGCAACGCTCGGGCGTTCGCGATCAACGCCGACCGCGACTACGAGCGCAACGAGGAGCGCTACGCGTTCCTTCGCTGGGGGCAGCAGGCGTTCGACAACTTCCGCGTCGTGCCCCCGGCCACGGGGATCTGCCACCAGGTCAACCTCGAGTACCTGAGCCAGGTCGTCTTCGTCCGCGATCGCGACGGGGTCGCGCAGGCCTATCCCGACACGCTCGTCGGAACCGACTCGCACACGCCGATGGTCAACGGCCTCGGCGTGCTCGGATGGGGCGTCGGCGGGATCGAGGCCGAGGCGGCGATGCTCGGCCAGCCGATCTCGATGCTGCTGCCGCAGGTGCTGGGCTTTTGCCTGAAGGGCGAGCTGCCGGAGGGCGCGACCGCCACGGACCTGGTGCTGACCGTCACGGAGATGCTTCGTGAGCGCGGCGTCGTCGGCATGTTCGTCGAGTTCTTCGGACCCGGCCTGCACACGCTGGGGCTGGCCGACCGGGCGACGATCGGCAACATGTCGGCGGAGTTCGGCTCGACCTGCGCGATCTTCCCGGTCGATGCCGAGACGCTTCGCTACCTGGAGTTCACGGGTCGCCCCACCGGACTGATCGAGCTGGTGGATGCCTACGCGCGCGAGCAGGGGATGTTCCACGACGACGACTCCGAAGATCCGACCTTCTCCGAGACGCTGGAGCTGGAGCTGGGCTCGGTCGAGCCCTCGATCGCGGGCCCGAAGCGCCCGCAGGACCGGATCGCCCTCACCGATGCGAAGCCCGCCTTCCTCGAGTCGCTGCGCGAGTTCGACCCGGAGGCCGCGGAGAGCCTCGGCAGCAACTATGACGAGGCGGTCGCCCAGAGCTTTCCCGCATCCGACCCCCCGGCGGAGGACCACAACGGTGAGCGCGGCAAACCGCGACACGCCGGCGGCGTCGCGGTCTCCGAGCGGGAGGCCAAGCCCGTGCAGGTGACGCTCGCAGACGGGAACGAGGTCACGCTGGACCACGGGCGCGTCGTGATCGCGGCGATCACGAGCTGCACCAACACCTCGAACCCGTCGGTGATGCTGGGCGCCGGCCTGCTGGCGAAGAAGGCCGTCGAGCGCGGCCTCGAGAGCCAGCCGTGGGTGAAGACGTCGCTCGCGCCCGGCTCGACCGTGGTCACCGACTACCTGAGCCAGGCGGGGCTCGACCAGTACCTCGACGCTCTCGGGTTCAACCTCGTCGGGTACGGCTGTACGACCTGCATCGGCAACTCGGGCCCGCTCCCCGAGGAGATCTCCAAGGCGGTCACCGAGAACGATCTCGTCGTCTGCTCGGTGCTGTCCGGGAACCGCAACTTCGAGGGGCGGATCCAGCAGGACGTCCGCAACAACTACCTCGCCTCGCCGCCGCTGTGCGTCGCCTACGCGCTGGCGGGGCGGATGGACATCGACATCCTCGACGACCCGCTCGGCACCGGCTCGGAGGGCGAACCGGTCTACCTGCGCGACATCTGGCCCACGAACGAGGAGATCAAGGACGTGGTCGCCGACGCCGTGCGCTCGGACATGTTCACGAAGAGCTACGCCGACGTGTTCTCCGGGGACGACCGCTGGCGGGGGCTGGAGACCCCGGCGGGCGACCGCTACACCTGGCCCGACTCGACCTATGTCCGCAGGCCGTCCTTCTTCGAGGGCATGAGTCCCGAGCCGGCGCCGATCGAGCCGATCGAGAACGCCCGGGTGCTGGCCGTGCTCGGCGACTCGGTCACCACCGACCACATCTCACCGGCGGGCGCGATCAAGAAGGCCAGCCCCGCCGGGGAATGGCTGATCGAAAACGAGGTCGAAGTCCGCGACTTCAACTCCTACGGCTCGCGCCGCGGCAACCACGAGGTGATGATCCGCGGCACCTTCGCCAACATCCGCCTTCGCAACCAGCTCGTCGAGCGCGAGGGCGGCTACACCCGTCACTTCCCCGATGGAGAGGAGACGACGATCTACGAGGCCGCGATGCGCTACGCGGCCGACGGTGTGCCGCTAGTGGTGCTCGCCGGGAAGGAGTACGGCTCGGGCTCGTCCCGCGACTGGGCGGCCAAGGGCACCGCGCTCCTCGGCGTCCGCGCGGTGATCGCGCAGAGCTTCGAGCGCATCCACCGCTCGAACCTGATCGGGATGGGGGTGCTGCCGCTCCAGGTACCTGAAGGCGAGACGCTGGAGTCGCTCGGCCTCGACGGCGAGCAGGAGGTCACGGTGGGAGACCTCCGCAACGGAGAGGCGCGGTCGGTCGAGGTGAGCGCGGCCCGCGACGGCGCCGACCCGGTCGTCTTCGAGGCCGTCGTTCGTCTCGACACGCCGAACGAGGTTCGCTACTACCAGCACGGCGGCATCCTTCACCGGGTCCTGCGCGAGCTTCGCTGATCGCCACCTCGCGCCGCGCCAACCCGGCGCGGGACCTCTCGCTGGCCCGCCGGCCAGCGACCGCGGGCATCCGCTATTGACTTTCCCAGTGCGAATGCATAAGAATGGGTGCAACCCGCGATACCGGGAGCAGGGAAAGTGCAGGGGGAAGTTCTCTCAAGACTCGTCCCCGGCCAGTCCCGCCTCCGGGGACGATCGCGTCGGCATCCCTCCCTGGCTACCGACGCGCAGGCGTGGCGCGGGCCGTGTGGACCCCCTGCCTCCCGCGGCCCCGCCTCGCCATTCCCTTAGGTGGCGCTGACCGCAGCGCCCTCGAAGCGGCTTATGTCGTCCAGTTCGCCCTCCACCGCGGCCAAGACCCCGGGTGGCAATTGGCCGAAGGGGAGCAGCTCGGCCTCAAGGCGACGGCCCGCCCGCCGCAGCCGCCAGGTTCCGACAGCAGTCCCCCGGAGGGTGATCGTTGGCCGCAGGATTCCTCCGCCGGGCCCGATCTCGGCCCAGCTCCGATCCGGGGCGATGAAGCGCCGCTCGCGATGGCCCATGAGGTAGGTGTCGTAGGCCGGCAGCAGCCTGACGAGGTCATCGGCCGCCACCCGTGGCGCCCTGCCCTTGGGCTGCCACGCCGCCACCCCAGCCACAGGTGCCTCGCGCAGCTCGCTCGCGATCGCGGTCATCCCAGCCCGCACGTCGCGCAGCGACAGCCCCGCCCAGCCGGCGAAGTCCGCCTCCGTCGCGGGACCGAAGGCGGCGAAGTACCGGCGCGCAAGCTCGGCCAGCGCCTGCTCACGCCCATGGTCGCGCACGGTGCCGAGCCAGTCCTCCGCCGCCACCAGCTGCATCGAACCCCCATCACCGGGTCCAAGGCACGCGAGTCCGGTCGAAACGGCCAGCGGAAAGATGTGGCCGCGCCTCCGCGGGTCCATCGGGATGCCGCTTCGTTCAAGGCGTTCCGACAGCTCGCTGCGCGTCAGCGGGCCATGACGGCCCAGGTGCCTTCCGATTCCCGACAGCGCTCGAGCCTGGGTGTTGGCATCCACGCCAAGCTGGCCAAGGCACCGTCGGTTGAAGGCTTCCATCAGCGGCGCGAACAGCGGGCGCATCCATGGCAGGTCGTCGGTGGCGATCAGGTGAGCCGTGTTCCTCATCAGCCATAGCCGAATCAGCGAGCGCTCCTCGGTGCGTGCCCGCTCCACGTCCGCGGCAATGAGCGATGGATGCCGGGCGCGAAAATGAAGGCGGGCGGCCGGCAGCTCCTGGGCCTGTGCGCCGCAGATCGCGCGGGCGATGTCGGCGGGATGGTGGTGCGTCCGGGGGCGGTGGAGGAGCTGGCGGGCGGCCCGCGCCCTCGCCAGGCGGGCCAGCTCGGCGTCGCCGGCTTCCCCGGGCCCGCTCAAGCGGCCGCCCGGCGCCGGTCGAGCCACTCGATCGCGATCACGCTGCCAACGGGGCCGACCGGAGTCAGCGTCGCCGCCAGCAGCGAGTACGGCGCCTCCCGCCGGAGGATCGCGACCCAGATCAGCACCGCCAGCGCGATGAACCCCAAGCCGTGCGCCCAGCCGAACACCATCGTCTGCGTGTCGAAGCCCGGCGCGAGCCAGAAGAAGAGGAGCGCCGCGAACAGCCCGAGCTCGAACCACGAGGCCCGTCTCACCCAGGGATAAAGCGGGCCCGGCCGGGGTGTCCGTAGGGCGTTACGCGCTTCCACCTCGCCGAGCCTAGTGCACACCTGGGCGAGCGCTCGACCGCGCGGAGGGGTCGGCGCCGCGAAGTGTGGACACCGGGACATGGCATCCGGCGCGGGCGAGCGGCAGACTGGCTGCCATGAGAGGTCCAACGAGGACGAGCCCCGGACGGTCACCGCGCGAGGTGCGCGCGGTGAGCCAGGCGAGGCGCCTGGTCGGGCTCGAGCGCAGCTACCACTGCTCGTCTTGCGGCTTCGAGCAGCGGTCGTGGACGCGCCTGAGCTCGTGCCAGGGCTGCGGTGAGCGGCTGGTGGTGGCGGTAATCCGTCGCGCCGCCGTGCGGGCCGCGTAACCGCCCGCCGCCGTCCGCGTCCCGGCCCGATCCTCCTTCGGGCGCTGTCGTGAGCCGGTCCCGCGAACCCCGCGGGGCCGGCCCGCGGCTCGGGAACCGAAGCTAGCCGGTCAGCGCCGTGAGCACGATTCGCTCCTGCTCGAGGCGGTGGGCGGCCGGGTAGCCCTCGGAGGGGCTCGCACGCTCCGGGCGGCCGACGTAGCGGAACGCGACCCCCTCGGGTATCTCATCGGGCAGGCGGCGGTGCATGACCTTGAAGGCGCCCATGTTCTGGGGCTCCTCCTGGACCCAGACGATCTCCTCGAGGTTCGGGTAGGAGGCGATCAGCTCGGCGATCTGCGCCTTCGCGTACGGGTAGAGCAACTCCACGCGGCCGACGGCGACGGTGTTCGCGCTCCCGCGCCGGTCGTGCCCGTCCATGTCGTAGTAGATCTTCCCCGAGCACAGCACCAGCCGCCTTATCTCGTCCCTGCGATCCTGCGCGCGCGGATCGTCGAGGACGAACTGGAACGAGCCCTTCGTCAGGTCCTCCAGCGTCGAGGCAGCGGCGCCGAGGCGCAGGAGGCCCTTCGGCGTGAACACCACCAGCGGCCGCGGCTTCGCGATCCGCGCCTGCCGGCGCAAGAGGTGGAAGTACTGCGCGGCGGTGGTCGGGTTGGCCAGGCGGATGTTGCCCTCTGCCGCCAGCGCGATGAAGCGCTCGATCCGCGCGCTCGAGTGCTCGGGCCCCGAACCCTCGTACCCGTGGGGGAGGAGCAGGGTCAGCCGCGTGGTCTGGCCCCACTTCGACTCGCCGGCGGCGATGAACGAGTCGATGATCACCTGGGCGGAGTTTGCGAAGTCGCCGAACTGCGCCTCCCACAGGATGAGGCTCTCGGGCGAGGCGGCCGAGTATCCGTACTCGAATCCGAGGCACGCCGTCTCCGAGAGGGGGCTGTTGTGCAGCTCCATCGGCGCCAGCGCCCCCGAGAGGTTCTGGATCGGCGCGTACTCCAGTCCGGTCTTCTCGTCGTGCAGGACGAGGTGCCGGTGCGAGAAGGTGCCGCGCTCGGTGTCCTGGCCGGTGAGGCGGATGTGGGTGCCCTCGGTCAAGAGCGAGGCGAAGGCGAGCGACTCGGCGTGTCCGAACTCGATCGGGCCCTCCTCGAGGATCTCGGTCCGGCGCATCAGCGGCTTTCGCAGCTTGCGGTGGATCGTGAAGCTCTCGGGCACCTTCAGCAGCTCCTCGTTCAGCGAGCGCAGCCGCCTCTCCGAAACGGCTGTCTCGACGTCGGGGCTCTTGCTGCGGTCGAGCTCGCCGGTGCCGAGAGCGGTCGAGCTCGGGTCCTCGTACTCGCCCGCCTCCATCTTCGCCCGCAGGTCCTTGAGGATGCCCGACAGCTCCCCGCGGTAGGCCTCGGCCTCGGCGGCGACCTCCTCGGCCGTGACGACGCCCTCCCTCTCCAGCTTCTCGGAGTAGATCTCCGACGCGGGCGGGTGCTCCTTGATCTGGGCCGCCTGTTCCGGTTGGGTGTACGCGGGCTCGTCGGTCTCGTTGTGGCCGTAGCGCCGGTAACCGATCAGGTCGATGACGACATCGCGGCCCCAGCGCTCGCGGTAGGCCATCGCCAGGCGGATCGCGGAGACGCAGGCCTCCACGTCGTCGGCGTTGACATGGATGATCGGCACGTTGAAGCCCTTCGCCATGTCGCCGGCGTAGGGGGTGGAGCGGCCCTCCTCGGGGTCGGTGGTGAACCCGACCTGGTTGTCGGTGATGATGTGGACGGTGCCCCCGGTCGAGTAGCCGATCAGCGCCTGCAGGTTCAGCGTCTCGGCGACGACGCCCTGGGCGGGGAAGGCGGCGTCGCCGTGGAGCAGCAGCGGGACGGCCACGTTCGGGTTGTGGTGAAGCCGCGGCCCCGAGTGCTCGGTCTGGGCAGCCCTCGCGGCGCCGGTCACCACCGGGTTGACGAACTCGAGGTGGCTGGGGTTGGGGTAGAGCCGGATCTTGATCTGCTCCCCCTCCGGCGTCGTGACCATGCCCTCGGCCCCGTGGTGGTATTTGACGTCGCCGGTCCCGGACTGGGGCAGGGCGGCGATCGCCTTCACCTGCTCCAGTGCCTTCGCCCCCTCGAACTCGGCCAGGATCGACTGCACCGAGCGGCCCAGGTTGTGCGCGAGGACCGAGAGGCGCCCGCGGTGGGCCATCCCGATCACGACCTCCTCGGCGCCGCCGCGACGGGCGAGGAAGACCAGCTCGTCGATCATCGGCACCACGGCGTCGAGACCCTCGATCGAGAACGTCTTCTGACCGAGGTAGGCCTTCTGGAGGAACCGCTCGAAGCCGTTGACGGCGCCCAGGCGCCGGCGCAGCCACAGCTTCTCGTCGGCGGTCAGCGGCGTCCGGTGCGCGCCGGTCTCGATCATGTCCCGCAGCCACATCCGCTGCTGGTGGGACGAGAGGTGCTCGATCTGGTAGGCGATCGTTCCGCAGTAGGCCTCGCGCATCCGGGGCAGCGCCTCCAGCAAGGTCTCGCCCTCGACCCCGATGCGCAGGATCCGGGCCGGGATCCGTGCCATCACCTCCGGCGTCAGGTTGAGGTTCTCGGGCTCCAGTGCGGGATCGCCCTTGGGATCCTCCGTGGCCAGCGGGTTGACCCGTGCGGCGAGGTGTCCGTGGGTCCGGTAGGCCTTGAGCAGCGAGGTGGCGGCCTGGACGGCCTGCAACAGCTCCTCGTCCGGCGCGACGGGCGACGGCGCCGCCGGTGACGCCGGCGCTGCCGCCGAGAGCGCGGGTGCCGAGGCCGACGCGGGGTAGGCGTTGGTCACCGTGCCGGCGGCGACTTCGAGCGATTCCGCGACGCCCTCGTAGAACTCGTCCTCGCCCTGGAGGAGCTGGTCGATGCGCCGCAGGAACGAGCCCGATTCGGCGCCCTGGATCACCCGGTGGTCGTAGGTGGAGGTCATCGTCATCACCTTCGAGATGCCGAGCGCCTTGATCTTGTCCACCGGGGCGTGCGCCCACTCGACCGGATAGGCGATCGACCCGGTGGCGACGATCGTGCCCTGGCCGGTCATCAGCCGCGGCACCGAGGCGACCGTGCCCAGCCCGCCGGGGTTGGTCAGGGTGATGTTGGCCCCCTGGAAGTCGTCGGCGGTGAGCTTGTTCTCACGGGTCTTCGTGATCAGGTCCTCGTAGTAGGAGTGAAAGCCCGCGAAGTCGAGGGCGTCGGCGCCCTTGATCGCCGGGACCATCAGCGAGCGCTGACCCTTTCGCTCCACGTCGACGGCGATCCCGAGGCTGAGCCCGCCGGGTTCGACCACGAACGGCTTGCCGTCGCGCTCGCTGAAGGTGCGGCCCATGACCGGGAACTCCTCCGCCGCCTTGACGATCGCCCACGCGACCAGGTGGGTGAACGAGATCTTCATTCCCCGGTCCTTGAGGACGCCGTTGAGCGCCTTTCGCTTCGCGTCGAGCGTGTCCACGGGGACGGTGCGGAACGAGGTCGCCGTCGGGATCGAGCGGCTCTCGTCCATCGCCTTCGCCAGCATCGCCGCCGGGCCGCGAAGCGCCTTCTCCTCGCCCGCCCCGGCTGCGGGCCTCGCGGCTGCGGAGCCGTCCCCCGCCGCCTCGACATCGACCTTCAGCACCTTGCCCCCGGCGCCGCTGCCCTCGATCGAGCCGAGGTCGAGACCGCGCTCGGCCGCCATCCTGCGGGCGACCGGCGAGGCGCGCCCGTCGCCGGTTGCGCTCGCCGCCGCGGCCGGAGCCGCCGCGGTCGCGGCCGCGTCACCGTCGCCGGCGGGCTTGGTGGGCGCCGCGCCTGCGCTCATCTCGGCCAGGGCCTGCCCGACCTGGACGGTGTCGTCGGGCTGCACCAGCAGCTTGGTGATCGTCCCGCTGGCGGGGGCCGGTACCTCGGCATCCACCTTGTCGGTCGAGACCTCGACCACGGTCTCGCCCTCCTCGACGGCATCGCCCTCCTGCTTGTGCCACTCGAGCACGGTGCCCTCGGTGACCGACTCACCCATCTCGGGCATCGACACCGTCACCGTCTCGCCGCTCGCGGCTTCGACCGCGTCCTGGCCGGGCTCGGGTGCCTCGGAGGGAGCGCCCTCGTCGCCCAGATCGGCGTCGCCCTCGCCACCGCCCCCCTCGTCCAGCCCGGGCCCGGTCCCCTCGCCCGCCTCGGGCTCGGTCGCCGCGCCCGATCCGTTGCCGGTGCCGTTCGGGTCGAGCTGGGCGAGCACTTGTCCGACCGAGACCGTGTCGTCGACCTTGGCCATGATCTTCTGGATCACGCCACTCTCGGGGGCGGGCACCTCGGCATCCACCTTGTCGGTCGAGACCTCGACGACCGTCTCGCCTTCCCGAACGAACTCGCCCTCGGACTTATGCCATTCCAGCACCACGCCCTCGGTGACCGACTCCCCCATCTGGGGCATCTGGATCTCGACGATGCCGTCCGGCATTTACTCGCTGCTGAGTGTATGACCTGGCATCGCCCGCCGCGCCTGGACCGAGGGGGGCTCAGGCCACCCGTGCCACCAGGTAGACCTCGTTCGGGAGCGTGTCGTAGACGTCCTCGCGGATGAACTCGCGCGCGGCGGCGGTGTGGGTGCAGAAGGCGCAGCGCAGCGGATCGAAGGCCGGCAGGCGGCGGCGGTTCGGCGCGATCGGCATCTGGCACGACGGACAGATCAGCGCCCCGTGGGCGAGGATCTGGGCGCCGTCGCGCACGAGGCGGCGCTCCTCGCCGGCCTCGGCGCCGCCGGTCCGGCCGATGCGGACCCCCGGCTCTCCGGGATCGCCGGGGTCGGGTGCGAGGTGGAAGGCCACGGACTGAGTCTAGAAGGGCGAACCG
>Ga0299913_10005445_pt1 | contig 10869 bp, 7 predicted proteins | sample RVTome_9_FD_201360 | JGI IMG/M metagenome (GOLD analysis project Ga0299913, IMG submission 201360) | Soil microbial communities from uranium-contaminated site in the Upper Colorado River Basin, Wyoming, United States - RVT155D38 (version 2) ... | reverse complement strand
GATCCCCCGGCGCACCAGCGGCTCCCCGCCGGTGAACCTGACCTCCCGGATCCCGAGCTGCTGCACACCCACCCGGACCAGGTGGACCACCTCGTCGTCGGTGAGCACCTCGTCGCCGGGCAGCCAGTCCAGCCCCTCGGCCGGCATGCAGTAGGAGCACCGCAGGTTGCACCGGTCGGTGAGTGAGACGCGCAGGTCGGTGGCGACCCGGCCGTACCGGTCCGCGAGCCCGCTGTTCGACGTCGTGCGCTTCATCCCAGCCAGTGTAGGCGCCAATCGCGTGCGGACCTCTCCCCCACAGCCCTATGCTCCGCATCGGACGGGTAAAGGGTGTGCGCCGTGCCTCCCGGATCCCCGTGGCGGTTGGGGGCGGCTGTGACGGATTCGCCGCAGATCGAGGTCCGGGAGCCCGGCCTGCCGCCGCGGCGGGTTCCGGTGGACCGGACGCTGGAGGTCGGCCGTGAGGGCCAGGGCGTCCGGGTCAACGATGACGGCGTCTCGCGCCGACATGCCAAGCTCCTGCCCAGCCCGCTCGGGCTCTCGATCGTCGATCTCGGCAGTCGCAACGGCACCCTCGTCAACGGCCTGCCGGCCACCGCGCGCACGCAGCTCGCCGACGGCGACGTGATCCGGGTCGGGCGCACCGAGCTGGTCGTGGTCCTCCCCAACGACGAGCGGGTGCCGGCGGGGCCCAGGGTGATCACGCACGACGCACTCGGCCCGCGGCCGGCGCCGCCGCCGAGCCCGGTGATCGCCCGTCCGCCGGGCCGCGTCCGCTCCGTCGTCGGGCGAGTGCTCGCCGGCGCGGAGACCGACCCGGTGTTCCGCACCTACCAGGAGCTGCCCCGACGGGTCCCGCTCGCGGTGTGGCGCGGGGTGCGCGTCGTGAGCCTGGCGTCGTACCTCCTGCTCATCGTCGCCCTCATCGTCTGGCCGACGACCGGTCTCACCGTCTTCTTCGGGCTGGTCGTTCCGCTGCTGCCGGTCGTGTTCTTCGTCGCGCCCGGCATCTGGCGCAACATCTGCCCGCTGTCGTCGGCGAACCAGTCGCCGCGCGTCCTCGGCTTCACCCTGGGCCGGACCGCGCCGCGGTGGGTGCGCGAGCGCGGCTACCTGCTGGCGATGGGGTTGTTCTTCGGCATCGCCGGGGCGCGGCTCGCGCTCTTCAACGACAACGGTACGGCGACCGGCGTGCTGCTCGCGGGCGTCGTGGTCTCCGCGTTCGCCGGGGGCGTGCTGTTCAAGGGCAAGAGCGGCTGGTGCAGCAGCATCTGCCCGTTGCTACCGCTGCAGCGGGTGTACGGCCAGACGCCGTTCGTGCTGTCGCCGAACAGCCACTGCCAGCCCTGCCTCGCGTGCACGCGCAACTGCTTCGACTTCCAGCCGCAGCTCGCGCAGCAGGCCGACCTGCACGACCCGGACGCCCGGTGGAGCCAGCCGCGGCGCCTGTTCGCGAGCGCTCTCCCAGGGTTCGTGCTCGGGTTCTTCACGGTCCTCGGCGAGCCGTCGTTGTCGACGGAGGAGATGTACGGACGACTGGCGCTGTTCGTCCTCGGCAGCGTCGGCGGGTTCTTCGTCCTCGAGACGGTGCTCGGGATCTCGGCCGGGATGGTCACCGCAGTGTGGGGCGCGATCGCGATCACCATCTTCTACTGGTACAGCTCGGTCACGTTCGGTGACGCGCTGTCGACGCTGTTCGGGCTCGGTGACCTCGACTGGCTGCGGTGGCCCGTTCTCAGCATGCTGACGCCGCTGACGCTGGTGTGGCTGATCCGGACCTACTGGTCCGAACGCCGCTACCTCGCCGAGACCGGGACGGACCAGGTCACCGACCTCGGGATGCCGGTGCTGCCGCAGGCCGCGGGAGCGGCCGCCGGAACCGGGCCGGTGGCGGAGGTCTCGTTCGTCGAGGGCGACGCTCCGGTCCCGGCCGCGCCCGGCCAGAGCGTGCTCGAGATCGCCGAGGGCTGTGGGCTGCCGATCGAAGCAGGCTGCCGGATGGGCGTCTGTGGCTCCGACCCGGTGGCGATCCTCGAGGGTGCGCACCAGCTGAGCGAGCCCGAGGACGAGGAGCGCAGCACCTTGCGCCGGCTCGGCCTCGCCCCGTCCACCCGGATGGCCTGCTGCGCGCGGATCCAGGACGGCGCCGACGGTGCGGTCCAGGTCGGCCTCACCCCCGAGCGTGGCGGGCCGGACGTCGGTGACCGGCCGGTCGACTTCGACCGTTCGATCACCAGCGTGGTCGTGATCGGCACCGGCATCGCCGGCGTCACCGCCGCGGACTTCGTACGCCGCGGCCACCCCGACTGCGAGATCCACCTCGTGGGGCAGGAGCCGCACCTGCTCTACAACCGGATGGGCATCTCCCGGATCGTCTACGGCAGGTCCGCGATGAGCGGCCTCTACCTGCTCGATGAGCAGTGGTACGACGACCACCGGATCACTACCTGGCTGAACACCCTCGCCGCCGAGATCGACGTCACCGGCCGCAGCGTGCTGCTGGGCACCGGACAGCGGCTGTTCTACGACCGGCTGATCCTCGCCACCGGCTCCCGCGGCACCACGCCCTCGCTCGACGGGTTCGGCCTGCCCGGGACGTTCGTGCTGCGGCAGGCGGAGGACGCCAGCCTGATCCGCAGCTTCGTCCAGCAGCAGAGCGCCCGGGCTGCCGTCGTCCTCGGCGGCGGTCTGCTCGGTCTCGAGGCCGCGCACGCGCTGTACCGGCTCGGGCTGCGGGTAACCGTGCTCGAGCTGGGCGACCGGCTGCTCGCTCGCAACATCGACGCCCGGGCCAGCCAGCTCGTGCTCCAGCACTTCACCCGCCTCGGGATCGAGGTGCGCTTCGGGGTGGCGACGACCGGGCTCGAAGGAACCGACCGTCTGGAGCGGGTCCGGCTCGACGACGGCTCCTCGATCCCCGCCGGCCTGTTCCTGGCCTGCATCGGCATCACGCCCGCCGCCGATCTGGCCCGCCGCGCCGGCATCGCCGTGGAGCGGGGGGTCCTGGTCGACGACCTGATGCGCACCAGCGCCCGGGACGTGTACGCCGCCGGCGACGTCGCCCAGCACGACGGACGCGTCCTCGGGCTGTGGCCGGTCGCGACCAAGCAGGCCGAGGTCGCCGCGACCAACGCAATCGGCGGTGACGACCGGCTGCCCGTCGACTTGCCGGCCATGATCCTCAAGGGCGTCGACCTCGAGCTGTCGGCCATCGGCAGGGTCGAACCGGAGCCGGGGGACGAGCTGTTCACCGAGGACCACCCGGCGGTGCCGTCGTACCGTCGCCTGCTGGTGAGCGGCGGGGTGGTCGTCGGGGTTCTCGTGCTCGGCTCGCATCCCGACTTCCTCGCCGCAGCCACGGCGGCCGTCAAGCACCGCCGGTCGCTCGACCTGTCGGAGGTCGCCCGGCTGCGCGCCGGAGACTGGTCGGTGGTGAAGGACGCCCGGTGATCAGGCGGGGCCCGCGGCGCCCGGCCCGATGTGGGTGTAGACCCGGCGGCCGATCCGCAGGCTCCACCCAACGGGGAGCGCGAACGGCTCGCTCCCCAGCCGGGTCCACTCCGTGTCGCCGGGCGCGGCGACATCGGTGCCGTTGCTGGACATCGCGTCCCGGATCGTCAGCACGCCACCCTCGATGTCGACGTATGCCTGGACCCGCGAAACCGTCCGCTCGGGATCGGGGATGAAGACGGGCGACGCCGCGCCGCGCCTGACCGCCGGGTCCTGCCGCGGGTCGCGTCCGAGGACGTACGGCCGGTCGATCGGCACCCGGCTCCCGTCCTCGGCCACCAGGTGCGCGATCTCATCTGCCAGGAGCACGGTCTCGTTGACCGGCGCGCGGATCACGGTGGCGATACGTTCGCGACTGGGCGGTGACGGCTCGGCCGGCGCCGCACTCGGAGCGGGTGGCGGGTCAGCCGCCGAGGGTGCCGCGCCCAGTGCCTCGAGCACGAAGCCCGCACCGGCCAGCATCCCGTGTCCCAGGTCGGTGTGAGGATCCGGCGTGACCGGTCCGGAGGTGGTGATCGTGATCGCCACGCTCTGCGCGTCCGCCGGGACCGGCCGGTCCAGCCAGGTCAGGGCATCCCCGCCCCTCAGCTCGGTGTCGCCGACGACCGCGCGAGCGGCGCCGTACAGCACCAGCCGGCGCTCGTCTGCGGTGCCCACGAGCAGACCGAACGGGGGTGCCGTGGCTCGGTGTTCGGAGAGCAGCTCGGCCACCCGCCACAGGGTCTCCGCGTCGGTGGCCCGGTCGGCGAGCAGGTCGAGGAGCGACCGTGTGAAGGCGTCCGCCTCCCCACCGATACCCGCGACCGCCGCCACGTCGCCGAACCTCGCCACCACACCGCGGCCGGGCTGCACACCCATTCGGAACCGCACGCCGCTCAGCATCCCACGCGTCCGGCCCCGCCACCGGGGCAACCGTGAGGTCGTCGCGCGGGCTAGCGTGGACCGGTGAGGTCGTCCCGCCCTGCACCGTCGAGGTCGCTCCGCTTCCTGCTGAGCCGGCGCTGGGTGTTGTTCGCGGTCGCCGTCGTGCTCATCGGGTATGCGACCTGGTGGCTGGGCGAGTGGCAGTTCAGCCGGCTCGAGGACCGTCGGCAGAGCAATGCGGTGGTCCGCGCCAACGAGGACAAGCCGCCGGCGCCCGTCGCCGACGTGCTGGCTCCCGGCGGGGCGGTCGCGGAGGACGACGAGTGGCGTCAGGTCACGGCGACCGGCCGCTACGCCACGGAGGACACCGTCATCGTGCGCTACCGCACGCGCGACGGCGCGTCGGGTGTCGACGTCGTGGTGCCACTGGTGACCACCGGGGGCACGGCCCTGCTGGTCGACCGTGGCTGGATGCCGACCGACAACCGCGGCCTCGGCGTGACCGATGCGCCCGTCCCCCCGGGCGGAGAGGTCACGATCACCGGCTGGGTGCGGTCCGACGGCTCCGGCAGCAGCACCGAGGTGCACGAGCAGTCGACCCGGGCGATCTCGAGCGAGCGGATCGGCGAGGCCCTCGACCGCGAGGTGTACGGCGGCTTCGTGGAGCTCCGCTCCGAGGACCCCGAGCCCGCGGAGTCCCTCGAGCCGGTCGAGCTGCCCGAGCTCGACAACGGCCCCCACTTCTTCTACGGGCTGCAGTGGTGGTTCTTCGGGGCGCTGGCGATCTTCGGGTTCGGCTACCTGGCCTACGACGAGTGGCGGCACGGTCCGCGCGGTCCCCGGAAGAACCGCCCGCAGGCTCAGAGGGCGCGCAGCATCCCGCCGTCGACCGGCAGCATCGCCCCGGACACGAACGACGCGGCGGGTGAGAGCAGGAAGGCCGCCGCCCGGCCGAACTCCTCCGGCTCTCCGTAGCGGCCCATCGGGATCGTCGCGATCGCCGCCTTGCGGGCGGCGTCCGGATCGCCCGTCGATGCTTCCAGCTCGGCTATCCGCTCGGTCGCCACGCGGCCGGGCAGCAAGCCGTTGACCCGCACGCCGCGGGGTCCCAGCTCGTCCGCAAGGGTCTTCGCCACCATCGCGAGTCCCGGCCGCAGCCCGTTGGAGATCGCCATGTTGGCCAGCGGCGCCCGCACGCTCGAGGACAGCACCAGCGTCAGCGACCCTCCGTCCCCGAGACCGGCCCCCACCTCACGCACCAGCCTGATCGCGCCCAGGAACACCGACCCGAAGGCGTCTGTCCACTGGTCGTCGGTGATGCCGGCGACCGTGCCCGTCGGGGGACCCCCGACGGAGACGAGCGCACCGTCCAGGCGCCCCCACCGCTCCCGGGCCGCCGCGATCAGGCGGGACGGCGTGTCCACGTCCGAGTTGTCGGCCGTGACAGCGACCGCTGCGTCGCCCAGCGCGGCGACGGCGGCGTGCAGGGAGTCGGCGGTACGGCCGGAGAGCACGACGCGCGCGCCCTCAGCGACCAGGCATTCGGCCGCGGCCCGGCCGAGCCCCCGGGATCCCCCAGTGACGATGAAGACGCGTTCGCTCAGGCCCAAGTCCATGACATCCGACCCTAGACGGATGAGCGGTCAGGCCACAGGGGCGTCGTCGTGCAGGAACTGGGTGCGGTAGAGGTCGGAGTAGAGGCCGCCGCGGGCGAGCAGCTCGGTGTGGCTGCCGGACTCGACGATCCGGCCGTCGTCGAGCACCAGGATCCGGTCGGCGTTGCGCACCGTCGAGAGCCGGTGGGCGATCACCAGGGACGTCCGTCCTTCCAGGGCGGCGTCCAGGGCGCGCTGCACGGCGACCTCGGACTCGCTGTCCAGGTGTGCCGTGGCCTCGTCGAGGACCACGATCGAGGGCGACTTGAGCAGCAGCCGGGCGATGGCCAGTCGCTGCCGCTCACCGCCGGAGAGCCGATAGCCGCGATCCCCCACCACCGTGTCGAGGCCGTCGGGCAGAGCCCGAACCAGGCGCGCCACCTGCGCCGCCTCGAGGGCGGACCAGAGCTGGGTATCGGTGGCCTCCGGCCGGGCGTACAGCAGGTTGGCCCGGATCGTGTCGTGGAACATGTGCGCGTCCTGGGTGACGTAGCCGACGACGTCCTCCAGGGACTGCAGGGTCACGTCACGCACGTCGATCCCGCCGACGCGCACGGCGCCGGCATCCACGTCGTACAACCGGGCGACCAGGTGGGTCATCGTGGTCTTGCCGGCGCCGGAGGGGCCCACCAGGGCGATCATCTGCCCGGGGTCGGCGGCAAGGCTGACGTCGTTGAGCACCTGCACGTTGTCGCGCGACTCGGTGCGGGCGATCCCCTCGAGCGAACCGAGGGACACCTCGTCGGCCCGCGGGTAGGTGAACGAGACGTTCTCGAACTCCAGCCGCGCGGCGGAGCGCGGCAGCTCCACGGCGTCGGGCTTCTCCTGGATCTTCGAGGGCAGGTCGAGCACCTCGAAGACCCGCTCGAAGCTGACCAGGGCCGTCATCACGTCGATCCTGACGTTGGACAGGCCCTGCAGCGGGCCGAGCAGCCTGAGCAGCAGGGTGGCCAGGGCCAGCAGGGTGCCGAGCGTGAGCGTCTCGTCGATGGCGAGGTGGCCGCCCACGCCATAGACCAGCGCGGTCGCCAACGCGGGCACGGCCATCATCGAGGCGGTGAAGATCCGGGTCACCAGGCTGATCCGCACCCCGAGGTCACGCACGTTCGCGGCCTTGACCCCGAACTGGTCGTCCTCCTCGCCGCGGCGGCCGAAGAGCTTGAGCAGCATCGCACCGCCCACGTTGAAGCGCTCGGTCATCATGTTGCCGAGGTCGGCGTTGCCGTCCATCTGCCGCCGGGTCAGGCCCGCCAGACGGCCGCCGACCCAGCGGGAGATCAGGAACAGGATCGGGAACATGCCGAGGCACAGCAGGGTGACCTGCCAGCTCAGCGCGATCATGGTGATCCCCACCACCACGACGGCGATCGAGTTGGCGACCGTGCTGGACAGTGTGGACGTGAATGCCCGCTGGGCGCCGATCACGTCGTTGTTGAGCCGGGAGACCAGGGCGCCGGTCTGGGTGCGGGTGAAGAAGGCCAGCGACTGGCGCTGGACGTGGCCGAAGACCTTGGTGCGGAGGTCGTAGATCAGCCCCTCGCCGATCCGGGAGGAGAACCAGCCGGCCAGCACCGTGAGCAGGGCATTGAAGAGCGCGACGCCGGCCATCGCGAAGGCGAGCAGGGTGACCAGGCCCCGGTCGCCCGCCTGGATGCCGTCGTCGACGATCCGCTGCACCAACAGCGGCATCGCCACGACCATCCCGGCGTCGATCACGGTGATGCCGAGGAACACCGAGATCCGCCCCCGGTGCGGGCGGGCGAACCCGAGCACCCGACGGAGGGTGCCGGGGTCGATCCGGTTGTCGACCACGCTTCGGTCGGAGCGGAGATGGCGCCACGCGGCGCCGTTCGGATGCATGGATGCCATCCCGACTCCCTTCGTTCGTCTCGGTTCAGTGTCCCCCGGCGAGCTCCCGGAAGCGTCGCACCTGGGCTTCTCGCTCGAGGCGGCGCTGCTCGTCGAGCCCGCGTGACCCGGCTCCGAGGAGCAGCGCCTTGGTCTCGCGCACCGCGCCCGCGGGGGCGGCGGTGAGGGCGGCGGCCAGGTCGGCGACCGTGCCGTCGAGCTCCGCGGCGGGTACGACGGCCAGCGCGAGCCCGATCTCGGCGGCCTCCGCGGCCCCGACCATCCGTGCCGTCGCGCAGATCTCCAGTGCCCTGGCGTAGCCAACGCTCTCCACCAGCGGTTTTGTTCCCGTCAGGTCGGGCACCAGCCCGAGCGCCGACTCCTTCATGCACAGCTGCGCGTCGTCGGCCAGCACCCGGAGGTCGCAGGAGAGCGCCAGCTGGAAGCCCGCTCCGATCGCGTAGCCCTGCACCGCGGCGATGGAGACGAACCGCGGGTCCCGCAGCCAGGTGAAGCCGCGCTGGAAGTCGCCGACGGTGGCGCTGATCCCGGCGTCGTCCATCGCCAGCAGACCGGCGACGGTCTCCTGCCCCGTCTCGGCGGGGTCGAGCATCGCGCGGTCGAGCCCGGCCGAGAACGACGGGCCGTCGCCCCGCACGACGACCACCCGCACGTCGTCGGACAATCCCGCACCGATCCCCGCCAGCGCCCGCCACATCGCCGGGGTCTGGCTGTTGCGCGACTCCGGCTTCTGCAGGCTGACGGTCGCGATCGCGCCGTCGACCTCCAGGCGCAGGCCGGCCTCGCTGAGCTGCTCGGGAGTCATGAGCGGAGTGTAGGGACGCCGCCCGACAGTCTCACGCGAGCGCCACCAGGTCGGCGTAGTCGTCGTTCCAGAGGTCCTCATCACCGTCCGGGAGCAGCAGCACCCGGTCCGGCTGGAGCGCGCGTACGGCGCCCTCGTCGTGAGTCACCAGCACGATCGCCCCCTCATAGGTGCGGATGGCCTCCAGCACCTCCTCGCGCGACGCCGGGTCGAGGTTGTTGGTCGGCTCGTCGAGCAGGAGCACGTTGGCGCTGGACACCACCAGGCTGGCCAGCGCCAGGCGGGTCTTCTCGCCACCCGAGAGCACCTTCGTCGGCTTGTTGGCGTCGTCGCCGGAGAAGAGGAACGCGCCCAGCACCGAGCGCGTCTCCGTGTCCGTGAGCTGCGGCGCGGCGCTCTTCATGTTCTCCAGCACGGTTCGGCTGGTGTCGAGGGTCTCGTGCTCCTGGGCGTAGTAGCCGAGCTTCAGGCCGTGGCCGGGCACCACCTTGCCGGTGTCGGAGGAGTCGACCCCGGCCAGGATCCGGAGCAGGGTGGTCTTGCCGGCGCCGTTGAGTCCCAGGATCACGACCCGGGAGCCCTTGTCGATGGCCAGGTCGACGTCGGTGAAGACCTCGAGCGAGCCGTAGGACTTCGACAGCTCCTCGGCCGTGAGCGGTGTCTTGCCGCACGATGCGGGCGCGGGGAACTTGATCCGCGCCACCTTGTCGGCCCGCCGCTCGCTCTCCAGCCCCGCCATCATCTTCTCGGCGCGCTTCAGCATCGACTGCGCTGCCTGCGCCTTGGTCGCCTTGGCCCGCATCTTGTTGGCCTGGTCGGTGAGGGTCTTGGCCTTGTTCTCGGCGTTCATCCGCTCGCGCTTGCGACGCTTCTCGTCGGTCTCGCGCTGGAGGAGGTAGGGCCGCCACCCCATGTTGTAGACGTCGATCTCGGCCCGGTTAGCGTCGAGGTGCAGGACCCGGTTGACGCAGCGCTCGAGCAGGACCGTGTCGTGGCTGATCACGACCAGGCCGCCCTGGTGGCCCCTCAGGAACTCGCGCAGCCAGACGATGGAGTCGGCGTCCAGGTGGTTGGTCGGCTCGTCGAGGAGCAGCGTGTCGGCCCCCGAGAACAGGATCCGGGCCAGCTCCACCCGACGTCGCTGCCCGCCCGAGAGCGTCTTCAGGGGCTGGCCGAGCACCCGGTCCTCGATCCCGAGGCTGTGCGCCATCTGGGCGGCCTCGGACTCGGCGGCGTACCCACCACCGGCGTGCAGGTCCGCGTCGGCGCGCGTGTAGCGGCGCATCGCCCGCTCCCGCTGGTTCGGGTCGTCGCTGCCCATCTCGATCTCCGCCTCGCGCAGCCGGCGTACGGCGTCGTCCAGCCCGCGCGCGGACAGGATCCGCTCCCGGGCCAGCTGCTCGGGGTCCTCGGACCGTGGGTCCTGCGGCAGGTAGCCCACCGCGCCGGTGTTCTGGACGCTGCCGGACGCCGGCAGCGCCTCACCGGCCAGGATCCGGGTGAGCGTCGTCTTGCCCGCGCCGTTGCGCCCGACCAGACCCACCTTGTCGCCCGCAGCTACGCGGAAGCTGACGTTCTCCATGAGCAGTCGTGCCCCGGCCCGGACCTCGAGGTGGTGGGCGGTGATCATCGTGGTCATTAGTCTATGGACCCGGGTCCGACCGAGCCGCGGCCGGCCCGGACCCGACGGGGGGCGGCATGCGCTTCAATCCCAAGGCTCGGCTGGATCGGGGACGGGTCAAGGACGCCGGGCAGGGGTCGGGCGGCGGGCGCTCGGGAGGCGGCAGCAGCCGGCGGATCCCCATCCCGGGCGGCGCGGTCGGCGGCGGCGGCATCGGCGGCATCCTGATCGTGGTGCTGATCGTCGTGGTCAGCCAGGTCCTGGGCGACGGCGACGGTGGAGGCACCGCGGGCGGCAGCTACAGCGGCGGCCGCCTCGGCGACACCACCGACAGCGGCCGCTACGACGACTGCAAGACGGGAGCGGATGCCAACGAGAGCCAGGACTGTGCCCGGGTGGCGGTCGAGAACTCGCTCACCGACTTCTGGGAGGGCGAGCTGGGCGACGACTTCCGGCCCGAGGGCCAGCTGGTCACCTTCACCGGCCAGGTCGAGACCCGGTGCGGCGCCGCGAGTGCCGCCGTCGGCCCGTTCTACTGCCCCGTC
>Ga0299913_10005444_pt1 | contig 10871 bp, 8 predicted proteins | sample RVTome_9_FD_201360 | JGI IMG/M metagenome (GOLD analysis project Ga0299913, IMG submission 201360) | Soil microbial communities from uranium-contaminated site in the Upper Colorado River Basin, Wyoming, United States - RVT155D38 (version 2) ... | reverse complement strand
GAGGTCATGGGCATCAACGACCGCGTGCAACTCGCCCGGGCCGAGGCCGTCCTGAGGGAGAGGATCCGTCGGAAGCTGATGCTGGAGGGGGTCACCTTCCTGGCGCCCGAGACCACGATCGTCGACCCCGAGGTGGCGATCGGGCCCGACACCGTCATCTACCCGGGGGTCGTGATCGAGGGCGGCACGAGCATCGGACGCGAGTGCGTCCTCGGACCGTTCTCCCGGATCGTGGACGCCCACGTGGGACGCGGCGTCGAGCTGAAGGGATGGAACCACGTCGTCAACACGACGGTCCCCAACGGCTCGATCCTGGAGCCGTATGTGCAGCAGGGCCAGGACTGAGGACGCCCTGTCGGGCGAGGTCGTACGTCGGATCGCGGCGTCGGAGGGCGATTCGGGCCCCCGGCTCGCGCACGTGCGTGGGGTGGTCGAGACCGTGCGCACGGCGGCCGGAGCCGGTGGATGGCCGGCGGCGATCTCGGACCGGGCGGTCAGGGCGGCCTGGGTCCATGACGTCGTCCGGCTGGAGGACCCGGCCCGGCTCCGGCGACGGATCGTCGACGCCGGCGAAGACCCCGACCCCTGGGCCCTGGCCCATGCGCCGCGGCTGCTCCACGCCCAGGCCGCGGCCGTGTGGGCGATCGGTCGTGGCGAGACGGACACCGACGTGCTGAGCGCCGTCCGCCATCATCCCACCGCCCATCCCGGCTGGGGCCCGGTCGGGCTGCTGCTCTACGTGGCGGACTTCTGCGAGCCCGGACGGCCGTACGCCGACCGGCTCGACACCGCTCGGATCCGGACTCTGGCGGAAGAGGGTCCGGAGGGGCTGGCCGAGGCGGCGCGCAGGGTCCTCGGGCTGAGGTTGGCCCACCAGCTCGCGAAGGGGCACGAGGTCCACCCCCACACGCTCGGCGCCTGGCGGCGCTGGCTCCCGAACGATTCTTGATGCTGCGCCGGGCGGCCGGATGCCTGGAGACCCTCGGGATCGCCGTCTTTGCCCTGGTGATCGGCGCGTTCTCGGCCTCGACCGTGCTGCGCCATATGGACCGCGCAGGGGCGCCGGAGGTCGACCCCGGTGCAGCCGATTCGGCGCCACCGCTTTCCCGCGCCCGGATACGGATCGAGGTTCGGAACGGCTCGGGGACAGCCGGCGCGGCCGAGCGCGTGACCGAGCTCCTGCGTCGGCGCGGCTTCGACGTCGTCGATTTCGGTAACGCCGAGCGTTTCGACCATCCACGCACGGTGGTTCTGGACCGGATCGGGCGGCCCGAGTACGCGCGCGAGGTGGCGGCCGCCTTCCAGGGCCTGCCGATCGAGTCGGCTCCCGATTCCAGCCTCTACCTCGACGTCACCGTGCGGATCGGACGCGATCTGGAGGAGGTCCTCGAGCGGGCCGACGAGGAGGTCGCCGAGGGCGAAGGGTGGCGCGGCTGGCTGGACCGGATCCCGGGTCTGGACCGCTTGCGGTAGCCGGAGGCCGTGGCTAGAATGGCGCCCCCTCCAACCCTCGCCCGGAGCGCGAATGGCCACCAGGAAGTCGAGCGGCAGCCGGTCCTCGAGAAAGGCCGGAAAGAAGGCCGGCAAGAAGAAGGCCGCCAAATCGTCGAAGAAGCGGCCCGCGGCCCGGAAGGTCTCGAAGAAGAAGGCCGCGCACAGGAAGGGCCCGAAGAAGAAGGCCGGGAAGAAGGCCGGGAAGAAGGCCGGGAAGAAGAAGGCCGCTCGGAAGCGGTCCGGGAAGGTCGCGAAGAAGAAGGCTTCGAAGAGGAAGGTCTCGAAGAAGTCCGCCCGGGGGAAGACGACCTCGCGCACTACGGCGCCGAGACCGGCTGCCAAGAGGAGCGCGCGCGGCGCCCGCCGCGACAAGGCGTTCTTCGACCATTTCCGCGGCCGTCTGCTCGAGGAGCGGGAGCGCATCGTGCGCCGGCTGGAGGGGCTGAGGGACGAGCTGAGCGGCCTACAGGAGATGCCACGCGAGCTCGAGGAGTGGGCTCAGGAAGAGAAGGATCGCGACATCCTGATACGGCTCGAGGAGCGCGAGTCCGCAGAGCTGCGTCGGATCCAGGCCGCCCTCGAGCGGATCGACGACGGGAGCTACGGGCTCTGCCAGGTCTGCGGCCGATCGATTCCGCGGGACCGGCTGGAGGAGCTGCCGACGGCGTTCCGCTGCATCGAACACTCCGGCTGACCGGGCGCTGAAGATGGTCCGGATGTTCCGCTTCTCCCCCGACGGAAGCGTCCGGAGGTTCGACGAACCGGCGGCGGCGGGCTGGACCCCGGGGGGCACGGACTCGGTCTGGATCGACCTTGAGGCACCGTCCGACGACGAGCTTACGATCCTGGCCGACCCCTTCCACTTCCATCCCCTCGCCATCGAGGATTGCCTCACGCCCGAACATCAGCCCAAGGTCGAGGACTTCGGCGGCACGCTGTTCCTGATCGTGCGAGGCATCGACTTCACCCCGCCGGTGGCGGGTGCCGGGTTCCAAACCCTGAAGCTGGCTGCCTTCCTGGGCCCCGATTACCTGGTGACGTACCACCGGCGGCCGATGCGGAGCGTCGGCCTCGTGCGCGACCGCTACGACCAGGAATCCGGCCACGGCCTCTTCAGGGGGGTCGACCATCTCCTGTACGAAATCCTGGATCACCTGGTCGAGTACTATTTCCCGGTCCTCGAGAGCCTCGAGGAGGAGATCGACGCGGTCGAGGACGAGCTCCTGGGGGATTGCGGGCCCGAGACGCTGGACCGCGTCATCAGGACCAAGCGACGAGTCCAGGAGATCAAGCGGACGCTCGCCCCTCATCGCGAGGTCTTCGGCCGGATCGGCCGCGAGACGTTCTCGACCATCGCTCCCCACAGCGCGGCCTTCTATCGAGACCTCTACGACTCGACGGCGCGGCTGGCCGAGATGGCAGACTCCTATCGGGATCTCCTTACAACGCTGTTCGATGCCTACCTGTCGGTCGTGAGCCAGCGGATCAACGAGGTGATGAAGGTGCTGACGGTGATCGCCACGATCCTGCTGCCGCTCACGTTCATCGTCGGCGTCTACGGGATGAACTTCGATCACATGCCGGAGCTCCACTGGCGTTACGGCTACTTCGTGGTGTGGGCCGTGATGTTGACGGTGGCGGCCGGGTTGCTGTGGGGCTTCCGGAAGCGCGGCTGGATCTGACCGCGATCGGGCGAGCCCTGGCAGCTGCGGCGGTGCTGGCGGGCTGGACGACGACGGCGACCGGGCAGGTCTTCCCGACCGGGCCCGGGCCGTACGAACCCGGAGTCCCCACCGTGGCCGCGGTCAGGGGGAAGCCGACGGGAGCCGCCTTCTCCAGCGCCTCCGACGTCATGCGGATCCTGGAGCTGATCGCCGCGACCTCGCCGCGGGTCCTCCTCGAACGATACGGGACGACCGCCGAGGGCCGGCCCCTTGTCCTGGCCTGGATCTCGTCACCGAAGAACCTGGCCCGCCTGGACGCTCTACGGGCGGCCAACACGGCCGTCGCGCGAAGCGGCCTCGGGGGGGCCGACCCCGACGAGGCGCCGCTGTTCGTCTGGCTGGCCTTCGGCGTCCACGGCGACGAACCAGCCGGCCCGGAGGCCGCGCTGGAGCTGGTCTACCATCTGGCGGCGAGCCGCGATCGGGTCACGACCTCGTGGCTCGAGCGGGTCGTCGTGGTCGTCGATCCGCTCCAGAACCCGGACGGACACGCCCGGTACGTCGACGGTTACCGTTCGCGGTCCGGACCGATTCCGGATCCGGATCCCCGGGCCCCCGAACATCGGCCAGCCTGGCCCGGCGGCCGGACCAACGGGCTCCTCTTCGATCTCAACCGCGACTGGGCGTTCGGGATGATGCCGGAGACCCGGGCGCGGTGGAAGGTCTACCTGAAGACACTCCCGCACGTCGTTGTCGACTTCCACGAGATGGACGCCGGCTCGACCTACTTCTTCTTTCCTCCAGCCGACCCGATCCACCCGCTCCTGCCGGCCAGCACCCTGGCCTGGGCCGAAAGGTTCGGCGAAGCCAACGCGTCCGCCTTCCGGCGCCGTGGCTGGGCGTACTACACGCGGCGCGACTTCGACCTTCTCTACCCGGGATACGGAGACGCCTGGTCGAGCTTCCACGGCGCGACCGGGATGACCTACGAGCAGGCGGGGGGCGGCCGCGCCGGCCTGGCCCTGAAAGTAGGCGGGGGCCTGCTGACCCTGGGGGAGAGGGTGGACCACCACCTTCAAGCCGCGCTGGCGACCCTGGGGGAGGCGGCCGCCGGACGGCGTGAGCGACTGGCCGACTTCGCGCGCTTCTGGGCGCCGGCCGAGCGGACCCCGAACGACGCTCATCCCTTCTATCTCGTTCCTCCGGGGCCCGGGGCCGACGGGCTGGCGGCCCTCCTCGAGGCTCAGGGTGTCCGGGTGGAGACCACCGTCGGTCCGGTCGGCGGGTGGAACGTCGTGCCCCTCCCAGGCTCGGCGCGCCCCCAGGCGCCTCTGCCTGCCGGAACGCTGGTCGTCGCGTCGGACCAGCCCCTGGGGCGGTTCGCGATTGCCATGCTCGATCCGGTCACGCTGACGGGCTCCACGACCTCCGACGTGTCGGCATGGGCGCTCCCCTTGCTTTTCGACGTTCCCGCCTACGCGGCCGGCGCCGGACTCGACGTCGAGCGGAAGCCATGGCGCGCGGAGGTGGGGGACGCTTCCGAGATCTCCACGGGCGTCACGGCGCTCGCCTGGCCGTACGAGTCCCTCTCGGACGCCCTGGCGGCGCTGCGGCTGGCGGGACGTGGCGAGACGGTGCGGTTCACCGAGACCCGGATCGCGGTGGGAGACGAGGCCGTTCCCCGTGGGACGTTCATCCTGGCTGTCGGGAAGGCGCAGGCCGCCGAAGCGGCCCGGGAGCTCGCCCGGCTCGGGGTCGAGGCCGTGGTCCTGACCGCCCCCCTGGGGGACCCGCCGGGGGCCCTCCCCCGGCTCCGCACGCCGCGGGTCGCGCTGGTCGGCGGAGAACCGGTTTTCGAGACCTCGCTGGGGGCTGCTCGCCACCTGCTCGCCCGGTCGGGGGTTCATGCCGACCTCGTCCAACTCGCCGACCTGGCACGGATGGACCTCGAGGTGTGGGACGTGATCGTGCTTCCGGACGGCGCCCAGATCGACGGCTACGCCCGCCACCTCGAACGGGCCGGACGAAGACTCGAGGCCTGGGTCGAGGCCGGCGGCACGCTGGTCGGCGTCCGGGCCGGGGCGGCCGCGCTGGCCGTCGGTCGGGGCGGCGCGGGACTGGACCTGCGGGCGGCCGTCGGCCCGCCCCGGGAAGCCCGGTCGGCCGGGCGGGGGAGGGCCGCCGATCCGATGCAGGGCGGTGTTCCCGGCGTCCTCATGACCGTTCGCGTCGATCCCGACGACCCGCTCGGTCACGGGTTCCCGGACGGGGAAGCGAGCGTGATGGCCTGGGATCCGATCCTTCTGGAGCGGGCGGGAGGAAGCGCCTCCTGGCGCTTCACGGGGGCGCCGCCGAGGGCGGGGCTTCTGCCGGCTGAGGCGCACCGAATCCTGGCCGGCCGGCCGTACGCCCTGGTCCGGGACCGTGGCCGGGGGCGGGTCGTCCTGTTCGCCGACGACCCGGGATTTCGGGGCATGCTGCCGGGACTCGAGAAGCTGTACCTGAACGCGACCGCGCTCCTGCCCGCCCTCGAGACCGGTTCGGACGCGGCGAGGTGATCCGGCGCGTCCTCGCCATCGATGGCCCGGCAGGGAGCGGAAAATCCACCACCGCCCGCGAGACCGCTGTCCGGCTCGGCTGGCCGTACGTCGACAGCGGCGCCTTCTACCGGGCGGCGGCCTTGATCTCCCTTCGTCACCGCCTGGACCTGGAGCGACCGGTGGACCGGGCGGACCTGAGGCGCCGGCTCGAGGCCGCGGAGATCCACCAGCGGATGGTGGGCGGCGCGCTCCACGTCAGCCTGGACGGCGAGGACGTGACGCACGAGATCCGATCGCGCGCGGTGACGCGTGCGGTCTCGAGAGTCGCCGCCGACGCGGATCTGCGTCACATCGTCAACGCGGGGATCCGGGCGCGGGTGGGCGAAGGTCCGGCGGTGGTAGACGGCCGCGACATCGGAACCGCCGTGTTTCCGGACGCGTTCCTGAAGGTCTACGTGGAGGCGACTCTCGCCGAGCGTGCCCGGCGGCGAGCCCTCGAGGCCGAAGGCCCTGAGCGGGCCGTAGATCCGGCCGTCCTGGCCAGCTACGAGCAGAGCCTGGCCGTGCGGGATCGGGCCGACAGCGAGCGCTCCAGCGCCCCCCTGACGGTGGCACCGGACGCGGTCCGCCTCGACACCACGGACCTGGACGTGGAGACGCAGGTGGCACGGGTCTTGATGCTCGTCCACGCCCGTTCGCTTGACAGTCCTTCGAGCGAGCGGGTAAGTTAGTTAGTCTGATCATTTTCCGACACTTTACACCAATTCGATCGAGAGCCCTGGAACCCGTACGCCATGACCGACCCTAACGAGAACCGGATCACGATGGACGAAACCATAGTCCTCGAGAACGAGGTCGAGAAGAAGCCCCGGACCGCCGCCGGCCTCTCCCTCGACCGCAAGCCCGTGGACGAGCTCCTCGACGAGGAACTCGAGCGCGCCTCGAGCAGCGTCAACATCCGCCCCGACTTGTTCGACGAGGAGGAGTACTCGCTCGCCGAGTACGAGGCGCTCCTCGACGTCTACGAAGAGTCGATCCAGGACATCCGCGAGGGCCAGATCGTGACCGGTCACATCCTCCGGGTGGATGAGAACGTGGTCGTGCTCGACATCGGATTCAAGAGCGAGGGCGCGGTCCCGCGAGACGAATTCAAGGAGACGGAGTCGCTGGAGGTGGGGGCCGAGGTCGACGTGTTCCTCGAGAACCTCGAGGATCAGGACGGCCGGGTGGTCCTGTCGAAGAAGAAGGCCGATTTCTACAAGGTCTGGGACAAGATCCGCCAGGCCTTCGAGACCGGCGAGATCGTCCAGGGGCGGCTGGCCCGCAAGATCAAGGGTGGAGTGATCGTCGATCTCTTCGGCGTCGACGCCTTCCTGCCGGGCTCGCAGATCGCGCTTCGTCGCGTGCCCGACATCGACGCGTTGATCGGGCAGACGATGGAGTTCAAGATCATCAAGCTCAACAAGCGCCGCCGGAACATCGTGGTGAGCCGGCGCATGATCCTCGAGCAGATCCGCGAGCAGAAGCGCGGGAGGCTCCTCGAGGAGATCGCCGTCGGGCAGACCCGGAAGGGTGTCGTCAAGAACATCACCGACTTCGGCGCCTTCATCGACCTAGGTGGGGCGGATGGGCTGCTCCACATCACGGACATGTCGTGGGGCCGGGTCGGCCATCCATCCGAGCTGGCGACGATCGGGGAGGAAGTGGAGGTCAAGATCCTCGACCTGGACCTTCAGAACAACCGCATCTCGCTGGGTCTCAAGCAGCTCCAGCCCTATCCCTGGGAGGACGTCAGCCAGAAGTATGCCGTCGGCTCGCGGATCAAGGGTCGGGTGGTCTCGATCACCAACTACGGTGCGTTCGTCGAGCTCGAGCCCGGCGTCGAGGGGCTCGTGCACATTTCGGAGATGTCCTGGACGCGGCACATCAAACATCCCTCCAAGCTCGTGTCGATCGGGGACGAGATCGAGGCCGTCGTCCTCAACGTGAACGAGGAAGAGGAGAAGATCTCCCTCGGGATGAAGCAGATCGAGGAGGATCCATGGCAGGGCCTCGCGGCGAAGTATCCGGCGGGGACGATCGTAGCCGGGAAGGTGCGGAACCTTACCTCGTTCGGGGCGTTCGTGGAGATCGAGGAGGGGATCGACGGTCTCGTCCACATCAGCGACATGTCGTGGACGCGGCGGATCCATCATCCATCCGAGGTGGTCCGAAAGGGCGAGACGGTCAAGGTCCAGATCCTGAACATCGACACCGAGAACAAGCGCATATCGCTCAGCATCAAGGACCTGCAGGACAATCCCTGGGCCGGCCTGGTCGGGCAGTATTCGGTGGGCGTGGAGACCGAGGGCAAGGTGGTGCGTCTCCTCGACAAGGGCGTCGTCGTCGATCTGAACGGCGACGTCGAAGGATTCGTGCCGATCTCGCAGCTCGGCTATCGGAACCTGGAGAACCCGGCCGACAAGTTCCGCGAGGGCGATCTGCTCGTCCTGAAAGTGATCGAGGCCGATTCCGAGAATCGCCGGATCGTGCTGTCGGTCATCGACATCCCCAGCCACCGCGATCGGGCCGACCTGGACGAGGAGGGGGAAGTGCGTGACGCCGCCGAGAGCGAGCCCACCACGCTGATGGCCGACGCGCTGGCGGAGGCCCGACCCGACCTCGTGGGAGAGGAGCCCGAGGACCAGGAGCAGGAGTAGCGCCGGTCGCGCCGCCCCGCCCCATGACCGGCCTCCCCCGTTCCGGAATCGCCCCCCGGCACCTTTTCGCGGCCGCCTGCCTGGGCCTGGTCGTCGCTTCGTGCGCGTCGGCGGGCCGGCTTCCGACCCTTGCCACCGGACCGATCTCGCGCGCGGAGGCCCTCGCGGCCGAGGAGGCGTACGAGCGGGGGCTCGGTCGCTTCCAGGCCGGCAACTACTCGGCGGCGCTCGAGGACTTCGAGACGATCGTCGAGCGGTACCCGTCCAGCGAAAGCTCGGCTCTCGCCCTTTACTGGCAGGGCCGCTCCCTGTACCAACTGGGCGGGGACTCCCTCGCCGTTTCGGCCTTCGAGCGCTATCTGGCGCTGGCGCGCGAGCTGCCGAATCGGGAGCACGCGACCCTCCTGCTGGCGAACAGCCGCTTCGGCACCGGCGACTTCGACGGTGCGCTCGACGCCGCGCTCGAGGTTCGTGACGCCTCGGACGCGCTCCTGCCGGGCTTCCTGGGGCTGGCGGGAGACCTGGTCGACAAGCTCCCACGGGAGCAGGTGCTGCGCGGTGCTCAGCTGGACCCGCCGCGGGAGTGGATGGCGCCCTTCTACCTGCAGGCCGCCCGCTGGTCCTCGACCGAGGGCAACCGGCGCCAGGCCCAGCAGCTCGCCGACAAGGTGCTCGGCTTCCCCGGGCTGCCGTCCGAGGTCCGCGCGGAGGCGACCGCGATCCGTACGGGGACGGCGGCTTCCCTAACCCCCCGCATCGGCGTCCTCATGCCGGGTGAAGGGCGGTTCTCCGAGGTGGGGGAAGCGATACGAAGGGGGGTCGCGCTCGCGCTGGACGAACTCAATCGGGGTCGGTCGAACCCGTACGAGCTGGTCACGCGGATGACGATCACCGACGCCGACTCGACCGTGGCGATGGTGAGGGCGTTGGCGCGGGGTGACGGCGTGCAGGCGATTCTGGGCCCGGTCACGAGCGAGTTCGCGCTGCCGGCCGGCGAGGCCGCCCGCGAGGAGGGCGTCACCCTGATCAGCCCCACCGCGACCGACGCCCGGATGCTCGACATTGGCCCCAACGTGCTGACGGTCAACGCCCTGGATGGCGCGATCGGCCACACGATCGGCACCTACGCCGCCACCAACCTGGGCCGGAGGCGGTTCGCGATCCTGGCCGCCGACAACGCCTACGGCCGGATCCAGGCCGACGCCTTCGCCCAGGCCGTCCAGGCCGCCGGCGCGAGCGTCGTGATCCGCCAGACCTACGCCTCCGCCACCACGGAGTTCACGGAGCTGCTGGGCGAGATCGTGCGCTCCGGCGCCGATGCCCTCTTTCTCGCCACCAAGAGCCCGACCGAGGCGCTGCGCATCCTGAACCAGGTTGCGTTCTTCGAGCTCGGCGGCCTCATGCCGCTCGGCACCGACGCCTGGAACGACGAGTCGTTCTACCGTCAGGGACGAGGGTTCGTGAGGGGCTACTTCGCCGACACGTTCAGCCGCGACCCCGGGGTGACGCGGTGGCAGGCGTTCGCGGATGCCTACGCGGCACGCTATGGGGAGGAGCCGTCGAACCTGATCCCGGCCTGGGGCTATGATGCCGCGCACCTCGCAGTACGCCCGTCCGCGTCGCCACCCGGCGGCGCGACCATCCCCGCCCTCCAGCCGTACCGTGGCGCCTCGGCCCTGTTCCGCTTCACGCCCCAAGGGGCCCGTCGTGCCGTCGTGGTCCACCAGATTCAGGGCGGCGAAGCGGTGGCCGTGGAATGGTGAGCCGCCCGTGAGCGACGGGCTCGAGGAGCTCCGGGCGCGCGAGGCCCAGGCGTTGGCCGGCGGCGGCCCTGAGCGCCTCAAGGCCCAGCACGACAAGGGAAAACTGGGGGCGCGGGAGCGGCTGGACCTCCTTCTCGACCCGGGTTCCTTCTTCGAGCTCGACCGGCTGGTCACGCACCGCACCGAAGAGTTCGGCCTCGCGTCGCAAAGGATCCCGGGCGACGGGGTGGTCACCGGTCACGGGACCATCGAGGGACGCCTCGTCTACGTCTTCAGCCAGGACTTCACGGTGTTCGGGGGCTCCCTGTCCGAGGCCCATGCCGAGAAGATCTGCAAGGTGATGGATCTGGCGCTCAAGACCGGCGCGCCCGTCGTCGGCCTGAACGACTCGGGGGGCGCCCGGATCCAGGAGGGCGTGGCCTCGCTCGGCGGGTACGCGGAGATCTTCCTCAGGAACACTCTGGCGAGCGGGGTCGTGCCGCAGATCAGCGCCATCCTGGGACCCTGCGCCGGGGGCGCGGTCTACAGCCCGGCCATCACCGACTTCGTGTGCATGGTCGAGGGCGTCTCGTACATGTTCGTGACCGGGCCCAACGTGGTCCGGACGGTGACCCACGAGGAGGTCTCGTTCGACGAGCTCGGAGGTGCCGCGGTCCACGCGGCAAGGAGCGGCGTCAGCCACTTCACCCATCCGGACGAGCCGTCGTGCCT
>Ga0299913_10005443_pt1 | contig 10873 bp, 7 predicted proteins | sample RVTome_9_FD_201360 | JGI IMG/M metagenome (GOLD analysis project Ga0299913, IMG submission 201360) | Soil microbial communities from uranium-contaminated site in the Upper Colorado River Basin, Wyoming, United States - RVT155D38 (version 2) ... | reverse complement strand
CCACGCGGTGGCCGAAACACCCAGCGCGCCGAACGCGTAACCCAGAGCGAGGGCGAGTCGGGTGCGCATCGCTCTCGAATCTATCGCGCTCGCGTCGTCAATCGCTTGACATCCATCCATTGGATAACGTATTATCTGACCTCCATGAATGAGCCATCCAACGAGCGCCGCTGCGATCCCTGGGAGGGCACGGACCTGGCCGACAAGCTGGGGCCGGCGATCCTGCTTCTCTGCCGCCTGCTCGCCCGTCGTCTCGAGCGTACGCTGGCGGAGGCCAGCCTCGGGATCACCCCCGCCCAGGCGCGGGTGCTTCTCAAGCTCCACATGCACGGCCCCCTCACCCAGCAAGCGCTCGCGCTCCACACGGAAGTCGATCCTTCCACGCTCGTCTCGACGCTCGACGTGATGGAACGGGAGGGGATGGCGGTGCGGGACCCCAACCCGGACGACCGCCGCGCGCACCTCGTGCGCCTGACCGAGCGCGGCGCTCGTCGCGTGCCCCTGCTGTTCGAGCTGTGGGCGGGGGTCGAGTCGGAGTGGACGCGCGACATGAGCGAAGCGGACCGGAAGGCGCTCCTGCGGATCATCCACGAGCGGATCGCCCGGCTCCAGGAAGGAGACCCCGCGTGCGACTGATGCGGGCGCCGAAAAAGAACGGCGGCCCGCGTCGAGGCGGGCCGCCGCCGGATGCGGTCCCTGCCGGGTCAAACAGGAACCGCGGGGTGACCCCCGGCAGGAGGACTCCCGGGGATCGGCCAGGCTGTGGAAGACCCTGGCTCTCCCTAAAGGAACGAGCCCGAGCGGGCGTTTATTCAATCCGCGAGAAAGGTCGTCCGATGCGCTCGAGCACGCTGCTGGTCCTGGCGGCGCTGGCGGTCCTGCCCGGCTTCGCCCGGGGGCAGGAGGCCGGCCCGCCGGCCGATTCGATCCGGCTCTCCGTTTCCGAGGCGGTCGAGCGGGCGCTCCTGGCCAACGAGCGCGCCCGGATCGCCCGCGCCGCGGTGGACCGGACCGAAGGCCAGGTGCGCGAGGCGTTCGCCCGCGCGCTCCCCACGATCGACGGCTCGTACCGCTTCACGCGGAACCTGCAGCGCCCGTCCCTGTTCTTCGACCAGGACGGCGAGACCCAGCAGATCGCGATCGGCAACGCCACCGAGCACTCCTTCGACCTGACGCTGGAGCAGCCGGTGCTGGACCTCAGCCTGGGCTCCGCGGTGGCCGCGGCGCGTCACGGGACGGCGGCGAGCGAGGCGCTCTACGAGCGCACGCTCTCCGACGTCGCCCTCCAGGCGCGGCGGTCGTACTACGGCGTGCTCATGGCCGGAGCGGACGTCCGCGTGGCCGAGAACGCCCTCGAGCTCGCCGGGCGCCGGCTCGACCAGGTGCAGCTGTTCTTCGACGTCGGCACCGCGGCCGAGTTCGACCTTCTGACCGCGCAGGTCGCGCTCGAGAGCGCGCGCCCCGACCAGATCCGGGCCGAGAACGCGCTGCGACTGGCCGAGAACGAGCTCAAGCGCGTGACGGGAGTCCCGTTCGGGACCGGCATCGGACTCGAGGACTCGCTCGCCTACGTCCCGGTGGAGACGGAGCTCGCGGAAGCGGTGGTCAGCGCGCTCTCCGAGCGCGCGGATCTGGCGGCCGAGCGCCGGACCGTGGAGCTCACCGACGAGCTCGTCGACGTCCAGCGCGCGGAGGGCTATCCCTCGATCTCGCTGTTCCTAAACCTGAACCGCCGATCCAGCTCCGAGGAGCTGTGGCCGGAGGACCGGGACTTCACCCAGTCGGCCACCGCCGCGCTCGCGCTTGACATCCCGATCTTCGACGGTCGGCGAACCCAGGGCCGGACGCTCCAGGCGCGGGCCGACCACGTGGCGGCGGTGGAGCGGCTGCGCGGCCTCGAGCGCGACGTCGAGCTCGAGGTGCTCGACGCCTGGCAGTCCGTCCAGGCGGCCGAGGAGGGCGTCCGCGCGACCTCGGCCACGGTCGACCGCGCCCAGCGCGCGTACGACATCGCGAGCGTGCGCTTCCGCAGCGGGCTCTCGACCCAGCTCGAGCTCGACGAGGCGGAGCAGAACCTGCTCGAGGCGCAGTCCGTCGCCGCCGAGGCGCTCTACCTGCACATGGTCGCGCGCGCGTTGCTCTTGCACGCGATGGGGGAGATCTGAGCGCTCGGGCCGCGATCCTCGCTACGGCCGCGCTCCTGGGAGCCGCGCTGGCCGCGCCGGCCGCCGCCCAGGAGGTCCCGCCGCCGTCGGGGCTCGTGCCGCGCGAGCGGGCCTTCGCGCTCGGCGCCGGGATCGGGCACTACGGCTGGGAGGACCCCGCCCCCTACGAGGACCTGACCATGACCAGCCTCGCGATCGAGCGGCTCCTGTGGCGCGGGATCCGCGGGCGGGCCTCGATGGCGGCGGGCAAGACGACGCTTCTGCTGGAGGACGGCCAGGTCGACACGTGGGTCATGCCGTTCGATCTCCAGGTCCTGCTGTCGCCCGACTTCGGGCCGTTCCGCCGCCTCGGGGTGATGCCGTACGCGGTGGGCGGGTTCGGCACGCTGATCACCAACCCGAGCGGCGACCTCGAGGACCTCGAGCTGACGACCCGCTCCCAGTCTCAATGGACCTACGGCGGCGGGATCCAGGCGCGTGTCCTCGAGCGCTTCGAAGCGCGCCTCGAGAGCACGGTGGCGGGCGTCAAGCTCGCCGATCCATTCACGACAGAGAACCGCGAGACGACCACGATCCACAATCGACGATGGGAAGGACGGGTCAGTTGGCTCTTCTGAGAACGATTCGCGCGGCGGGCGCGATGGCGCTCGCCTTCGTCATCGCGACGGGCTGCGGGGGCGGCGACGCCGAGGGCGGACCCCAGGCCGCCGTCATCGACACCGTGCACGTCCGGGCGGAGGACGTCGCCTCGCTCGTGCAGGCGGTCGGGACGGTGGAGGCGGACAACCAGACCGCGGTCGCCGGCGAGGTGCGCGGCCAGATCGCGCGCATCCTGCGGGACGAGGGAAGCCGGGTCGCGTCCGGCCAGCCGGTGCTCCAGATCGACCCCGGCCCGTATCGCTTCGCGGCCCAGTCCGCGGCCGCCGACCTGTCCCGGGCCCAGGCCCAGCTGTCGGCGGACGAGAAGCTGCTCGAGCGCTACAGCCAGCTGATCGACGCGGGGGCGATCGACCGCCAGACCTACGACAACCTCGAGGCGCGCGTCGAGAGCGGTCGCGCCGCGGTCCAGCAGGCGCGCGCCGCGCTCGGCACCGCGCAGTGGAATCTCGGCAAGTCCACCGTCCGCGCGCCGTTCGCGGGCACGGTCGCGCGGCGCCACGTCGAGCTGGGCCAGTCGGTGGACACGCAGGACGAGCTCTTCGACCTCGTCGACGACCAGCCGGTCAAGATCCGCTTCGCCGTCCCCGAGGTTCACGCCGGCAGAATCGAGGTCGGCGACCGGGTCGAGTTCCGGGTGCGGTCGGACACCGTGGCGGTCCGGATCGCGGCCGTGGACTACGTCAGCCCGGAGATCGACGCCGGGAGCCGCACGTTCGAGGTCACGGCCGAGTACACGAATCCCGACCGCGGCGCCCGGCCCGGGGCTTACGCCGACGTTTCGGTGACGACGGGGGTTCACGAGGACGCGCCCGTCGTGCCGGAGGAGGCGCTGGTCACCGAGGGAACGAGGAACTACGTCTTCGTCCTGCAAGACTCGACCGCCCATCGGCGCGAGGTCGAAGCCGGCGCCCGGATCGACGGCATGGTGGAGATCCTGAGCGGCCTCCAGGCCGGCGAAGTCGCGATCACGGCCGGCCAGGCGGGGCTCCAGGACGGCGCCGCGGTACGCGTCGTCGAGCCGCGCGAGACGCTCCAGCGCGAGGACTGAAATATGTTCCTGTCCGATACCGCGATCCGCCGGCCGATCTTCACGATCATGGCGATGTCGGCCCTCGTCCTGTTCGGATACCTGGGCTACCGCGCCCTCGGCATCAACCAGTTCCCGAACGTCGACTTCCCGACCGTCTCGGTGACGACGATCCTGCCGGGCGCGAGCCCCGAGGTCGTGGAGTCGGCGGTCACCGACGTGATCGAGAACGAGCTCTCCTCGATCGAGGGGATCAAGCACGTCACCTCGACCTCGTCGCTCGGGGTGTCTCAGATCTCGGTCGAGTTCGAGCTCGACCGCGACGTCGACCTGGCGGCGCAGGACGTGCGCGACAAGGTCGCGCTCGCCGAGGCGTCGCTCCCCGACGACGTCGAGCCGCCGGTCGTGTCCAAGCTCGACATCTCGGCCCAGCCGAACCTGTGGATCGCGCTCATGGGGCCGGACGCGCGCGCGATCGGCGAGTACGCGCGCTGGACCCTGCGCCCGCGCCTCCAGACCGTCGAGGGAGTAGGCAACATCTTTCTGGGCGGGTTCCAGGAGCGCGAGATCCGCGTGTGGGTCGATCGCGAGCGGCTCGAGGGGTACGGCCTGACGGCCGGCGAGATCGTCGCCGCGCTGCAGGCGCAGAACGTCGAGGTGCCGGGGGGCGCGCTCGAGTCCGGCGCGCGGGAGACCGTCGTCAAGATCCAGGGCGAGGTGACCAGCGTGGCCGCGTTCGAGGACATAGTGATCGCGATGCGCGAGGGCGTGCCGGTCCGGCTGCGGGACGTGGCGCGGCTGGAGGACGGCCTCGAGCCGATCCGTGGGTTCGCGCGCTGGAGCGGGGAGGTCGCCATCGGCCTCGGCATCGCGCCGCGCTCGGGGGCCAACACGGTGGAGGTCTCGCGGGCGGTGCGCGAGCGGCTGACCGAGCTGGAGGCCTCGTTCCCCGCCGGGATGCAGGCGGAGATCGCGTTCGACGGCGCGGAGTACATCGAGCGCTCGATCGCGGACGCGCAGCTGGACCTCCTCTACGGCGCCTTCTTCGCGATGGTCGTCGTGCTGGTCTTCCTGCGCTCCTGGCGCTCGACCGTGATCATCGGCCTCGCGATCCCGACCTCGCTCCTGGGCACGTTCGCGTTCATGAGTTTCATGGGCTTCACGATCAACACCATGACCGTGCTGGCGCTGGCGCTCGCCGTGGGGGTCGTGATCGACGACGCGATCGTGGTGCTCGAGAACATCTACCGGAACCTCGAGGAGGGGAAGCCGCCCGAAGAGGCGGCCGCGTTCGGAACCAACGAGATCGCGCTGGCCGTGGTCGCGACGACGTTCTCGCTGGCGGCCGTGTTTCTGCCCGTCGCCTTCATGGAGGGGATCGTCGGTCGGTTCCTGTACCAGTTCGGCGTGACCGTGGCGATCGCCATCCTCCTGTCGCTGTTCGTGGCATTGACCTTGACGCCGATGCTGTGCTCGCGGTTCCTGCGTCACGAGGAGCGCCGGCGGAACCGTGTGTTCCGCAAGGTGGGCGAGTGGCTGGACGCGACCGATCGCGGCTACCGGCGCGGCCTGGAGTGGACGCTGTCGAATCGCTGGAAGACGATCGGCCTCGCGGCGCTGCTGTCGATCATCGGGCTGGCGCTGTTCGTCGTGCTCCCCAAGGAGCTGACCCCCGAAGTCGACGAGTCGGGCTTCATCGTCGCTTCGGAGACGCCGACCTCCGCGTCCGTTCAGTACACCGACGAGAAGCAGAAGGAGATCGAGGCGATCGTCCTGAGCGTGCCCGAAGTGCAGGGCGTGTTCTCGGCCGTAGGGCTGTTCGGGCCGGTGAACCAGGGCTTCATGTTCGTGAACATGAAGCCCGCCGGCGAGCGGGACCGCTCGCAGCACGAAGTCATGGACGAGCTCCGCGGTCGGGTGAGCGCGGTTCCCGGGATCGTGGCCTACGTGTCGACGTTCGGAAGCGCCTTCACGGGCGGAGCGGCCAGCGAGCCGTTCCAGTTCGTGATCACCGGTCCCGAGCTCGAAGGCCTGCAGGATTACAGCAACGCGCTGATGGCGCGCCTGCGCGAAGAGGTGCCGGGGATCACGGACATGCGCACCGACATGCGGCTCCAGAAGCCCGAGGTGCGGGTCGAGCTGGACCGCGACAAAGCGGCGGCGATGGGCCTGAACGCCGCCGACATCGCGCGCACGATCAACGTGCTGATCGGCTCTCAGGAGGCGACGATCTACAAGGAAGGTGGCCACCGCTACGACGTGCGCGTCCGGGTCGAGGAGGATCAGCGCGTCCAGCCCGCGGACATCCTGGCGCTGTCCGCTCGCACCGATTCCGGCGACCTGGTGCGGCTCGGCAACGTCGTGACCCTACAGGAGGGCACCGGCATCAACGTGATCAACCGCCGCGATCGTCAGCGGGCGATCACGATCCTGGCCAACCTCCAGGGCGCCTCGCTCGGCGAGGCGGTGGGGACGGCGCAGCGCGAGGCCGAGGAAGTCCTGCCCGACACCTACGCCACCGCGGTGGCGGGGGCTTCCGAGACGTTCCAGCAGACGTTCGCCGCGCTCCTGTTCGCCATCGGTCTGGCGGCGGTCATCACGTACATGCTGCTGGCCAGCCAGTTCGAGTCGCTGGTGCACCCGTTCACGATCATGGGCGCGGTCCCGCTGGCGGGGATCGGGGCGCTCGGGCTGTTGCTGGTGACCGGCATGTCACTGAACCTGTACTCGTTCATCGGTCTGATCCTGCTGATCGGCCTGGTGGTCAAGAACTCGATCCTGCTCGTCGACTATACGAACACGCTCCGCGCCCGCGGCCGCGACCGCGAGACCGCGCTCCGGGAGGCGGGACCGGTGCGGCTGCGGCCGATCCTGATGACGTCGTTCACCGTGATCTTCGGGGTCTCCCCGATCGCGCTCGGCCTGTCGGAGGGCGCCGAGCTGCGGCAGCCGATGGCGATCGCCGTGATCGGCGGGCTCACGACTTCGACGTTCCTCACGCTGCTCGTGATCCCGGTGCTCTACTCGCTGATGGACGACGGGGTGGAGTGGGCCAGGCGGCGGGTGCACTCGATCGGGGAGCACGGCTGGCGCGGCGCCTGGACGACGGCGCACCCGAAGGAGTAGCAGCGCCGATCTCAGTCGGCGGAGAGCTTCTCCAGGTAGTCCTCGATCCGGCGCGCGTTCGTGCCCACGTCGCTTCGCCCGACCCGGCTCACCGAGCGGACGTCGACGCGACTCCCCCCGCCCTCGGGCCGCACGCGGACGACGACGTCGTCCTTGAAGCCGAACCACGGCGTCGTGTCGGTGGCCTCGATCCGCCCGCGCTGTGGATCGCTGTCGGCGATCTCCCAGCCCATGTCGCGTGCGGCCTCCAGCGCCCGCAGGAAGACCGCGCCCGGGGGTTCCTGGAGCGTCAGCGGCCCCAGGTCCGGGTATCCCTCGCGCTGCTGGGCGGCGATCGAGTCGCCGCCGTACTCGCTCGGGTTCGGGGCGTCGGCGCGGAGCGGTAGGATCGCCTCGAAGAGGGGCGGATCGGCGGTGTCGGTCGAGATGTCGTGGATCGGGGGGACCGACTCGGCGCGCTGCTTCCAGGTCCATGGCACCCAGGCCACGACCCCACCGGTCAGGAGCCCGATCGCCCCGAGAGCGAGCGCGCGCCCGCGCGGGGCCGGCCGGGCCAGCGCGGCGACGAGCCCCACGGCCGAGAGAACCGCGGCCGCCAGACCTCCCCACGCCGCCCAGCGCAGCACCTGGAAGCCGGTCCGGAAGCTCCACAGCTCGGCGCGCGAGCCGAGGCCGGACGCCACGGCGGCGACGGCCGCCAGGACCGCGAGCGCCAGGCCGAGAGCGGCGATGCGCACGTTCACGCGACAAGGATCGCGACCCGTGAGGGGTTACGCCAGCCGCGGGTCAATCAGACGGTCATAGACGGTGTCAGCATGCCCGGCCGCGATCCTGCAAGCGAGGGTCGCTGCGAGCTCGGAGGGGATCTCGGTGTGTCGGTCGATCATCTCGACGAAGAGCGCGTACACTCGCTCGTACTCGGCGCCACAATAGGACTGATAAGCGGTCTGGTCACCCGGGCCGGGCACGACTCTCGGTTCACTGCGGGAACGCAAGCTGGCGCTTGTGGATCACCCATGCTACGCGAAATGTTGTTTGTCTGTCAACAAGCATATCCTACGCCTCGGAGAGTCGAGGCGAGGCAAGCGTGTAGCGCACTTCGAGAGGACACGAATGCCTCGCGCGACGCCGCCGTTGACCCCTCGTCCCTCCTGCCGTAGCCTGCGCGCGCATGCCTGACCTGGAGCAGCGCCTCGCGCGGTGGGTGGCGGCGGGTCTCGTGACCGCCGAGCAGGCGGACGCGATCCGCGCCGCGGAGCGATCGGCGCCCGGCGCGGGCGAGCCCGGCGCCTCGATGGCCGCGACGGCGCTCGGCTACCTCGGCGCCGCGGTCGTCCTGGTGGGCGGGATCGTCGCCGCGTCGCGGGAGTGGACGGAGCTGGCGACGGCGGCGCGGCTCGCGCTCGCCCTCGGGGCCACGCTCCTGTTGCTCGTCGCGGGGCTCGTCGCGCGGCGGAAGGAGCACCCCGCCCTGCGCTCGATGGACGGCTTCCTGTGGTTCCTGTCGGCGGGTGGGGCGGCGTTCACCGCCGGCCTCGTCGCCCACGACGTGCTCGGTGTCGAGACGCGCTCGACCACGCTGTTCGCGGGCGCAGCGGCCGCCGCCTGGGGAGCGCCCCTCTGGCGGCTCCGCCGCTCGGCGATCCAGGAGGTCGCGGTGGTCGCCGGGCTGGGGGTCTTCGTCGAGGCGCTCCTCGCGCACCTCCCGGGCCCGCCCGACGAGCTCCACGGCTTGCCCCTCTGGGGGCTCGGCGCCGTCTGGGCGATCCTCGCGTGGGGGCGGGTCCTCTCGCGGCGCGCCTCGCTCGCGCTGGCGGGGGTCGCGCTCCTCCTCGGCGCGCAGATCCTCTCGTTCGGCTGGCGCGGCCCGGGTCTCGCGATCGGGATCGGAACGGCCGGCGCGCTCCTCGGCGCCAGCGTGGCGCTCCGGTCCACGGTCCTGCTCGCGTTCGGCGCCGCCGGGGTGCTCGTGTTCCTCCCGCAGATCGTCTTCGAGTACCTGGGCGACACGCTGGGCGCGCCGCTGGCGCTCCTCGTCTGCGGCGCGGCGATCCTCGGGGCGGCGTTCGCGGCCGCGCGGCTCAAGCGGTCGGTGGGCGGCCGAGCGGCCGCCGCCGCCCCGGCCGGTCTCGACCGGACCCGGGCGGCGCTCCTCGCGGCCGGCGTGGGGCTGGCGGTCGCGCTGCTGATCTGGATCGCCGGCGTGGCCCCGATCCCGGAGTACACGTCGCTCGCCGCGCGTCCGGACGCCTCGATCCCGGGCCGGATCGCGTTCCTGCGTGCGGGGGACCAGCCCTGCGTATGGGTCGTCGCGGCCGCCGGCGGCGCGCCGCGCCGTCTCGTCTGCACGGACGAGGAGAGGATGCGGCAGGCGGACTGGCTCGGCGGGCCGCTCGGCTGGACGCGCGAGGGCAGGGTCGCGGTCCAGGCCTTCGGCCCGGACGGGAACCACCTGCTCGTGCTGGACCCCGACTCCGGGCGGCTGCTCGAGCGGATCCCGGTCGCCGAGCCGCTGCACGCGCGCCGGGACCCCGCCGGAGGCGCCCGCGCCGACGGCGCGCGCATCCTCGTGAACCGAGCCGGCAGGACGGCGACCCTGGGGATCGCGCCCGCCGCGGCGTCGCCGATCGAGGTGGCGCGCGTGTCCGGACCGCCGGGCTACGGCTTCGCGGATCCGCGCTGGTCCCCGGACGGGGAGTGGATCCTCGTCCGCGACACGAACGACAAGCTGCTCGTCGCGCGCGCCGCCGAAGGCGCCGGGCTCCGTCTCCTCGCGGACCGCGTGTGGATGGAGTACGCGTGGCACATGCCGGGATTTCCGGCCGACGTCGACCCCGACTCTCTCCGCGCAGCGCGTTTGGCGAGGCCCCCGCAAGGCCGCTAGTCTTTCGGCCCATGACCGAGCGGACCTCGCATCCTGATCCGCGGCCGGCGGCCGCGCGGATCGACCTGCCCCTCGTCACCCTGAACCTCCCCGACGCCGAGCGCGAGACGATGGAGGTCGACGTCCTGATCGTCGGCGGGGGCCCGGCCGGGCTGGCGGCGGCGATCCGCATCGCCCAGCTCGCCTCCGAGCGCGGCGAGACGCCCTCCGTCCTGCTGCTCGAGAAGGGCCACGCGTTCGGCGCGCACCAGGTGTCGGGCGGCGTCATGGACCCGCGCGCGCTGGCCGAGCTCCTGCCCGGCGAGAGCCTGGACTCGATCCCGGCCTCGACCCCCGTCACGAAGGACGGCTTCTGGTACCTGACGGAGGGCCGGGCGCTCCGGAGCCCGATCGTCCCGCCGATGTTCGTGAACCAGGGGAAGCGGATCGTCTCGCTCTCCCAGGTCTGCCGCTGGCTGGCCGAGCGCCTGGAGTCGATCGGCGGGGTCGACATCTTCGCCGGCTTCGCGGCCGACCACCTGCTCTACGAAGGCGACCGGGTGGTCGGCGTTCAGACCCGCGACCAGGGGGTCGACCGGAGCGGGAAGGCGAAGCCCAACTACGAGGCCGGCTACGACATCCGGGCCAAGGTCACCGTGGTCGCCGACGGCGTGCGCGGGAACCTGACCAAGGAGCTCGTCCGGCGGCTCGCCATCGAGGGCGAGAACCCGCAGGCGTACGCCACCGGCGTCAAGGAGATCTGGCGCGTCGCCGAGGATCGGCACGCACCCGGCACCGTGATCCACACCGTCGGCTGGCCGCTCGACGCGTCGGAGTTCGGCGGCGGCTGGATCTATCACCTGCCGGACCGGCTCGTCTCGGTGGGCCACGTGGTGGGCCTGGACGCCGCGGACCCGCTCCTCGACCCGCACCGGAAGTTCCAGGAGTTCAAGACCCATCCCGCGGTGAAGGAGCTCCTCGACGGCGGGGAGATGGTCGAGTACGGCGCCAAGGCGATCCCCGAGCGCGGCT
>Ga0299913_10005442_pt1 | contig 10873 bp, 13 predicted proteins | sample RVTome_9_FD_201360 | JGI IMG/M metagenome (GOLD analysis project Ga0299913, IMG submission 201360) | Soil microbial communities from uranium-contaminated site in the Upper Colorado River Basin, Wyoming, United States - RVT155D38 (version 2) ... | reverse complement strand
AGGCGACCTGACGAAGGCGATCGAGGCTGGCGAAGGAGTCCTCGCCCGGCTGGCCGGGACCCCGCTTGAGCAGACCGACGAGTCCGTGCAGCTGGCGGTGACGATCGCCGCCGCCTACTTCGAACGTGGCGACGCCGGCCATGCCGTGCGCGTGTGCCGGACCGCTGTGGCCCGGGCCGAGGTGCTCGGGACCGCCACCGCACGTGCCTCGGCGTACTGGAACGCGAGCGTGATGGAAGCCAACCGCGGCGCCGTGGGCGACGCGGTGACGCTTGCCAGGCGTGCGCTGGCCCTGCTGGGCGAAGGACGCGATGCCCGGAACCTCGCGCGCCTGCGAACCCAGCTCGCCTCGATGCAGCTCAGGCTTGACCCGCCCGAGGTGTCCGAGGCAGAGCGCAATCTCGAGGCGGCCGCAGAGGAGCTCGCCTGGTCGAGCGCGTCCCCGGTCGACGTGGCGCGCAACGACCTGGCGCGGGCGCGGGCGCGCTTCCTCAGCGGCGACCTCGAGGCTGCCGCTGAGCTCAGCCAGCAGGTGCAGGCCGCGATCGGGGAGCAGGCCCCGCTGGTGCTCGGCGACGCGCTGTCCCTGGCCGGACAGGTCCTGATGACTCAGGGCGACGTGACCCGCGCCACCGCGTACCTCCAGCAAGCGGTGCTTGCGATGACCGGGGCGGGTGCGGATCGTTCAGCCGCTCAGCAGTGGTTCGAGCTGGCGGACCTGCTTGACAGTGTCGGGCTCACTGACGCTGCGCGAGACGCCTACCGCAATGCGGCTGCGTCCGCGGGAGTGCGGGCGCGCCCGGGCAACCGGGTCCACGTACGACGAGACGAGCTGGCGGGCCGTACGCCCTGACCTCGGAGGTCGATCAGGCCTGATCGAGGATCAGCAGCACCAGCCCTCGGACCTCTGGCTCACCTTGGCGTCGGCCGCCTCGGCCGTGACCACGGCGCCCGCGCTGGCCATGAGCGCGATGGCCAGGGCGGCGATGATCTTCTTGATGTTGAACATGGGGTCTCCCCGGGGTCGGAACTCTCAAGGAATCTTCCCAAGAAACCCGCCCAAATGTGACAAAGTCTGTAAAGTTCAGGCTAGAACCTCTGGCAAACTCACCGGCGCGCAGAACGGAACGCCAGGACCTCCCGATCTCGGCACGGGAGGTCTTGTCGATCGTTCGCCTAAGTTTCGGGATTTCGGTGACAGACCGTTTGCTGGTCGTGCAGAATCGACATTGCCCCGCAGGTGACCCGAGACGCCTGCGGGGCATCTGCGTTCAGCGGCCCCGACCGGCTCGCGTTGACGCCTACCGGAGCAGCAGCAGGTTGGAGTCGCGGGCGAGGTCGACTCGCGATCCGAAGCCACTGCTGGCCCTGCGCAGGACTCGGTGCAGCCACTCGGCGTCGTGCTCCGTGGCGTGCCGCAGGCGCAGCTGCCGCGACTGGAGCGGCACCATCTGCAGCTCGTCGAGCCCTCCGGCCGGATCGAGCCGGGCGAGGTACAACAGCCGCAGGTCACCGCGGAACCGCTCCTCACCTGCGATTCCCTCGTAGTCGTTGATCAGGTCGCCACAGCCGTAGAGCACGAGCCGGTCACGATAGACCTCGATCGGCCGCGGGTGGTGTGAGGAGTGCCCGTGGACGACGTCCACGCCGCTGTCGACGAGCTGATGGGCGAGGCGGACCTGCGCGCGCGGGACGTCGTATCCCCAGTTCGATCCCCAGTGGACGGACACGATCGCGATGTCGCCGCGCTGCTTCACCCGGCGCACCCGCTCGCAGATCGCGCGGGCGTCGGCGTCGGAGTGCTCGCTGAGGAAGGCAACTCCGGCGCCTTCGGGTCCCGCCGCCCAGCTGTGCGGCACACCGCTGGACGCCGACCCCACCGACCAGACCAGGACTCGCTGGCCACCGGCGGTGAGCACGACTGGGCGCCATGCCTGCTGCTCGTCGCATCCCGCGCCCACCGGTCCCAGGCCTGCGCGGGTGAGCACGTCGAGGGTCTCCTCCAGTCCGCCGACGCCGAAGTCCAGCACGTGGTTGTTGGCGAGCGCGCAGGCGTCGAGCCGGGCAGCGCTCAGGCAGCCGACATTGCCTGGGTGCATCCGGTACAGCACGGCCTTCGCGGGCTGGAAATCGTCACTGCTGGTGATGCTGGTCTCCAGGTTGACGATGCGGAGATCCGGCGCCAGCTCGTCGAGGACCTGCATCGCATCGCCCCACGGCCACGAGAAGTCCACCGGCTGGGGGATGGGCCCGGACGCTGCCTCGGCCAGCGCGACGTAGTCCCTCGCGCTGGCGGCGTACCGCTCCCACAGACGTGGATCCCCCGCCGCAGGCAGAATCTGGTCCACACCCCGGCCCGTCATCAGGTCACCGCTCAGGCACAGCACGACCACACTCCCCATCGTGGCACTCGCCGGCCGCGCAAGGATGGTCACATGTGGCCGATCGACGCCGAGTCGCTGGTCGACGTCCAGCGCGAGCTGGCGCGGGCCGCTGCGGAGCCGTGGCGGCCCGCTCGCGGTGAGCTCCGGATCGGCGGCTGCTGGGTGTGCTTTCCGCGTGGCCTCAGGGGGCGCGGGGGTGCGGGGGACGTGGCGTGGGCCGCGTCGGTGGTCATGCGCGGGGGCGTCGTGCTCGAACGGGAGGTACGTCGCGGCGTCGCGGACGCGCCGTACAGACCCGGGCTGCTGGCCCTGAGGATCGGTCGGCTGATGGACGCGACGGTACGGGCGCTGTCGACTCCTCCGGACGTGCTGCTGCTCGACGCGACGGCCCACGATCATCCGCGGGGTGCCGGGCTGGCCCTGCACCTCGGTGCGGAGCTGGACCTGCCCACGGTGGGCATCACCCATCGCCCGTTGCTCGCCGGGGGCGAGTGGCCCGAAGGCGGACGCGGGGACACCAGCCCGCTGTGGCTCGCAGACACGGTGGTCGGCTGCTGGATGCGGACGCGTCCCCGGGTTCGCCCGCTGGTCGTGCATCCTGGATGGCGGGTCGATCTCGCCACCGCAGTCGAGGTCGTATCCAGCACAACCGGACAGCGCCGCACACCCGAGCCACTGCGTCGCGCGCGGTGCCTCGCCCGCACAGCCCGCAGCGCCGCCGAAGGCCGGTGAGTCGGCTCCTCTTCGTCTGGGAGGGGGACCCGGTCGCGGCGCAAGGGCGCTTGGCGGCCCGGGGACGGGTCAGGCACGGATGTCTGCGCGGCGCGATCCATGCGACCGTAGGCCTGACGCGGCTCGACGCAGATCGCCCGGACGGCGCAGGTACCAGAGGGTCATGGCGAGGACGCCGGTCCCGGCGCAGAGGCCGGTCCCGACCACGGCGACCCGGGCCCCGAAGGTCTCGCCGACCCAGCCGACCAGCGGGGCGATCATGGGCACGCTGCCGATGAAGACCATCATGTAGAGGGCGGCGACTCGTCCGCGCATCGCGGGTGTCGTCGTCATCTGGATGAGCGCGTTCGCTGTCGTGGCCATGGTCAGGATGCTGAGTCCGATCAGCGGCAGCACGGCGGCGTAGGCGGCGTAGGTGGGCATCAGGCCTGACACGACCTGTGCGCCGGCGAACGTCAAGCCCGCCAGGACGACGAAGCGCAGGCGAGGCGTGGCTCGTCGGGCGGCCAGCAGGGCACCGGCCAGCGACCCGACGGCCAGCAGGGATCCGAGCAGCCCGTACTCCTTGGCACCGAGTCCGAACTCCCGGGTCGCCATGAGGGCACTCGTGATCTGGAAGTTCATGCCGAAGCCGCCGATGAAGAAGACGCAGCTCAGCACGAGGACGAGGTCGGGCCGCGAGCGCACATACCGAACGCCGTCGGCGATGGCGCCTCTTCCGCGTGCGATGACGGGCGTGGGGGTGAGCCGGTCCACGTCGAGGACCTGCAGGGCCCAGTACGCGGGAATGTAGCTGAGCGCGTTGGCGATGATCACCCAGCCGGTGGCATTGGTGCCGCCGCCCAGTGCTGCGATCGACAGGCCGGCAAGCCCGGGGCCGACGAGGCGACCGGCGTTGAAGGACGCAGAGTTGAGTGCCACGGCGTTGCCGAGGTCCTCTGCTCCCACCATCTCGGGGACGAACGACTGACGCGCTGGTGCCTCGAGCGCGCGCCCGATGCCGAATGTGAGGGCCAAGCCATAGATGTGCCAGGTCTGCACGATGCCCGTCACGGCAAGGATGCCGAGCAGAGCGGCCGGCACGGCCATCGCCACCTGCATGGCGCGGAGGACGGAGCGCTTTGCGAATCGGTCCGCGAGGAGTCCACCGAACGGTGAGAGGAGAAGCGTCGGCAGCAGCTGGAGGGCCACGGTGATGCCGAGGACCGTCCCGCTGCCGGTGAGGAGCAGGACGAGCCAGGCCTGGGCCGTGCTCTGCAGCCAGGTGCCGATGTTCGAGACCAGCGCACCGGTCGCATAGATCCGGTAGTTGCGGATGCCGAGGGCCCGGAAGGTGGGGCTCACGACTCGGCCAGGTCGGACAGGATCGTGGCCGCCTCCCGTAGCAGGGCGCGTTCTCTGGCGTCGAGACTCTTCAGGCGCTGGTGCAGCCAGGCGTCGCGGCGCTCGCGCTCCTCTGCGAGGACCTCCTCGCCGTGGTCGGAGATCGTGACGACGACCTGGCGGCGGTCGTCGGGGTGTGGCTCGCGCAGAGCGTAGCCCTCCTCGACGAGGCAGTTCAGGGTTCGGGTGATGGACGGCGCGGAGACGCGCTCCTGAGCGGCGATGCTGGTGGGCGAGCTCGGCCCGAGCACCTTCAACGTTCCCAGGACGGAGAGCTGGGAGGGGGTGAGGTCAGAGCGCCGCTCCTGTCGAAGCCTGCGGTTCAGCTGCGCCACCGCCCGAGCGAGCTTCTGGGAGTCGGTAGGCATGTCCTTAGCATAGCAAATTAGCGTAGTTAAGTTCTTGGGGTGTGCGGGACGGAACGCACCTGACGCGAATCGCCCTCGCCGTTTGACGGTCAGCCGATGCGACGGGCACCGAGTGCCGCGCTCAGCAGGACCACGCCACGGGTCGTCGTCGGATCCATGCCGAGCAGCTCCGTGATCCGCACCAGCCGGTTGTTGATCGTGTTGGGGTGGACGCCCAGTGCCCGCGCCGTCCTCCCACGGTCACCGTCCTTGGCGAGCAGGGTCTCGACCGTCCTCACCAGCTCCGGGTGTCGCTGGAGGGGATCCAGCACTCCCGCGAGGGCTTCACGCGCCGGGCCGGGACGGCTGACCTGGTAGTCGAGGGCGACCGCCTCGATGCCGTGCAGGCCGGGTCCGAGCCCGGCCGCACGGGCAACCCGGAGGATCTCGGTTGCCTGCGCGGCGGCCGCGGCGACGTCGACACGGGTGCGGGCTTCCCGGCAGCCCGCGATCACCTCCGCGCCCGCGGCGCCCTCGATCAGGCCGAGTACCGCCTCGCAGCGGCGTCGGTCGACGCCGGCCCGCTCCTCGGCGCGCGGGACCAGGACATGCCCCGAGTCGGGCTCCAGCACCAGCAGTACGCCGGGGGGTCCGTGACGGTCCATCGCGCTGAACACGCGCAGCAGCTTGCGTCGCCCGGCGACCTGCTGCGACGCCGTCTGGGCTGTCTGCTGGTCGGCCGTGGGCCCCACGGCGAGCGCCAGGACGTCGTACCCCTCGGCCAGCTCGAGCCCCGCCCGCCCGGCCTCCGGCACGGCGTCCTGGCCGGCGAGCAGGAGGCGTGCCACGATCTGCCCGGAGCCCCGCTCGAAGCGCTCGATGGCGTCGCGGGTGGCTTCGTACGACGCAGCGACCGCGCCGATCACCTGGTCGATGAGCGGCCAGAGCTCGGTGGCGATGGCCACCAGGTCACCCGGCGCGCTGGTCCTATGCGGCCTCGGCGTCCAGCGTCCACCTCGACCGGGTGAAGCGCGGGGAGGCCGTGGCCGACCGGGACCCGCTCTTCGCGCCGACGACCGCGCAGTTCGACCAGGACCTCCTCTGCCTCTTCGCCGCGTTCTCGGTGGCCTGCTTCCTCGGCCTTTGGGCCCTGAAGCGGAGCCTGCGGGACTGACCACCGCGGTGTCCGATTTCCGCCAGAGACTGTCTCCGGCGTGGGGCAGGATGGGGGCATGCACACCGACCACGAGGCCTGCTACCGGGCCGTGACCAGCCGTGACCGGCGCTTCGACGGCGTCTTCGTGACCGCGGTGCGCACGACCGGCATCTACTGCCGCCCCTCCTGCCCGGCGCGCACGCCCGCAGCGCGCAACGTGTCCTTCTACGCGACCGCGGCCGCCGCGCAGACCGCGGGCTTCCGCGCCTGCCGCCGCTGCCTGCCCGACGCGACCCCGGGCAGTCCCGGCTGGGACGTCGAGGCCGACGTCGCGGGCCGGGCGATGCGGCTGATCGCCGACGGTGTGGTCGACCGCGAGGGCGTCCCCGGCCTGGCCCTTCGGCTGGGCTACACCCCCCGTCACCTCACCCGGCTGCTCACCGCCGAGCTGGGGGCCGGACCGCTCGCGCTGGCCCGGGCCCGGCGTGCCCAGACCGCACGGGTCCTCATCGAGACCACCGCCCTGTCGTACGCCGACGTGGCGTTCGCCGCCGGCTTCTCCAGCGTGCGGCAGTTCAACGAGACCGTGCGCGAGGTCTATGCGAGCTCGCCGAGCCGGCTGCGTGACCGCCGGCGCGCGCAGGCCGCTCCGGGCGAGGCGTCGCACGGGCAGGTCGTGCTACGGGTGCCCGTGCGCACGCCGTTCGCCGGCCGGGCGCTGCTCGACTTCCTGGCGCTGCGCGCGGTGCCGGGCGTCGAGACGGCGGGCGAGGACTGGTACGCCCGCACCCTCGACCTGCCGCACGGCCACGGCGTCGTCCGCGTCGAGCTCCCCGACGTGCCGGAGGCCGGCGGGGTGCACCAGGTGCGCGCGACGTTCCGGCTGGCCGACCTCCGCGACACCTCCACCGCCGTGGAACGGGTCCGCCGGCTGCTCGACGCCGACTGCGACCCGGTCGCGGTCGATGCGGCCCTCGCCCGTGACCCGGCGCTGCGTCCGCTCGTCGGCGCGCGCCCCGGCCTCCGCGTGCCGGGCCACGTGCACGGTGACGAGCTCGCGGTCCGTGCCGTGCTCGGCCAGCAGGTCAGCGTCGCGGGCGCCCGCACGCTCGCGGGCCGCCTCGTGTCGTCGTACGGCGTCCCGCTGGCCGATCCCGTCGACGGCCTGACCCATGTCTTCCCGCGGGCTTCCGTGCTCGCCGGGCTCGACCCCGCTGACCTGCCGATGCCCGGTGCGCGTGCCCGCGCACTCCTCGGGCTCTGCGCCGCGCTGGCCACCGATGACGTCGTCCTCGACCGCGGCGCCGACCGGGACGACGTACGACGTCGGCTGCTGGCGCTGCCCGGCATCGGACCGTGGACCGCGGACTACGTGGCTCTGCGCGCGCTCGGGCACCCCGACGTGTTCCTGCCGACCGACCTGGGCGTGAAGCACGCCCTCGCCCGCCTCGGTGCGGGAGACCCGACGACCTGGGCGCCGTGGCGCTCCTACGCGCTGCTGCACCTCTGGCACTCCCTCGACGACTCGGTGGTCGAGCCCGTCGACTCGGTCGCTGCGCGACCTGCTCGGGAAACACCCGTGGAGACCACGAAAGGATCCTCATGACCTGGACCGTGATGCCCTCACCCGTCGGCGACCTGCGCCTCGTCGCGGACGACGACGCCCTGGTGGCGATCGAGTTCGCCCCCTGGCGCGACGACGCCCGCCCGCTCGGCGCACGCGACGACGCGCACCCCGTGCTGGCCGAGGCGGCGCGGCAGCTGTCGGCGTACTTCGCCCGTGAGCTGCGTGACTTCGACCTCCCGCTCGCGCCCGTCGGCACGGACTTCCAGCAGCGGGTGTGGAAGGAGCTGGCGCTGATCCCCTACGGCGAGACCACGTCGTACGGCGACATCGCGCGGCGGCTGGGCCACACCAACGCCGCGTCACGGGCGGTGGGCCTGGCCAACGGGCGCAACCCGATCCCGATCGTCGTGCCGTGCCACCGCGTGGTCGGGGCCGACGGGTCGCTGACCGGGTACGCCGGCGGCATGGACCGCAAGCAGCTCCTGATCGGGCTGGAGCAGGAGGCACTGTTCTGAGCGACGACGGCACCGTCTGGTACGCGGCGTACGGGTCCAACCTCGACGCGGCCCGGATGGGCTGCTACCTCCACGGCGGCTGCCCGCCGGGGGCGACGCGGACCTACCCCGGGGCCCGTGAGCCTGGCGACCCGCTCGACGACCGTGCGTTCGTGCTGCCCGGCAAGGTGGCCTTCGCCTGGCACTCGCCGACCTGGGACGGGGGCATCGCGTTCCTCGACGCCGAGGGGGAGGGCGAGGCGCTCGCCCGCGCGTACCTGCTCACCGCCCGCCAGCTCGCGGACGTGCTCGAGCAGGAGATGTGGCGCGAGCCCGGCGACGACCTCGACCTCGACACGCTGGTCCGCGACCGCCGCCTGGTCGTCGGGCCGGGGCGCTACGAGACCCTCCGGGTCGTCGGTGAGCTCGACGGACGGCCCGCGGTCACCTTCACCGCCACGGACCTCGACGCGCTCGGCATCGAGCCGCCGGCCGACGCCTACCTCGCGACGATGGCGCGCGGCCTGGTCGCCGCGCACGGGCTGTCCGCGGAGGCTGTCGTCGACTACCTGGCCGGCTGCCGTGGGGTCGGCCGCAGCCGGGGCGAGCTCGCCGCGGTGGTCCCGGGCTGAGCACGGCCCGGGCCGGGGCGCTCAGCGCGGCGTCCAGCGAGGGTCCCGTCCGGCCCGGGCCAGCACCCGGTCGGACGTCGACGCGTCGGGCTGGGGCTCGACGGCGGGGCCGAAGAGGCCGGGCGTCCCGGCGGGGTCGAAGCCGGAGACGAAGTCGAGGAGCGTCGCCGCCGTCTTCTCGTCGATCTCGTAGGGCTGGCCGGTCGCCCGGGCGAGGTCCCAGCCGTGGAGCACGACCTCGTCCAGCGCGACCAGTCCGGCGACCTCGCCGGGCAGGTCCACGCCGCCGGCGCGGGTGATCCCGTCCCAGGCCGCCGGGTGCTGCCACGCCTCGACCAGCGCGGTGGCGCGCGTCGTGAGCGTGTCCCGCCAGTCGGCCTCCGCCTCCGGCCAGCCGTCGCCGCTGTCGGGGTCCGTGTCGGTCCACGGACCGAGGTCCTTGTCGGCGGCCGCACGGAACGCGGCGGTCAACCCGACGACGTGGCCGAGCAGCCGGCGCACGCTCCGGCCCGCGCACGGGGTCGGGTCGTCGAGCTGGTCGTCCGTGACGTGCCCGGCCACCTCGAGCAGCCGTTGCACGGGACTGGTGAGGTCAGGCGTCTCGCTCATGCGGCCAGTCTTGCGTCCCGCGCAAGCCCCACGCGACGGCGGCGCCGACAGTCGCCGGCACGAGCGTGAGCACGGCCAGGAAGAGCCCCGTCCCCGGCAGTTCGGTCAGGAACAGGCTCGTGTCGAACGTGTGCCCCTCGGAGGCCAGCCGGTACGCCGTCGCGACGGCGACAAGTACGGCCGGCACCGTCCAGAGGGCGACTGCCGCGGCGAGGCCGAGCCGGCTCCCCTCGACGAAGCCGCCGAGGGCGGAGACCACGACCAGGAGGGCGAAGGCGGCAAGGCCGGCACCGATGTTGGCGTCACCGGGGGTCGGGGCGAGCCGGGCCAGCAGCCAGGGCAGGCCGACGACGATGACCGCGACCAGCAGCAGCCAGCCGAGCAGGTGCAGGAAGGTCCTCATGTCCCCACCGTGGTCGCCGCCGGGCGGGCGCGCATCCGCCGGCGTACTCAGGTGCGGCTGGCGGAGGCCGCCTCGTGGGCCATCCGGCGCAGCGTCGTGAGCACGGGCTCGTAGAGCAGCGTCCCGACCACCACGTGCTCCATGGCTCGGGTGCGGTCGGCGTCGCCCCGGATGCGGTCCACCTCGGCCGGCGCGAGGGCGCCGAGCGCGTCGGCGTACCGGTCCAGGACCGCGTCGTCGGCGGGGAGGTCGAGCCGGTCCACGGTGTCGAGCGCCGCGGCGAGCGCCCTCCGGTGGGGGCTGTCCGGGTGCACCTGCCACCCGTGCCGGGTCAGCAGTGCGTCGACGCGCGCGAGCGAGTCGCTGCTGGGGTCGGTGTCGACGGAGGGGGAGAGCGCCCACTGCGCGCTGCCGAGTGCCTGGTGCTGCGTGAGCCGCTCGTCGTCGACCGCGGCGAGCACCCGGCGTACGTCCTCGAGCGGGAGTCCGGCGACGTCGACGAGCGCCCGGATCAGCGCGAGGCGGCGCAGGTGCGACTCGTCGTACGTGGCCCAGGTGGCGCTCTGCTGCTCGCCGGGAGGGAGTACGCCGACGCGCAGGTAGTGCTTGATCGTCGGGGCGGACACCCCGCTGCGGGAGGAGAGCTCGGCCAGGCGCATGGAGACATCTTGACACATCGGATAAGACTGTTGTCCAATATTGGAGAAGTTCATTATCCCAAATTTGCGGAGGCGGCATGTCCGAGGAAGCGCGGGTCCTGGCCGGGATCCTGCTGTTGTCACTGGTGACCGTGGAGACGGGCGGCCTCTACCTCCTGAAGCTGTGGCGGAAGCCGGGGGAGGCCACGCCGTTCCAGCTCGGCTTCGCCCGGGCCGGCCACGCGCACGCCGGCGTACTCCTGCTGCTCGGCCTTGTCTGCCTGCTCTACGTCGACACCGCGGGCCTGGGCGGGTTCACCGGCTGGCTGGCGCGGGCGGGCGTCCCCGTCGCGGCGATCCTCATGCCGGCCGGCTTCTTCTTCTCCTCGATGGGGCAGGGGCGCGAGCGGCCCAACGCGCTGGTCGTCCTGGTGTACGCCGGCGGCGCCATGCTCGCGGCCGGGCTCGCGACGCTGGGCGTGGGACTGTTGGCCGCATGACCTGGCTGCCTCCGCTGCCACGCGCGGC
>Ga0299913_10005441_pt1 | contig 10874 bp, 10 predicted proteins | sample RVTome_9_FD_201360 | JGI IMG/M metagenome (GOLD analysis project Ga0299913, IMG submission 201360) | Soil microbial communities from uranium-contaminated site in the Upper Colorado River Basin, Wyoming, United States - RVT155D38 (version 2) ... | reverse complement strand
CGACGAGGAGGAGATCGAGGACCCGCGCCGGGAGCTGGTGCTCAAGATCCTGGAGTATCAGCAGTTCCGCGAGATCGCCGGGCAGCTGCGGGATCACGAGTCGGCGGGGCGCCTGGTCTTCGCGCGCGGCCTGCAGGAGTGGGACGCGGGGCCCGACGAAGCCCGGCGCGTTGCGCCCGAGACGGAGGGCCGCGTCTCGCTGAGCGACCTCCTGCGATCCTTCACGCGGCTCATGGAGGAGGCGCGACGCGACCGCGTCCATCGGCTGGAGCCAGTGTCGGTCACGATCGAGGAAAAGGTTAACTTCGTCCGGGAGCGGCTGAGGCGCGAGGGCCAGACGAGCTTTCGCGACCTGTTCGTTCCCGGCGAGCCCCGCTCCCACTGGATCGTGACCTTCGTGGCCCTGCTCGAGATGGTGCGTGAGGGCGAGGTTCGCCTGCGCCAGGGGGAGACGTTCGGGGAGATCCACGTCTATGCCGCGGAAGCGCAATGAACGGCTCGGCGACGCCGAAGCAGGTTCTCGAGGCGCTCTTGTTCGCGGCGGAGGAGCCGCTCTCCGTGCGGCGGCTCTCGGCCATGATCGAGGAGGCCTCGCCCGCGATGATCGCCGATCTCATGCGCGAGCTGAACGCGGATTACCTGCGCGAGAGCCGAGCGTTTCAAGTGCAGGAGGTGGCGGGGGGATTCCGGCTCGTCACGCGTCCCGAGTACGCGGCATGGGTGCGGGAGCTGCGTGCAGCCGGAGCCTCGCCACGTCTCTCCCAGGCGGCCCTGGAGACGCTGTCGATCGTCGCCTATAAGCAGCCCGTCACGCGGGCGGAGCTCGAGTCGATTCGCGGCGTCGCGGTCGAGGGTGTGCTGAAGACGCTGGTCGAGCGCGAGCTGGTGCGCATCGTCGGGCGCGAAGAGGGGTTGGGCCGGCCGCTCCTGTACGGGACGACGGATCACTTTCTCGAGTATTTCGGCCTGCCGTCGCTCGACGCGCTGCCGCGGCCGGACGAGCTCGAGATCCTGTTCGCCGATCGGGAGCGGCAGGCCGAGCTGCCGCTGGAGGACGCGCCGGACGCCGCCGTGGTCGCCGAGAATGCCTCCGGTGACGAGGAATAGCGTGACGCGGGTCCGCCTGCAGCGCTTTTTGGCGCAGGCGGGGATCGCGTCGCGCAGGAAGAGCGAGGACTTGATCTCCGCGGGGCTCGTCCAGGTCAACGGGCGCATCGTGACCGAGCCCGGCACGACCGTCGATCCGGAGTCCGACGAGGTGCTTCTCCAGGGCCGCCGCGTGACCGCTCGCTTCGCCGAGACCTCGCCCGGTAGCGCGATCGGAATCGCGCTCCACAAGCCGGCCGGCGTCCTGACGGCGCGCTCCGACCCGCGCGGCCGCGCTACGGTGTACGATTTCATCCGCGAGCCCGACGGCGAGCGTTTCGTCTACGTGGGCCGTCTCGACCGCGACACGGAGGGGTTGTTGATCCTGACCACGCACGGTGCGCTCGCCCACCGTCTCATGCACCCGCGCTGGGAGATCGAGCGCGAGTACCAGGTCGAGACGAGCGGGCCGCTGGACGAAGGCCGCCTGGCGCAGGCCGCGAAGCGCGGGATCGACCTCGAGGACGGGCGGGCCGGGCCGTTCCGCGCGCGGGTTCTGGACCGCTCCGGCGAGCGCCGCACGCTCGAGCTGGTGCTGACGGAGGGAAGGAAGCGCGAGGTACGCCGGATCGTCGAGGCGTGCGGGGGCCGGGTCGCGCGGCTCGTGCGGACCCGTTTCGCGTTCCTGACGCTGGCCGGGCTCGAATCCGGCCGCTGGCGGCGTCTCGATCGCGAGGAGATGGGCCGGCTGCTGGCGCTCGTCGACCTGTCCGCCGACCAGACGAGCCGGCAAGGAGGAGGGGGCGCGTGGACCTGAAGGAAAAGCGGGTCCTGATCCTCGGCGGCTGGGGACTGGTCGGCTCGGCCATCGCCCGCGTCCTCGTGCGCGAGGAGCCCGCCGAGATCGTCCTCCATTCCCTGCACCGCGAAGAGGCGGAGCATGCCGTCGCTGGCATCGCCGCGGTCTTTCCGGACGCCGCCACCCGCTTCGTCCCCGCGTGGGGAAACGTGTTCGTGCGCGAGAGCCTGAAGGACCACGGCCTTACGGCGCTGCTCGAAGATCGCCGGACGCGGCGGGTGATCATCGAGGACACGATGGACGAGCTGAACGACGAGATCCTCGAGGAGGCCGCGCTGTTCCGGCTGCTCGTCCGCCAGCGGCCCGACGTCGTCATCGACTGCATCAACACCGCCACCGCGTTCGCGTATCAGGACGTGTTCTACAGCGTGCGCCGGATCCAGAAGGCGGTCGCCGATGTGGACGCGGGCGAAAGCGATGTCCAGGCTCTGCGCGACGCGATCGAGAGCCATCTGACCACGCTCTCGCTCCCGCAGCTCATCCGCCACGTGCAGATCCTGCGCGGCGGTCTGGCGGCGGCCGGTACGACCGCCTACCTGAAGGTCGGCACGACGGGAAGCGGCGGGATGGGGCTGAACATCCCGTACACCCACTCCGAAGAGCGGCCGAGCCGGACCCTGCTCTCGAAATCGTCGATCGCGGGAGCGCACTCGATGCTCCTGTACCTTCTCGCGCGTACGCCCGAGGCCCCGATCGTCAAGGAGATCAAGCCGGCGGCCGCGATCGCCTGGAAGCGAATCGGCGCGGGGCCGGTGCTGCGGCGCGGCCGGCCGATCCGCCTCTTCGACTGCCCTCCCGAGCGGGCCGCGAGCGTCGAGGAAGCGCTGAACGGCGGTTCAGCAGGCTGGACCGAGCTGGCCGATTCCGCCGGCAAGCCCGGCGTGCTCGAGTCGGTCTACATCGACACGGGCGAGAACGGCATGTTCTCGTGCGAGGAGTTCGAGACCGTGACCGCGCTCGGGCAGATGGAATACGTGACGCCGGAGGAGATCGCCGCGGACGCGCTGCTCGAGCTGAAGGGTGGAACCACCGGCAGGGAGGTCGTGGCCGCGCTCGACGGGGCCACGTTGGGGCCGACGTACCGCGCGGGCGTCATGCGGCACCGCGCGCTCGAGCGCATGCGGCGGCTCGAAGCGGAGCGAGGCTTCGACTCGATCGCGTTCGAGATGCTGGGTCCGCCGCGGCTGTCCAAGCTTCTGTACGAGGCGTATCTGCTGAAACGCGTGGCGGGTTCGCTGGCAGCGATCGCGGATTCCGATCCCGCGCAGATCAGCGCCCAGGCGAGCGCGCTGGTCTCCGCCGATGCCAGCTTGCGGGCCCGGATCCTCTCGATCGGGATCCCCATCTGGCTTCCGGAGGGGGGCATCCTGCGCGGGCCGGAGATGAAGATCCCTCCCTACAAGGAGGAAGCGCGGGTCGCGCTAGATGCGGAGAGCGTCGAGCGCTGGGCGGAAGCGGGTTGGGTCGATCTGCGGCCCGCCAACATGGAGCGCTGGCGAAACCGGGCGCGCGCGATCATCGAGCGGCTGGGGCGACACTCCGCCGACGACACCTCCTCGGCCCTGTTCGAGGACGCGGAGTACTGGCGCGCCGACAGCGACGTGCCCGTGGGGCGCGTGGCGGCGTGGATCCTGGGCGTCGAGGACCGAGGCCAGCGAGGGAAGGCGTCGTGAAGGTGGCGGAAGCGAGGGAGAGCGGGGAGTCGTCGGTGAGCCCCGAGGCGCAGCGCGTGGCGGAGCTCGTGCGGCATGCGCAGCTGGGGAGCGAGCGCTCGTTCCGCGACCTGATGTCGGCCTACGTCGAAGCCTTCTACGGCCTGGCGCGGCGCTATTGCGGATCGCACGAGGATGCGGACGACGTCCTGCAGGACGCCTTCGTGAAGGTGTTCCAGAACCTGGGCGGCCTGTCGCGGCCGGAGGCCTTCTTCCCATGGGCGCGGCGCATCCTCATCAACACCGCCCTCGATCACATCCGTCGGCGGCGGCGCGGGCAGGAGCTCGAGGTCGAGGTGGAGAACCTCGACGAGACCCCGCACGAGGAGGGGACCGAGGCACCCGATCGCCGGGTGGAGCAGCGGGAGTTCTTCGGCCGCCTGGAGCGCGCGCTCGCCTCCCTGCCTCCCCGGCAGCGTGAGATCGTCACCCTGCACGACGTCGACGGGTTGTCCACGGAGGAGATCGCGAGCCTCTGCCGCTGCCCGCCGGCGACCGTGCGATCGAACCTGTTCTACGGGCGTGAGAAACTCCGTCGGCTGCTGTCGGGGCAGGGCGCAGGATGAGCGGCTTGAACGTTTTGCGAATCTGTTCGTCTTCCGGGTGGACACACCAGGAGGGTCCCGATCTATGAACCGCGCAGCCCATCTCGACGCCCAGCGGGTCTACGACCTGCTCGACGGCCGGCTCGACCCGACCGCCGAGAGCAGGGCGCAGGCGCACCTGTTTCGCTGTGACCGCTGCCGCGAGCTCGAGCGCGAGTGCGCCGGCGTGGTCGAGGCGCTGCACTGGTACGGCGCGGAGCAGATGGAGCCGCCCGCGGGCTACTGGGAGGCGTTCTGGGCGCGCTGGTCGCCCTCCGAGGAGCCGGTGGTCCGACTGCCTGCTCCGCGACCGGCGGCCTCTCGTCTCGCCCCCGCGCTCGCCGTCGCGGCGGCGATCGCGCTTCTGGCCGGACTGTGGTGGACCGGGCGATCGCCGGAGACGACCGCCGAGATCCGGACCGCAGCGGCCCCGCCCCTCCGGCAGGCCGTGGTCGGATCGGGCTGGGCGGATGACTACGCCCGCTTCGAGCGGATGTCGATCGCCGTCGGGGGGATCGATCCGGTATCGAAGGGCCTCGTCCTGGCTACCCTGGCCGAAGAGCCTTGACCCGCTGCCTCGTTCTGCTGCTGGCGGTCGCGACCACTTCCGCCTGCGGGGAGAGGGGGGCGCCCTCCGAAGTCCGCCTGCGGCTGGAGTACGATGAAGGCGACACGCTGCTCTACGAGTACCGCACCGAGGGCGTGGTGACGGTCCCCGACACGGCCCAGGCCTCCGGACGCGCCACCCACCCCTACGAGCGGAACATGACGGTCGAGGAGGCGGTGCTGGAGGTGACGCCTCGCGGCAACTACGTCCTGGCCTGGACGTTCCATCTCCCGCGCGAGGCCTCGGCGGCGCACGGGGGAGGAGAGCTGCCCGAGCGCGTCCAGCTGACGGTGGAGATCACCCCGCAGGGACGGATCCTGTCGATCGGTGGGGTGGAGACCGCCCGGCCGCTGTTCGGAGAGATCGACTTCCAGTCGTACTTCGAGCAGAGCCAGCCCGTGTTCCCGGAGCGCGCCCTCAAGGTGGGGGACAGCTGGACCCAGGAGGTGAAGGTCGTCTCTCCACGGTCCGAGCCCGTGGTCACCTCGTCCACCTACGTCCTCGATCGGGTGACGCAGGAAGACGGGACGCCGATCGCCGTGATCGCCTTCGACGGCGACATCTATCTGCCCTTCCCGTACCGCTCCGCCGGAGCGGACTCCGCGGCTGCCGCGACCACGGCCGAGGAGCGGATCCGCGTGAGGGGCGAGATGTACTTCGCGCTCGATAGTGGACGCGTGCGACGGGTCGAGACCGAGGCGGACGCCACGTTGACCCGCGTCGAGCTCGAGGGCGGGGAGCCGGTGCGGCGCGAGATGCAGATCCGGGAGTCGAGCCGCTACACCCTGGTGAATCGGTAGCCGCCGGGACGCTTGCTAAGCCAGGCGCTGTTGCCGACCTTATGGCGATGCGCCAGCTACGAGCCATTCTGACCGTTTCGACCATGCTGGGAATCGCCGGCTGCGCCACCGCGGGGTCGACCCCCGGCCTGGGGGAGCGGCTTCCCGAGCCCGAGTCCGTCCTGGCGGATCCCGCTCTCCTGTCCGATCAGGCTCGGTTCGGGCGCCACACGGCGCTGTCGGCCGAAGTTCGCGCCGTGGCCGACGCGCCCACCGCGGAGGTCGCCGAGCGCGCCCTGGCGGTGGCGTTCGCGGCCGCCGACTCGGTTCAGCGGCTGGTCAACCTCAACCTCGAGACCAGCGAGCTCCGCGCGATCAACGAGGCCGCCGGCGAGCAGCCGGTGGCCGTCAGCTCGTGGACCGAACGGATCGTGCTGGCGACGGTGCGCTGGGCCGATCGGACCGGCGGCGCCTTCGAGCCCACCATCGGGCCGCTGGCGGGGCTGTGGGGATTCGGCGTCCAGGTCGACCGCGCGCCGACTCCCGAGGAGATCCAGGAAGCCCTTTCGCACGTGGGCTACTCCAAGGTCGAGATCGACCCCGATGCGCACACGATCTTCCTGCCCGAGGAGGGGATGCGTCTCGACGTGCGCGGAGCGGCCAAGGGGTTCGCGCTGGACCGGATGCGGGAGGCGATGCTGGAGGCGGGCGCGACCGGCGGGATCGTCGATTTCGCCGGCGAGATGCTCTTCTTCGGGCCCGGTCCGGAGAACGGGCGGTGGCCGATCTTGCTCCAGGATCCCTACGACCCGTCGCGCAACTACGCCTATCTCCTGCTACCGCCCGGCAGCCTGGCGACATCCTCCTTCTACGACCGTTCGGTCGAGATCCGGGGGGAGAGGTACGGGCACGTCATCGATCCCCGCACCGGCCAGCCGACCTCGGGCATGGCGAGCGTCACCGTGTACACGAACGAAGGCGTGGTCGCCGACATCATCGCCACCGGCCTGTTCGCCGTCAGCTGCGCGGATGGACCCCGATGCGCGGAGGCCACCGAGATCGTGGGTCGCTATCCGGAGCTGAACGCGATCATCGTCCCGGAGGCGCCCCCCGGCGACAACGCCCAGGTGACGGTCACGGACGGCATGCGCCCCTACGTCGTTCGGCTCCAGCGACCCTTCCGGCCGGCGGGGGATCCCGACTGAGGACCGGATGACGCTGCGGGTCCTCTACCTCTCGGGGGCGGAGCGGTTCCCGGAAGCGCTGGAAGGGTTTCTCGACGGGGATCCGGGCTGTCAAGTGATCCGCTGCGAGGGACCCGCCGAGATCGAAAACGCCCTGGAGCGGGGCATCGTGGAGCTTCTCCTGATCGACGCCGACCGGGGTTTCGAGGCCTCTTCGGATCTGTGCACCAGGCTCAAAGCCGATCCGTTCAACTCCGTCGTCCCGATCGTCTTCTTCTCGCGCGAGCACCGGATGGAGGAGATCGCGACGGCGTTCGAGCGCGGCGCGGACGAGTTCCTGAGCGGAACGCAGACGACCCGCGAGCAGGCGCTGCGGCTGAGAATGGTGCTCGAGCGGGCGGCTCGCGACGTGGCCGTCAATCCGACCACCATGCTGCCAGGCACCAAGATCATCCAGCTCGACATTCAGCGGCGAATCGCCAACGGCGAGAGGTTCGCGGTCTGCTACGCTGACATCGACTCGTTCAAGGAATTCAACGACAAGCACTCGTATCATCGCGGTGATCGGGTCATCTGGATCGTCTCCGCGATCTTGCGCGACATCGTGCGTCGGCTCTCGCGCAACGGGTTCGTCGGTCACGTGGGTGGGGACGACTTCATCTTCACGCTTCCGGTACAGGACCTGGAGTCGGTGTCGCGCGCGATCATCGAGACGTTCGACACCCTGATGCCGCTGCAGTATCCGCTTCAGGATCGTGAGCGCGGCCATTATCTCGCCGAGGATCGGCAGGGCAACATCCGCGAGACGCCGCTGATGTCGATATCGATCGGATGTGTGACCAACGTCCACCGACAGTTCACCCATCCCGCGCGGGTGAGCGAGCTGGCCAACGAGATGAAGAGCTACGCCAAAAGCTTCCCGGGATCGCTGTTCGTGGTCGACCGACGACGCGACGTTCCGCCGAAGGACGCCCTCACCGCCGCCGAAGCGCGACGGGAGCGCGAGTCCTCCTGAGCGGCTATCTTCCGACGTCATGAGCGACGCACGCGAATACAGGCGCCAGCTGAGCGACCTGGAGGAGAGGTTGGACCTCCTCGGGAGCTATCTTTGACCTCGCTTCCAGGCGCGAGCGCATAGCCGTCCTGCAATCCAAGAGCGCGGCTCCGGAGTTCTGGAGCGACAACGAGCGCGCCCGCGCCGTCCTAGCCGAGATAAAACAGCATCAGCAATGGGTGGAGGGATACGACACCCTCAAGGGCGAGCTTCGCGATGCGGACGACATGGCCGAGCTGCTCGAGGGCGGGGACGAGGCGCTGGCCGAGGAGTTCAAGAGTCTGGTGGTGGGGCTGGCCGAGCGCGTCGAGCGATTCGAGTTCCGCGGTATGCTGCGGGAGGCGGACGATCTGCGCGGCGCGATCCTCACCGTGCATCCGGGCGCCGGCGGCACGGAGAGTCAGGATTGGGCGATGATGCTGCTGCGCATGTATACGAAGTGGATGGAGCAGAACGACTACGAATATCGAATCGTAGACATCCAGGAAGGGGAAGAAGCCGGGATCACGCGCGCCACGGTGGAGGTGGAGGGTGACTACGCCTTCGGCTATCTGAAGGCCGAGAAGGGCGTACACCGGCTGGTCCGCATCAGCCCCTTCGACGCGAACGCACGCAGGCATACCTCGTTCGCGTCCGTGTTCGTCTATCCCGACATCGCCGACGAGATCACCGTCGAGATCCTGGACAAGGATCTGAAGGTCGACACCTACCGCGCCAGCGGCGCCGGCGGACAGCACGTGAACAAGACGGATTCGGCCGTGCGCATTACCCACCTGCCCACCGGCATCGTCGTGCAGAGCCAGGCGGAGCGCAGCCAGCATCGCAATCGGGAGACCGCCATGCGGCTGCTGAAGGCCCGGCTCTACCAGTACCTCAAGGCCGAGCGCGAGAAGTCGCGCGACGAGCTGGAGGCCGAAAAGAAGGAGATTGCGTTCGGCAGCCAGATCCGGTCGTACGTCCTCCACCCCTACACCATGGTGAAGGATCACCGCACGGGCTGGGAGACGTCGGACGTGGAGGGCGTGCTCGAGGGGGACATCACCCCCTTCATGGAGGAGTTCCTTCGGCAAACAGCCGGGGATACCCTGGCAGAGCGTTGAAAATGGCCAATCTGCTGTGTTGCGCTCCTCGCGTCTTCCTGCGGCGTACAATCGTACGCCTCGGAATCCTCTCGCGCGCCTTGCATCTTGGCCATTTTGAACGCCCTGCCGGCTTTCAAAGGCATATCAGCGACTAAGGCATGACCACCGAAACCAATCCCCTGACCGTCCGGCGCGAGAAGCTGGCCGCGCTCGAGCGGCGCGGCATCGATCCCTATCCCTCAAGCTGGCGCGTCGACGACTCGGCGGCCTCGCTGCTGGAGTCCTTTCGCGACGACGGGCCTGCCCCCCCGGCGCGGGTGGCGGGGCGGGTGGTATCGATGCGCTCCCACGGCAAGACCTCCTTCCTGCACCTGGCTGACGGCAGCGGTCGGATCCAGGTGTACGTGCGGCGGGACGAGATCGGCGAGGAGGTGTACGGCCTGCTCGACCACCTGGACCTGGGGGATTTCGTCGGCGTTGCCGGCGAGCTGTTCCGGACGCGAACCGGGGAGGTGACGGTCCGTGCCCGCGAGCTGGCGGTGCTGGCGAAAGCGCTGCGCCCGCTGCCGCTCGGGAAGGTGGTCGAGGATGAGGGCGAGGAGCGTGCGTACCATCAGGTAGCCGATCAGGAGTTCCGCTATCGACAGCGCTACGCGGATCTCGCCGTGCACCCTCAGGCGCGCGAGGTGTTCGCGCGGCGCGCGCGCATCATCCGCTACCTGAGGAACTTCCTCGACGCGCGCGGGTTCCTGGAGGTCGAGACGCCCGCCTTGCAGCCGGTATACGGTGGCGCGACGGCCCGGCCGTTCACCACCTATCACAACGCGCTCGACACGACCCTCTACCTGAGGATCGCCGACGAGCTCTATCTCAAGCGCTGCATCGTGGGTGGCATGGACCGGGTGTACGAGATCGCCAAGGATTTCCGGAACGAAGGCATGGATCGCTTCCACAACCCCGAGTTCACGATGCTCGAGTTCTATCAAGCCTACGCCGACTACCGCGACTTCATGAACCTGGCCGAGGAGATGCTGGTCGGCCTGGTCGCGGAGCTGCTTGGCGGCAGCGAGGTGACGTTCCAGGGCCGGACGGTCGATGTCGCCAGGCCGTGGCCGCGGATCCCGTTCCTCGACGCGCTGGCGGATAAAGGCGTGGACGTCTCGGACCTGACCCGGCCGGCGCTGGTGCACGAGGCGGAGCGCTTCGGAGTGGAGCCCGCCCCCGAGGAGGGGCCCGGCAGGATCCTGGACGGGCTGTTCGGCCGGCTGGTCGAACCCCAGCTCGACGGGCCGGTATTCGTGATCGATCACCCGGCTGCGCTGTCGCCGCTCGCCAAGGCGCACCCTCGCGACCCGCGCCTGGTGGAGCGCTTCGAGGCATACCTGTTCGGCTCGGAATGGGCCAATGCGTTCAGCGAGCTGAACGACCCGCGCGACCAGCGCGCGCGCCTCGAGGCCCAGGTCGCTCAGGCGGCGCAGGGCGACGAGGAAGCGCCGAACGTCGTGGACGAGGACTTTCTGCGGGCGCTGGAGTATGGGATGCCGCCCACGGCGGGCATGGGAGTGGGGGTGGATCGGCTCACGATGTTCCTCACCGACCAGCCTTCCATCCGCGATGTGATCCTGTTTCCGACCCTGCGGCCGGAAGACGAGTCATGAGCCTCGAATGGAAGATCGCGTTGCGGTATCTCGGATCGAAGCGGCGTCGGGGGCTCATCTCCGTCATCGGGCTGATCGCGATCGGCGGCGTGTTCGTGGGCGTCGCCGCGCTGGTCATCGTGATGAGCGTGATGAACGGACTTCAGGACGACCTGCGGGAGAAGATCTTGACGAACACCCCGCATCTGCTGATCCAGAAGTACAATTCCGAGGCGATCGACGACTACCAGGAGCTGTCCGAGACGCTGCGCGCCACTCCGGGAGTGATC
>Ga0299913_10005440_pt1 | contig 10875 bp, 11 predicted proteins | sample RVTome_9_FD_201360 | JGI IMG/M metagenome (GOLD analysis project Ga0299913, IMG submission 201360) | Soil microbial communities from uranium-contaminated site in the Upper Colorado River Basin, Wyoming, United States - RVT155D38 (version 2) ... | reverse complement strand
GGATTTGATGAATGCATCGCACGTCATGTCACCGCCGAAATATCCAGTCGCGCCGGACCGAAATGCCAAGACCAATCCGTTGGGCCGATATCGGTCGGCTACGATCGCTATCCGCCCGTCCGGATGCCGATCTCTGAGCAGTGCGATTTGCTCGATCGCAGTGTCAAAGCCTTCGCCGGCATGAATGATAAGAAATAGCGGCTTTTGCCCCTGGACTTTGTTTATGAGTGAATCATAAGCGGATAATGTTGGGGCTCTGACACGAAAATTTGCTGAGCGTAAGATTCCGGCGAGGCCTTCCTTAAGCAGGCTGCTCTTTCCGATGAGTATGATTTCGAAAGGATGACTCCGCTTCATGTTATCCTCCCAACGCCGCGCCCTACGCTTCAATGAAATCAATAGGGTCGAGAAATCGATGTTCAGAAAATCAAACTGAGTAGTGTCCACCAAGGCATAAACAAATATGGCAGATCGGAATTCCGAAATATGCCGATTGGCATACCCCATCCGGGTAAGGCTTCGCAGTGCCTTGTTACCGGTGGGTTCAAATAATACCGCAGTGGCACAAAATTGTCGGAAAACTGACATCATAATAATAAGCAATTGCCATGAAATTCAAATGTTATGAGTAGGGGCAATATTCAAAAGCTTGTGAAGGGGAACGCGCAAATACAATGGCTCTGAAGGGGGTGCAATGCGAAAGCCAGAGAGGTGGTGATCGCGGCGCGACATCCCATCGTTCTCCATGTTGAGCCATCTGCTTGACGCGGAGCGCGGGAATTGTTGCGCGCTGTTGAAGAGGGAGGCCCGCTCGGCGGCCCGGCCTTTCATGGGGCTTTTGTGCTTGACTTGGGGTCGAGCGATATCTCGAAGCTCATCCCGGCTCGGTTGACATCTAAGTTGGTAGGCATACGCACACGTATCCGGGCGATACGTTCGGAGGCGGCAGTCATGTCGAACGTAAGCGGGGCATGATCTTCGTTAATTGAGCCCAACTCTCGAAGTGCCATTCATTCGTCACCTGCCGCCGATGAGCCGTTACTTCACGTTTACTATTGGCTCGCCACTGGTGCACGTGCAGAGCGATCCGCACGCCGAAAGCCACGCGCCGTAAGGATGGTACGCGCGCGGATCGGACCTGGAATTGAGCAAACCGCTTTGATGGATGAGCCTGCTCGCTCAGCGCAACGAGCGGGGCGCGAGCGTTACTTTCAGGCCGTCCAACTCATCCGACATCATCATATGTCAGGAGAGACGCGAGTTCGGCCGCCAGTCCGGCAGATAGGCAAGCTGGTCGACTTCCTCGGCGATTTGGCTAACGGCAACCCACGCCTTCAGCTGAGAACGAGTTGATGAAGCCTCGGGCTCGTCGTGACCACTTTGACCAGCATCAATTTTGATGAGGTCGGCAGCGGGTAGCTGTGGTCGTCATGCGCCTTGGAGTCCGCGCCAGATGCTCCACCTTTCGATGTTGACCCCGGGGCGGTTGCGCATTGCCCTCGCGATTGTGCTTGGTCTGGCGTTTGCCGGCCTCCAGTTCACAACGAAGGTGGCAGAGCCGCCTCCGAGCCTTGCCTGGCAGCATGACGGGCGGCTTCACGTCTTCTTCCATCCCGGAAACGACGGGCAGGAATCTGCTGGCTCTCGCGGCCGATGAGACTGCGCTTGGGCGTCCAGAGAAGTCCGCACCCAGGATCAGTTTGCCGTTCGTCGGCGGTATTGACCCTTTTGGCTATTCTCTTCCGGAGCTAACCGTTCTGATGGGCCTCGCCGACGGGTTCAATCCCTGTGCCATGTGGGTTCTCGTCTATCTGATTTCGCTCATTGCGGGCACCCAGGACCGCCGCAAGACTTGGTGGCTGGTCGGGAGCTTCGTGGTCGCTTCGGGCGTGCTCTACTTTCTATTCATGACGGCGTGGCTGAACTGGTCTTCGGCTATATCCGTCCGCTCACGCAAATGATCGGGCTCGTGGCAATCGGGTTCGGCATTAATCATCTCTACCAGCTCGCTGTTGCGCGTGGGGTAGTCGTTTGCGACCTTGCTGGTACCGAACAGAGGCAACGCACGAGGCAGCGGATTCAGAAGATCGTCGCGGCGCCGGTCGGTGTGGTGAGTCTCCTGCTGATTGTCGGACTTGCGTTTACCGTCAATGCCATTGAGTTCGTGTGTTCGGCGGCACTGCCCGCGATTTACACCCATGTCCTTGCGCTGGCAAGCGCCTACTACTGGCCGTAGCACCACTGTGCCGCAGCACGCCCGATCATTCGGTGGACAGGGGAAAATTCAAGGCCGCACTGCCGGGCTTTCCATCGGCATGCCTCGTGCGCGCCACACCAGGTAAGTCTCTAGGGCGACGTATTCCGACGCGCCGTAGGCGTAAGGCTCCGCGCGCATGCCGATCATGCAGTTGCGCAACCGGCGTTGCAGCGAGCCGAGCGCCTGCCATTCCAACCGGTACAGAGGATAGCCGGTCGGGTGTGCCTGCGGCATCGGAATACCGGCGAGCGACTTGCCCCAGTTGTCCTCGTGGCATTGTGCGCAGGCGAGATTGAGCTGACCCTGGCGCTCCAAGAACAGGGCGCGCCCCTTCTCGATAAAGGGCTTGAGCCGCTCGTCCTTGCTCTCGATCGGTAGGCCGCGCGACTGCCGTGCAACATAGGCCGACAACGCCAGCAGCTCTCGGCTCTCGAAGGCGAGCGCCGGCGCCTCTTGGCGCTCGCTGCGGCAGATGCTGATGCGGCCTTCGAGATTGACCGGTTCCCTGCGCGTTGCGTCGAACGCAGGATGGCGCGCGGCTACACCCTTCATGCTTACCGTCGCATCGCCGTGGCAATCGGCACAGGCGACATTAGCGGCGCCCGCCTTGGCCGCCCACAGGGCTTGGCCCTCAAGCACCGACAGCATGCCGGGATTGGACGTGTCCTCGTCCTGCATCGCCTTGGTCTCAGGCTTCAGCAGTTCGTAGCTCGAGCGGCGTTCGGCGAGCGGGATTTCGGCGGCGCCGGCAGCGCATGCGCAAAGAGCCACGAGACAGGCCGCGAGTCTCGGGGTGCTCATTCCACCGTGATCTTCGCCTGCTCGGTCGCGGAAAACCCGTTATCACCGGTCCAGTGGAACGCGATGGTACCGCTTTCGGTGGCAACCGTGTGGAAAGTCAGGAATGGGTTGGCCGACATCGCTGGGTAGAACTCGGCGCGGAAAATCTCCTCGCCGTTATAGGTTGCGACGAACGTGTGGATGATGTTACGCGGCTTGCGCTCGCCGGTGGTCGTATAGCGGAAGCCGGTTTCCATCGTGTGGGAGATCAGCGTCTTAATGGCAATGATCTGCCCGCGTTTTGCCTTTGCGGGTACGTTGATAAGTGCGCGCGTCATATCAGGTTGTCCTCAAGGCACGCGCCGAGTGTGATGATCACCTCGACCGAAGCGGACCAGAACGAGCCATCTGACAATTCAGCAATCGCCACGACATTTTGGGTGTCGGCGAGTCTGAGGCGGGTTGCGACGGTGGCGCGTCCCGCGCGCGGCCCGAAATAGCAACTGATGACGTTCGGTTGCGGGTTCTTTTCGTTGAAGACATGAATCGCTTTGGCATGGTCCGCCGGCGTCATCGGACTGTCCACCGAAACCGTGCATGGAACGGTATTGCCGTTCTCTACCAGCGGCGGAATGTCGAGCTTGACCTTACCTTGCGTAATCTTCGCTTCGCCGACCAGCTTGGCGATTTCCGCCTTCATCGCTGCCGGCGTCGCACCTGCCCGGCGGATCATGACCGGTGCCGCAGCGCCTGCAAGCATCAACGTTCCTGCAAGCAGGAGCTCGCGGCGTGTTGTCTCAAGGGCATCCATACTGTCTCTCATGGGCTATTCCCGTAGCGTCATCAGAAACGCAACGACATCTTCAATCTGCTGCGCCGTCAATACCGGCTTTCCGCGGAAGGCCGGAGCGACGCGGCGTAGCCCATTGACACGATAATATGGCGGCATGATCGTGTCGGCATTGAGCCGCCCGGCATCGACGATCCTCAGGCGCAATTGTCCCTCCGACCAGCGCCCGCCCGCACCGCGCAAATCCGGCGCAATCGTGCCCTGGAACCGCTGCTCCGGAAACGGTCCCGAATGGCACAATAGGCAGAGGCCGACCTGCCGGTTGACGATAATCGCGCGGCCGCGCACCGGATCGCCCGCCACGCCGGTCAGCGGCGCCGGGATGGCGTCGCCGGCCACGACGAATGGCCGCAACGCGTCCTGCGCGCCCGCCGCTGCTGCGACGATGGCCCCTCCGGCAACGATCGCAACCGCACACAGCCTCAACCGAAGACCTCGCCGGTGATTGTCTTGAACCAGCCTTCGGCAAACATCGCCTCCTGTGTCCGGTAAGAGGCCGGCGCGTCTATCGGGCTGACACCTCCCGCCCCCTTTATTTCAGCCAACACGCCATTGACTGGCCGGTAGACGCCCGCGACGGTAATTCCATAATTTGGTGCAATCAGGCTGTAGCAGGTGTTGATCAGCTTCGGCTCGCTAGGGGGCTGGCCGGCGAGCAACTTGACGATCGCCGCGGCGCAGACCTTGGCCTGAGCGTTCGCCGAAAACGCCGACTTTGGCATCCCGCCGGCAATGGTCGCATCGCCAACAACGTGAATGTTGGGCACAAGCTTCGACTCGAACGATACCGGATCGATCGGACACCACCCGGTGCGATCTGCGACGCCGGCCACTTCTGCAATGCGTCCCGCCGACTGCGGCGGGATGACATTGGCGACCGCAGCCTTGTGATTGCCGAAGTCGGTCGCAAGCGTCTTCGACGCCGGGTCGACCGATGTGACTTTGCCGCCTTTCGATAGCGCCACCCATTCGAGGTTGGGGTAGAGCGCGGCCCAAGCTTTCTGGAACAGGCTTTGTTTCGAGAACTGGTCCTTGGCGTCAAGCAGGATCAGCTTGGACTTCGGCTTCTTCGTCTTCAGGTAATGGGCGATCAGGCTCGCTCGCTCGTATGGCCCGGGCGGGCAGCGGAACGGATTGGCCGGCGCCGAGATGATAACCGTGCCGCCGTCATCCATCGCTTCCAGCTGACGGCGCAATAGTGCTGTCTGCTCACCCGCCTTCCAGGCATGCGGCATCTGCTCGGCGGCGGTCTCGGTATACCCGGGCAGGGCGCCCCAACGAACATCGATGCCCGGCGCCACCACGAGGCGGTCGTAGCCGAGCCGCGCGTCGCCGCCGATCGTCACCGTCCTGGCCTGCGGGTCTACCGCGGTCGCGGTCGTGATCGCCACCGTAGTGCCGCTTGCCGAAACGTTGGCGTAGCCGAACTGTTGCGCCGGCAAGTCGCGCAAGCCGGCGATCACTCCGTTGGAGAACGGGCAAGCCGTGAAGGTGCGATTTGCCTCGATCAGCGTCGCTGCAATACGCGGATCCAATTGCTTGAGCGTGCGCGCGACGCTCGTGCCGGCGAAACCGCCGCCGATCACAACAACGCGCGGGGCGGCCTGGGCAATCGCCGGCATCGGCAGCAGCGCCGCCGACGCGCCGGCTGCGGCCGATCCGAGAAATTGGCGGCGATTGACGCGGTTCCGAGTCATGGCGGCCACTGTCGCTCTAACGTTGATCTGCATACCATGCCGCAATGGCCTGGATTTGCGGGTCGGTGAATCCCTTGGCAATACGGCCCATCACGGTCGCATCGCGCTGGCCGTCACGAAAGGCTTGCATCTGCTGAACCATTTCTGCGGGGTTGCGGCCGGCCAGCCGGGGAACAGGAGTCTCGATGCCGGCATTCGCTGGATGGCAGCCGGAGCATGCCGCCGCCCCGGGTGGAGGCTCTGGGGGGGCCGCGGGTGCTGCGCAGATCGATGCGGTCAGCGAAGCAACGGCGGCGATAATGCGCATCGTTAGCATGGGCATTGCCCCCGCTGGCTGATGATGGGCGACGGCCAGACAGCCGCCGCCCGTGTTGGCATCAGGCAAACGTAATGCCGTGCTTCTTCAGCGGGAACGAGCGGATACGCTTGCCCGTCGCGTTGAAGAAGGCGTTGAGCACCGCCGGCGCAGCCACGCAGATGGTCGGCTCTCCGACACCGCCCCACGGTCCGCTGCCGCCGCTCGGCATGATGATCGACTCGACCTTCGGCATCTGGGCGATCCGCATGGAGTCGTAGGTGTCGAAGTTGGTCTCGACGATGCGCCCGTCTTTGACCGTGCACTCCTGCAGGAACAGCGCGGCTAAGCCATAGACGAACGAACCCGCTACCTGCCTGTCGATCTGCGCCGGGTTGACGGCGTAGGTCGGATCCGTCGCCGCGACGATGCGGTGGACCTTAACTTTGTTGCCGCCCGTCACGGAGATTTCCGCTGCGGCCGCAACATAGCTGTTGAACGCTTTCAAGTGTGCGAGCCCGCGGAACATGCCCTGCGGCGCTGGTTTGCCCCAGCCGATCTTTTCGGCCACGGCATTGAGCACCGCGAGGTTTCTTGGGTGCTTGCCCAGGAACTTACGGCGGAACTCGAGCGCATCCTGACCGGCCGCATGGGCAAGCTCGTCCATGAAGCATTCCATGAAGATGCAGTTCTGGTTGATGTTGACGCCTCGCCAGAACCCTGGCGGGACGTGCGGATTGCGCATCGAGTGGTCGATGAGCAGGTTCGGGATCGTGTAGCTGAAGGCGTGCTCACCGGATTCGAAGACGCCTTGGAACGCGAGCGGGTCGCGCCCCTTCTGCTGTTCGACAATGGCCGGTCGTACGGCGGCAAGGATCGATTGTCCCGAGAGCCGCATGTGCAGTCCCGTCAGGTTGTTGTCCTTGTCGAACGCGCCCACCAGCTTGCAATGCATGACCGGGTGATACCGGCCCTGCACCATGTCCTCCTCACGGGACCAGAGCAGCTTGATCGGCGTGCCGGGCATCTCTTTCGCGATTTTGACGGCCTGATGCACGTAGTCCTGGAAAGCGCCCCGCCGGCCGAAACCTCCGCCGAGGTTGATCTTATAAACTTCGCATTTGTCCGCCGGCAGGCCGGAGGCGGCCAGCACGGCAGCGAACGATCCTTCGCCGTCCTGCGTCGGTACCCACACCTCGCACTTGTCTGGCGTGTAGCGCGCCGTTGCGTTCATCGGCTCCATCGGAGCGTGGTTCTGATACGGGTACTCGTAGACGGCCTCGATCTTCTTGGCGGCGGCAGCGATGGCCGCCTTGGCATCGCCGGCCTTGTTGCCGACGAAGCCTTGCTCGGCGTCCAGACCTTCCTTGAGCCATTGGGCGATCGAGGCGCTTGATACCTTGTTGTGCGGACCTTCGTCCCAGACGACGGGCAGCGCGTCGAGCGCCGTCTTCGCGTGCCACCAGGTATCGGCCACAACGGCAACCGCCGTATTGCCGACCTGCATGACTTGCTTCACGCCCTTCATGCCCGCGACCTTGGCGGCATCGAAGCTCTTCACCTTCCCGCCGAATACCGGGCATTCCTTGATCGTCGCATTGAGCATTCCGGGGAGCGTCAGATCGGCCCCGTAGACCTGCTTGCCGGTGACCTTTTCCACCGTGTCGAGCCGCTTCACCCCTTTGCCGACGATCTTCCAATCTTTCGGGTCCTTCAGCTTCGGCTTTTGTGGGACGGGAAGCTTGGAGGCCGATTCGGCAACCTTGCCGTAGGTGGTTTTGCGGCCATCCGGGCCGGTGATGACACTGTTCGCGGCCTTCAACTGGTCGACCGGGACTTTCCACTCATTGGCGGCGGCTTGAAGCAGCATCATGCGCGCCGCAGCTCCGCCTTCACGGACATACTGGTGAGACGTGCGGATGCCGCGGCTGCCGCCGGTCGAGTACGACCCCCAGGCACGGTTGCGCGCAACGTGCTGCCCGGGTGTCGGATACTCGTAGCTGACCTTTGACCAGTCGCACTCCAGCTCTTCAGCGACGAGCTGGCAGAGCCCGGTGATGGTGCCCTGGCCCATTTCGGATCGGGCGACGCGGACGACGACGGCGTCGTCCGGCTTGATCACGACCCAGATGCCGATTTCCGGTCCGCTGGCCGACGCCTGAGCGGCCTCGGGGCCAAGCGGAAGGTCGAATCCGATGGCGAGGCCGCCGCCGACGGCGGCGCTGCCGATCACGAAGGAACGGCGATCGATCTTGGGAACGAAATTCATGGCTGCCTCCCTACGCCTTGGCCGCTTCGTGGATGGCTTCGCGAACCTGCTGGAACGTGCCGCACCTACAGATATTGGTGATTTCGCGGTCGATGTCCGCGTCAGTCGGCTTAGGCTTGTCCTTGAGAAGCTGTGCCACCGCCATGATCATGCCGCTCTGGCAGTAGCCGCATTGCGGCACGTCATGGGCGACCCAGGCCTGCTGCACCTTGTGCAGTACGCCGTTCTGCGCGAGGCCCTCGATCGTGGTGATCGACATGCCCTCTGCGGCGCTTACCGGCAGGCTGCACGAGCGGACCGCGCCCATGCCGTCGATGTGCACGGTGCAGGCGCCGCACTGCGCAACGCCGCAGCCATACTTGGTTCCGGTCAGCCCGACATTCTCCCGGATCACCCATAGCAATGGAGTGTCCGGCTCCACGTCAATATTGTGGGTTTGCCCGTTGATGGTGAGACGAGCCATCATTTCCTCCCTCTTGTGATCCCTCGCGAAAGCTAGCTTGCCGGTTTGGTCTGCAGCATAGCTCCATTTGAACCATTCTAAGAAGGCAACTTTTGCGGCCCAGGGTGTTGATCACCAGAACGTGAGCGAGCGAGGCCAGCGCTGGGTCGATCGCAGCACTGAGGACGATCACGTCGCTTCCGACAACGTCTGCTCCGACGGTGATGTCGGAATCCGGTCGGCGCCGATACATGCGCTGCGAAGTCGCCCTGGCGGTTGATCTGAGGGTATCCGGTTAGTCCGGAGCTTTGACACGATGCGTCGGCTTCTCATCTGATTCCCAGGGTTCATCTTCGCGCAGAGAAAGCGTTGTGCTTCCTTCTTATAAGTGAAGGGAACAGCCGACCGACGACATCGTTCTATCCAGGATTTTGATCCAAGGGACTGCCTTCTAAGCGGCGCCGCACGGGGAACAGCACGAGGCCATACCGGTCGGAGACATAGCCCCAGATTCCTTTCGGAGCGAAAAGCATCACCGCGATCGCGAGCGTGCCGAGCAGAATCAGATACCAGCTGCCGAAGTCTGCCAGATAGCGCTGCATCAAGAAGAAGACGATGACGCCGAGGATTGGACCTTCAATCGTGCCAATGCCGCCGATCACCACGATGAAAATCACATAAGCCGTCCAATCGAGGACCGAGAAAGCGGCGTCGGGCGAGATGCGTGCCTTCTGTAAATAGATGAGCGCGCCGATCATGCCGGTAAGGGCCGCCGTGATCACATAGATGTTCAGTTTGACGCGAAAAATATCGACGCCGGCGCTTTCCGCCGCGGGTTCAGAGTCGCGCATTGCGCCAAGGGCCAGCCCGCGGCGTGATCTCAGAATGACATAGACCAGCGCGATCGAGCCTGCCGCGAGTACGAGCGCGGCCCAATAGGAAACAATATCGCGTGCGGCCGGCGTTCGAATGTCGAACAGCCACCTGATCCACTCGATGCCGAAGACTTCGTTCGTGACTGTCGGTGGCAATGACGTGCCGGTACCGCCTCCGAGCTGTTTGAACTGGGCAAAGATCAGTCGATAGACCTCTGCCACCACCCAGGTGCCAATCGCGAAGTAGGCGCCGCGCAGGCGGAACACGATCAGAGCCGTCGGCACGGCGAACACGGCACAGGCCGCGCCGGCGATCAGAATTGCGATAAGCGGATCGATTCCCAGAAGAACCGTGGACGCGAATAGCAAGTATCCGCCGAGCCCGACAAATGCCTGTTGGCCGACCGAGATTAGACCAGCGTAGCCGGCGAGCAGGTTCCAGCACTGAGCCAACGCCAGCATGTAGAACACGAAGATCATGTCCTGCACGAGGCTACGGCCTGCAAAGGCCGGCAGAGCGATGAGGGCGCCAAATAGGACAAGACCTGCGGCCAAGACGTAGGGTGACGAACGTGTCGCCGTTTGGACCTGGTATCGTACGGGCCGCGCGGTCGTTGTTGTCATGGGCGCTAGTCGACCGCGCGCGGGAAAAGTCCGCGTGGCTTGAAAACCAGAACGAGCAGAAACGCGATGTGGCCGGCAAGAATCTGCCACTCAGGGTCCAGGCGCGCGCCGATCGTCTGTGCAACGCCGACGATGATCCCGCCGACGAGCGTTCCCCAGAAGCTGCCGAGCCCCCCAATGATGACAGCCTCGAATGCGTAGAGCAGCCGTCCGGGACCGATGGTCGGGTCGAAGTTGGCGCGCATGCCGAGGTAAAGCGCGGCGATAGTTACGACCACGAGCGAAAGCCCCATCGCGAGCGAGAAGACAGTCCGATGCTCGATCCCCATCAGCTGAGATATCTCAAGATCGTCGGAGGTGGCGCGGAACGCGCGGCCGAGCGCCGTCCGGTAGAAGATCAGATTCAGCACAAGGATTACCAAGATCGCGGAGATAAGCGTGAGCAATGGAATGACGCCAATCGCAATGTCATGGCCGAGCGGAATGGACGCCGTGTCAATCGTGCCGGCGGCCAGTCGGCGACTATCGGCTGAATAGAGCTCAAGGAGGCCATTCTGGATGATGATGGAGAGACCGAAGGTAATTAGTAGGGGAGGTAACAAGTCGCGCCCGAGTGTACGGTTGAGCAGAGCGAACTGGAGCGCAAAGCCCACTGCGAACATGATCGGCAATGCGACCATTGTCGCCGCAAACGGGTCGAGACCGAGCACCGTCGCCACAGTAAGAATTGCGAAGGCTGCCAGGACGATAAGATCGCCGTGCGCAAGGTTGACCAATCGCATGACG
>Ga0299913_10005439_pt1 | contig 10875 bp, 8 predicted proteins | sample RVTome_9_FD_201360 | JGI IMG/M metagenome (GOLD analysis project Ga0299913, IMG submission 201360) | Soil microbial communities from uranium-contaminated site in the Upper Colorado River Basin, Wyoming, United States - RVT155D38 (version 2) ... | reverse complement strand
GGCTACTTCCCCGCACCGGCGCACTTCCTCCAGGGTCTCCGCGAGCTGTGCGACGAGCACGGCATCCTGCTGATCGCGGACGAGATCCAGTCCGGCATGGGCCGCACCGGCCGCTGGTGGGCGATCGAGGACGCGGGTGTGGAGCCTGACATCGTCACCACCGCCAAGGGCATCGCCTCCGGCATGCCGATCGGCGCCTTCATCGCCCGTGACTCGGTGTGGACCTGGCCGCCCGGCGCGCATGGCTCGACATTCGCCGGGAACCCGGTCTGCGCGGCGGCCGGCCTCGCGACCCTCGACATCATCGAGTCGGAGGGCATGGCGAACGCATCGGCCATGGGGGCTCGCCTGCGGGAGGGCCTGGAGCGGGTCGCGACCGATGCAGTGCGCGACATCCGCGGGGCCGGCCTCATGCTCGGCGTCGAATTCGACTCCCACGAGGCCGCAGAGGCGGTCCAGGAGGCGGCGTTCCACCTCGGACTGCTCACGCTGGAGTGCGGCGAGTCGTCGCTGCGCTTCAGCCCGCCGCTGATCGTGTCCGAGGCCGAGGTCGACACCGCCATTCGCCTGTTCGCCGATGCGGTCAGGGCGGCAACGCATCCGGAGGAGGGCATCGCCGAGACCGGCGGCTGACTACTTCAGCAGGTCCGAAAGGCTGGTCAGCGTGAAGCCGCGGTCGCGGAGGCCGGGAACGATGAGCCGGAGCGCGTCGAGGGTCTCGTAGCCGCCGAGGTGGAACAGCACGTTCGAGCCGTTCACCGAGTTGCCGATGACCTTCGAGGCGATCTGCGCTGCGCTCGGGCCGCCGTCGGCGATCGGCTTCCAGTCGATGGTGTCGATGTCCCACAGGAACGTCTTCGTGTAGCCGACCGATGCGACCGCGTTGAGTACGGCATCGTTCACCGAGCCGTACGGCGGGCGCCAGTAGGGCTGCGGGTTCTGGCCGGTGCCGGCGCGCAGGATGGTCTCCGCATCGGTCATCTCCTTGCGGATCCGATCGGCGCTGAAGGCTCCACCGATGCAGGGCTGGGTCGACGGCGAGCCGCCACCGCCGCGAACGAGGTCGCAGTGGTACATCGTATGGTTGGCGATCTCGAACAGCTCGGGATGTGCCCGGATGATGGCCATCACCTGCTGACCCGGGGCGGTCTGGCTCATCACGCCGGTGGCGAAGATCGTGGCGCACACCCGGTTCGCGACGAGGAAGTTCATGATGTCGACCGCGGGGTCCATGCGCCCGCCCATGTCGAAGGTGAGCGCGACGCCCGGACCGGCATTGGGGATCGTGCGGAACACTTGGATCGAACCTGCCGACACGCGGTCGCCGGCAGTGCATCCGCCGCCGCCCGAGGGAGGTGCCGTGGGTCGCGGCGTGGCCGGCGCGGCGGTGGGCGTGGGCCGCGGGGTCACGCCGGGATCGCCGCTGACGATCAGCTCCCATCCTGGCTCGATGACGTTCGGATTCGTGGCGAGCGAGGGGTAGCGGTCCGCATTCCAGGCCTGCAGCTGCTCGACGCTCGTCCCGAAGGAGCGGGCGATGGCCGCCAGCGAGTCACCGCTGCGGACGGTGTACACGGTCCCTTCCACGGGAGTCGCCGGCGCAGCCGACGGCGTGGCGGAGGGAGTCGGCTCTGGGGCAACGCTCGCATCGGGCGTCGGTGTGGCGACGTCCTGCGATGGAGACGACGATGCCTCGGACGGTGACTCGGCGGTCGTGCAGGCGCCCAGCACCACGAGCAGGGCGAGGAGGGCCGGCAGGCCGGCCGCGCGTCGCATCGGGCTAGTTCGGGTGATAGCCGAGCTCGCCGGGCGGGACCGGCGGGAGGGCGTCGTCGTCGAGGAAGCGCACCTCTCGGCGCAGGAGCCCGAGCTCCGCTCGCAGGCGCGAGGCGGCATCGGTCAGCTCGAGGAGGTGCTGCTTGCGGGACAGCTCGACCTGGAGCACACCGGCCACCGCGTAGCTGGCGGCCACCGGCTCATCCGGCAGATGGATCGGCTTCAGGACTTCGTCGAGGGTCGCGGTCACGTCGGGTTGCTCCTGCGAGTGCTCCCCTCCGGACGCAGTGCGGGCCACGAATCGTTTCACCGTGGCCAGGTAGCCATCGAGCGCACGCTGCACCATCGGCAGTAGCCGATCGGCTCCGTCGCCCTCCGGCTCGGGCAGCTCCTCCACTTCGGCAACGGCGTACGGCCCGCTTCGGTCGATCCCGCCCACCGCTGCCCGGGCGATCCCGACGACCAACAGGAGCCACTGCCCGTCGGGCTGCTCCTCGGCGCTGTGGACCTCGCAGATCGTGCCGACCGGCCGAGCCGATGCCTCGCCGCCGACCTCCCTGCCGTCGGTGATCATGCTCACGACGAAGCGTCCCTTGAACGGTGACCCATCCGCCAGGACGTCGCGAGTCATGGCGCGGTACCGCTCCTCGAAGATGTGCAACGGGAGCGGCAGGTGCGGGAAGAGCACGGTGTGCAGCGGGAAGTGCGGAAGCCTCATCTCGCCTTCATGCTGGCAGCGCGCTCGCGCCGCGGCAAGTCGGTTCGGACGGAACGGCTGGCTGGCTTGCGTGCGTGCGTATGCTGCCCTGACATGCGGCGTCTGCTGACCGAGCTCGGCATCGCGACCGCGGTGCTGGCGCTGGCGCCCGCGCCGATGCTCGCCGCCCACCCGCTCGACTCGGCCACGGCGGACCAGATCCGAACGTACATGCGGGACGTGTTCGACGAGCTCGGCATTCCCGGTGGCGTCGTGGTGGTGGTCGACGCTGACGGCACGCGCTTCGCCGAGGGCTTTGGCGCCGCCGGTGGGGACGGTCGCGCGATGACGCCGCAGACCCCGTTCCGCATCGCGTCACTGAGCAAGCAGCTGACGGGGCTCGCCGTTCGACAGCTGATCGACGAAGAACGTCTCGCCTTCGACACCAGGGTCAGCGACGTCATCCCGTTGTTCGGCGCGGGTAATCCCGATGCCGAAGCGATCACGGTCATGGACCTCCTCACTCACAGCGCCGGCTGGTCCGAGCGGGATGGCGTGATCGCCCTGACCGATACCGCCACCGACGAGGGTGCCCTGGAGCGGAGCGTGCTGCGCCTCGGCGGGACGCCGGGGATCGGACCGGCACGGCCGTTCGCCTACAGCAACGCCTCCTACGACGCACTGGGCGCGGTCGTGGCCGCGGTGAGCGGGCAAAGCTTCGAGAGATACCTCGAGGAGCAGGTCCTCGCGCCGCTCGACATGGGTCATACGCACCTGACGATGCCGGCGGCGGTCGAGGACGGTCTCGCCGACGGGCACTATCCGTTCTTCGGGATCCCGCTCGCCTACGACCTCCCGTTCTCGCGCGCGACGCTGCCGTCGGCCTCGATGATCGCGAGCGCGGACGACCTGGGCCACGTGCTCACCGCGCTGCTGGCCGACGGGCGGTATGGGTCGGGGATGGTGCTGGCGCCCGGCTCCGCCGTGGCGCTCCGCACGCCGCTGGTGGATCCATTCCCTGCGTCGGGGTACGGCTGGGGATGGTGGTCGTATCCCCTCTACGAGGCGGGCGTGCGCGTCGTGGGCGACGTTGAGGACCATTACCGGGCGCCGATCATCCTCGAGCACTCCGGCTCCCTGGGGACGTTCTCATCGGAGATGATGCTCATGCCCGAGGCCGGGCTCGGGGTGGTCGTGCTGGCGAACCTCAACGACGAGGCTGCGCCGTCTCGGTTCTACCAGGCTCACATCGGCATCGCGAGCATCCTCAGCGGACTCGAGCCGCCCACGCTGACGTCGTACGACGATCCGCTCAGGCAGAACGGGAAGAGCCTGATGCTGATCACCATTGCACTCCAGCTCATCGGTGTCGCGGTCGCCTCGCGCCGGCTGAACGGATGGCGTCGTTCGCCGCCGGCGACGGGAACAGCGGGATGGCGCATGCGGCACCTGGTCCTGCCCGCAGTGCCGGACGTGGCCGTCCCGGTCGCCTTCTGGGCGCTGCTCATCGACTCGGCACAGGTGTATCCGGTCGACTACCTCCGCCTCGTGGTGTTGGCCCCGGACATCGGCCTCGCCATTGGCCTCATCACCGTGCTGGGCATCGGCTGGGGGATCGTCCGGACGCTGCTGACGATCCGTGCCGTCCGCCCCCGGAGCGGCGCACCGGCCCCCGCCTGACGGCTACTCCTCGTCGATGAAGGTCGTGTCGATCTGCGCGCGCTGCAGCTTGCCGGAGTAGTCGATGTACACGCTCTTCCACTCGCTGAAGAAGTCGAGCGCGGCCTGGCCGACCTCGCGATGGCCATTGCCGGTCGCCTTCGTGCCGCCGAACGGCAGGTGCGCTTCCGCGCCGATCGTGCCGTGATTCACGTACCCCAGGCCGGAGTCGAAGTCGCGGATCGAGCGGAAGGCGAGGTTGATGTCGTGCGTGAACAGCGAGGTCGAGAGGCCGTACTTCACGCTGTTCACGATCCGCACGGTCTCGTCCCAGTCGTCGACCGGGATGACCGAGGTGACCGGCCCGAAGATCTCTTCCTGCGCGATGCGCGCATCGGCCTTGACCTCGGTGAAGATCGTCGGCTGGAAGAAGGAGCCCTTGGCCAGGTCGCCGTCGCGGGCCGGCTCCCCGCCGATGACGAGGTCGGCCTCGTCGCGCCCGATGGCCGCGTAGCTCGCGATCCGCTCGACGGCGGCCTCATTGATGACCGGGCCGACATCGGTCTTCTCGTCCAAGCCATCGCCCAGCACCAGCTTCGCGACGCGCTGCTGAAGCCGATGCACGAAGTCGTCGTGGACGTTGCGGTGCACGATCAGCCGCGAGGCGGCCGTGCAGCGCTGACCGCTGGTGCCGAACGCCGACCACACCACGCTGTCGAGCGCGAGGTCGAGGTCGGCGTCCTCCCAGATCACGATCGGGTTCTTGCCGCCCAGCTCGAGGCTCACGCGCTTCAGGTTCTTCGCCGCGCGCGTGCTGATCTCGACGCCGGTGTCGGTGTGGCCGGTGAACGAGATGACCTTCACGTCGGGATGGTCGACGATCGCGTTGCCGACCTCGCCGCCCGAACCGGTCACGACGTTCACGACCCCTTCCGGCAAGCCACCTTCGACAAGCAGCTCGACGAAGCGGACCAGGCAGGCCGGCGTGTCGGATGCCGGCTTGATGACCGCGGTGTTGCCGCAGATCAGGGCCGGGAACAGCTTCCAGGCCGGGATCGCCACCGGGAAGTTCCACGGCGTGATGATGCCGACCACGCCGATGGGCCGGCGGATGGCCATCGCGAACTTGTCGGGCATCTCGGACGGCACGGTCTGGCCGAACAGGCGGCGTCCCTCGCCGGCCATGTAGTACGCGACGTCGATCGCCTCCTGGACGTCGCCGCGAGCCTCGGGCAGCACCTTGCCCATCTCCTGGGTCATGAGCCGGCTGAGCTCTTCCTTGTGCTCCGCCAGGAGGCGGGCGATGCGGAACAGGATCTCGCCGCGCTTCGGGGCCGGCATGCCGCTCCAGGCCGGGAAGGCTCGGCGCGCAGCCGCCACGGCCGCCTCGACATCCGCCGGGCCGGAGGCCGGAAACTCGCCGATGACCTTGCTGTGATCGGCCGGGCTGACGCTGGTGAAGGTGGCTCCCGATTCGGCCGGCTGCCAATCGCCGCCGATCAGGTTCTGGTACGTCTTCGTCACGGAAGGGGGAACTCCTGAAGGCTCTCGCGCGAGCGCGCGGTGTGTGCCGTGATGGATTCTAGACCGCTCGGGTCGAATCCCAGCGCGGCCGGGACATTCGCCCCTACGTGCGGGCCATCCCGTGGGCGAGGATCGGTGCACAAGTGAAGAACCGTCGGGATGGGTCCTGTTTTCGAATAACGGGGCTGAAGTAGTGGCACCCCAGCTCGACGGCTCGACGTCAGCGCCGGTCCGGCAACGGGCCGGCGCTTGGCCGTCACGGGCATGGCCCGACGAGTAAGCCGCCGGTAAGCGGCCGCAAAGATACTCGGGCCATCATGGGCGGCAGAACGAACGACCTCTCGAGCGCCGGCTCGCCTCCATCGACAAGGAGGCTGCCCTCATGCTCACTCGACGGACTCCCGCGGCCGTGGCGGTCGCGGTCCTGCTGTCCGCCCTCGCCGCCGCACCGGCCACGGCCGCGAAACCACCCAGGCCCCCCTCGCCACCGACCGGTGGGGAACGCCCGCTCACGGCCGACGAGGTGGCCGCATCCGACCGACGAGTTGCCGCCGCGGAGGCGTACGCGGTGACCGTCCAGGCCGAAGGACTCGATCTCGTCTCGCTCGCGTGCGTGACGCCCGAATCCAGCATCACCACCGATGCGCAGGCGACCGCATCCGGATGCGGGGTCCCGCAGGCCTTCCTCGGCGTGGAGGCACGCGATCAGCTGTTCGGCCACTACTGCGGTCCGGCGGTCGGCCAGGTGATCGCCAACTACTCGTGGGCCATGAAGTCCGGCGTGAACAAATACACGCAGGGGAAGATCGCCGGCTGGATGCGGACCGATGCCACCGGCCAGACCGACGCGTTCGCCCTCGAGGATGGGCTGGAGGCCGCCACGATCGGCGCCCCCCGTCGTCCGAGCGGCTGGGACTGGGTCGTCACCGACCTGCGTGATCGCGACGGGGACCGCACCACCGGCGACGAGCTCCACACGTATGTCCGATCGAACATCAGCGTCTCGAGGATGCCGATGGCGATCCCCGTGAAGCCGCACGATCCAGCCTCGCAGTTCAACCTGTCGAGCTGGCCGAAGGCCGTGGCTTCGCCCGGCCACTGGATCGGGATCTACGGCTGGTACAACACCTGGGACGGTGGCGACCGGGCGCGGATGTACTTCACCGACTCGTCGAGGGACGAGGGCGGAGCCACGGGCAAGTTCTGGAATCCCACCCGCCACATCGCGATGCTCATCGGCGAGCACACCCGGCGGTTCGTCTGGTGATGCGCGCCGGGTGGCAGGTCGCCAGTGTGCTGGCGATCTGCGCCTCGGGGGTGGCGGCCTGCGCGGCCGTCACCCCCACGCCATCGGCTACCAGCTCGACCGTGGAGGGTTCCACACCTGCCTCGACGCCGTCGGCAACCGCGACTCCGATTCCCGCCGCCAGCGGGACGCCGGCAGATGGGGATCTCCGCGCAGAGATCGAGATCGTCTCGGTCGATCCGGCCCTCACCCATCCCCTGCTCGAGTTCGTGAGCGACGGCGAGGCGATCGTCTTCTCGTCGGGACGTGCGGACGACGCCGGACCCGAGGCGGCGCCGGACCTGTGGCGAATCGTGCCGCCCAGCACCGAGCCCGAGCTGCTGTGGCGGAACCCGGAACGGGCGCACGCGATCGTGAAGATCGCGGGCGATCTCGGGCTGATCGCCTTCGTCGAGATTCCGCTCACTGGGGAACGCGCATGGAACCTGTGGCTCCTCCCGCGCGGCGCGGATGCGCCGATCCTCCTCGACCAACATCCGGGGGACGAGGAGGTCTCGAGCCTGGTTCCGAGTCTCGCCGTGTCCGAGCAGACCGTGGCCTGGACCGCCTTCGACCGCGGACCGGACGGTCCCGTGTCGCAGCTGCTGATCGCGCAGGCCCCGGATTGGCGGGCGGAACTGGTCCATGAACTCCCCGCCGTCGAGGCGGAGATCTGGCTGCCGTCGCTACGCGGCTCGGCGCTGGCGTACACCGAGGTCCACTACAGCCCCGATCGGTCCACCGACGAGCGACACGTGTACCTCACGACCACGGCGGCCGGGGCCGAGCGGCGCCGACTGGACGACTCCGGGCTGGCCACGATGCCGATCGTCGTCGACGACGCGGTCCTCTGGAAGGAGGCCGATCCGGGGTTCAACATGTTCAACTGGGGGCGGATGTTCCGTTACGACCTGCGCACGAACGAGGTCGCCAGGCTGGACACGCCGCCGCAGCCCGACGTGAACTACCCGTCGGCCGGCTCGCGCTTCCTGACGTGGTGGGGCGCCGACAGCTTCTGGCTCACGGTCTACGACCTCGCCCGTGACGAGCCGCGCCTCGTCGCGCGCAACACGCACGAGTCCCAGGAGAGCGAGTTCGAGCCGCACGTCGCCGGCGACCTGCTGGTCTGGCGCCACGTGGCCACGCTCGACCCCGACGACCGCGGCGAGCTGCGCTACGCGTTCCTGCCGCCGCTCCGCGAGCCGCGCTGAGCGGCTGCTAGGGCCGGGTCATGCGCATGACGTCGAGCGCCTCGTCGAGCTGCTGCTCGGTGATCCGGCCCTCGGCCACGTGCCCTCGCTCCAGCACCACGTCGCGGATCGTCTTCCGCTCGGCCAGCGACTGTTTCGCGATGCTCGCCGCCTCCTCGTATCCGAGGAAGGCATTCAGGGGCGTGACGATCGAGGGCGAGCTTTCGGCGAACTCGCGGAGGCGCTCGGCGTTGGCGGTGATGCCGTCGATGCACCGATCGGCCAGAAGGCGCGTGACGTTCGCCAGCAGGCGGATGGACTCGAGAACGTTGCGCCCGATCATCGGGAGCATCACGTTCAGCTCGAAGTTGCCCGCGGCGCCGCCCCACGCCACGGCCGCGTCGTTGCCCACGACCTGCCCGCAGACCATGAGGGTGGCCTCGGGAAGCACCGGGTTCACCTTGCCCGGCATGATCGACGAGCCCGGCTGGAGGTCGGGCAGGTTGATCTCGCCGAGTCCGGCACGCGGTCCTGACCCCATCCATCGCAGGTCGTTTGCGATCTTCGTCAGGCTCACGGCGATCGTCCGAAGCTGGCCGGACAGCTCGACCAGGCCGTCGCGGGCGCCCTGTGCCTCGAAGTGGTCTCGGGCCTCGGTCAGAGGAAGCCCCGTGTCGGCGGCAATGGCGCCGATCACGGCGCCGCCGAACCCGGATGGCGCGTTGATGCCGGTGCCGACCGCCGTGCCGCCCAGGGGCAGCTCGGCCACCCGCGGCAGCGTCGCCTGGAGGCGCTCGACGCCGATGCGCATCTGGGCGGCGTACCCGCCGAATTCCTGTCCGAGCGTCACCGGGGTCGCGTCCATGAGATGCGTGCGGCCCGACTTCACCGTGCCGGCGAACTCCGCCGCCTTGCCCTCGAATGCGCCGGCCAGGTGCTCCAGGGCGGGAACGAGGTCCTCGACCACAGCGGCGGTGGCTGCGATGTGGATGGCCGCCGGGAACATGTCGTTGGACGACATCGGGTGGTTCACGTCGTCATTGGGATGGACGGGTCGCCCGAGACGCTCGGCGGCCAGCGTGGCGAGCACCTCGTTCATGTTCATGTTGCTGCTCGTGCCGGAGCCCGTCTGGAAGACGTCGATCGGGAACTCGCGATCATGGTCGCCCCGCGCCACCTCCGCCGCGGCCGACGCGATCGCATCGGCCAGGTCCGGGTCGATCATCCCCCGCTCTCGCTTCACCGACGCGGTCGCGCCCTTGATGCGGGCGAGCGCTGCGATGAGCGAGCGCTCCAGCGGGATGCCGCTGATCGGAAAGTTCTCGACTGCCCGCTGCGTCTGCGCGCGCCACTTCGCGTCGGCCGGGACGCGGACCTCGCCCATCGAGTCGCGCTCCATGCGGAACTCGCTCATCGCCCGAAGTCGGGAGTCTCCGCGTCCACGAACCGGATGACCGGTGGGATCAGGTACGGGAGATAGCCGGCAGCCAGGTCGTCGAGGATCCGCCGCGCGGCGCCGATGAGCTCGTTGACGAAGATGCCGTGGTGGGCCGGCTCGTATCGGCGCAGCTTGGCCACGCCCTCGGTCAGCTTGTTCACCGTGCCGCGTCGATTCCGTCGCTGGAGATGGAGCAGCCCGGCCGCCACCTGGATCAGCCCCTGGTAAAACTCACGGTCCTCGTCCGACGCTGCGCGCCAGACCGTCTCCCACGCTTCGTGGGCATGCCAATAGCGGACGCCGTTGAAGAGCGCGACACCCTCGCGGAACAGCCGATCCGCCTCGCCGGGATCCAGCGGGAGCGTGCGGCCGGGCGGAAGGTCGCGAGGAGCGGCCGGATCGGCGCGGACGGACGCATCGGTCATCGCAGCCGATGCTAGCAGGCCGGCGCGAGGGGCAGCCGCCCGCGGCCGGCCCCAGCGCGGCGCGGCCGCTCGCGGAATCGATGACGGACGAGCCCACAGTTGTCTAGCCTTCGGGCGTGGAACGCGATCCTCGCTGGTGGCAGACCGGCGCCGTATACCAGATCTATCCCCGCAGCTTCGCCGATGCGAACGGTGACGGGACGGGCGACCTGCGAGGCATCACCGGCCGCCTCGACTACCTCTCCTGGCTCGGCGTCGACGCGATCTGGATCTCGCCTTTCTACCCCTCGCCGATGGCGGACTTCGGATACGACGTCGCCGACTACACCGACGTCGATCCACTGTTCGGCACCATGGACGACTTCGACGAGCTGCTGGCGTCGGCCCACGAGCGCGGCATCCGGGTGATCGTCGACTACGTCCCGAATCACACGTCGGAGCAGCACCCCTGGTTCGTCGAGTCGCGCTCGTCGAGGGACAACCCAAAGGCGGATTGGTACGTCTGGCGCGACGCGAAGCCGGATGGCTCGCTGCCGAACAACTGGATCAGCATGTTCGCCGGCCCGACCTGGACCTGGGACGAAACGCGGCGGCAGTACTACCTCCACATCTTCCTGTCCGAGCAGCCGGACCTGAACTGGCGCAATCCCGAGGTCCGCGCCGCGATGTTCGACGTCGCCCGCTTCTGGCTCGACCGCGGCGTCGACGGCTTCCGGATCGACGTGGCGCCGATGGTGATGAAGGACCCCGAGCTCCGTGACAACCCACCGAATCCCGACCCCGGATGGGAGCACTCGCGCCTCGGATCGTGGCTGACGCAGCTCCATGTCAACGACCACAACCACCCGGACATGCACGAGCTGTATCGGTCGTTTCGGGCC
>Ga0299913_10005438_pt1 | contig 10878 bp, 7 predicted proteins | sample RVTome_9_FD_201360 | JGI IMG/M metagenome (GOLD analysis project Ga0299913, IMG submission 201360) | Soil microbial communities from uranium-contaminated site in the Upper Colorado River Basin, Wyoming, United States - RVT155D38 (version 2) ... | reverse complement strand
CGAAGGCGGTGAGAAACCGGTCGCGGAAGGCGTCCATCGGCCACACCGGCGCGTTCCGGCCGGGCCGCAGGCCGCGCTGCCAGCTCCAGCCCGCGATCTGATCGAACACCTGCGGGTCGCGGGCGACAAGGGTGATCGGCACGTCCCGGCCCGCGTGGTCACCGGCAACCATCGGGTCCGGTTGATGATCACCGACGAGGATGAGCACGGTGTCGTCGTCGCCGTAGGTCCGGAGGTAGGAGACCAGCGTGCGCAGCGAATACGCGATGGTGCCCGCGTAGGCGGTGCGCACATCGTCCGGGCGGGAGGCGGGCACACCCGCGAAGACCGAGCCGTCGCCGATGCCGGACCACGGGACCAGCCGGCTGGGGAACGAGGACCACGGCCAGTGGCTGGACACCAGGTCCACCTCGGCCATCACCGGCCGTTGCGCCCCGGCGAGCTCCGCCCGCTGGACGTGCGCCAGCGTGTACTGGTCGGGGACCGTGAAGAACGAGAAGTCGTGGCCGCGGTAGCCGATGTCGTGGACGTCGTAGTACGAGTCGAAGCCGTAGAACGTGCGCTCGGGCCAGTCCTCGGTGTTCGCGGGCATGACGCCCGTGGTGCGCCAGCCCGCGCGGTCGAACGCATCACTGAGAGTGAGCCGATCGCTGCCGATCAGCGTGTCGTAGCGAAGCTGGTTGTCCACCCGGAGGCCGGACTGAAGCGTGCCGTGCGCCAGCCAGCTGATGCCGCCGGTGGTCGGTGAGGTGAGGAAGGCGCTGCGGGTGCCGAACCCGGCCTCCCGCAGGTCGCGGGTCCCGGCAGTGAGGGCCCGATTGACCCGCGCGTGCTCGAGCGCGACCCGGCCGTAGCTCTCGACGAAGGTGAGGACGACGTCCTTGCCGCGCAGCCCGGTGAGCAGGTCGTTGCTCGGGACGTCCCGGAAGGCGTCGGTGGTCAGGTCGGCCGCGAACCGCCGCTGGTCGCCGAAGTCGGCGCTGACCTGGCGCGCCCGCTCGTAGGCGACGGCGGCGGCGCTGCGCGCGGCGATCGGCTCGCCCGGGGCGATCCGCACACCGGAGACGGCGCAGACGATCCAGACCAGCGCGAGCACCAGCGTGGTGCGAGCCGCGGCGGCACGGTGGTCGACGACGATGCGCGTCAGCCGCACCACCGCGCCGGAATTCGCGACCACCAGCCCCACCGCGAGCAGGGCGGCGAGCACGACGAGCGCGGTGGCCGCGACGCGGCCGAGCTGGCCTGCCAGGAGCTCGACGGCGGGTCCGAACGAGCGCCAGTCGTACGCCGGGTGGAACGACCGGTCGAGCACTGACCGGAATCCGAGGTCGAGGATCGTCAGCAGCGTCAGCAGGCCGAGTGCCGCGCCGAGGCAGATCGCCACCACGCGCCGGGTGCGTGCCGGGAGCAGCAGCAAGATCGGGACGGCGACCAGCGCCTCCACCGGGATCCGGGCGAACGACCAGGGCGTGATCCGGCCGGTGTCGTTCGGGGCGAGCAGGGCGAACGCCACCAGCAGGCAGGCCATGACCGTGACCGCCGACGCCACGACGCGGCGGCCCCGCCGCGCGGTCGTCCTCGGCTCCATCGACGCCCCCTGTGTTGTGCCGACCGCGGTTACGATCCAAATTGTGACGATAGCCGAACGTGGAGGCCTGGCCGCCGCCATGGGCGGGCCGGCGGCGGGGCTGGTCGTCCAGCTCGCTCAGCTTGCGGTGCTGTCGATCGGCTGGGGGCTCGGGCTCGCGGGCTGGTTGGCGGGGACGGCGTACGGCGTGGGCTCCACCGTATTGCTGGTGACGGCCCTGCGCCGATCCCCGGCCGGCAGGCTCGGTCCGGCCGACCTGGTCACTCTCGCTCGGTCGACGTTGGTCGGCTCGGTGACCGCGCTCGTCGTCGCCGACCTCGGCGGCGTGCCTGCCGAACGACCGGTCCTGGTGTCGATCGCGACGGTGGCATTGCTGCTGGATGCGGTGGACGGCCGGGTGGCCCGCGCGACCGGAACCGCGTCCGCGCTCGGCGCGCGGTTCGACATGGAGGTCGACGCGTTCCTGCTCGTGGTGCTGAGCATGTTCGTCGCGCCGTCGCTCGGTCCCTGGGTGCTCGCCATCGGGGGGATGCGGTATGCGTTCGTCGCGGCGGGCTGGGTGCTGCCCTGGTTGCGCGCCCCGGTGCCGCCGAGCCTCGCCCGCAAGACGGTCGCCGCCGCGCAGGGCGTCGCCCTCGTCGCCGCGAGCGCGGGGCTGCTGGGGCGGCCGCTCGAGTCGATCCTCGTCGGTCTGGCGCTGGCGCTGCTGGTCTGGTCATTCAGCCGCGATATCGTGTGGTTGTGGCGGGCAAGGGGGTAGCGGTGCGCCCGTACGTGTTGCTCAGCGTCGCCACGAGCGTCGACGGCTACATCGACGACACCAGCGCCGAGACGCTGGTGCTGTCCGGCGCCGAGGACAAGGACCGGGTCGACGGAGTGCGGGCGGACTGCGACGCCATCCTGGTCGGCGCGGGCACCATCCGGGCCGATAACCCCCGGATCGAGGTCAGCGAGCGGCGGCGCAAGGAACGGCTGGCGCGTGGCGTGGCGGAGTATCCGCTCAAGGTGACGGTCACCGGCAGCGGTGATCTCGACCCGGGGCTGCGGTTCTGGCGGCACGGAGCCAGCAGGCTGGTGTACACAGTGGACCGTGCCGCGAGCGCGTTGCGGGCGCGGCTGGACGGACTGGCCGAGGTCGTCGGTCTCGGCGCGGAGGTCGATTTCGGTGCGCTGCTGGACGACCTCGGCGACCGGGGTGTCGGCAGGCTCATGGTGGAAGGCGGCGGCCAGATCCACACCGCGTTGCTCTCCCGAGGACTGGTCGATGAGATCCAGCTGGCGATCGCGCCGATCGTCGTCGGTCAACGTGGCGCGCCGCGCTTCCTGAACCCCGCCAGCTACCCGGGCGGGCCGACCCGGCGGATGCGCCTCGCCGAGACCCAGACCATCGGCGATGTCGTGCTGCTGCGCTACCTGGCGCGATGAGACGGAACCCCGCTATTTCCAACATATAGCGCACAGGGGGACTTGCGGCAAGACCCGGGTCGTACCGCACAATCAGCCGGCACGTTGAGGAGGGCATGTGTCGGATCAGGGGTACGACGAGGAACTGCGGGCCGAGCAGAGCTACGTGGCCGGGCTCTACCGGCGGCTCGACGCCGAGCGAGCGCGAGTGAAGCGTGAGTACGGCGCGGCGTTGGGGGACGGCAGCGGGACGCCGATGGAGCGTGACGTCGGGGTGCGCGCGCTGGCCAGGGAGGCGCGGCGGCTGGACGTGGCTGACAACGGGCTGTGCTTCGGCCGGTTGGACACGGTGTCCGGCGAGCACTGGTACATCGGCCGGATCGGCCTGTTCGACGAGGAGAACGACTACCGGCCGGTGCTGCTGGACTGGCGGGCGCCTGCGTCGCGGGCGTTCTACGTCGCCACCGCCGCGAGCCCGGAGGACATGCGACGGCGACGCCAGTTCCACACCCGACGGCGTGAGGTCGTCGACTTCACCGACGAGGTGCTCGGCCGCCCGGACGGGGGCGAGCGCGGCGACGCGGCGCTGCTCGCGGCGGTCAACGCGCCGCGCGGCGAGGGCATGCGCGACATCGTGGCGACGATCCAGGCCGAGCAGGACGAGATCATCCGGCTCGACCACCCGGGTGTGCTGGTGATCGAGGGTGGACCGGGCACCGGGAAGACCGTGGTGGCGCTGCACCGCGTCGCGTACCTGCTCTACACGCAGCGGGAGCGGATGGAACGCCACGGCGTGCTCGTCGTCGGGCCCAACCCGGCGTTCCTGAACCACATCAGCCGCGTGCTGCCGTCGCTGGGCGAGTCCGACGTGGTGTTCATGACGCCCGGCGACCTCGTGCCCGGCCTGCGGGTGACCGCCGACGACACGCCGGAGGCCGCGCGGCTCAAGGGTTCGCTCACGATCCTCGACGTGCTCGCGGCGGCGATCGCCGACCGGCAGCGGCTGCCGGAGCAGCCCGTGCCGATCGAGCTGGGGGACGTCACGGTGCGGATCGACGCCGAGACCGCGGAGTGGGCCAGGGAGGAGGCGCGGGGGAGCGGGCTGCCGCACAACGAGGCTCGCGCGGTGTTCACCGAGATCGTCACCTACGTGCTCACCGAACGAGCGATCGGCCGGATGGGCCGGGGCTGGCTGACGCGGTCGGACCGCGACGCATGGGAGCAGCTGCGGGCGGACCTGCTCACCGAACTCGCGAAGAACGACACGTTCGCCGCCGCGCTCGACGAACTCTGGCCGCTACTGACGCCGGAAACACTGCTGGCTTCGCTGTACGAGTCACCCGAGCGGCTGCGGGCTGCCGGCGCCGACCTGGCGCTGTGGCGTGCCGACGGTACGGCGTGGACGGTGTCGGACGTGCCGTTGCTGGACGAACTGATCGACCTGCTAGGCCACGACGCACCGGAGTCGGACCAGACTGTCGAGCAGGAGCGGCAGGCCGAGGCCGAGTACGCCGAAGGCGTGCTGGACATGTTGAAGCTGGACCGTGAGGAGATGGACGAGGACGTCTTGCTGGCCGCCGAGAATTTGCTCTACGCCGAGGACCTGGCGGACCGGTTCGTCGTGCACGACACCCGCGACCTCGCCGAACGCGCAGCCGCGGACCGCGACTGGACCTACCGGCACATCGTGGTCGACGAGGCGCAGGAGCTGTCCGAGATGGACTGGCGGGTGCTGATGCGTCGCTGTCCCAGCCGATCGTTCACCGTGGTCGGCGATCTCGCGCAGCGCCGGTCGGCGGCCGGGGCGACCTCGTGGCAGCCGATGCTGGAACCGTACGTGCCCGGCCGCTGGGTGTACCGGTCGCTGTCGGTGAACTACCGCACCCCGGCCGAGATCATGACCGTCGCCGCCGCACTGCTCGCCGAGTTCTCGCCCGGCGTCGAGCCGCCGGAGTCGGTCCGCGCTTGTGGCGTCCGGCCGTGGTCGAGGCAGGTCAGCGAGGACGAACTGCCCGCCGCCATCGAGGAGTTCGTGCGGGACGAGTCCGGTCGCGACGGAACCAGTATCGTGATCGGACCGCCGGGTGTGCCGGGCGCAGTGGCGCCCTCGGAGACGAAGGGGCTGGAGTTCGACGCCGTGCTGGTGGTGGACCCGGACCGGATCCTCGCCGACGGTCCACGCGGCGCCGCCGAGCTCTACGTCGCGCTCACCCGCGCCACCCAGCGCCTCGGCGTTCTGCACCACGGCCCGCTCCCACAGGCCCTGGCCGGACTCGCCGAAATCTCCCCAGCGGCCCAGGCGGGGCTGCCAGGGTCGGCGTAACAATCCAGTCCCGCAAGCTAGCCGGTGTCGGGCGCGAGGGGATGGAAGGTGTGGTTGCGGAAAGCGCCGGGATGAAACCGGCATGGAGAAGGAGATGAGAACGCTCTACATCGAAGGAGTAGCGACCCACGGTGGCCCCGAGTCATGCGTTGGTGTCCCGCGAGGGCGCAGCGAAGCGTTGGCAGGGGTGCGTACAGGCCGGGTTATTGAGCCGCGAAATCAGCGAGATCGGGGTGCCGACGTTGTCCAAACGAGCGGAAGGCAACATCGTCGGCGGCGTTATGCGCGAGTCGTTGACGGACCCCGCGCGGTCGGAGAACCAGGGCATGTGCGTCAGTCTCCATGCGCGAGAACCGGGAGATCCCACGTCTGGCCCGTCCCGCTGATCACGGGGCGGGCCGCTCAGGGAACGCTGAGGCGGTAAGCCTGGGATGCACGAGTATGGGAAGTCGGACGGCCCCGTAGTACCTGCGAACCCGTCGAACAACGCTGCGGATGTGGCCGCGGAGATGGGGGAGGAAAGGGGGTCGGCCAAGGGGAACACGGCCAGCAAAACGCGTTCCGGACACAGGGCCGGACAACGCGCGTCCAGTGCGCTGGATCGTGTGCGGCAAGTAGCACGCGAGGACAAGGAGGCGCGGTTCACTGCGCTGCTGCACCATGTCGACGTCGATCGCCTGCGGGCGGCGTACTGGGCGATCAGCCCGAAGGCCGCGTCGGGGGTGGACGGGGTGACGTGGGACGCCTATGGGCAGAACCTGGATGACAATCTCCGGGACCTGCATGCACGGGTGCACAGCGGCGGCTACCGGGCAAAGCCATCACGGCGGGCGTATATCCCGAAGGCGGACGGGCGGCAGCGGCCGCTTGGCATCGCCTCGCTGGAGGACAAGATCATTCAGCGGGCGGTCGTCGAGGTGTTGAACGCCATCTACGAGGTGGACTTCCTGGGCTTTTCCTATGGATTTCGGCCGGGGCACAAGCCGCATGATGCGCTGGATGCGCTCACGGTCGGGATCCAGCGGAAACGGGTGAACTGGGTGCTTGACGCGGATATTCGCGACTTTTTCACCAAGCTTGATCGGGGTTGGCTGGAAAGGTTTCTCGAGCACCGGATCGCGGATCGTCGGGTCCTGCGGCTTATCGGTAAATGGATGAACGCAGGGGTCATCGAGGGCGGGGAATGGTTGCAGATCGTGGAAGGGGTACCGCAAGGGGCATCGGCATCGCCGTTGCTCGCTAACGTGTACCTGCACTACGTCTTCGATCTGTGGGCCCAGTGGTGGAGGAGCCGCCACGCGCACGGGGATGTGATCATGGTGCGCTGGGCGGACGACTTCATCGTCGGTTTCGAGTATGAGCGGGACGCGAGGCAGTTCCTGGACGAGCTAGGCAGGCGGTTCGCGAAGTTCGGGCTGGAACTGCACCCTGACAAGACTCGGTTGATCGAGTTCGGGCGGTTTGCCGCCCGGCGACGAGCTGGTCGGGGGCAGCCGAAGCCGGAGACGTTCGATTTCCTTGGTTTCACGCACCAGTGCGTGACATCGAGGAAGGGGCGGTTCTGGGTTCGGCGCGTCACGATCAAGAAACGGATGCGGGCGAAGCTGGCCGAGGTCAAAACCGAGCTCCAGCTGCGTCGGCACTGGCCCATCTCCGAGCAAGCGCAGTGGCTGGCCGCCGTCGTGCGAGGGCATCGCGATTTCTACGCGGTGCCCGGCAACATCGACGCGGTCGACGCCTTCCGCGACCAGGTGACACGACACTGGTACAAGGCGCTGCGGCGCCGCAGCCAGCGCACCCGCATCACCTGGACGCGGATGAACCGCTACGCGAAACGATGGCTACCACCGGTCCGTGTGCGGCATCCCTTCCCAGAGGAGCGCTTCGCCGCCAGAACCTGAGGCAGGAGCCCAGTGCGGTAGTTCCGCACGCTGGGATCTGTGCGGGGGGCCGCCCGCAAGGGCGGTCCCTACCGCGACCCAGCGGGGACAACAGTTTCTCGAACAACGCACCCGACACCGCGTCGAGGCGACCGGCGAAGCACAGTTGACGGTGACGGTGGGGGTTCGGCGGGATCGCGGGCGAGGTGGTCTTGTTCTATGCGCTCCAGCAGGTGCCGTCCGGCCCGATCCACCGCCGCAGGCGGTGACTCCCGGGCCAGGTCCGCCAGGATCTTCTCGTAACCGAGGCGTTCCTCCTCCGGCACGGCGCCCGGGATCTCGGCCAGCGTCCGCAGAATCGAGTCGACGTGGCGTGCACCGATCGCGCCTTCGGCAAGCGCCGCTGCGGTAGCCGGGGCCACGGCGGGCACGCGGCGGGTGCCTTCGCTGTAGTCCTGGCACGCCAGCGCGCGGCGCACCCGGGCCCTGGCTTCCGGCCGGTCGCAGCGGACGACATCCTTGACCACCGCCTCCACGTCGGCGTAGCCGAAGGTCTGCGGCACGCCCCGCGACTGCATCTCCGCCAGAAGCTCGCCTTGCACCGCTTGAGCCTGCCGGATCATGGTCTCGGTCTCGCGGAGCGCCGACACCAAGGCAGGCCGATCCACCCGGTGCCATGCGGCACCAGGCGCGAACGGACGGTTGACAGGCTCCACCATGCACCTGATACTAGAACACATGTTCGATAGAGCACAGTCGACACGCCGCCCTCGGCGTCTCACCCGAGCTGGGCGCTCACCGTGTCCAGTAGCTCTCGCCAGGACTTCACGAACTTGTCGATGCCCTCGTTCTCCAGCGTGCGGAAGGCGTCGTCGAGGTCGATGCCTGCCGCTGCCAGCCGGTCGAACGTCTCGCGCGCCGCCTCGGCACCCTCGACCACGGTGTCTCCGTCGAAGTTCGCGTGGTCGGCCGCGGCATGCAGCGTCGGCTCCGGCATGGTGTTGACGACGCCTGCCGTGACGAGCTGGTCGACGTAGCGGGTGTCGGAGTACTCCGGGTTCTTCACGCCGGTCGACGCCCACAGTGGACGCTGCGCATGCGCCCCGTCGGCACGGAGCGCGTGCCAGCGGTCGGAGTCGAACAGCTCCCGGTGCACGGCGTGCGCGATGCGCGCGTTGGCGATGGCGGCCTGCCCGCGCAACGCCAGCGCCTCGTCGGTGCCGATTGCCTCCAACCGCTTGTCGATCTCGGTGTCCACACGGGACACGAAGAACGACGCGACCGAGTGGATGCTTTCCAGCGCATGCCCGTTCGCGCGCGCCTGCTGCAAGCCCGTCATGAACGCGTCGATGACCTCGCGGTACCGCTGCACCGAGAAGATCAGCGTGACGTTGACGCTGACACCTTCGGCCAGCGTGCGGGTGATCGCGGGCAGCCCCTGCTCGGTCGCCGGGATCTTGACGAACAGGTTCGGCCGGTCGACGGCCTTGGCCAGCTCGAGCGCCTCGGCCACAGTGCGCTCGGTGTCGCGCGCCAGCTCGGGGTCGACCTCGAGTGACACTCGGCCGTCGACACCGCCCGTGGCGTCGTACACCGGAGCGAACAGCTCGCATGCGTCCCGGACATCGGCGGTGGTGATCTCGCGGACGGCCTCGTGCAGCTCGGCGCCGCGCGCGGCCAGCTCGCGCAGCTGCGGCTCATAGTCGTCGCCGCTGGCCACGGCAGTGGCGAAGATGGTCGGGTTGGTCGTCACGCCGACGACGTGGTGATCGCGAATAAGCTCCGCGAGCTGTCCGGACGTGAGTCGCTGTCGCGACAGGTCGTCGAGCCAGATCGACACGCCCGCGTCGCTCAGCTGTGCCAGTCGGTCAGTCATCGTCATCCTTTCCGGCGGGAGTCCTCAACTCGGGGTTACCCGTCCTGCCGCGTGAGACAACGCCGTGCCGCTGCGACCACGGCCTCAGCGATGATGCCGAACTCGCGGTACAGCGTTTGGTAGTCGGCCGACGCGCCGAAGTGCTCCAGCGACACGACCTCGCCCGCGTCCCCGGCGAACCGGTGCCACGGCTGAGCGATGCCCGCCTCGACCACCACCCGTGCCGTGACCTCGGGCGGCAGCATCGCGTCCCGGTACCCGGCGTCCTGCGCGTCGAACCACTCCACGCACGGCATCGACACCACCCGGGCCGGCACGCCGTCGGCCTGCAACGTCTCTCGCGCGGCCACGGCGAGCTGCACCTCCGAGCCGGTGGCGATCAGCACCACCCGTGGTGCGCCGCCGTCCGCCTCGGCGAGCACGTACCCGCCGCGCGCCACGGCGTCCGGGTCGCTGCCCGCCAGCACCGGCACGTTCTGCCTGGTCAGCGCGAGCCCGGTCGGGGCGTCGGTGGTGGTCAGGGCGGCGTGCCAGGCGCCCGCGGTCTCGTTCGCGTCGGCCGGGCGTACCACGTTGAGCCCGGGGATCGCGCGCAACGCCGCGAGCTGTTCGACCGGCTGGTGGGTCGGGCCGTCCTCGCCGAGCCCGATGGAGTCGTGCGTCCAGACGTGCACCACCGGCTGTCGCATCAGCGCCGCCAGCCGCATCGCGGGCCGCAGGTAGTCGGAGAAGATCAAGAACGTCGCGCAGTAGGGCCGGGTCAGCCCGTGCAGCGCGATGCCGTTGCCGATCGCGGCCATGGCATGCTCCCGCACGCCGAAGTGCAGATTGCGGCCGTACGGGTGCGCGGTGAACTGCTTCGTGCTCGCGCCGGTCGGCCCGAACGAGTCGGCGCCGGCGACCAGCGTGTTGTTGCTGCCCGCCAGGTCGGCCGACCCGCCCCACAGCTCGGGCAGCAGCTCGGCGACGGCGTTCAGGCACTCGCCGGACGCCTTGCGGGTCGCGATCCCCTTCTCGGCGGGCTCCCAGCGCGGCAGCTTCCGTTCCCAGCCCTCCGGCAGCTCGCGGCGTCGCAGCCGCTCCAACAGCTCGGCACCCTGCGGATTCGCCGCCGCCCATTCCTCGAACGCCCGCTGCCAGCGGGCCTGTTCCCGCGCGCCCCGCTCGCGGGCCTGCCGGGTGTGGGCCAGCACGACGTCTTCGACGACGAAGTGCCGCTCCGGGTCGAAGCTGAGGTGCTGCTTGACGGCGGCTACCTCCTGCTCGCCGAGCGCGGCGCCATGGGCGGTGCCGGTGTCGGCCAGCGTCGGCGCGGGGTGCCCGATCACGGTGCGCAGTGCGATGAACGACGGTCGTTCGGTCTGGGCCTTGGCGGCCGCGAGCGCCTGTTCGAGCGCGACAACGTTCTCGCCGCCGTCCACCCGCTGCACGTGCCAGCCGTACGCCTCATACCGCGCGGCGACGTCCTCGCTGAGCGCGATCGCGGTGTCGTCCTCGATGGAGATGTGGTTGTCGTCGTAGATCACCACCAGGTTGCCCAGCTCCTGCCTGCCCGCGAGGGACGACGCCTCCGCGCTCACGCCCTCCTCGATGTCGCCGTCGGAGGCGATCACGTAGACGTGGTGGTCGAACGGGCTCTCGCCCGCCGGGGCGTCGGGATCGAGCAGGCCACGCGTGCGCCGGGCGGCCATCGCCATGCCGACCGCCGCCGCGAGCCCCTGGCCGAGTGGTCCGGTGGTGATCTCGACGCCGGGCGTGTGGCCGTGCTCGGGGTGCCCCGGCGTGAGTGACCCCCAGCGGCGCAACC
>Ga0299913_10005437_pt1 | contig 10878 bp, 7 predicted proteins | sample RVTome_9_FD_201360 | JGI IMG/M metagenome (GOLD analysis project Ga0299913, IMG submission 201360) | Soil microbial communities from uranium-contaminated site in the Upper Colorado River Basin, Wyoming, United States - RVT155D38 (version 2) ... | reverse complement strand
CGGCGCCACGACGTTGGCCACCTCGAAGACGCTGCCGGTGAGGGTGTTCCAGGTCAGCGGCCGGTCCTCCAGCGCCCGGACCACGATGCCGGCGGCCTCCTCCGGCGAGTAGCCGCGCATGTCGGAGTACACCTCGGTCGGCGCGGTCATCGGCGTGTGCACGAGCGACATCCGCACGTTGGTGAAGGTGACGTTGTCGAAGAACGCCTCCCTCCCCGCGATCCGGCTCCAGGTGTCGAGCGCGGTCTTGGAGGCGATGTAGGCGGCGAACTTCGGGGCCTTGATCTGCACGCCCCAGGTCACCAGGTTGACCACGTGGCCGAAGCGCTGCGCGCGCATCGCCGGCAGCAGCCCCATCGTGAGCCGCACCGGCCCGAAGAAGTTGACCGCCATGCTGCGCTCGAAGTCGTGGAAGCGGCCGTGGGAGAGCTCCAGCGAGCGACGGATCGAGCGGCCGGCGTTGTTGACCAGGTAGTCGACCGCGCCGTGCTCGTCGAGCACCCGCTCCACGAGGGCGTCGACGGCCTCGCCGTCGGTCAGGTCGCAGGTGTACGCCGTCGCCTCGCCGCCGTCGGCCTCGACGCGGGCCCTGACCGCCTCGAGCTCCTCGGGCCTCCGGGCCACCAGCAGCACGTGGGCGCCACGCCGCGCGACGGCGTACGCCGTGGCCTCGCCGATGCCGGACGAGGCGCCGGTGACCATGACGGTCCTGCCGGCGAGCGGACCGGGCGCGCCGGTCACCCGGCGCAGCATCCGGGTGGCGAGGGCACGCGGTGTCTGCAGCAGGAGCGTCACGCCAGCAGTCCGCGCACGACCCGCAGCCCGACGGACATCCGCGCCAGGTCGGCGATGTCGTCCGAGCAGATCTGCTCGAGCGTCTGGGCGGCGCGCGCGACCAGCACCTCGTTGCCGTCCTCCCAGGTCGCGATGCGGGCCGGGGCGGGGTCGCTGCTGTCGGTGGAGAGCAACACCTGGGCGGTGAGCTGGGTGTGCACGGCGTGCAGGTCGTCGCGCAGCGCGGCCCGCGCCATCGTCTGCCAGCGGTCGTCGCGCGGCAGCGCCAGGATCCGGGCGACCACCAGCGGCAGGCCGAGCCGCTCCCCCAGCGCGAAGTGCACCCGTGCGACCTCGAGCGGGTCGATCCCCTCGCGGTCGGCGGTCTCCACGATCCCGAGCACGCCGTACGACGGTGCCAGCACCGCCACCCGGGCGGCGAGGTCCGCGGGCACCCCCTGCTCGACCAGCGTGGTGCGCCGCTCCTCGTAGCCGTCGAGCTCGCGGCCCGACATGATCCCGGGCAGCTCGGCGAGCACGGTGCGCGCGGTGTTGCCGAAGAAGTCGACGGTCGCCTCGCTGTCGAGCGGCGGCCTGCGGTTGTTGACCAGCCAGCGCGAGGCACGCTCCACCAGCGTGCGCATCTCGATGCGCATGCGGGTCTGCACCGAGGCGTCGAGCACGTTGTCGTACGACGCCAGCTCGCCGCGCAGCTCCTCGGCGCCGAAGATCTCGCGGGCCACGAAGTTGGCGCGGGACAGCTCGGCCGCCGAGGCGCCGGTCTCCCCGCCCAGGCGGGGCCAGAACGTCGCGCCGGCGCCGTTGACCAGGTCGTTGACGAGCTGGGTCACGACGATCTCGCGCCGCAGCGGGTGCGCCTCCATCTGCTCGCGGTAGCCCTGCCGCATCTGCGACGGGAAGTAGGCGTAGAGGTCGTTGCGCAGGAACGGGTCGTCGGGCAGCTCGGACGCGAGCAGCTCGTCGGCCAGCACGATCTTCGTCCACGCCATCAGCACCGACAGCTCCGGCACCGTCAGCCCCTCCTCACGCTCGAGGCGCCGGCGTATCTCCGAGCGGGAGGGCAGGTCCTCGAGCGCGCGGTTGAGCACCCCGCGCTTCTCCAGCTCGCGCATCCAGTCCTCGTGCACGTGGAGCAGGGGCGCGGCGTTGAACGCGGCGTTGGCCAGCGCGAGGTTCTGCTCGTAGTTGTCGCGCAGGACCAGCTCGGCGACCTCCTCGGTCATGTCCGCGAGCAGCTTGTTGCGCTGCTTGCCGGTCAGGTCGCCCTCGGCCACCACGCGGTCGAGCAGCACCTTGATGTTGACCTCGTGGTCGGAGGTGTCGACACCGGCGGAGTTGTCGATGAAGTCGGTGTTGATCCGGCCACCGTTCTGCGTGTACTCGATGCGCCCCCGCTGCGTGAGGCCGAGGTTGCCGCCCTCGCCGACGCAGCGCACCCGCAGGTCGCCGCCGTCGACCCGGATCTGGTCGTTGGCCTTGTCGCCGACGTCGGCGTCCGTCTCGGTCGACGCCTTGACGTAGGTGCCGATGCCGCCGTTCCACAGCAGGTCGACCGGCGCGGAGAGGATCGCCCGCATCAGCTCGTGGGGGGTCAGGCTCTGGACACCGGCGTCGAGGTCGAGCACCTCGCACACCTGCGGCGAGAGCGGGATCGACTTGAGGCTGCGCGACCAGACGCCGCCTCCCTCGGAGATCAGCGCCGTGTCGTAGTCCTGCCACGAGCTGCGCGGCAGGTCGAAGAGCCTGCGGCGCTCGTCGTACGACGTCTCCGCGTCGGGGGTCGGGTCGAGGAAGATGTCGCGGTGGTCGAACGCGGCGACCAACCTGGTGTGCCGGCTCAGCAGCATGCCGTTGCCGAAGACGTCGCCGGACATGTCGCCGACACCGACACAGGTGAAGTCCTCGTTCTGGCAGTCCACGCCCATCTCGCGGAAGTGCCGCTGCACCGAGACCCACGCCCCGCGCGCGGTGATGCCCATCGCCTTGTGGTCGTAGCCGACCGAGCCTCCGGACGCGAAGGCGTCGCCCAGCCAGAAGCCGCGCTCGAGTGCGACACCGTTGGCGATGTCGGAGAAGGTCGCGGTGCCCTTGTCGGCGGCCACGACGAGGTAGGAGTCGTCACCGTCGTGGCGCACGACGTCCGTGGGCGGCACCGTCTCGCCGCCCACGAGGTTGTCGGTGAGGTCGAGGAGCCCGGAGATGAAGGTCTTGTAGCACTCGATGCCCTCGGCCATCCAGGCCTCGCGGTCGCTCGGGGCGGGCAGCTGCTTGCAGTAGAAGCCGCCCTTGGCGCCGACCGGCACGATCACGGTGTTCTTGACCATCTGCGCCTTGACCAGGCCGAGCACCTCGGTGCGGAAGTCGTCGCGCCGGTCCGACCAGCGCAGCCCGCCGCGCGCGACCGCACCGAAGCGCAGGTGCACGCCCTCGACCCGCGGCGAGTACACGAAGATCTCGAAGCGCGGACGCGGCTCGGGGAGCTCGGGGATCTCGCTCGGCTCCAGCTTCAGGGAGATGTAGGGCTTGACCCCGCCCTCCTGGAAGTAGTTGGTGCGCAGCGTGGCGGTGATGATCGTCAGGTAGGACCGCAGGATCCGGTCGTGGTCGAGTCGCTTCACGTCGTCGAGGGCCTGCCGGATGCGGTCGACGAGGTGGTCGACCGCCTCCGTCCGGTCGCCCTTGAGCCCGGGCTCGAAGCGCGCCTCGAAGAGCCGCACCAGCAGCCGGCTGATGTCGACGTTGTGGCGCAGCGCCTCCTCGATCGAGTCCTGCGCGAAGGGCGTGCCGCCCTGGCGCATGTACTTCGCGAAGGCGCGCAGCAGCGTGGACTGCCGCCAGGTGAGCCCGGCGGCGAGCACGAGCGCGTTGAACCCGTCGACCTCGTTGCGTCCGTCCCAGATCGCGCGGATCGCGTGCGCGAAGAGCTCGCGGTCCTCGTCCTCGAGGGGTGCGTCGTGGCGCAGGCCGAACTCGTAGATGTACGTCGGCCGCGAGAGGCCCTCGAGCTCGTAGGGACGCTCGTCGACGACCTCCACGCCCATCGAGCTGAGCATCGGCAGCACCGCGCTCAGCGAGAGCGGCGACCCGATGCGGAAGACCTTGAGCCGCACCTCCCCCGGGGCGCCGTCGAGCTGCTCGTGCAGCGACAGGTCGATGCCCTCGTCGCCGGTGATGCCCTCCAGCCGGCCCAGGTCCGCAGCGGCGATCGGGGCGGAGAAGTCCTCCTTGTAGGCCTCGGGGAAGGACGCCGCGTAGGCCCGGACGAGCCGGGCGCCCTCCTGCTCTCCGTATCCGGAGAGCACGGAGGAGACGAAGTCGTCGTTCCACGAGCGGGCGGCGTCGATCAGCCGGCGCTCCAGCTCGGGTACGTCGACGTCGCGGATCAGCTCTCCGCGTCGCGGACGCACGACGAAGTGGACCTGCGCCATCGTGGCGTCGCCGACCTTGGCGCTGAACTCGACGCTGTCGCCGTCGAGGCGCTGCTTGAGGATCGTGGCGAACCGCTCGCGGACCGAGGTGTTGTAGCGGTCCCGCGGGAGGTAGACGAGGCACGAGAGGTAGCGGCCGTAGGTGTCGCGACGCACGAAGAGGCGCAGCTGGCGGCGCTCCTTGGCGTACATCGCGGCCTCCGCGATGCGGGCCAGCTCCTCGACCGGGGTCTGGAAGAGCTCGTCACGCGGGTAGTTCTCCAGCGTGTCCATGAGCGCCTTGCCGGCGTGGCTGTGGCGGTCGAAGCCGAGCCGGTGGAGCACCGACTCCGCCTTCTCGTGGAGCAGCGGGATCCGGGTCAGCGACTCCGTGTAGGCCGCGCTCGAGTAGAGCCCGAGGAACCGGCGCTCGCCGACCACCTCGCCGTCGTCGTCGTACACCTTGACGCCGACGTAGTCGAGGTACGCCGGCCGGTGGACGGTGGCGCGCGAGTTGGCCTTGGCCAGCACCAGGAGGCGCTTCTCGCGGGCCTTCGCGCGCACGAGCGGCGGGAGCTTCTGGAACGCGTGGGACATGTCCTGGTCGGCGCGCAGGATGCCGAACCCGGTGCCCGGCACCGCGCGGAGCACCTCGTCCTCGCCCTCGCCCTCCAGGCGGTACTCGCGGTAGCCGAGGAAGGTGAAGTGGTCGTCGGCCAGCCACTCCAGGAGCCGGGCCCCCTGCTCGATCTCGTCGTCCCCGAGCGGCGGCGGGTCGCCGCGCAGGTCCTCGATGATGTCGCGCACCTGGGCGTGCATCTTCTGCCAGTCCTCGACCGCCTCGCGCACGTCGCGCAGCACCCGCTGCAGGTCCGCCTCGATCCCGCGGTGGTCCTCGTCCTCGGGGATCCGGTCGACCTGGATGTGCATCCAGGACTCCCGCATGGCCCCGTCGGGCACGGGCTCGCCGTCGTGGACCGGTCGCAGGTCGCGCAGGTCTCCGGTGATGTCGCGGAACCCCTCGAGCTGGGGGTGCACGACGAGGTGGATGTCGCGCTGCTGCCGGGCCAGCTCCATCGTCACCGAGTCCACGAGGAAGGGCATGTCGTCGGTGACCACCTCCACCACCGAGTGGCCGCGGGCCGACCAGCCGTGCTCGGCGACGTTGGGCGTGAAGACGCGCACGTTGGCGGTGCCCTGGGGCCGGTTCCGCGCGGTGCGGTAGTGGCTGGCGAGGGCGCCGTAGAGATCGACGGCGCTGCGCTCGCAGACGTCCTCGGGTGCGACGTGCCGGTAGTAGGCCTGGATCAGCGGTCTGGCGGCATCGTGCGGGATGCCGCCGGAGCCCTTGCCCTGCCGGGCGAGGTCGATCGCCTTCCCCAGCAGGTCGGCCTTGCCCTCGTCGAGCCCCCGGTCGAGGCCGGTCACGGTCGCGCGGTTCTGGTCTTCCGTGATGGTGGACACAGGTCCAACGTAGCCCGTGGGACACTGCGATGGCATCAATCGACATCCGTGGAGGGCGTTCGTGGCAAGGACCATCACCGAAGAGCTGACCTACCCCGGCACCACGGTGGCGGAGGTCAGCGCCATGCTGGGCGATCCCGCGTTCCGTGACGCCGTGGCCGGTCAGCAGCGCGCACTGCGCAGCAGCACCGCGGTCACGCCGCAGGGCGAGGGCCGGACCGTGGTGTGGGAGTACGTCCACGGCACGGAGAAGGTGCCCGGCTTCGCGCGCAAGCTGATCGGCGACGAGATCCCGATCGTGCAGACCGAGACCTGGACCTCGGAGGCGCACGCCGACGTCGTGGTGACGATCCCGGGCAAGCCCGGGGACATGAGCGGCACCGCGGACCTGCGCCAGGTCGGGGACGACGTCGTCGAGACCACCACGATGACCGTCAAGGCGTCGATCCCGCTGGTCGGCGGCAAGATCGAGGACCTGATCGCGGGCCTGCTCGGCAAGGCGATGCGCGCCGAGAACAAGGTCGGCCTGAAGTGGCTCACCGGGGAGTGGCGGGCCGGCTGACTACTCGGGCCTGTCCTCGCGCGGGTAGCCGCGGTCGGACTGCTCCCGCTCCTCCTCGGCGATGTCGCGCCGGCGGATCACGAACACGACCAGGCCGAGCAGCATGAAGGGCCCGAACGCGAGCAGGACGACGACCACCTGCTCGATCGGGTGCAGGCTGCCGAAGTGGAGGGGGAGGTACATGGTGTCCCCAGTGTCCCCCAGGGGGTCGGCGCTGTCTGCGACCGACCTCACTCCATGTGCGGGTAGCGCCAGTCGGTCGCCGGCACGAGCGTCTCCTTGAGCGAGCGCGGCGAGCTCCAGCGCATCAGGTTGCCCATCGAGCCGGCCTTGTCGTTGGTGCCCGACGCCCGCGCGCCGCCGAAGGGCTGCTGTCCGACGACAGCCCCGGTCGGCTTGTCGTTGACGTAGAAGTTGCCCGCGGCGAAGCGCAGCTCCCGCATCGTCCAGTCGATCGCGCGCCGGTCGGTGGCGACGACGGCCCCCGTGAGCGCGTAGGGCGCGAACGACTCCATCTGGCGTACGACGGCCTCGTAGTCGCCGTCCTCGTAGACGTGGACGCCGAGCACGGGTCCGAAGTACTCGGTGCGGAACATCTCGTCCGTGGGCTCGCTCGACTCCACCACCGTCGGCCGGACGAACCAGCCCACGGCGTCGTCGTACTCACCGCCGGCGAGGACCGTGAGGTGGTCGGCGCCCTTGGCCCGCTCGATGGCCGCGACCACCTTCGCGAACGCCCGCTCGTCGATCAGCGCGCCCATGAAGTTGGCCAGGTCGGTGGTGTCCCCCATCGGGATCGCCTCGACGTCCGCGACCAGCTGGTCGCGCATCCGCTCCCAGACCGACCGCGGGACGTAGGCGCGGGACGCTGCGGAGCACTTCTGGCCCTGGTACTCGAACGCGCCCCGGAGCATCGCCACCCGCAGCACGTCGGGGTCGGCCGAGGGGTGCGCGACGATGAAGTCCTTGCCGCCGGTCTCCCCCACGAGCCGCGGGTAGCCCCGGTAGTCGGCGATGTGGGCGCCGACCTCGCTCCAGAGGTGCTGGAACGTGCGCGTGGAGCCGGTGAAGTGGATGCCGGCCAGGTCGGGATGCGCGAGCGCGACCTCGGAGACCGACAGCCCGTCGCCGGGCAGCAGGTTGATCACGCCCGGCGGGAGGCCGGCCTCCTCGAGCAGCTCGAGCGTCAGCGAGGCGGCGAGCTGCTGGGTGGGCGACGGCTTCCAGAGCACGACGTTGCCCATCAGCGTCGGCGCGGTCGGCAGGTTGCCGGCGATCGCGGTGAAGTTGAACGGCGTGATCGCGTAGACGAAGCCCTCGAGCGGTCGGTGGTCGCTGCGGTTCCACACACCCTTGCTGTTGGCGAGCGGCTGGCTGCCGGCGATCTGCTTGGCGTAGTGGGCGTTGAAGCGCCAGAAGTCGATCAGCTCGCACGCGGAGTCGATCTCGGCCTGGAACGCGGTCTTGCCCTGGCCGAGCACGGTCGCGGCGTTGAGCCGCTGGCGCCACGGCCCGGAGAGCAGCTCGGCGGCCCGCAGGATCACGGCGCAGCGCTCGTCGAGCGGCAGGTCGCGCCAGCCGGGCGCCGCGTCGGCCGACGCCTTGATCGCCGCCTCGGCGTCGGCGCCGGTGCTGTTGCGCATGGTGCCGAGCACGTGCTGGTGGTCATGGGGCTGTCGGACCTGGATCTCGTCACCGCCGCCCCAGCGGCGTTCGCCGCCGATGACGGCGTACAGGTCGGTGTGGGTGGCCTCGAGACGGTCGATCTCGGCGAGGAGGGCAGCCCGCTCGGGGCTGTCGGGTGCGTAGGTGAGCTGCGGCTCGTTGGTCGGAGCCGGCACGGAGGTGAGGGCGTCCATGTACCGACACTACGCCGTGACGTCATGGGAGGTGGCTGCGCGCGCAGCCACCTCCCATGACGTCACGTGCGGCCCTCCGCCTCCTGGGCGCGGCGCAGCGCCGCGGCCTCCTCGGCGTCCTCGTGCATCCACGTCGCCGGGAGTACGTCGAAGCCGGCGGCGCGGGCCTCCTCGCAGACCTGCGGGTCGTCGTCGACGAGCACCGCGACTGGTGCCTCGCGCTCGAGGGCACGCAGCTTCTCGACCTTGACCAGCCGGGCCGGGCGACGGTCGCCCCGCGGGCGCAGGTGCAGCTCGCCGGGCGGCACGTCGTGCTCGCGGAACCACGCCAGCGTGTCGTCGCGGCAGTGCTCGGGCCGCCCGGAGAGGTAGACGACGCGGTAGGCCTCACCGAGCCGGCGTACGGTCTCGAGGCCCTGCTCCAGCGGCGGGTCCTGCGGCGCGGCCGCGAAGAAGGCGCCCCAGTCCTTGGGCGACTGCCGCACGTGGTGCAGCCGGTGGCGGACGTCGGCCAGCACGCCGTCGATGTCGATGACCGCCAGCTGCCTGCGGTCGCTCACGGCCCGACCAGTCCGCGGATCTCCTGGGTGGCGAACCAGGCCAGCTCGGTGTCCTCGAGGTCCGCCTCCGCGACGTCCTCGACGTCGACGTGCGCGGCGGCGACTCGCTTGAGCGGCAGGTCCGCGTCCACCTCGACCAGGGTCGGGTCCTCCCCGGCCACCGGCACGACCGTGGGGACGTCGCCCGCGACCACGATCCGGCGGGGCGGGTCGCCGTCGGCGCGCCGTGCCCAGGAGGCGTCGCGGGCGGCCGCCATCGCGGCGTACTCCCGCTCCTCCTCGTCGGCCTCGGGCCACGCCTCGACGAGGGCGTCGGTCACCGCGTGCGCCCGGAACGGGCCGGCGAGCCGTCCGTCCGCGACCAGCGCGGACAGCCCGTGCGCCGTCAGGGGGACGTAGACGCGCACGCTCATGGGTCGAGCCCGGGTGGTGAGCCGACCGTCTCGCCGCGACCGCGCGGAGCCCGCCGGGCGTCGTCCGTGCTCTCGACGAGCTCCTCGAGCGAGTCCTTCACGCACTGGGCGAACAGGGTGACGTCCGGCAGCGCGTCGTGGTCGGCGGTGATGCCGTAGTGCACGCCCCCGTTGTAGGAGGTCACGCCGATCGCCAGCGCCTGGCCGGGCAGCAGCGGCTGCACGGGGTAGGTCTCCTGCATCTCCACGCCGGCGGCGTACAGCGGGAACTGCGGTCCGGGCACGTTGGTGATGGTCAGGTGGAAGGTGCGGTGGGCGTTGCCGGCCGCGACCCGGGCGCCGAGGGCGTGGAACGTCGTCGGCGCGAAGCCGGCGATGCCCACGAGGCGGTTGGCGGCGACCGCGCGGCCGGTCTCACGGTGTGCCTTGAAGGCGTAGGACACCTGGTGCAGACGGATCACCGGGCTGGCCTCGGCCAGCGGCAGCTGCAGCAGGTGGCCGGCGACCTGGGTGCCGAGCGAGGTGGGCTCGAGCTCCTCGTCGATGACCGACATGGGCACCATCGCCCGCAGGTGGCGCATCTGGCTCGGCGGTGTGCCGCGCGCCGTCAGCCAGGCGCGCAGGGCGCCGGTGATCGTCGCGAGGACGACGTCGTTGACCGAGCCGCCGTGGGCCCGGCGCACCGTGCGGTAGTCCTCGAGACAGGTGCGCACGGTGACCAGGCGGCGCTGCTCGGAGAGCTCGGCGCTGACCGGCGACTCCCTGGCGGGCCGCCGGTTCGCCAGCGCGTTGGCCACGGCGCCGGCGCGGTGGCTGACGGCCCCGCCGGCACGCAGGACGCCGTGGGCACGGCTGTGGCCGGTGGCCACCAGCGTGGCGGGGCGGGTGAGGCTCTCCCGGACCGCACCCGCGACGACGCCGAGCGGCGACGGGGCGCGGTGCGGCGCCCACGCGTCGGGACCCAGCTCGCGCGGCTCGGGCCTCGAGTCGAGCAGCACCTGGCCCAGGTCGACGGTGGTGATGCCGTCGACGAGCACCTGGTGGGACTTGGAGAGCACGGCGACGCGGCCGCCCTCCAGGCCCTCGATGAGGTAGAGCTCCCACAGCGGGCGGTGGCGGTCGAGCCGGCGGGACATGATCCGCGAGACCAGGTCCCGGAGCTGCACGGGGCCGCCCGGGCTCGGCAGCGCGGCACGGCGCACGTGGAAGCCGAGGTCGAAGCCGACGTCGTCGATCCAGACCGGGTTCGCCAGCCGTCCCGGCACCTCCCGCAGTCGCTGCCGGTAGCGCGGGACGAAGGCGATCCGCTCCTCGACCAGCGCCCGGAGGTCGTCGTACGTCAGGCCGGCGTCGAAGATCTCGAGCGTGCCGATGTGGCGCGGCGTGGAAGGAGTCTCGCCGGTCAGGAACTCCAGGTCGCGCGGCGACAGTCGCTGTGGCATCTGCATCCCCTTCCAGCTCCTGTGCGCGGCGTCACGTCGAACGCCGTGGCTCCATCTGGAATTCTGGCAGAGATCTCCTCGCCGCCCGGCGGGGTCCCACGAGTCGAGGAGTACGACGATGCGCGCGCGCACCCTGCTGGTGAGCACGTCGCTGGTGGCAGCCCTGGGGCTGGCCGGCTGTGCCGAGAAGGCCGACCCGGAGGCGGAGCCCACTCCGACCCCCACGACCAGCGAGAGCGCGAGCGGCAGCCCCAGCCCCACCGAGGACGCGGGCCAGGTCGTGCCGATCACCGTCGAGGGCGGGAAGGTGACCCCCAACGGCAGCACGGTCGAGGTCGACGCCGACGAGCCGGTGGTCCTGCGGATCACCGCAGAC
>Ga0299913_10005436_pt1 | contig 10878 bp, 9 predicted proteins | sample RVTome_9_FD_201360 | JGI IMG/M metagenome (GOLD analysis project Ga0299913, IMG submission 201360) | Soil microbial communities from uranium-contaminated site in the Upper Colorado River Basin, Wyoming, United States - RVT155D38 (version 2) ... | reverse complement strand
CTTCGGCCACGGTGGGCACGCGCGCGAACGACAACTCGCCCGCGGCCAACAGCCGCGCCAGCCGCACCGCGTCACGGCGGTCGGTCTTGACCCGATCCGTCGGCCGCTTGGGGATCAACCCGGGCGTGGTCACCCGCAGATCGATCCCCTCCTCCCGGGCGGCCCTCGCGAGCCCGAACCCGGTGGGGCCGGCCTCGTACACGGCGTGGACGCCCGGGCCCAGGCGGCGCAGCCACGCCACCGCCGGGCCGGTCCCACCCGCAAGCCTGGTCACCGACAGTTCTCCGGTCGCAGCTTCCAGCTGCGCCGCGTGGGTCTGGGCAGCATGGACGTCGAGGCCGGCAAAGATCACACTATGCGCCATGGTCGGCACCTCCCATGACTGGGGTACCCGGCCCGAGGCCCATCCTCGGACCGCCAGTCCCCGCACACTTCATGCGCGGGGTGCCGACCGGTCAACACTCAACGCGGCCGACGCTCCATAGCGTCTAGAACGACCGCCTCCGGCGTCCATGGCCATCGGACGCCGCACGCATCTGATCAAGAGTTGCTTTCTTGGCATCGCCGCGTGGTGCTCGCTGACCTGGACCGCACGGCCATGTCCCAGGCCGCGCACAGGTGGTCTCCGAGGACCGATCACGGGCAAGAGCCAAGCAAGCCGCATGGGGCTGCGCCAGCGTGTCCGAACGTACCGATGCAGGTACTGCAACGATACGACCGCAGCAAGCCCAACTGCCCGAAGTGCAAGACCCACAAGGGCACGAGAGGTCTCGGCCGGCCGGGCGGATCGGGTGGCTCGTCCTGGTAGCGCTGCGCCCACAGCTGTCACCAGGGCGCCTGCTGCGCGTCGCAGGCTGGCAGCTCGCGGAGCTGACGGATGATCAGCCCACCCCACGAGCTTCGTCGCGATAACCCGGACTGTCATCCACGTCCTGCCACGCGCGCCGGCTGACAACCTTCACAACGGGTGCCGGTATCGGCTTCGGCACCACGACGATCTGCGGTCGAGTGGGTTCAGCGTGCAGTGGCGGTCATGAGGACGAAGGGTTGAGGCGCGTTGGAGCGAGCGCTCACGTCTCGGAGGCACCTGCAGCGGTCACCCGGCCTTGGTCGCCGTCCACGGTCACGATCTGTCCGTCCGTGAGCGACGCGGTAGCCGTTGCGGTGCCCATCACGGCAGGTATGCCGTACTCGCGAGCGACGATCGCGGCGTGGGAAGCCATCCCGCCGGTGTCGACAACGACCGCCGCGGCGCGCTGGAACAGCGACGTCCAGGCAGGGTTGGTGTAGGGACACACGAGGATGTCGCCGCTGCGGAGCCGGCCGAACTCGGCCGGCTCGCGGATCACCCGCACCGGTCCGGTGGCCCGGCCGCCGCCTCCGGCGGTGCCGGCCACAATGGTGTCGGCATCGTCGGTGGCGTCGGGCAACAGTACGGCGGTGGAGATGAGCGGCGCGCCGGAGAGCTGGTCGCGTTTGACCGACCGCGTCCGCACGGCAGCGCGGAGGCGGTCGGCGTCGCGGTCGTGGGTCGTCGCTGGGTCGGCGAGTTGCTCGAGTTCTTCGAGGCGTAGGTGAAACACGTCCCGCTGGTCGTGGAGGATCCCGGCGTCGGCCAGCCGGCGGCCCATCTCGAGCACCGCGCGCCGCATCACGGGCAGAACGCGAGTGGCTTCGAAGTGGGTGTCTTCGCGCAGCGCGATACCGGCCCGCGCAACGTCCACCATGTGCGTCATGCGGGTGTGCGACCGGATGCGGCGCATGAACGGATGATCCAGCAGCTGTCGCAGGGCTGGTTCGACCCGGTCGCGCGACGATGCGGGTCGTGGTGGCTGTTCGACGAGCGCCTTGATGGCGCCGAGAACGGTCGCGGGAGCTTCGCTCCAGGTCGGCGAGGACAGCAGGAGCACGCTGGTCGTCTCGCGGTGCCCGTACTCGTCGAGAAAGGCGTCCACCGCGACGCGGAAGTCGTCGAACTCCGGTGCCTGGTGCAGCCGTTCCGCCAGGCGGTCCGCGTCGAGCTCGGAGAACAGGACACGCAGGGTGTCGTCTGCGCGTACGCGGCTGCCCAGGGCAGCCAGTGCGCGGTTGGCGTCGGTGGTGCGGGTCGGCGCGCCGAGGATCAGCACCCCGAACAGTTCCCTCAGGCCGAGCAGCGTCAGGACCAGACGCAGACCCAGCAGGCTTGCTCCTGCCGCCGGGAGGTAGTCGACACGCAGGTCGGTGATGGTGTCCAGCACGTCCAGCGCCTGGCGCGGCACCCCGGTCAGCGCCGTCCAGGGCAGCGTTGCCGGGTCCCGCGTGGCGAGCGCTCGTACCCTGCGCTGGAACGCCTCGAAACGCGGATCCTCGGTCCAGGCGGCGGGGTCGTAGCGGCGGATCCGGCGGCTGTTCCGTACGGGCGCGGTCAACACCTGAAGCGTGGGACGCGGCACCGGCGGCACGAAGCGGTCGACCACCCCGTCGTCCTCCGGCAGCACGTCGGCGAAGTCCACGCGCAACCCGGGTATCTCCTCCAGCATCCGGGTCACCATCCGGCCGAGGCCCGGCACGATCCACGCACTCATGTCGAGCGGGTAGGGGCGGACAGGCAACATCTCCAGCAGCGGCGGCCCCGTGAGCCGCTGGATGCGATTGAGCCGCAGCGGAGGCGGCGGGAGCGCTGTCAACGGCCGTGCCTGGAGCAGCCACACGCGTCCATGCGCCCAAGCCCACTCAATGTCCTGCGGCCGGGCGAAGTGCTCGGCGATGCTGGTACCGAGGCGAGCCAGCTCCGCGAGATCACTGTCGGGCAGACGCCGCGCCTCGGCTTGCCGCGTCGTGTCGTGCGTGACGCCGCCGCCGGTCGCGCCTCGGATGACCACCTCACGCTGCCCGGGGGTCCACTCACGAACCTGCCCGCCGGAGTCCAGCACGTAGTGGTCGGGAGTGACTTGACCGGACACGACCGCCTCGCCAAGCCCGCTGCTGGCGTCCACAACAATCTCATCGCGCGCACCCGTGACTGGGTTCGCGGTGAGCATCACCCCAGCGACGTCGGCATCGACCATCGCCTGAACCACGACAGCCATTCGCACATCCTCGGAGCCGATGCCGCGTCGGTGACGGTAGGCGATCGCACGGTCGGTCCACAGCGATGCCCAGCATCGGCATACGGCGTCGAGGACGTCGCCTTCACCGACGATGTTGAGGTACGTGTCGTGCTGGCCGGCGAACGCGGCGCCTGGCAGGTCTTCGGCGGTGGCGCTGGAGCGCACCGCAACCGGCCCGCCACCAAGCGCTGCGTACGCCTCGGCGATCGTGCCGGCGACATCATCGGGTACCGCCACCGTCGCGACAGGCGAGCGGATCGCAGCACCGGCAGCGTCGCCGACGTCGGCCGACGTGCCCTCCCCGAGAAACGCCTCGATCCGAGACGACACGCCGGACCGCTCGACGGCCGCCCGGTAGGCGTCGGTCGTGACGACAAAGCCACGTGGGACCTGATAGCCGGTCCGGATCAACTCACTGAGGTTTGCGCCCTTCCCGCCGGCACGAGAGACGTCGTCGGCGCCGAAGGCCGCAAGCGACGCGACAAACCGGCCCGTCGGTGACGTGTCGGCCTGGCCGGTGAACTCGTGCGGTGTCGCAGGCATGAGCACCCTCCATGATGACTGTCATCCGATCGGCCACAGTCAACCGGCGACCACGCCAACCAGCACCACGGTGTACATCCACTCGCCGTGTACGGTGGCAGCCGCGATCGGAGACACGCTGACGGTGGTGATCACGGCCGGCTGCGGACCGCCGCCCGGCGTCTTTTCGACACGGTCGGTTCCCACCGAGGAGGTCAGTTGCGTGAACCTCCCCAAGAAGGACATCATCGACCTGTTCGTGGTGCGGGGCGATCTCGACCGGGCCGAGCAGGCGGACCGGTCGCTGCCGGACCCGGTCGACCTGTCGGAGCACGCGGACGCCGTGCGCGCGCTCGGGCTCGACCCGGCGCTGCTGGCGACCCAGATCGACAACCTCGAGGCCACCTGACCGACGTCAAGCTGCTGCAATGTGGGGCGGATCGACCGGCTTGCCGGGCTCGTTCCGGGCGGGCTCGTCCACTCCAGTTCCACGTCAGCACCCGAACAGCGGTGTCCATCATCACATGCGCCTCTCGGGACCCGAAAGGCCCATCGATTCGGATACCCAGCGGCGCGTGAGTCGTCAGCACTTCACACACCGGCGCCTCGTTCCGCGCTTGCGGAGGCCGCATCGTGTGCGTCACCACCAACCTTGGCGTTTGGCCCAGCGCAGCAGCGTGGCGGACATCGCCGCCATCACGAGCACCACGATCGCGAGGTGTGCGAAGTCGGTGCTGCCGTTGACGATGATGTTCATCCCGTAGACCGACGCGAGCGCGGTGATCGGCAGCGTGACGACGGCGATCACGGCGAGCCGTTCGGCGGCGATCATCATCTTCGTGTCGGTGCGTGCGCGGTAGTACTCGATGACCCCCTCCACGTAGTCCTTCTGTCCGTCCGCGATCCCGCGGAGACGCCCGAACTGATCGACGAGGTCGTCGACGAACGGCCGGCCATGCGGGGGGAGGAAGCGGGCGACGGTGGCGATGCGGGCGTGGATCTCCCGGCTCAGCGCGGCCATCGTGCGCACCGCCAGCAGGCCATGGCGGGTCTGGAACAGCTCGTCGAGGAACTGCTCGGACTCATTCGCTCTTCCACCGGTCACCTGTTGCTCGAGGCGCCAGGCGTCTGCCGTCAGTTCCTCGATCAACTGTTCCATGTTGCGCGCCACCGTCGACACGATCGCGTAGGACAGCTCGAAGGGCGCTTTCGGCCGCAGCCGTCCCGCTTCTATCCGATCCCGTACCGACCGTGTCTCACGCAGCATCACGGCGGGGTCGACGGCGGGGTTCACCGGGCCGTGCACGGTCACGACGTAGTTCGGCCCGATGAACAGGTCCAGCTCGACGTAGTGGATGTGCCCCGATCGGCCGCGCTCGGGCCCGTGGAGAACGACGAAGACGTGGTCGGCGTACGCGTGGACCTTGGGCACGCGGTTCCGCTCGACGCATCCGCGCACTGCGAGTGGATGGAACCCGAACACGTCCGTCAGCACCTGCGCCGCCGCCGGGTCGCACTCGGGGATGTCGACCCATACGATGCCCTCCTCGCGGGCGAGGAGCTCGTTGAGCGCATCGCTGCCGTGGGCGTCGACCGCACCGTCGTGCAGATAGCACACGTCCATAAGACCTCTGCCTCCTGGCCGGGTAGGCTCCTGGCCATCACCCGCCGACCGACCTCAACGGCGTCGCGGCCGGCGCCAAGTCTCCGCGGTTCACGGACACCTCGGAAGCGCGATGCGCCCCAGAACCGGTGCCTTCCAATCGCCTGTGTGCATCCGGCGCCGAGACAGGCGGTCGATCTGCTCCCGAGGGGCTTGTTGTACTCGGCGGCGGTGGTGGAACTCCAGTCTCATCTGCGGCCAGGGCCGGATCGTCGCAGCGCGCGAAACGCTCACGCTGGGTGACCACCTGCACGACACCTCGCGTCCGCAACCACGCGCTCGCTTCTGCGAGCCGGCGGCGTGAGGCGCCGGGCGGGATGCGTTGCGGACATGGCCGGGACAACGAGGTGGAGGCGACGTGGAGCTCGATCAGCGGCAGAACGGGCACTGCGCGACCTGGTCGCGGCGTGGGATGAGGTGAGTCGCGCGCCGCGGGTTGCCCAGCTGCGCAGACGCGCCCTGAACAGACCGCGGCATTCGTGGAGATCGCGCGCACCTCGGCGCGTGACGGCGACGGGCGCCGTGACCCGCGACCCCGGTTCAGATGCCGGTCGGGCCGACCGCGCCTGTGGCCGTGTCGGCCGAACCCTCCTTGAGCTCGACGAAGATGACGTGCGTCGGCGTGTCGCCGATGTTGTGGCCCGCGTGCCGCTGGGCCGGCAGCCACGCCACGGCCTCGGCCGCGATCTCCACGTCGCGTTGCCCGTCGTCGGTCAGCAGCCGGCGGCGGAACGCGCTGAGGGTGTACATGACGGAGTCGGGATGCTCGTGTGGCGTGGTGCGATCGCCTGGCGCGTCGGTGTACTCCAGCACGCGAACGCGGTCGTTCTCGAAGATCACCCTGTAGAGGTCGGCGTTCGTCGCCACGGGGTCGAGCTGCATGGGCATGCCTCCGTTCACCGGATGTTGGGCGCGGTGCAGTCTCGCACGTCCTCGCCTGAGCGCTCGGTACCAGATCATCGCCGCGGCATCGCGGGCCGTCCGGCCGAGCACGGACGCACCGCGGGGCCGGCGACGCCGCGCAGGGCGCCGGGAGGATCAGCGCACGAACCGGTCGAGCACGGGCGCGGGCCGGAAGTCCAGCGAGCGGAACAGCAGGTGCTGGATCCCGGCGAAGATGAACAGGAACGCTTCCATCTGGCCGCCCTGCGGGGTGACGACGAGGTCGATGGTGTGGTTCGCGAAGGCGTCCTCGATCGGAATGCGCAGGGTCGCTGCGGCGGCGGCCGAGGCGACCAGCAGTTGTCCGACGTTGTCGGGCCACGCGACCGCCGACAGCGAGATCGACACCAGCGAACGCCCGACCGGGGACTCGGCGAAGAAGAAGTGCATGCTGTCAGGGTCGGCGCCGGGTCCCATGTCACGCGGCGTGGTCCACATGATGAACCCACCGCTGTCCGTCGCATACAGCGACGGGCCGGAGGCGCGGAACCAGGCTTCCGGCGCGGCCTGGTACGGCTGCCGCGGCGTGAGCCGGTACGCCGGCCCGCCGAAGATCGACGGGTCGATCCGGCGTCCAAGCTGTGAGATCCGCTCGGCACGCGACAACGCCGACACCGGGCGGTCCAGTCGGGTGGTCGACAGCTCACCGCTGTCGAGGTCGCCCACATGATGCACCCAGCGCTGGGTCTCCTCCAGCTCGTGCACGCGCTGCTGGAGCCTCCGCGCTGCGGCTGCCGCGTCGTTGGGCTGCGGTGCATCCATGGGTCCCACCCTTCCGCTCGGGCGTGAGGGCCGCCGGCGCGGGCATTCGCTCCGCGCCGCATCAATCTACGCACCACGCAGCGTGTCCGTCACGCGTGGGGGCACAGCTTGGGGCACGCGTACGCAAGAGGGATCGGTCAGGCGCCGCGGCGACGGGCCGTGCTGCTCACCCAGGGTGGCAACCGCATGCAACGCCCCAACGCCACCACCATCGTCAACCGACTTGCTCGCACGGTCGGTATCACCAGGCGCGTCACCCCGCACGCGTTGCGGCGGTCCTACATCACGACCGGACTCCGTCAGGGCGTGCTGCTGCGCGAGATGCAGGGCGCTGGCCGCCACACCCGCACCTACACCACGGTCGCCTACGACCAGTCCGACCGCTCCTTCCACCGCGACCCGACCTTCGTCCTCACGACCACCACTGCCTGCTGAGCTGATGCCTGAAGCGCACGGCCGCCCGAGTTCCGGGTGCCCGGCGGCGTAGCGAAGGCCAGCGCGGCAACCTCGATGCGTCCGCCTGCCGTGCGCACGTCTGGCCGTTCTGTACGAAGGCGATCCACCAGCCGGGCCACTGGAACCGCGCCGGGTCGGCGATGGGCACCAGACCGGCGCCGCATTGGGGCCAGCCAGGTCCGCCAGGCGCCCAGGGCCTGGGGCAGGTCACCGGCGGGCAGGGGCAACTCGGTCACCGACACCTCGGTGACCGAGGCCAGGCAGGCGGCGAACCCGCGGGTCAGCGCGCTGGCCGACGACGTCGCAGCTCGGCGTCGATCACGGATTCCTCCTGACCTCCGTGTCCCGACGGCTGGAGGGGTGTGCGGCGGCATCCAGCGCGGCGGCGAGGTCAGCCCACAGGTCCTCAACGTGTTCGCAGCCGACGCTGACGCGGACCAGCCCGGCCGGGACGTAATCCTGGCCGGGGAGCTTCGCTCGCCGTTCGATAGTCGATTCCACCCCACCGACGCTGGTCGCGTGGGCGATGACCCGGACGTGTGCGCAGACCGCGTCGGCGGTGTCGGCGTCACCGACCTCGAAGCTGAGCACCGCCCCGAACCCGCGCATCTGCCGGGCAGCGCGTGCGTGGTGCGGATGGTCGGGCAGGCCCGGGTAGCGCACCCTGCCGACCGCCGGGTGAGCCGCTAGCCGGCGGGCGAGCTCGCCGGCGGAGTCCTGCGCTTGGCGCAGTCGCAGGGCGAGGGTGCGTGCGCCGCGCAGCGCCAGGAAGCACTCGAGCGCGCCGGGGGTGGCGCCGGCGACCTCCCGGCGGCGAACAAGGCGCCCCTGGTCGACCGGGCGGCGGCACACCACCGCACCGAGAAGCAGGTCGGAGTGACCGCCGATGAACTTGGTCGCGCTGTGCACGACGAAGTCCGCGCCGAGCCCCAGCGGAGCCTGCAGCAGCGGTGTGGCGAACGTGTTGTCCACGGCGACGAGCGCGCCGGCCGCGGCGGCCGCGGCAGCGACCGCGGCGATGTCGACGACGTCCAGCAGCGGGTTGCTCGGGGTCTCCAGCCACACCAGATCCGCGTCGCGGACCGCGGCGGCGACCTCGTCATCGCGCGTCATGTCGACGATGCGCACGCTCCAGCGGCCGCCGGCCGCCGCGCCGTCGGAGAGCAAGGCACGAAGACCGGTGTAGCTGTCGCGGGGCGCGATCACGCGGGCACCTACCGGCAACAGCTCGAGCACCGCGGCGATCGCGGCCATTCCCGAGGCGAAGCACACCGCCGGACCGCCTTCCAGGTCGCCGACCAGCTGCTCGAACGCTTCCCAGCCGGGCGTGCCGTCATCGCGGGCGTACTCCCGCCCCACCGGCCCGCTCGGGGCGGCCCGGAAGTTCGACGCCGGGACGATCGGCACGTTGAGCGGCTGCCCGGGCTGGTGGTCACCGCGGCCGAGGACCGCCAGTCGGGTCTCCACACGCAGCCCCGCGTCGGGCGCGCCGGTGTCGCGTTGCACGGCCATACCTCCACCTCGTGATGCAGTATGTTGCACTTCGCAGAGCAGTGTAGAGGGAGGCGGCCGGGAATGACGCAAGCGGTCATGGTCAACGAGCTGATCGGTGAGCGCGTCCGGCAGCACCGCACCGCCCGCGGCTGGACGCTCGACGAGCTCACCGACCGCTCCGGGGTCAGCCGCCGGATGTTGATCAGCATCGAGCACGGCCAGGGCAACCCGAGCATCGCCACCCTGCTGCGCATCAGCGATGCACTCGGCGTCGGGCTGCCGGTGCTGGTCGACGTCGAGCATCCCCGCGCGGTGACCGTCACCGCGGCGGGGCAGGCACCGATGTTGTGGCGCAGCCCGCGCGGCGGGCAGGCGCTGCTGGTCGCGGGCACCGAGCCACCCGACGTCGTCGAGCTGTGGGACTGGACGTTGCACCCCGGTGAAGAGCACCGAAGCGAGCCGCACAGCGCCGGCACCCGCGAGCTACTGCTCGTTCTGGACGGCCGCGTCGACCTCCGAGTCGCGGACCGCACCGATCGGCTGGAGACCGGCGATTCCGCGGCGTTCGCCGGCGACCTCGCCCACGGCTATGCCGCGCCGGCCGACGCGGCCACGCCTGCCCGGTTCGCCCTCGCCGTGTTCCAGCCGAACGTCAGCACAGGCCGCCAGTGACCAACCATCCCGACAGCGCCAGCGCGCCGTCGACTCGGCGAGGTCGTCCGCCGACCCACGCAAGCGGCTGGCTGCGCCACGGTCGATGCCGCAAACCTCGACCTGCGTGCCGCCCAAGAGGTCACCGCAATCCACCATCCGCCCAGGGGCGTGGCGTGGCAACGCGGTCCATGGCCCCGCAGGACCGAAGTCAACCTCTGCTCGCGAACGTTCCGGTAACGGCTGCTGCTTAAGACCCGGCAATCTCACGGCATCGGCACTCCACTGGTCTTCGCGGACAGCTGCTTGGCGGCGCCGGCGGCGCGGGGCGCCGGCTCAAGATTCGAGGTCGTACAGCAGCCGGTGGAGGTCACGGCGGTGTGGGTCTGGTGGCACGCCGTCGCTGTGGAGAAACAGGTCCTCGTAGCCGGCGCCGAAGTTCCACGTCACGCTCCACGTCGCGACGGCCAGATCGCGCCACCGGTCGGCAACGCCGACCTCGCCCAGGTCCAGGTACCCCACGACACGGCCGCCCTCCAGCAACACGTTCGGCGGCGTGTAGTCACCGTGACACACAACCAACCGGTGCTCATCGACGACCAGCTCGCCGAGACGCTCGAACGCCGAGGTCGGGTCGAGGTCACGGTGGACGTCGTGCAAGCCGTCGGCCGAAATGCCCCCGGCCGCAACCCTACGGGCGACGTGTTCGAGCGCGACAGGGATCTGATAGTCGAACGGGCAGCCGGTCGGGTCGATCTCGTGGAAGCTCCGCAGGCCGTTGGCCATCAGCGGCACCGTCACGGCCGGGTCGGCGACATGCTGTGGGGAGGTCGCGTCGATGCCCGTCAGTCCGGCGGTCAGTAGCCACTCGACGACGCCGTCGTCATCGTGATCGATGACCTCCGGCACCGGAGCGCCCCGGCTGCGAGCCACACGCAGCGGTCACGCTCGGCCGCCAACGACGGGTACACACCGACGAACGCCGCCTTCAGGTAGAAGACCTGACCGGACGGTCGCGTGGTGCGCCACCTCGTTGTCGCATACGGGTTGTAGATCAGCCGCGACCGCCCCGTAGCCAGATGCTCGCGCGCCCGCCATGGCAGCTGGCCACACGTCGGCGCCTCCATCACCGCACGCAGCCTACCGGCGATCCCAGGAGTGCCAGGGCTGCCCTATGGCAGGCCGGCGGCGGCGAGATAAGCGTTCCAGCGCTGCAGGATCTTCGGATCCCGGTACGGATGAGAGACCAGGGATCCGCGTCGCGCGTGCGGGAACCGGTCGATGATCGTACCGACC
>Ga0299913_10005435_pt1 | contig 10879 bp, 8 predicted proteins | sample RVTome_9_FD_201360 | JGI IMG/M metagenome (GOLD analysis project Ga0299913, IMG submission 201360) | Soil microbial communities from uranium-contaminated site in the Upper Colorado River Basin, Wyoming, United States - RVT155D38 (version 2) ... | reverse complement strand
AACTCGCGGGCAACCGTCGCCGCGTGTGACAGCACTCCCCCGGTCTCGACGACGACCGCTCCGGCGATCACGAACAGGGGCGTCCACGGTGCGTCGGTGAACGGAGCGATCAGCACGTCGCCGACCTCGATGTCGCGCGCCAGCCCGGCCTCCGCCGACGGGATGATGCGCGCGGTGCCCCGCACCGGCCCGTCCCCGACGCTCACGCCGAGGCCGCTGAGCACGCCGGCTGCGGCACCGGCATCGAGTTCGCCGAGCTGCTCGTCAGCTGGCTCACCCACCCAGTTGTCCGGCAGGCGATGGCGTTGGGCTTCCTCAGCGTGGGCCCGCCGCCGCGCGACGAGCGACGGAAGATCGGCCACTTCGCCGCCACAGACGATCGTCTCGACCTCTTCGTACGTGAGGAACGGCGCGTCGGCGGGATCCTTCACCGCACCCACCTCCGCCAGCCGGCGGCAGAGCGCGAGATACGGCGAACGAACCCGCCGGCAGGCGAGCACCCACGTGGCTTTCGACAGCTCGCGCAGCCGGGTGAAGTGCTGAGCGGCGGCGAGCTCCGCGTCGAACGCGTCGTGCAGTTCAGTGGGCAAGCTGGCGCGCAGGTCAGCCTCGAGCGCGGCCCGGCGCTCGACGGCGCGCTCGATGTTGGCTTGCGGGGAATCGCTGTCGGGCACAGCGAGCATCGACCGCACCTGTGAGAGAGCGAACGCTGGCTCCTCCGACCAGTCGGCGTTCGTCGGATCGACCTCGCCTTGGCCGCGGTAGCCGAACTCGAAGAGCAGTGCCCGATACGCGTCGCCCACGTCGGACGTGTCGTCTTCGAGCGCGCGGCGCAACGTGTCGATGTCCGCGTGCTCCGCGACGTCGCGCAGCTCCTTGCGGGCGCGGACCATCGCCGCCAGTCCGTAGAGCCGCACGGCCGGGCGCGAGCTCTCGACCTCACCCAAGCCCGAGCAGAGCGCGACCACGATGTTGGGGTCGCCGCCGCCCTGCTGGATCACGCCCCCGAGGCGCACCTGATGATCGGCGGCCCCGACCGACACGACGTAGTGGAGGTTGAGGTGGTGCGAGAAGTGCTCCTCGTGGAGCTCGTTCCACCGTTCCCACGCCGCGGTGAGATCGAGGTCGAGATCGCGAACCGCTCGATCCGTAGCTCGCTCCGCGTACAGCGCGGCGCGCCAGCCCTCCAGCATCGCCGGTGCGGCCCGGCGCTGTTCGTCGGCCGTCGCGGCAGCGGCGGCGCGTTCCTCGTCGGTGCTGTCGACGATGAAGCGCTCGCCCCCGCTGGCACCGGTGAAGAACTGCTGCAGGATGGCCTGCGCGATGTCTGCGTTGAGCGCGGACACGGCGGCGACCGAGAAGCCGTTGTTGAGTGCGAGCCGGCCGCCGAACACGCCGAAGAAGTTGGCCGCCGGCGGTGGCACGAGTTCCACTTTGTGCCCGCCCGGGTAGGTGGCCATCAGCCGCCGCAGACCGAGGTAGTCGAATCGGTTGAACGTGCTGGCCACGAGCGGGCTCAACACGCCCGGGATGATCTCCGAGCCGTTGACCGAAGTCCAGATGTCGTAGGTCGGATTGGGGGCAGTGTCCCACTCCGTCACGAATCGCGTCGCCTGGGTCACGGCTGCCCCCTTGTCTGTCGTCCGCCCGCTCAACGATGCCACGACATCGAGCGCGTCGTCTCGACATGTACCCGCCGGCGCCATCGTCACTAGCGTTCCGGCATGGCCAGATACCCGTACGAGGATCGCTTCGCCGTCAACCGCATGTTGCCCGAGACGGGCCGGCCCCGCGAGGAGATCCTCGCCGAGCTCGCGACCATGGCCGAGGAAGAGGACGCGTTCTGGGAGACCGGAAAGTGCTCAGGAACGATGTACTGCGGCGACCACGAGCACTACGCCTTCATGAACGAGGCCTTTGGTCGCTTCGCCCACGTCAACGCGCTGCAGCGCGACATGTGCCCGAGCCAGACCAAGTTCGAGGCCGAGATCATCGCGATGACACTCGATGTGCTCAACGGCGACGCGGTGACCGACGCGCAACCCGTCGGCGTCGTCACCACCGGCGGCACCGGCAGCATCCTGCACGCGATGCTCGCCTATCGCGAGTACGGCGCGCAGGAGCGCGGCATCACGACGCCCAACGTGATCAAGCCGGAGACCGGGCATCCCGCCTTCGACAAGGGCTGCCACCTCTTCGGCATCGAGCTGCGCAAGGCGCCGGTCGACCCGAAGACCACGCAGGTCGACGTCGACTGGGTCGCCGAACACATCGACGCCAACACGGTGGCGCTCGTCGGCTCGGCGTGCAACTACGGCTACGGCACGATCGACCCCATGGAGGAGCTGTCCGACCTCGCAGTGGAGCGCGGCGTCGGGTTGCACGTCGACAGCTGTCTCGGTGGGTTCATCCTGCCGTTCGGACAGAAGCTCGGCTACGACATCCCGGTCTACGACTACCGGCTCCCGGGCGTCACGAGCATCTCCGCCGACACGCACAAGTACGGATACGCGTTCAAGGGCTCGTCGGTGTGCACGTTCCGCGACAAGAAGTACCGCAACGCGCAGTACTTCTTCCTCACCGACTGGAGCGGCGGGAAGTACTGCTCACCCGGCATCGAAGGCTCCCGCTCCGGCGGCCTGCTCGCCGCAACCTGGGCGGCGATGGTGAGCTTCGGGTGGGAGGGCTACCTCCGCTACGCCAAGACGATCTTCGAGACCTCCGCCGCGATGCAGGACGCGGTGCGCTCGCATCCCGAGCTCGCCATGCTCGGCGAGCCGACGTTCCTGTTCAGCTTCACGTCCGACGCGTTCGACGTGTACCACGTGAACGACTTCATGCGCCCGCGTGGCTGGCGGTTCAACGGCCAGCAGTACCCGAACGCGCTGCACATGGCCGTCACCCGCCCACAGACTCAACCGGGTGTCGCCGAAGCGTTCGCGAAGGATCTCGCGGAGGCCGTGCCGTACGCCATCGAGCACAAGGACGACCCGGCGAAGAGCAGCGCGATCTACGGCGGAGTCGCCGGCGGCATGACCAACGAAGCCGACGAGTTCATCCGCGCCGTGATGGCCGACATGATGGACGAGCAGCAGTCGCTTCCCTCCTGATCGCATGCGCGTCGGCCTTCTCGAGTGCGACCACGTCGACGACCGGTTCCGCGACATCGACGGCGACTACTCGGACATGTTCGCCGGCCTGCTCGACGTCGAGCTCGTGCCCTACGACGCGGTGAAGGGTGTGCTGCCCACATCGCCCGACGAATGCGACGGCTGGCTGGCCGGCGGCTCCCGCTTCAGCGTCTACGACGACCAGCCATGGATCCATGAGCTGTCGCAGTTCGTGCGCGACATCCGCGACGCGCACGCGCCGTACGTCGGGATCTGCTTCGGCCACCAGCTCCTGGCCCATTCGCTCGGTGGCCGCACCGAGAAAGCAGTTGTGGGTTGGGGCGTGGGCGCGATCGACACGTGCTACGACGCACGGTCCGACGCCGTTCTCCTCTACATGCACCAGGACCAGGTCACCGCTCTGCCGGCGGGAGCAGCCGCCACGGTGCTCGGACACACCGAGCACTGCCCGATCGCCATGCTGCGCGTCGGAGCGATGCTCGGCGTGCAGGCTCATCCGGAGTTCTCGGTCGAGTACGTCGACGCACTGCTCAACGCGCGCGCCGACCGCATCGGCCCGCACCTGCTGGCTCGGGCAAAGACGAGTCTGGCGCGCGTCGGCGACGCCGAAGACGCAGCCGTGTTGGGCGACTACATCGTGACGTTCTTCGGCGAACACGCATGACCGCGCCGCGCCATGTGCTCGCGATCGACCTCGGTACGACCGGCTTGAAGGTCGGCCTCGTGTCGACCACCGGCGAGATCGCGTGGACCGCCGACACCCAGCTGGCGACGAACTGGCTCCCGCGGGGCGGCGCCGAGCAGGACGCCGACGAGTGGTGGCGGCTCATCACCGACGCGGCCCGAACCGGCATCGCCAGCGGGACCGTCGATCCCGCGTCGATCGTGGCGGTCAGCACCACCGGACAGTGGGCCAGCACCGTGCCGGTCGACGACCAAGGCATCCCCGTCGGTCCGTGCATCCTCTGGATGGACACGCGCGGCGGCCGACATGTCCGCAAGCGCATCGGCGGCAAGGTGTCCGGATACAAGGCCAAGGCCATCGCGACGTGGATCCGTCACACCGGCGGCGCGCCATCGACCGCGGGCGCGGATCCGATCGGGCACATGCTCCACCTCGGCATCGACCAGCCCGACGTCGCGGCGGCCGCCCGCTGGTACCTCGAGCCGGTCGACTACGTGTCGATGCGCTTCACCGGCGAAGCGATCGCGACACACGCGTCGATGACCGGCGCGTGGCTCACCGACAACCGCGACCTGGCCAACCTCGATTACGACCGCAAGCTGCTCGAACTCGCGGGCGTCGACGAATCGAAGCTGCCACCATTGCGCACCACCGCATCAGTCATCGGCAAGGTGCTCCATGGCGTCGCCGACAGCCTGGGCCTGCCGCACGGCGTGCGCGTCGTCGCCGGCACCCCCGACCTGCACTCCGCATCGGTCGGCGCCGGAACTGTCCTCGACTACCAGACGCACATGGCGTTCAGCACGACCTCATGGATCAGCTGTCCGGTGCCGTTCAAGAAGACCGACGTGACGAGCCAGATCGCGTCGGTCCCGGGAGCGGGACCGGAGGGCTACCTCGTCGCCAACAACCACGACACGTCCGGTGCGTGCCTGCAATGGCTGCGCGACAAGATCATCGCCCCCGACGATGCGCTTTCCCGGCAGGAGCAGTCCGAAGGCAAGCGTCCGGACTTCGGCGCGCTCACCGACCTTGCTTCCTCGGTGCCGCCAGGGTCGGGCGGCGTCATCTTCACGCCGTGGCTCACCGGCGAACGTTCACCGATCGACGACAAGACCGCCCGCGCCGGCTTCCACAACGTCGGCATCGAGACCGACCGCGCCGCGCTCGTCCGCGCCGTGCTCGAAGGCGTGGCGTACAACAACCGCTGGTTGCACGAGGCCGTGGAGAAGTTCGTGAAGCAACCGCTCGACCCCATCCGCGTCTTCGGCGGCGGCGCGCAGTCCGACCTCTGGTGCCAGATCCACGCCGACGTGATGGACCGCACGATCGAGCGCATCGCGGACCCGCTGCACACGGGCCTGCGGGGCGCGGCGCTGCTAGCTGGTATCGCGCTCGGCGACATCGAGCGCGCCAGGGCACGGGACTACGCACCGGTCGAAGCGAGGTTCGCGCCGGACGCCTCGGCGCGTGCGGAGTACGAGCGGCTCTACGCCGAGTTCACCCAGCTGTACAAGGCTCAGAAGGACATGTTCCACCGGCTGAACCGCCCGGGGAAGCGCTGAACCATCTGCCGGGCAGGAACTCCCGCCGCTGAAGCGAATCTTCCGAACCCCGGCTTCGCCGGTCGACAAGACGTCGGACCGCGCGGTGTGGGGTGACTTCTACCCCGCGTTCCCAGGCGACATCGTGGTTCGCCAACCGGATGGCTCCACGTTCAAAGCCCAGCTGACCAACGGCGAGATCGGCGGCAACCTCGAGCTCGACGGCTACACCGTCACGAAGCGTGCCGATGGATGGTGGGTCTACGCGTCCGGCCGCGACGGTACGACCCTCTCGGAGTCGTCCTCGCGAGCGGGACACGACGACCCTCCCGAAGGCGTGGTGCAGGGCGTCGGCCGCACACGCAACGTCTGGCTCGACGCCAACGGGCTCGACATGCGCGCTCAGATGCTGAAGCAGTTGCAGATCGCGTCGTGGAAGGCGAGCCAGGAGGCCGCCGCAAATGGCGAGGCGCGCGTCTTCCGCTTCCCGGTGCTGATGCTCGCGACGTGGTGGGACGAGGAAGCCGGTCAGACCGAGCCGCAGTTCCAAGAGTGAAACACGGCGGAGTAGTTCAAGCAGATGCTCGACGGCTTCGGCGGCAATCCGACCGGCACGCTCACCGAGTTCTACTTCGAGAACTCCTTCGGCCAGTTCCTCGTGCAGGTCGACGTGTTCGGGCCCTACACCTCGCATCGGTCGCGCCAGGACCGCTGCTACTACGGCGGAGTCGAAGCGTCGACCGATCCAGCGGACGACCTCGATCCGCTCGACAACGCGCTGCCCGGAGGCGGCGGCTCCGTCGGCATGGCCGTCGAAGCCGTGCCGCAGGCTGATCCCGAGGTCGACTTCAGCCAGTACGACAACGACGGCGACGGGTTCGTGGACTTCACCGCCATCCTCCACTCTGGGCCTGACATGGCCGCGACCGGCAATCCGCGCCAGACGTGGTCGCACGCCCTCAACGCGGGGATCGCCGGGAACATCGTCGAGGAGCAGGCCGGTCTCCCGTACAACTCGTTGCACCACGGCATCCCGACGACCGACGGCGTGTTGGTCGACCGCCTGTTCACGATGCCCGAGATCGATTTGCAGATCGGCGTCGCCACCCACGAGATGGCGCACGCCCTGGGCGAGCCCGACTACTACAACCCGAGCTACACCTCGATGGGCACGGGCGACTGGGACATCATGGCGGGCGGCTCGTGGTTCGGGAACCCGCCGGGCTCGAACCCGACCGGCTTCAACCCTGCGAGCAAGGTGTTCCAGGGCTGGATCGAGGGTTACTACCTCGAGAACTGGAGCCGTTCGGTGAACGCGCCCCCGTTCGGGTCGAGTACTTCATCTCCGTCGGATCCGCGAGCGATCCGTCACCGAGGACCTACACCACTTCGTGGCGGTACCGCTGACCCTCTGACGTCCACCATTCTCGACGCAATAGGCATCGGTGAGCGATGCCTATTGCGTCGAGTTTGAGTTGAACAAGCCATAACCTCGGACGTCCGATGCAGACCACGATGCAGAGCCTGACCGTCGCCTCGTTCAACATCCATTGGGGCCATCGTCTGCGCTCGTACAAGCCCTTCGACGTCGTCGACGCGTGCCGGCAGCTCGACGCCGACGTGCTCGCGCTCCAGGAGGTGTGGCGGCCCGACGGCGGAACGAGCACCGCCGCGGAGGTTGCTGAAACGCTGGGCTACGACTGCCACGAGACGTGGACAGGACGAGCGATCGTCGACCCCAAGTGTCAGCTCGTCGGGCGTACCGGCGAGTCCGCCGGCACCGGAGACTGGGGGCAGGCGCTACTCACGCGCGTGCCCTGCGGACCGGTGACCGTCCACCGGCTCAGAGGCTTTCTCTTCGACCCGGTCGACCGCACCGTCATCACCACCGACGTCGTCCTCGACGACGGGCCCCTGACGATCTGCACTTCGCACTTTCCTCACCTCGAACACTTCTCGCCGCTGCTGCGCTGGCGGCTTCGTGGCGTGGTTCCCCACGTGGACCGGCCAGCGGTGCTGATGGGCGACTTCAACATGTGGCGCTGGGTGACGCGATTCATCGTGCCGGGTTGGCGCGACACCGTGCAGGGCGCGACGTGGCCGGCGCCGGCACCCGTGTTCCAGATCGATCATCTGCTCACAACGCCGCCAGTCGTCGCGACCGAGGCCGAAGTGGTGCGCGCGGGCAAGTCGGATCACTGGCCGATCCGCGGGCGCGTGAGGCTCCGGTAGCCGACCATCCCCCCGCGCGGCAGCGCGAGACGTCAAAGTTTTCTGCGATGTCGCGGCGGACAGGACAAGGTTCGCGAATTGCGCGCGCAGCAGCACCAATGATGCTGCTGTTGACGGCCTGCGGCACCACTGCCGCGGCCGTGCAGAAGACCTCCGACCTCGCCAGCAGTCCTGTCGCAGCCACCGACACCACCGGTGCCGCCGCCGCGCCTCCGACAGCGGCGGCGGCACCGCCCACGCAGCCGCTCACCGGCCTGCCCGCGGATCCGGCGACGGTCGCCCGGCCGGTGCTGGTCGTGAAGATCGACAACGTCGGGGGGGCGCATCCCCAGTCGGGAATCAATCAGGCCGACGTGGTCTACGAAGAGCTCGTCGAGAACAGCTCGACGCGGTTGATGGCGCTGTTCCAGTCGACCGATGCCGGCCCCATCGGCCCGGTCCGCTCGGCACGGCCCACCGACGTGCTCGTGTACACGCCGTTGAACCGACCGCTGTTCGCATGGTCGGGCGCGAACACGTGGGTGCGGAAAATGGTCGGCGAATCGAACATCGTCGACGTCGGCAACACCCCCGCCGCCGACCAGTACTACCGCGACGGCGGGCGCAGCGCGCCGCACAACCTGTTCATCCAGGGCTACACGGCGATGCTCGCCAGCCACCAGGAGGACGCGGGCGCCCCGGCGCCGTTGTTCGGCTACCGCACGCCGTCCGATCCGCTCGGCGCGAACGCGAGGCCCGTCGGCAGCGTAAACATCGTGTACGGCCACTACGGCGGCAACGCGCCGGTCGACTACACGTGGGATGCGAACATCGGCGGCTGGTTGCGGTGGCAGGCCGGCGCACCCCACACCGACACGGACGGCGTACACGTCGCGCCGCCCAACGTCGTGATCCAGTTCATCGACTACGTGCCGAACGCCGGCATTCCCGACGGCCAGTTGCTCGGCTACGGCGTCGCGTGGGTGCTCACCGCCGGCCACATCGTCGAGGGCTCGTGGGTGAAGACCGCGCCCGAGACCCCCACGCAGTTCCTCGACGCTGCGGGAGCGCCGATCAAGCTGACGCCGGGTCGCACGTGGGTGTCGCTCGCGCCCGGCGACAGCGCCACGATCACGGGCTAACCGTCCGCGAGACGAGCACACCGTCGGCCTCCAGCCGGTCGATCGCGTCGTCGCTCATGCCGAGCACCGCGCGCAGCACCTCGCGGTTGTGCTGACCCTGCCAGGCGGGTCGCCCGTTCGTGCCCGCCGACGCATTCGAGAACCGGAACGGCGACCGTGGGAGGAGCAACGGCCCGCCCTCGTCGCCACCCACGTCGACGAGCGCCTCGCGTTCGCGTGCCCACTCGGCCGTGCCCACGTCGCGCAACGGCCGCATCTGGCCTACCGCGAGCCGAGCGGTCCCGAGCGCCGCTTCGAAGTCGTCGAACTCGTTGAACGTCGCCGCGAACTCCTGGAACAGCGCCAGCATCGCGTCGCGGTTCGCGTGTCGCGCCTCGCGTGTCGCGAAGCGCTCGTCCTCCGTGAGCTCCGGCCGGCCCATCGCCACACACCACGCGGGGAAGCTCGACACGGGATCGCCCGGCACGTGCACGATCGTGCCGTCACCGAGGCGCAGCACCGGAGCGTTGAAGCTGCCGAAGAGGTGCAACAAGTCGCGGTCCGGGTCTGCCGCAAGTTCGACCGCGGTCCACTCGGTGGCCTGCAACATCACTTCGGCCATCGACACGTCAACGTGCTGGCCTTCGCCCGTGCGCTCGCGCTGCAGCAGCGCGGCAAGGATGGCCACGGTCGCCTGCACGCCGCTGTACAGATCGGCGTGCGACACGGACTCTTGGCGGGGCTCGCTGCGCAGCTTGCGAGCGCTGAACTCCATCAACCCGAGCTCGGCGTGCATCACCGGTGCGTACGCCCTGCGGTTGGCCATCGGTCCGTCCTGGCCGTATCCGGTGATCGAGCAGTACACGATCTTCGGATTGCGCGCCCGGATCGCCGCGTAGCCGAACCCGAGCCGATCGAGCACGCCCGGACGGAAGTTCTCGAGCACGACGTCGCACGCCGCCGCGAGGTCGGCGACCAACTCGCGGCCGGCATCGATGCGTACGTCGACGGAGAGGCAGCGCTTCCCGCAGTTCTGTTGCGCGAAGTAGGCCGGGAACCCACCAACCCGCGGCTGCGCGGTACGCGTCAGATCACCCTCGGGCGGCTCGACCTTGATGACGTCGGCGCCGAGATCGGCGAGCGCCTTTCCGCACGACGGCCCGGACAGCACGCGCGACAGGTCGAGGACGCGGACGTGCTCCAGCGGCGCGGTCACGCCGGCAAGTTACGCCGCGGCAGAGTCAGACGAGGGCGGTGGCACCCGCGCGCACGTCGGCCATCCCGATGGCATCGGCGGTCGCCAGCGCCGACGCGGCAAGCGGCAACACCCGCTCGCCGTCGCCGGGTGCGTCTCGTTGGGCGAGCGCGGTGGCCAGCTCGAGTTCGATGATCGCCCGCACCGGAACTTCGCCCGCACGCTCGTGTGATGCCAGCGCGGTCTCGTAGTGCACGATGGCGTCGTCGATGCGACCCGCGCACAACGCGTACCGGCCCAAGGAGTGCGCCGACGATCCCCAGATCGCTTCCGGGCCGGAGAACAGCCAGGTGTCCGGCCATGGCTGCAGCTGCGCGTAGGCCTGCTCCGCCGTGCCGGGCGACAGCACAGGCGCCAACCGGCTTGCGAAGTGCAGACTCACCAGACGCCCGAGGGCAGGGTGCCGCGGCACCTCGTCGAACCACTCTCCGGCAAGCGTTGTTGCGCTGCGCCTGTCCCCCTGCGCGTGCGCGATCACCGCATCCATCGGGAAGGCCCTGATGAACGCCTCGAGCGTCACGCGATTCCGCTGCACGAGCGCGGCGAAGTCGTCCCAGCGACCCCGCAACTCGGCGATCCGAGTGCGCTGTGCGTACTCGACGAGTCCGGCAGTGACGCCGAGGACAGCTCCAGCTTCCGCGGCCGACGCCACGAGCGCGTCGGCCTCCTCGAGTTGACCGCGCTGGATTCGCAGCGACGCGGCGGTTGTTCGCGCGATCCACCGCGGGAGCGCATGGGCCGTCTCATCGGCGACTTCCGCCATTCCGCGCACCAGCTCGGCGAGCCTCGTCAGATCGCCGCTCCGGCCGGCGTGGAACATCCGCGTATACAGAGCGAGTGACCGGGTCGCCGGGGTCTGGATGGCCAGCGCCTCGATGTCCTCGGCCAGCGCGAGGTGCGGCGCAGCTTCGAACTCGTCGCGGGCGAGCTCC
>Ga0299913_10005434_pt1 | contig 10880 bp, 9 predicted proteins | sample RVTome_9_FD_201360 | JGI IMG/M metagenome (GOLD analysis project Ga0299913, IMG submission 201360) | Soil microbial communities from uranium-contaminated site in the Upper Colorado River Basin, Wyoming, United States - RVT155D38 (version 2) ... | reverse complement strand
GCCCCGTTGAGGACCGCCTGCATCAGATAGGCCTGAGGGTTCTCCAGATCGGACAGTCGACGTCGGGCGATCGTCGCCGTAACCGCGTCGGCGACCAGATCGTGGGCGGCCTCACGGCCAACCAGCGACGCCGCAAAACGCATCAACGGCTCACGCACCTGTTCATAGATCTCCCGATCAGTCACTCATCCACCAACTGTGAAACGTCGCAGACTCCTTCAGCGTTGCACGGGCGCCGCGTCGATCCTGACCACAATGTCCCCGTGCCCCGCCGACATCTTCTCTTCGTGCTCACTGGCAAGGCAGCCGAACTGATACAGGGGTTACGCCGCGAGTGGGATCCTGTCATGGCGAGCCGAATCCCTCCACACGTCACGTTGGTGTATCCCGAGGAGGTCGGTGATGAAGATCTCCTGATGGAGAGGACCGCCGAGGTGGCGTCCCTGACCGCACCGTTCGAATTGTCTCCAGGACCGGTCGGGGAGTCCAACCTGGGCGGAGTCTGGTTCCGGGTCGTCGACCCGTCCGACTCGTGGTCAGGTCTGCGCGATTCGATACTCGGACCGCCCTTTACGCCGTACCCGGTGATCCCCCACATCACCGTGGTTCACCCGAGGACCTCAGAGCGCGGCGCCGAGGCGTTGGCCGCTATCGACGCCGTGCAGATCGAGCAGCCATGCCGAATAGACGAGGTTCTCTACACGGAGATGAGCAGAAACGGTATGCAGGTGTTGCACAGGTACCCGTTCACAGGACCGCCAGATGACGAGTAGCGGCGTCGCTACGTGCCGACGGCGCCCTCATCGACGTCAAGCCAGTGTTGAACCGTCAACCCTCGGGCGGGTAATTCCTCTCCCCTGCCTCGATCGGGACCTGTAGCCAGTTGTTCACCGGCGGCAGCGGGCATGAGAAGCCCTCGCCGTAGACACACGACGGGTTGTAGGCGTAGTTGAAGTCGATGGTGACCGTCCCGTCCTCGTTCGATTCGAGATCGAGATAGCGGCCGGCCCCGTATGTCGTCTTACCCGACGTGGCATCCCGGAACGGTAGAAAAAAGCCGGCATGACCGGTCTGATAGAGCGTCAGGTCGACTTCCTCACCTTCGACCTCGAAGCTCACCTTCCCGGCATTGGTGTAGACCTTCTCCGCATCGTCCGTGGTGGGGAATCTGACCTCGGAGCCGTCGCCTGGCTCCACCGGCACGGTGAATACGAGGTCGGGATTCGGGTCGAAGTAGTCGAGGCCGCTGAACCCGGAGCGGTCGCCATGACCGAGAGGCGAGTGATGGCTGTTCCGGAGGAATTCGTCCTTCCCCTGCCGAAACTCCAGCAGCTCTTGTGTGTTCATGACTCTCTCAACCTGGTCCGGTCGTCACTGATTCCGCAAGGGCCGGATAGACAGGCGATGGCTCCAGCCCGGGCCAGCGTTCCACCGCCGCTTCCCTGAATTCGCCCAAGGCATCGGCCACGACTTGGAACTGTCCCGACTCCCCAGAGGCAGCCAGGAAACCGTCGACGACGAGCCAAACGCTCCTCATGGCCCGGACGGCATCATCGGTGGGCTCCTCGTCTGCGTCGATCGGACCGAGATGGGCCCACCACGCATTCGCCCAGCGGTTCAGCGCCCAATGCCCCGACGCCGCGGTCAGGTGGCGCTTGAACACGACAGTGTCCTCGACCTGGGGAATGCCTTCGGCAGCGGCGTCCCGATATGCCCCCTCGAGTCTCCCCACGGCACTTCGTGGCACACCACCGGCACCCATCGTCTGGGGAAAACCGAGCCTGGCTCCCACCACGTCGCACAGAGCATTTCCATACACGGCGAACTCGAAGTCGATTAGCCGCGAGTCCTTGTCGGCCATCAGGACATTCTGAGGCCCTGCGTCGGCGTGGATCAGCGATCGGAACAGCGAGTCGTCGTGAACGAGAGCCTCCAGATCCAACACCTCGTCCCAGAACCGCTCATCTGCAACGACACCCATGGCATCCAAGGCGGCTGCGAACTCAGTCCGGCGCCCGCGCTGATCGTTCGTCGAGTCGGACAACGGGGAACGGGTCCCGAGATGCGTCTGGATCGAGAGAAAGTCGTCCTCACGGCCACTCGCGATGGAGTGAAGCTGACCTAGTAGTCGACCGGTCTCCTCCAGACCTCGCAGGGCTTCCTCCTCGCCGTCGTCGAAAAGCAGCCTCTCCAGAGTGGCGAGTTCCCCGAGATCCTCGAGGATGATCAGCCCGACACTCCGGTCGGCGCCAATCAGCTTTGGGGCCACCTCGGCCCCGAGCCCGGTCAGGAACTCGAGCGCCGCCCACTCGTTGAGGAATCTCGAAGGCGGGCCGGAATGTTCGGGCAGGTCGAACTTCTCGTCGGTGACATGCTTGACGATCACGGTGGCCGGAAGGTCTCCCTTCGGAGACGACACTCGAGCTCGGACCACCGAATTCTGACTCTCCAGGTCCTCCGGATCGATCAGGTCTATCTCTCGCCCGAATCGGGATGCCAGAACTTGGGCGGCGGCCTCGAGGAGCTCCCAGCGTGAGTAGATGACGTCGTTATACGACGTCATCTACTCACGCTCACAAACCGAACCTGAACGGCAAGAGCTCGTCGAGAGAGTGTTCCCGAACCTCGGTGCCCTCTCCTGCCGTGACGACGACGTGCCCCACGTCGAATTCGGACATGATCTGACGACAACGTCCGCATGGGTAGGCACCGTCGACGTCCTCGGCGTCGATGCATGCCACGGCGACGGTGTCGATCACGCGGACACCGTGGGCGACGGCGGCATTTATCGCAGTGGCCTCGGCACACGATGAGGCCGGATAGGCGGCATTCTCCACGTTTGCGCCTGTGAAGACCTCTCCCTCGGAGCCGACGACGACGGCGCCCACACGAAACTTCGAATACGGCGAGTACGAGCCCGCGGCAGCGGCTCGGGCTGCCTCTACCAGCTCTGTCGTGTCCATGGTCATGCGATCAGTGAGTCCACGAAGCTACCCGCCTCGAAGGCTCGGAGGTCGTCCACTCCCTCCCCAACGCCGACGAACTTGACCGGCACGCCCAGTGAACGCTCCACGGCGATCACAATCCCTCCCCGTGCGGTCCCGTCGAGCTTGGTGAGCACGATCCCCGAGATGGGAACGGCGTCAGAGAACTCGCGCACCTGGGTGAGACCGTTCTGGCCGGCGGTGGCGTCGAGGACGAGCAGCACCTCGCTCACCGAGTCGCCCCCTGAGACGCGGTGGATCTTCTGCAATTCCGTCATCAGGTTCTTCTTGCCATGGAGACGCCCGGCGGTGTCGACGATGACCACGTCGACCTGGCGTGCTCGGGCCGAGTCGACGGTGTCGTAGGCAACTGAGGCCGGGTCGCTTCCTTCCTGGCCCCGGACGACCCTTACACCGAGACGCTCGCCCCAAGCCCCCAACTGCTCGGCTGCGGCCGCGCGAAATGTGTCGGCCCCCCCGAGCATCACGGTGCGACCTTCGTCCTGGAGCCGTTTGGTCAGCTTGGCGATCGTCGTCGTCTTCCCGGTGCCGTTGACGCCGACCACGACCACGACTGCAGGCTCCCCGGTCAGTCGCAACTCGCGGTCCTTCCCTGCCAGCTCTTCCCCGAGCGAGGCGGCGATGGCGGCCCATGCCTCGTCGACGGTCTCCGGTTTTGTTTCGCGCGCTCTGGCCACGATGTCGGCCGAAGCAGCGACCCCAACGTCGGCCGCGATCAGTGCCTCCTCGATTGCCTCCCAAGTCTCGAAGTCGATCGATGTGCCGAGCGCCCGCCGAATCGCCGCCCCCAGCCCGGTTCGGGCCGGAGCCGGCGCACCTGTGACCACCGTGTCCGGCGATGGTTTGCGAATGACGACGAAGAGCCCGACCGCGGCGAACACGACCACGACAACAAGGAGAACGACGAGAACCGTGGCGTCCATGTGGGGGATGAATCTAGGTCTCTACGAGAAATTCTCGGAGACGACCCCGGCCCGCATGTCTTTGCGAATGGCCTGGGAAGATCCGCCAGGCTCCATGGTCACCCCGTAGAGAACGTCGGCAGCCTCCATGGTCTGCTGCTGGTGGGTGACGACGATGAGCTGGGCACGTTGGCGGAACTCGTCCACGACGCGGAGGAATCGCCGCAGATTGGCGTCGTCGAGAGCGGCCTCGACCTCGTCGAGCACGTAGAACGGGCTGGGGCGAGCGTCGAATATCGCGAAAAGGAAGGCAAGGGCGGCCAGGCTGCGCTCGCCGCCGGACAGCAGCGTCATTTGGGACACCTTCTTGCCCAGTGGCTGGGCATCGATCGCCACGCCCGACTGAGGCTCGTCGGGGTCGACGAGCCGGATACGACCCCTTCCTCCCGGGAACAGGACACCGAAGTATCGCTCGTAGGCTTCGGCCACTTCGGTGAAGGCACGGTCGAAACGGCTCTGGATCTCGGTTTCCAGGGCGGAGATCACCTTGCGGAGCTCGGCCCTCGAGGACTCGACATCGGCCATTTGCTCGGAGAGGAAGGTGTGGCGCTCCTCGAGATCACGGTATTCCTGCGCTGCCAGCGGGTTTATCGGGCCCAACCGGCGAAGCTGGGTGAGAGCCGACTCCAAGAGCTCTTCCAGGTCCGCATCCTCGGGCAGGTCGGGCCGGGGTGCGGACATCGCCGCTTCGACATCGGCGTCGGCATCACGTCGAATCGCCTCGACCACGGATTCTCTCTTCATGCGAAGCTCGGTGAGCCGGACATCGAGCTCGCCTACACGTGACCTGGCGTCTGTGATCGCCTGACTGCGCTCATCGTGCTCTTCTCGTACCTGGTCGAGTGCGGCGCGGACCGATCGGTTGGTCCCACGAAGGCCGGATTGGCGTTTCCTCAGCTCCTCGATTCTCGTCTCCAGTACCGCTACCGCACGGCGGGCATATGCACCGATCTGTTCCAACCGGGCCGGGTCGACGTCGGCGAGCACTCCGAGGTCGAGACGTCCCAGCTCATCATGGATCCGGCGTCTCCGCTCGGCGAGCAGGTTGCGACGCTCCAGGACGCCGCGCAGGGCGGTGGCTGCCTCCTGCCAATCCGATCGCGCCCTCTCCCTGCCTGCGGCCAGCCGCGCCCGACGAGCCTCCATCTCCTCCCACATCGCGAGACGATCGGCCTCCTCGCCCTCGAGTGCTTCGAGACGCTCTCTCAGAACGATGGCCTGGCTGTCCGCCGCCTCGATGGCCTCCTCGAGGGCCGAGCGCCGGTCCTCGAGCCTCGCCTGCTCTTCCTCTATGCCAAACACGGATGCCTGGAGCCGCTTCATCGCCTCCGAGTGCCCGGCGATCGAGCTCTCGGCCTGCTCCAATGTCTCCAGTGCGCTCCGCTCTCGTTCGCGGCTCTTCTCGAAGTCTCTCCTTGCAGCGGTGTGGATCGATTCGGCCCTGGCGAGTGAAGTCGTGGCTCGCTCGAGCGCGACTCCGGCGGCCTCGAGCATCGCCGAGCCGGCCCCATCAGGGTCGGCGATGCGAACACCCGAGACCGAGATGACGTCTCCTTCAGGTGTCACTGCCCGTAGAGCAGGGTGTTTCGAGATAAGGGCCCAGCCGGCACTCCAGCCCTCGACCAACACCACGTCCCCGAGCAGTCGGCTGGCGAGACCTTTGTGACGCTCCGGGCCGAGACGATCGACCAGGGCCTCCAGACCAAGTGAAGGAGCAACCTCGCGGGCCGGTGTCGCGGTCTCGGAACTGGACGAGACCACGGAGACGGAGCCCCCACCGGCGCCTTTGACTATCTCGACGGCTTCCAGAGTGGAGCCGGCGTCACCGAAGGCAACAGCGTCCGCCCACACCCCGAGGGCGGCATGGACGGCTGCCTCGAGACCTTCTGGTATGTGGAGCTGGGACGCCAGCGAGCCCAGTGCGCCCGGGGCGGACTCGACTGCATTGCGAGCGTCAGGGTCGAATCGCCCTGCCAGCGCCGCGGCAACTGCCTCGTGTCTGGCTTGGGCTGACGCCTTGTCGATGCGCGCCTCATCCCGGGTCTCCTCGGCGGCCGACCACTTCTCTTGATGGGCGGCCCGCGCCCTCGATGCGCTGTCATACTTGGACTGAAGGCCGGAGATCGAGGTGTCCATTGTGCGGATCTCGTCGTTGATCCGGTCGATCTCCTGGCGCTCTTCAGTGCCTTGGGCCGTGAGGACGTCGATGCGATGGACGATGGGCGCGAGCTCGCGCCGGTCACGATCCATTGACGATTCGATGGCGCTCAGCTCGCCGCGCGCCGCCGCCAGCGCACCCTCTGGTGATAGCGAGTTCTGTGTGGCGATCGCCCGCTCCTCGTCCTCGAGTCGCCGGAACGAAGCCTCGGCCTTGTCGGCCACGGACTCGGCTTCGCGATGGTCTACTGCGATGGCCGCCAGCTCCTCGTCGATCGAGACGACCTCTTCTTCGATGTCGGCGCGGCGCTCAACTGCGGCCTCCTGCCGACCCGAAACGGCTCGACTTCTCTCGACAGCCACGGAAACCACCCGACGCAGGCGCTCGCCAATCGTTTCAAGCATCGCCGCAGCGGAGGTGTCACGATCGAGATCGGCGCCAACTGCCCCGGCTTTCTCGGTGAGCTCGGACAAACTCTTCGAAAGGTCGTGAACCCTCCTCTGATCTGCACCGAGAGACTCGATCAGCCTTGCCCGCTCCGAGACTGCAATGGTGAGCTCCCGGTCGAGATTGGTCAGCTCCCGGCCACCCAGATAGAGGCGATGACCAATCACCTCCGATTTGAGACCGTCATAGAGCTCAGCGGCTTTGGCCTGGCGCCGCAAGGGGCGCATCTGGCGATTCAGCTCACCGAGGAGGTCGGTGAGACGGACCATGTCGGCATCTGTGCGCTCCAGGCGACGTTCGGAGCGTTCCTTGCGACGACGGTGCTTGAGGATTCCCGCCGCCTCCTCGATCACTGCCCGGTGCTCCTCCGGCGAGGCGTTGAGGACCCTCCCGATCTCGCCCTGGCCGATGATCACGTGCTGGTGGCGGCCGACACCCGAGTCGGAGAGGAGATCTTGTATGTCGAGAAGCCGACAACCTACGCCGTTCAGCTCGTAGTCGCTCGATCCGTCCCGGTATAGCCGCCGGGTGATGGAGACCTCGTCGAGGTCGAGGTCGATCATGCGCTCGGCGTTGTCGATGACGAGCGTCGTCTCCGCCTTGCCCAACGACGGGCGGGTCGCCGTCCCGGCGAAGATGACGTCTTCCATCTTCCCGGTGCGCAGGGTCTTGGTCGACTGGGTTCCCAACACCCACAGGAGGGCGTCGACGAGATTCGACTTGCCCGACCCGTTGGGCCCGACAACGACCGTCACCCCCGGCCGGAACTCAAGCCGGGCTCGGTCGGCGAAGGACTTGAACCCGGCCAGTTTCAGAGACTTCAGATACACAGTTCGCTACCTGGCAAATGACATGTGTGTGATTGGCGTCAGGCTAACCAAGTGTCGGCGTTTGCCGGGCTTTTCGACCCGCCCATTCATCGGGCCGAAGGCCCGCGGGGGGGTTCCAGGGGGGTCGTCCCCCCTAGTCATCATCGGGCCGAAGGCCCGCGGGGGGGTTCCAGGGGGTCGTCCCCCCTAGTCATCATCGGGCCGAAGGCCCGCGGGGGGTTCCAGGGGGGTCGTCCCCCCTAGTCATCACGGGCCCGGGCTGTATGAAGAAGTCGGTGAGCGTGACATCGGGAGCGACGACATCGGTCTCGACTCCGAGGACCCGCGCTCCCGATGACCCTGCCCACACCCAGTCGAGCAGACGGTCGATGCTTTCGTCTCTCCCCTGGGCGAAGAGCTCCACGCGACCGTCGGCCAGGTTGCGCACCCATCCGACCAAGTCGAGCGATCGCGCCGTGCTGCGACAGCCTTGCCGGTAACCGACCCCTTGCACACGGCCGGTCACGTGGACATGGACGGCCTTCACTTCGGCTCCTGGCAGTACCGGCAGAAATGCGTCGACCTGGCCCGGACCACGATCCGTTCCAGGGGCGTCCCGCAGTTCCCGCACGGCTCGCCCTCGCGGCCATAGACCAGCAACTGGGTCATGTTCTCCCCGGCCTGGCCGTCGGGCAGCAGGTAAGCGAGGTCGTCGAGGGTGGTCCCGCCCTTGTCGATGGCGGCGTCGAGGACCTCGGCCGTCGCGTGGAGAAGACGCCGGCAGTCGTCGACCGTCAGCTCACCACCGGGAGTCAACGGGTGTATGAGGGCCCGATGCAACGCTTCATCTGCGTAGATGTTGCCCAGACCGGCGATGGGGCCTTGGTCGAGCAGCAGAGCCTTGATGGGCGCGGTCCGGCCCGATAAGCGTTCGGCCAACTCCCGTGGATGAGGCGGATCTGCCCAGGCATCGGGACCCAGCCGGCCCAGGCCCGAAGTCGTGAGATCGTCCTCGTCGTACACGGCCACGAAGCCAAAGGTCCTCGGGTCGATGAATCGGATCGTCGAGCCATCGTCCATCTCGGCGGTGAAGTGAGTGTGAGGCACATCGTCCTCGCCGTTCACCGACCATCGGCCCGACATCCCTAGATGGGCGACCATGACCTGGCCGTCGTCCAAGCGGATCTCGAGGAACTTGCCATGTCGGCCCACCGATTCGACACGGCGCCGGCGCAGTCTCGCCTCCACCTCCTCAGGGGAAGCGTTGTGGCGGGCGGTCCGCACGTGGGTCAGGTGGACTTCCTCGAAGGAGCGACCCAACATCGCCGACTCGAGGTGACGTCTCGTGATCTCGACTTCAGGCAGTTCAGGCATGGCGTATGGGGACGATTCTTGCGGAGCTCTCGAAGTGACCAATCTCTCGGCCCAAGCCGGGAGACCGTTTACCGTACCCCCGCTCATGGTCATAACCCCCCGCCCTTTCGGGCAGGTGCTGTCAGATGCGGTCAACAGCTTGGGCCGAATATGGAAGACCGTGCTCATGCCGGCGCTCGCGGCGTCCGTTCCTGTGGGCATCACAACTGCAGTGGTTTTTCGCGTCACGGGCGGCAGCGACTTCCTCGAACTGATCCTGAACACCCCCGAGAACCTCGCCGGGTTGCCGAACGACGTGTTTTGGGAGTTGGCCCGACCTTTCTACATCGCTCTTGCCGTCGCGACCGTGCTTCAGGTAGTCGCCGGCGTATTCATCGCCTTAGCCAGCCATGGAGCCGTGGCTGCTGACTTGCGGGGCGAATCTCCCAGTGGAGCAGACGTGTCACGTCTTGCGTTGCGACGCTACGCGGTTGGCCTCGGCGCCACAGTGCTCATCGTGCTGGCCGTCGCGCTCTTGATCGGAGTGGGGACCGCGTTCTGGCTGATGCCGGCCATCTCGGTGGGAACTCCCAACCTCGGCAGTCTCTTCGTAGCCCTACTCCTCCTCGTTGCCCTGCTCGGGCCGGGTGTCTGGGTGGCGGTGTCGCTGTCGATGGCCTCCTCGACGATCGCAATCGAGGGCCAGGGCGTACTGGGCTCGATCCGACGCAGCATGCGTCTCGTCAGGGGTCGATGGTGGGCAACGGCCGGATTCTTGATGTTGGTTGGGCTGCTGGGAGGAATCGCCATTCAGCTCATTCAGCTCATCGCCCTCCCGCTGGCGGCCATCGGCGGCGGTGGTGGTGCCCTGACGATCGCCTCCGCCCTGGGTGTGCTCACGCAGGGTCTGTTGGTTGCGGCGATCGCTGCCATGTACACCCACTGGTACGTCGACCTGCGGGCGAGGCGCGAGACTCTGACTACGTCGGATCTCGGCTGAGCGTCTTCAGTGCCACCGCGGCCGCTGCCTGCTCTGCCTGTTTCTTGGAGCGACCCTCTCCCGCCCCATAGTCGGTGCCGTTCACCGAGACGACGGCCGTGAAGCGCCGATCGTGGTCAGGTCCGGCGCCCTTCAGGCGATAGACCGGCCGTCTCCCCTCCCGAGCAACCAGCTCCTGCAGCCGGGTCTTGTAATCCTTCACACCCGGGCGCTTGGCCCGCTCCGCCACCCGGTCGGACCAGAAGCGAATGATCATGTCCCGTGCCGGGTCTAGACCCCCATCGAGGTATATCGCACCGATGATCGCTTCCACTCCGTCCGCAAGGATCGAGTCCTTGTCCCGGCCCCCTGTCGCCTCCTCACTGAAGGACAGCTCGATATGAGAGCCAAGCTGCAGCGTGCGTGCCACCTCGCTGAGCGTTTCCCGGCTGACCACAGCGGCGCGCACCTTGGCCATCTGACCTTCGGCCAGCTGGGGATAAGAGTCGTAGAGAAGATCGGTCACCACGAGCTGCAACACGGCATCGCCGAGGAATTCGAGTCTCTCGTTGTCGTTTCGGGACGGGTCGTCGGAGCTGACGGAGCGGTGGGTCAGTGCCAGCCGAAGGAGAGCGGGCTCGGCGAACGTGTGACCCAAACCTTCTTCGAATCTCATAGCAGGCTGGCTTGGGCTGATTCACCCAACGCCGCGGTCAATTTGCCGGCGAGATCCTTGTCGACGCTGTCACGAGCCAAGATCAGGGCGTTGGTGATGGCCCGTCGGCTCGAGCTCCCGTGGGCGATCAGGGCGGCACCCTTGATGCCGAGCAAATGGGCGCCTCCATAGCTCTCCCAGTCCATCTTCTCCTTGATCTCCGCCAGAGCCGGCATCACCGCCGCCTGTGTCTCCGCCGGCAGTGCGGACACTGCCTCGAAGATGTAGGTGTTCAGCATCGACGCCGTCCCCTCGGTTGCCTTGAGGAAGACATTTCCCGTGAACCCGTCGGTGACGATCACGTCGACCTTGTCTGTGGCCACATCGCGGCCCTCGACGTTTCCGACGAAGTGGACAGGACCGGCCTCGATCAGGTCGTAGGCGGCTCGCTCCAGGTCCCGGCCTTTCCCCTTCTCCTCGCCTATCGAAAGGAGGCCGACACGGGCGGGGTC
>Ga0299913_10005433_pt1 | contig 10880 bp, 10 predicted proteins | sample RVTome_9_FD_201360 | JGI IMG/M metagenome (GOLD analysis project Ga0299913, IMG submission 201360) | Soil microbial communities from uranium-contaminated site in the Upper Colorado River Basin, Wyoming, United States - RVT155D38 (version 2) ... | reverse complement strand
TGTAGCAAGTCGCGAGGCGCGCTCGAGATCCTGGGTGACCAGGGCGTCGACGCCGAGGTGGTCGAGTACCTCAAGACGCCGCCCGACCGTGCCCTGCTGGAGCGCATCCTCGACGCCATCGACGACCCGCCGGCCGAGCTGGTGCGCAAGGACGGCCGGTTCGAGGAGCTCGGCCTGCGGGCCGAGGGCTACGCGGAGCGAGAGGCGGTGATCGCGCTGCTGCTCGAGCACCCCGAGCTGATGCAGCGGCCCGTAGTGTTCCGGGGTGAGCGGGCGGTGATCGCCCGGCCGTCGGAGCGGGTGCTCGAGCTCCTCGACGGCGGGCAGCGGTAGGAGGAGAGTGGCATGGCGGTCGTGACCGAGGAGCTGGTGCGGGACGAGTTCCGTACGTGGCTCAAGGAGAGCTGGGACCCCGACCTCACCGTGGCCGGGTGGTGGGACCGCCTGGCCGAGTCGGGGTGGGCGATGCCGCACTGGCCCGAGGAGTGGTACGGACGGGCGCTCCCGCGCGAGTTCGCGGGCGTGGTCAACGAGGAGCTGGCCAACGCGGGCGCCATCGGCCCGCCGTCGGGTCTCGGGCTGTTGCTGGCGGCGCCGACGATCCTCACCCACGGCACCGACGAGCAGAAGGCCCGCTACCTCAAGCCGATCCTCAACGGCCAGGAAGGGTGGTGCCAGCTGTTCAGCGAGCCCGGCGCCGGCTCCGACCTCGCCAGCCTCCAGTGCAAGGCCGAGCGTGACGGCGACGAGTGGGTGATCAACGGCCAGAAGGTCTGGACATCAGGAGCACAGGTCGCCGATCTCGGCATGCTGATCGTCCGCACCGACCCCGACGCGCCCAAGCACACCGGCATCAGCTACTTCGCGATGGAGATGGACCAGCCCGGCGTGGAGGTGCGGCCATTGCGCGAGATGACCGGCCGGGCGCTGTTCAACGAGGTGTTCTTCGACGACGCCCGCGTGCCCGACGCCGCGCTCATCGGCGGGCTGAACGAAGGCTGGGCCGTCGCCAACACGACGCTCGCCAACGAGCGCGCCGGGCTCGGCAGCGGCGGCGCCGGCGCCGTCGGCGGCGCGATTCCCGGATCGAAGGCGCGCATGCTCGGCAAACGGGCCGGCGATCTCGTCGGCGCACCGACGCGGGCTAGCAGTGGCGGCGGCTCAGGCGGGTCGAGCCGACTGCTCCAGGACATCGCGCGCGAGCAGGGTGTCGCTGACGATCCCAACATCCGCCAGGGCCTGGCCGAGCTCTACATGCTCACCCAGATCGGCAAGTACACGTCCATGCGGGCCAAGGCGGCAAAGGCATCGGGGCGCGGTCCGGGGCCGGAGGCCAACACGGCCAAGCTCATGATGAGCAAGATCACCCGCCTGTCCCGCGACCTCGGCCTCGAGATCATCGGCGCCCATGGGCTCCTCATGGGGAAGGACGCGCCGCGCCACGGTGTGCTCCAGGACATGACGTTGTTCGCGCCGGCGGTCACGATCTACGGCGGCAGCGACGAGATCCAGAAGAACATCATCGGGGAGCGCGTGCTCGGGCTCCCGAAGGAACCCGGTGTCGACAAGAACACGCCGTTCCGCGAGCTGAAGGTCGGCACCCAGACTGGGTAGCGCACGGCCGTGAAGCTGCGGCTGTCGCTCACGATCTCGGGCGGGGTCTCGCTCGGGGCTTACGAGGCCGGTGTCCTGGCCGCGTTGCTGATCGCGCTGCGCGACCTGACCGCCGGCGACGACCCGCCGGTGCGGGTCGACGTGATCGGCGGATCGTCGGCCGGCTCGATCACCGGCCTCCTGGCGGCGCGGTGCCTGCTCGAGGGAATCGACCCGCTGTACGTGATGCGCGAGGCGTGGGTCCGACGAGCCTCACTCGACGCCATGCGCAGCCGACGCGTCGACGCGCCGTTGACCATGCGCCCATTGCGCGACATGGCGATCGACCTCCTCGACCCGCGGGCGCCGGACGGCTCGCCCGTCCACCGGGTCGACACCCGCCAGGACGTCCCGATCATGATGGTCATGGCGCTGGCGTCGTTGCGCAGCCTCCACTACCGCATGCCGAGCCTGGCCAAGCGCACGAATGTCAGCGCGTCCACGTCACTCGACTGGGGCACGTTCGAGTTCACGCCCGGGCAGGCGGCGCCCGAGCTGCTCGAGCCGGTCGACGGCTCGCCGGTCGACTTCGCCCTGGCGTCGGCCGCGAACCCGTTGGCGTTCCCGCCCCGGCTGCTCGACCGGCGCCGGGAGGAGGCGGAGTACCAGGAGCACGGGATCGCGAACTTCCCGGACTCCGGGTACCTCTGGTACACGGACGGCGGGATGCTCGACAGCCAACCGCTCACGCGCACGCTCGAGCTCGCCAACGTGGCCGACCGCGACCCGCATTTCGACGGCGTGCGCCTGGGCCTTCTCGTGCACCCACACACCACGGGCGCGCCGAAGGGCGACGCCTGGGCCGATCCGACCAACCCGCCGACCTGGTTGGCCACCTTGTTGCGAGCCCGCGATCGGCAGAACGCCCAGACGCTCTACGACGACTTTCGCGCGCTCGAGGACACGAACGCACGCCTCGAATGGCGACGCCGCCTCTTCGCCGAGATCGGCCCCGCCCTCGACGCGCTGGATGGTCCCGAGGCGGACGCACTGCGGGACGCGTTGGCGAGCGCGCTCGGCGTCATCGCCGCGCAGCACGACGCTATGCGCGCCCGGCGTGCCGATCCCGCCGACGCGGCGGCGCTGTCGATCGATCGCAGGCGCCCGCTCAGCGACCTCCTACACGACGCCGTCTCCCACATCGCCGGCATCTCGGGCAAACGCCCGATCGCGGTCGAGGTGATCTCGCCGATGGTGCTGCCCGAGGCGCGCACGACGCCGGTGGCGCGGATGATGGCAGGGGAGTTCATGTTCGGCTTCGGCGGGTTCCTCGACGAGGAGCTGCGCCAGAGCGACTTCGACCTCGGGTACCGCTCCACCCTGGAATGGATCGACGGTGGCGGCTTCCGTGCCCATGGACTGCCCGACGCGCTCGACGAGGCGGCGTTGGCGGCGGCGCGGGACGCCTACACGCCCGGCCGTACGTGGATGGACAGGGGCAACGAGCGGTTCCGGTCGCTGTCGCGCTCCCAGCAGGTGGCGTTGGCACCACTGGGGTGGCAGCTGGCCCGGGTGTTCTGGCGCGACCTCCGTCGTCCCCGCCCGCAGGACACCGCGCCGAAGGGAACGCCCTAGTCGGCGACCGCGATCTCGCCGCGGGCGGTCGCCTCGGCGAGCTTCTTGAAGGTCAGCAGCTGCCGGCGCATCATGATGAGGTCGCCGGCAGGAAGGACCCGCCGCGCTGCGAATCCCCACACGGGCGTGCGCGGGTAGCGCACGAGCAGCTTCACGACGAGGCGGCTGCGGTCGGCGGTGACCGGCACGACCAGGTACGTGAAGGCGACGTCGCCGAACGCCGCGTTCTTTCGCAGCACCAGCGTGATGTGGCGACCGGGCTCGAACTCGACCAGGGTGAAGATGATGAACCGCTGCCCGACGGCGAGGCGCGCGACGCCGGGCACCAGCTCACGGGGACTGCGCCGCCCCAGGTTGTCGATCCAGTCGTAGCTGTAGGGCGCCAGCTTCAGCTGGCACAGCCATCGGAACACCACCTCACCGGGGGCGTCGACGTCGACCGCTCGGAAGAGCACGTCGTCGGGGTCGTCGAGGTGGGCGTCGGCCGGGAACGCCATCTCCCGCTCCTCGGCGGTCGAACCCCACGTACGCGTGTCCACTCGCCGTCGACGCTAGAGCGGGCTGGGGCGCGGCTCGGGATCGGGCAGAATCGAACCATGCCGACCGAGCTGCTCTACCTCCGCGACTCGTACCTGCGTGACTTCGATGCCACCGTCACCGCGGTCGACGGCGATCGGGTGCAGCTCGACCGCACCGCCTTCTACCCGACGGGTGGGGGACAGCCCCACGACACCGGCACGCTGGCGGGCGCGCAGGTCACCGCCGTGAGGAAGGAAGGCGACGCCGTCTGGCACACGCTGGAGGGGGAGGTGCCCGCGGTCGGCGACGCCGTTCACGCCGAGATCGACTGGGACCGCCGCTACCAGCTCATGCGCACGCACACGATGCTCCACGTGCTCGGCGGGGTGATCTGGAACCGGTGGAGGAAGCCGGCCACGGGCGGGAACATGGAGCCGCTCGAGGCCCGCATGGACTTCGAGTTCGACCCGCTCCCCGAGGGCTTCGCCCGCGACGTCGAGGCGGCCGTCAACGAGGAGCTGGCGGCGGCCCGGCCCATCGAGATCTCCTTCCTTCCCCACGACGTCGCCGTCGAGGACGAGGACCTCATCCGCACCAAGGTGAACCTGATTCCGGCATCGGTGAAGGAGATTCGGGTCGTCGACATCGTCGGCCTCGACAAGCAGGCCGACGGCGGCACCCACGTGCACCGCACCGACGAGGTCGGCCGCATCGAGGTGGTCAAGACCGAGAGCAAGGGCAAGGGCAACAAGCGGCTCCGCATCCGCGTCCATGACGTCGAGCCCCGTTAGCCTCCGCGCGTTCCGAACCGGAGGTGGCACGTGATCAAGAACCTGCTCGAGAGCGCGGTCGGGCTCGTCTTCGTCCTGATCGTCGTCCTGTTTGTCACGTTTCCGTCCACGTGGCTGCTGATGCTCTTCTTCGGCAACATCGATCTCCATCTCAGCTACTGGGGAACGTTGCCGATGGGGATCCTGGTGAGCGTGCTCCTCGGTGGCGCGAGCAGCGGCGCGTACCAGCGCGTCTAGAGGTCAGGCCAGCGTCAGCGCCGCTTACGCGTGCGGGAGCGACGACCAGAACCGGCGAAGTGCGGCGGCGCCGGCCGCGGGAGCCTGGTACGGCCAGAAGTGACCCGCGCCGTCGAGTCGCTCGATGCGCGCGCCGGCGCGCTCGGCGACGCGCTGCGAGCGCCCCGCCTCTGCGAACGGGTCGTCCGAGGGCATGAGGACCAGGCCCGGTGCCGGGACCTTGCCGAGGTCGGGTCCCCACCGCTTCTCGATGTCGACCGCGGACCGGTACAGCTTCAGGATGCAGTCGTCCATCGCGGGGCTGCCGGCGTTGACCATCGCCACGGCGTCGTCGTCAGGGACGCCCAACGCCGTGAACGTCGCTGCCTGATCCTCGACGGACAGTGACCGGATGGCGGCGAAGAAGTCCTCGCCCTCGCCCGGTGTCTGCCAGATCTTGGCGAAGGCGTGCCACTCCCACTCCGGGTCGAAGCCGCCGATAGCGTCCGACACCCACGACCGGAGCAGGTCGGGGCGGACGCTGATCAGCCGCCCGACGAGGAGGCCGCCCCAGTCGTGGCCGACCAGATCGACGGGCTCGCCGATCGCTTCGAGTGCGCCGATGAGCCAGTCGGCGTACTCGTCCATGGTGGCGCCGAACCCGTCCGGGACCGGCACGCCGAACCCCGGCAGCGAGAGGGCGACGCTGTCGACGTCGGCGAACTCGGCTCGGACCTTGTCCCAGGTCTCGGCCGTCTCGGGAACGCCGTGGACGAAGACGGTGGTCACGGCGGGGAACGCTAGCCGCCGGACTACTCGATCTCGATCTTCGGCAGGATCCGGTCGAGCCAGCCCGGCAGCCACCAGTTGGCCGGGCCGAGTAGTTCCATCGTCGCCGGCACGAGCACCAGCCGCACGATGGTGGCGTCGACGAGGACAGCGACGGCCAGCCCCAGACCGAACATCTTCACCGTCGGCACCGGGCTGGGCACGAAGGCGAGGAACACGCTGATCATGATCAGCGCCGCCGACGTGATCACGCGCGCGGTGGACGCCAGCCCCCGGGTGACGCTGCGGAGGTTGTCGCCGCTCTCGTTGTACTCCTCCCGGATGCGCGACAGCAGGAACACCTCGTAGTCCATCGACAACCCGAACAGGATGGCGAACATCATCATCGGCACGAACGCCACGATCGGCACCGTCTCCTCGACGCCGAAGAGGCTCTTGCCCCAGCCCCACTGGAACACCGCCACGATCACGCCGTACGACGCACCGATCGACAACAGGTTCATCACCGCCGCCTTCAACGGCACGAGCACCGACCGGAACACGATCATCAGCAAGAGGAACGACATCGCGACGACGGCGGCAATGAAGTATGGGAGCCGGCCCTGGATGCGCTCGCCGAGGTCGATGTACGCGGCGGTAACGCCGCCGACGTAGACCTTGGTGCCGGTCCCGGTGACGGCCTTCGGTAGCACGTCGTCGCGGAGCCGGGCCACCAGATCGGCCGTCTCCTCCGAGTCGGGGGACGACGGCGGGATCGCGACGATCACAGCGGCGGTGGCGTCCGCCGGATCGGTCGTGTTGTACTGCGGCGGCGCCACCTGGTTGGCGAAGTCCGAAACGGCGGCGACCGCCGATTGCACGTCGGTCGCGGCGGTCGTGTCGCCGGTCGAGGGAAGCTTGACGGCCAGGACAAGAGGCCCGTTGGATCCGGGACCGAACCCGGCGGCGAGGAGGTCGTAGGCCTGGCGCTGCGTCGTGCTCTTGGGATCGCTGCCGTCGTCGGTCAGCCCCAGCCGCATCGAAAAGAGGGGCAACGCCAGCGCGATGAGCACAACGAGGCTCAGCACGACCGCCGTCCATCGGTGGCGCGACATGAAACCCGCCCACCTCTCCCATCCGCCGCCCTCGCTGATCTCACCGGCGATGGCGGCGCGCTGGGCTTCGCGGGCCTTCTTGCGCAGGCGGGGAATATGGAGGCTGTCGACGTGGCGCCCCACGAGGCCGAGGAGCGCCGGCAGCAGCGTGAGGGCGGCGGCGATCATCACCGCCACGACGATGGCGGCGGTGAACCCGAGGCGCGTCACGTACGGGATGCCGGCGACCACCAGCCCGCAGATCGCGATCACGACGGTGCCGCCGGCGAAGAGCACGGCCTGACCGGCGGTGCCGATGGCGCGGCCGACGGACTCGACGACGTCCATCCCCTGGGCCAGGTTCTGGCGGTGGCGGGTGACGATGAACAGCGAGTAGTCGATGCCGACGCCCAAGCCGATCATCGCCCCGAGTGTGGGCGCGACGCTCCCGATGTCGGTGAAGGCGGCGATCCACGTGATGATCGACAAGCCGAGGCCGAGCCCGAAGAGGGCCGTGCCGATCGGCAGGCTCATGGCCACGACGGAGCCGAACGCGAAGAGCAGGATCACCACGGCGACGGCGAGCCCGATCTTGTCGCTGTCGAGCGACTTGACCTGGTTGCCGTAGTCGACGACGGCGCCGCCGAACTCCACCCGGAGCCCGGCGGCGCGGGCGGGCTGGGCCGCCTCCACGAGCAGCTCGAACGCGTCCACACCGAGTTGGGTCGACGACTCGTCGTACTGGACGCGGGCGTATCCGATCGTGCCGTTCTCCGACACGAACACGGCGCCGGCTCCGGGCGTAGCCGGTCCGACGACCTGGCTGGCGTGGGGGAGCTTGGCCAGGTTCTCCTGCGTCTGCTCGATGGCGGCCTCGTTGGCGGCGTCGGTCACCTTCCCCGACTCGGCCACGAACACGACGTTGGCGGTGTCCCCCGACTGGGCCGGGAACTCGTCCTCGAGCAGGTCGAGCGCTTCCTGCGACTGGGCGCCCGGAATCGTGAAGACGTCGACGAACTTGCCGCCCGATGCCTGGGCCGCTACGCCGACGCCCACGGCGATCAGCAGCCAGACGCCGATGAAGCGCCAGTGGTGGCGCGCCGCGTGCTGTCCCAGCCGGTCTAGAAGCTTGGCCACGCCCCCTCCTCAGATCGCTCCTCAGATCGCGCCCGAGCCGCACACGACCGTAAGCCCGCGCGAGAGTGTCGTGGCGGACCATCGGCACGGGAGCGATGCGGGTGAAGCTCGGATTCCAGATCGGCTACTGGGGCGCTCAGCCGCCCACCAACGCACCCGAGCTGTTGGCGGAGGCCGAGAACCTCGGGTACGACACGTTCTGGACCGCAGAGGCGTACGGATCGGATGCCCTGACGCCGCTGGCGTGGTGGGGGGCGGGGACGTCACGCATCAAGCTCGGTACGTCGATCTGCCAGCTGTCGGCCCGCACGCCGACGGCGATGGCGATGGCCGCCATCACGATGGACCACCTTTCGGGCGGCCGATTCGTGCTGGGGCTCGGAGCGTCCGGCCCCCAGGTCGTCGAAGGCTGGTACGGCGATTCGTACGCCAAGCCGTTGGCCCGGACCCGCGAATACGTGGACATCATTCGCAAGGTGCTCGCTCGGGAGGAGCCGCTCACCAACGACGGGGCGCACTATCCGATCCCGTACCCCGGCGGCACCGGGCTCGGGAAGCCGGTGAAGTCGATCACGCACCCCCTGCGGGCCGACCTGCCGATCTACGTGGCGTCGGAGGGGCCCAAGAACGTCGCGCTCACTGCCGAGATCGCCGACGGCTGGCTCGCCATCTACTTCTCGCCCCGGGTCGACGACTTCTACCGCGACGCGCTGAACGAAGGCTTCGCCCGTCCCGGTGCCCGGCGCACGCTCGACGCCTTCGAGATCGCGGCCACGGTCCCGGTCATCCTCCACGACAACGCCGAAGAGGCGGCCGACATGCTGCGGCCGGTGCTGGCGTTGTACATCGGCGGCATGGGCGCCCGCGACATGAACTTCCACGCCAACGTGTTCGCCCGCATGGGCTACGAGGGCGAGGCCCGCAAGATCCAAGAGCTGTTCCTCGACGGGAAGAAGGAGGAGGCGGCGGCGGTCGTGCCGACCCAGCTCGTCGAGGACGTCGCGCTCGTTGGCCCGCCCGAGAAGATCCGCGACGACCTCGAGGCGTGGCGGGAGTCGCTCGTGACCACGATCCTCACCTTCGGTGACGCCCGCACGCTGCGGACCATGGCCGAGCTCGTCCTGGGGTGATCGCCGGCGCCTCCGAGTTCGTCGGGCTCCCCGCCGAGGGCCGGCGCTTCAGCGACCAGCGCCGGGTCCGCCTCGGCGACGTGACCGCGTCGGGCCGGCTCCGCCTCGACGCGTTGGCGCGCTACCTCCAGGACGTGGCCGGCGACGACGTCGCCGACGCCGGGATCGACAAGCCGTGGGTCATGCGGCGGCTCGCAGTGCGGCTCGGGAAGTTGCCGCGCTTTCGTGACACGGTGGAGCTGGTCACGTTCTGCAGCGGAACCGGGCGCCAGTGGGCCGAGCGGCGTACCGACCTGCACGTGGACGGCCGGGTGGCCGCCGAGACCGTCTCGATCTGGGTCTATGTCGATCCCGACAGCGGCCGGCCGCTGTCGCTCGAGGATTGGTTCTTCGACCTGTACGGCGTGGCGTCGGGTGGCCGCAGGGTCACCGCCCGTCTGCAACTGCCGGGGTTGTCGGATGACGCCACGCCGCGTCCGTGGCCTTTGCGCGTCACCGACGTCGACGTGCTCGGGCACGTGAACAACGCCGCCTATTGGGAGGCGGTCGAGGAGGAGGTGGCGCGGTGCGCGCCGGGCCGACGCATCGAACATGCCGAGCTCGAGCACCGGGGCGCCGTCGAGCCCGGGACCACCGTCGAGCTGCGCACGGCGCAGAACGGCTCGGACCTGTCGACCTGGGTCATGCAGGACGGCGAGGTGCGCACCGCCGCCCGGCTCCAGCTCGGCTAAATGGCGGGGAGCACCACGCGTTCGCTCTCGGTGAGGATGAAGCGCAGGCCGTCGACGTCCATGAACTCGGGCTCGTCGGGCGCGATCTTCTCCGGGTAGTCCGGCTCCGCGATCATGGCGAAGAACTCCCGGACCGACGGGAACCACTCGACCGCAACGCCGTCGAAGTCGGTGTCATCGCGCGCGTAGTCGCGGGCGAGCCGATGGTTCTGCTCGTAGCGGACGAAGTGGCGTGCGATGGTCGGCGTGTCGCGGTTGAGCGGACCGTGGACCTCGCGCCAGTGCCGGTGGAAGTCGTCCACGTCCATGCTCGGGCGCCGCTTCACGAGGCAGTGCAGCTTCGCCTCCGTCCCGTGGCGCTGGTCCGGCCCCGGGATCATCACTTCCTCTTCTTCGGTGAGCATCCAGAGGAGCTCGTCGAAGTCGAGGAGCGACTGCTCGTCGGCGGTGACCTTTGCGTAGCCGGGGTCGGCGATCATGTCGAAGAAGTCGCGCGGCGAGCGGTACCACTGGATGGCGACGCCGTCGTAGGCGGGGCTGTCGGGTCGGTCGTAGTCGCGGGCGAGGCGGGGGTTCTGCTCGTAGCGCACGAGGCGGCTGGTGGCGGCGGGCGTGTCGGCGATGAGGGGTCCGTGGACGTCGCGCCAGCGGGTGTGGAACTCGTCGACGCTCAGGTCGGGATGGCGCTTGACGAAGCAAATCAACTTGATCATGCGGTGCACCGTATGCTGCCCGGCCGTGAGCGGTCTTCTCGACGGCAAGAAGGCGATCGTCACCGGCATCGGTCCCGGGCTGGGCCAGGCCATCGCCAAGGCGCTGGCCCGGGAGGGCGCGGCGGTGGCGCTGGCTGCCCGCAGCCAGGACTTCCTCGATCAGCTGGCGGGCGAGATCGCGGCCGACGGCGGGCGGGCCGTGGCGGTACCCACCAACGTGGCCGACGCCGACCAGTGCGCTCGGCTGGCCGAAGTAGCGGCGTCGGAGCTCGGCGGCATCGACGTCGTCGTCAACAGCGCCTTCCGCATGGACTCGGGGCAACCGTTCGCCGACGCCGATCTGGCCAAGTGGCGCAAGATCTACGACGTCAACCTGTTCGGCTCGCTCCAGGTCACGCAGGCGGCGGTGCCGTTCCTGCGTGAAGGGGGCGGCGGCTCGGTCGTCTTCATCGCGTCGATGAGCGCCCGCAGGGCCCGGGGCGGCGAGGGCGGGTACGCGTCGTCGAAGGGCGCGCTCCTCACGGCGGCGAAGACACTGGCAGTGGAGCTCGGT
>Ga0299913_10005432_pt1 | contig 10881 bp, 10 predicted proteins | sample RVTome_9_FD_201360 | JGI IMG/M metagenome (GOLD analysis project Ga0299913, IMG submission 201360) | Soil microbial communities from uranium-contaminated site in the Upper Colorado River Basin, Wyoming, United States - RVT155D38 (version 2) ... | reverse complement strand
GGAGCTGCTCGCGCGGCTGCACGATACCGACGACGCGACCGCCGATCAGTACCCGTACGCGGCGTGGAACTCCTCGCTCGCGTCCCTGCTGCCCCCCTGGGCATCACCCGGCTCGCTGCCCACGATGGCCGGCGACACCGGCACGCGCGATCGCCTGCGGCGAGCCGTTGAGGACGGTGAGGATGCCTTCCAGTCGTCGGTCGACGGCGTCGGCTGGGATCGGATCGTGATCGTCGGGACGAAGGACGACCGCTGGCACGGCCTCGACGTGGCAATGATCGCCGAGCAGATGGGGTTCGACCCGTTCGCCGCCTTCGTCCGGCTGCTCATGGAAGATCCCTCGACGAGCTGCATCGGTCACGCGATGCACGACGACGACGTCCGGACGATCGTCGCCGACCCAGCGGTCTTCGTCGCCTCGGACGGCTCGGCGAACGATCCGGCGGGGCCTGCAGGATCACTTCCGGTGCACCCACGCGAGTACGGGACCTTTCCGCGCGTTCTCGGGCACTACGTCCGCGTGGAACGTGTGCTCGACCTCGGGTCAGCGGTCCGCACCATGACCTCGCTGCCGGCGGCCAGGTTCGGACTCGAGGACCGGGGGGTGATCGCCGAGGGCGCCTTCGCGGACCTGGTCGTGTTCGACCCAGACGAGATCGCCGACACCGCAACCTTCGAGGAGCCGCACGCCTTCGCGTCCGGGATCCGGGCCGTCGTGGTGAACGGGGCCGTTGCCTGGGCGGGCGGCCCGATCGAGCGGGCAGGGCGGGTGCTCCGCCGCGGCTGACGGTCGCCCCTCCTAGCCGAAGGGCGGATGCCGCTAGGCCCGAACGTCGGGTATACAGGACCGCCGGGTCTGGAGGAGGGAAGCCCGGTCCCGGTCCCACCGACCCCCGAACGGGAGGGATGTGCAGTGCCCGTCACTCGCTCCGTGCCGCGCGTCGGTCTCGGCGTGTTCATCGCCTCGACGCTCGCGGCCGCCGTGATCTTCACCTCATCACCGCGACCGGCCGACGCCGCCGTCGCCACCCCCACGTACGTGCGAACGATCGGCTTCCCCGGTCACGCAGGCGTCTACGCGTGGGGCATGGCGACCGGGATCGACGGCTCGATCGTCGTCAGCGACTACAACAACTACGTGCTGCACCGGTTCACGCCGGACGGTGCGCTGATCAACACGTTCAGCGGGCGCGGCCGTGAGCCCGGTCAGACCTCGCAGCCCTACGGGGTCGCGGTCAATCCGAACAACGGCGCCATCTACATGGCCGACCTGACGCCCCGAGAGATCGAGAAGTACGACCAGAACGGCAATCACCTCAAGACGATCAACGCCGCTCAGTACGGCGCGTACTACGCGTCGCGCGTGGCGGTGAACTCCGAGGGACGTTTGTACGTGATCAGCTCGCACACGCCGCCCACGTTCCAGCACCGGCTCGTCGTCTTCGATGAGAACGACACCTACCTGTTCACGAAGAACTTCAACGCGGGATGGGGAACCGCCGACGACGAGGTCGGCGTGATCCGCGGGGTCGCCGTCGGAGCGAACGACGAGCTCTACATGGTCGACGCCCGGAACCGCCGCGTCAGCGTGTGGGACGAGAACGGCGAGTGGATCCGGAACTTCGGCGTCGGCGGCCCGGGCGCGTGCCGGATGGGCGGCGACCTCCGTGGCATCGCGATCGACGTGGCGAACGACTGGGCCTATGTCGTGGACAACGGCCAGGGCCAGGTCGAGAAGTTCCGGGCGTCGACCGGCCAGTGTCTCGACACGTTCACGGCGCCGGCTCCGCCCGATGCTGCCGCGTGGGGCCCGCGCGAGCTCACGATCGGGGACGACGGCAACGTGTACGTCGCCGACTACACCGGTGCGCGCGTGGTCGTGTTCGACCCCGACGGCACGATCCTGAGGACGTTCCCGGACCCGCCGCTGGAGGCGCCCGACGGCGGCCTCAACCAGGCTGAGGACGTCGCCGTCAACAACGCGACCGGCGACGTCTACGTCAGCGACACGTGGAACCATCGCGTGCAGCGGTTCTCGAACACCGGGACGTTCCTGCAGAAGTGGGGGTTCCGTGGCAACAACGACCCGAACGCGATGAGCTACCCACGGGGTGTCGCGATCGATCAGTCCAACGGCAACGTGTGGCTCAACAACACGCGCACCGGTGACATCAAGGTGTACTCACGAACGGGCGGCTTCGTGCGGTCGTTCGGACGCGAGGGGTACACCGCACCGAACGAGTACTACTACGCGCGAGGCATCTGGGTCGCGCCCAGCGGCCGCGTGTACATCCCCGACAGCGGCAACCTGCGCATCAAGGCGGTCAACCAGAACGGCAGCGTGATCTGGACGCGTCCTTGCGGCGCACCCGCCGGATCGATCTGGATCCTGATGGGCTGCACCGGCGTGACGACCGATGCCCGGGGCAACGTGTGGGCCGCGGCGCCGACCGAGCAGCGCATCTACAAGTTCGCGCCGAACGGCAACCTGCTGGGCAAATACGGGGCGGGCAGCCTCGGCCAGCCGATGGACGTCGCGTTCCGCGGCGGTCTGATCTACGTGGCCGACCAGGGCCGCAACCGGATCGCGGTGTTCAACGCGAACGGCGTCTTCCAGGGAGCGTTCGGCTCGAAGGGGACCGGCAACCTGCAGTTCAATAAGCCCACGGGCCTCGCGATCGACTCGGCGGGGCGGCTGTACGTCGCCGACTCGCTGAACGAGCGGATCCAGGTGCTGCGGCTGAACTGACCCGCGGTTCGTTCCGACGAACAGCGGGCGCGACACGCGTCGCAGGGCGGGAGGGGCTCGACCTCTCCCGCCCTCGCCGCGTTACCCTTCGAGCCGTGGACGCTCTCACCACTCGTTTCGCCCCTTCGGACCCGGCGTTCATCGCACACCCCTACGACGTCTACGCGGAGCTCCGTCGCGACGCGCCGGTTCTGCATCACGAGCCAACGGACCACTGGCTCGTGGCTCGCTACGGCGATGTGAACGCCTTGCTTCGTGACCGCCGGTTGGGTCGCACGTACCTGCACCTCGCCACCCACGAGGAGATGGGCCGCCCCACCGATCGAGCCGGTACCGAGGCGTTCTGGCACCTGATCCGCAACGGCATCCTCGACATGGAGCCCCCCGATCACACGCGGGTCCGGCGGCTCGTCGCGAAGGCGTTCACACCGAAGATGGTGGAATCGCTCCGCGAGCCGATCACCCGGAGGACCTCGGAGCTCGTCGAGGCGGCCAGCGGCGCCGGTCCCTTCGACCTGATCCGCGAGATCGCGGAACCGCTCCCCGTCTGGGTGATCGCCGAGCTGCTCGGCGTGCCGGAGTCCGACCGTCACCACCTGCGGCCCTGGTCGGCCGACATCTGCCGCATGTACGAGCTGGCGCCCACCGACGACGACGTGCGGATCGCCTCCTCAGCGAGCATCGAGTTCTCCGACTACCTGCGGACGCTGGCGCGCGAGCGCCGGGCGCACCCGACCGGCGACCTGATCAGCGAGCTCGCGCTCGTGGTCGACGAGGGGGAACGCCTGACCGAAGACGAGCTGATCGGGACCTGCGTCCTGCTCCTGAACGCCGGCCACGAGGCGACGGTCAACGTGACGGGCAACGGCTGGTGGGCGCTGTTCCGCAACCCCGGCGAGCTGGCGCGCCTGCGTGCCGACCGCTCGCTCGTGCCGGCGGCGATCGAAGAGCTGATGCGCTACGACACGCCCCTGCAGATGTTCGAGCGCTGGGTGCTCGAAGACGTCGAGCTCCACGGTGTCACGATCCCGCGCGGCGCCGAGCTCGGTTTGCTGTTCGGGTCCGCGAACCGTGACCCCTCGGTGTTCCCCGATCCCGACCGGCTCGACGTGTCGCGCTCGCCGAACCCGCACGTGACGTTCGGCGCGGGCATCCACTTCTGCCTGGGCGCCCCGCTTGCACGGGTCGAGCTCGAGTCATCGTTCTCGGCGGTGCTCGAGCGGCTGCCCGGCCTCGAGCTCGTTGAGGAGCCGCGGTGGAAGCCGAACTACATCATCCGCGGCCTCGAAGAGCTCAGGGTCCGCAGCTAGCGGGGGGGTCGAGCGTGGCCGGTGGCCTGTCCTTCGACGATCTCGTGGCCGAGAGCTACGAGCTCGCGTTCGAGGAGACCTTCTCCGGTCCCGACGTGAACCTGTCGCGCTGGCACACCAGCTACCTGCCGCAGTGGAGCTCGACCGAACGTTCGGCCGCCAGGTACCGGTTCGTCGATGGGTCCCTCCACCTGCTGATCGAAGCGGACCAGCAGCCCTGGTGCCCGGAGCTCGACGGTCCGACACGTGTGTCGTCCCTGCAGACGGGGGTGTTCGCGGGTCCGCCGGGCACCGCGATCGGCCAGCATCGGTTCGACTCCAGGGCCGTCGTGCGAGAGGAGCAGACGAACGTCCGGCTCTTCACGCCACGGTTCGGCGCGTTCTCGATCCGCGCGCGGGCGACCGACGACCCCCGGTGCATGGTGTCGCTCTGGATGATCGGCTACGAGGATGGCCCGGAGCGCTCGGCCGAGATCTGCGTGTTCGAGATCTTCGGGACGGACGTCGGGCCGTCGGCAGCAGCGATCGGCATGGGCCTGCATCCCTTCGGTGACCCCACGATCGAGGACGACTTCGCGCAGGTCCGGCTCCCGATCGACGTCCGCGAACCACACGACTACGCGGTCGAGTGGATCCCCGACGGCGTCACGTTCTTCGTGGACGATGCCCCGGTGCGCACCGTCCGGCAGTCACCCGGCTATCCGATGCAGTTCATGCTCGGCCTGTACGAGTTCGGTGACCACGATCGAGACGCCGCCGACTATCCGAAGCGCTTCGTGGTCGAGTCCTTCCGTGCGTACCGACGTTCGGAGCCCGACCCGGTCGCCGACCGTGACCCCGAGGAGGATCGCCCATGAGCGCCGCGCGTGAGCTCCGCTTCGCCTTCGTCGTCGACGACTACGAGGGCACCGTTCGGCTGTTCCGTGACGCCCTCGGGCTCGAGCTGATCGAGGAGTTCGACCAGCAGGAGGGCCGCGGCGCGCTTTTGGGGATCCCCACGGCGACGCTCGAGATCTTCGACGGGGCGCACGGCGACTGGGTCGATCGGATCGAGACCGGGCGGATGCTCGGGGAACGGGTGCGGATCGCGGTGCTCGTGGATCGGTTGGACGAGGCCTCCTCGGCGATCCGAGACGGCGGAGCCGAGGTGGTCGCCGAACCTGTCGACACGCCATGGGGGGACCGGAACCAGCGCTTCGCGATCCCCGGGGCGATGCAGCTGACGCTGTTCGAGCGCCCCGTTCACGACCGAACGACGGATTGACGAGTGCGCCTGATCCGAGTTGAACGCGGAAGGATGTCTCGAGACAGGCGGGAACGGTGTCTCGAGACATCACATGAGAGCCGGCGGTCGGATTCGAACCGACGACCTACCGATTACAAGTCGGTTGCGCTACCGGACTGCGCCACGCCGGCCGCAGGTGAGTCTACCCCCGGCGGAAGTCGTGCCCGCCGATCGCCAGCGCGTAGATGATGAAGCCGGCCACGACCACCGTGGGCACCCCGTTCAGCCCGGCGGAGGGCAGCTGCACCAGCCCCACCACGAGCGCCAGCGCGCCGACCCCGAACCCGAGCACTCGGCCGGCGGGGAGCCGACGCAGCACGAGCAGGCCGACGATCGCATAGAGCGCGGCGAGCGCCAGGTACAGCACGACGACGGCCCCCGCGTCCTCGCTCGGCAGCACCAGCAGCACGGTGGCGGTGGCGACGAAGAGCCCCAATACGACCAGGATGATGCCGGCCGTCGTCACGAGGTTGTTGCGGGACGGACGCGCGGCCGCCTTCGGCACCGGCATGCGCAGCCGTTCGGCGCCGGGGTCGAGCCGCTCGAACCGCGCCACGGCATCGGGGTCGACGGGTCGATCCTCGGGCCGGGCCCTGCCCCTCTCGTCCATCGGAACATCCTGCCCTATCGACGGCCCGGAACCACGTAGCTGTACAACGTGGCGGCCAGGGCCGCGGAGGCGTTCAACGAGGCGACCCTGCCGCGCATCGGCAGCGAGACCAGGGCGTCACAGCGCTCACGGACGAGTCTCGACAGGCCCGTGCCCTCGGCGCCGAGCACGATCGCGACCCGCCCCGGCGGGCAGGGCTCGTCGTAGACGGTCGCTTCGGCGTCTCCGTCGAGTCCCACCACGAAGAAGCCCGCTTCCTGCAGCCGACCGATCGCTTTGGTGATGTTCGCGACGCGGGCGTGCGGCAGATGCAGCAGGGCGCCCGCCGACGCCCGGACGGCCGCCGGTGTCACCGGCGCCGCGCGGCGGGTGCGGCTCACGAGCATCACTGCTCCCGACGCCTCGGCCGTGCGAGCGGATGCCCCGAGGTTCTGAGGGTCTTCGATGCCGTCGAGCACGATCACGAACGCGTCGTCGGCGAAGCCGAACGACGCCAGGTCGCGCTCGGAAAGCTCGCGGCCGGCGACGTCACCGACGCGGGCGACCACACCCCGGTGGTCCGCCTCGAACCGGTCCAGGTCGGCGCGCGGCACCGTTCGCACCGTCACGCCGGCGGCACGAGCGGCGTCGAGCACCGCACGCATGCCCTGGGTCGCCCGCGCGCCGCGGTCGACGAGCACCTCGAGCGCCCGCCCGGCCTTCACCGCCTCAGCGACGGCGCGGCGGCCAGTCACGACCACGTCGGCGCTCACGTCACCACCGCGACGGCCAGGCATCCGACGCCGTCCCCCGACAGCCCGAGGCCCTCAGGGCGCGTCGCCTTCACCGAGACACGCGCGACGGATACCCCGAGCGCGGCGGCGAGCTGTTGGCGCATCGCAGGTCGGTGAGGTTCGATCGGGGGATGGTCGCAGACGACGGTGATGTCGACGGACACCGGAGTGGCGCCGGCCTGGGCGAGCAGCACCACCGTGCGGGCGAGCAGCGTCGCGCCGGTGATGCCGGCCATGGACGGGTCGGTGTCGGGGAAGTGCTCGCCGACATCGCCGAGCGCCACCGCGCCCAGCAGCGCGTCGGCAACCGCGTGGCACACCACGTCGCCATCGGAATGGCCCGCCAGCCCACGGTCATGCACGATCTGAACCCCGCCGAGCCACAGGGGGCGATCGTCGCCCCACGCGTGCACGTCGAACCCGAGGCCCACCCTCGGCACGACGGGGAGCGAACCCTCAGCCACGGGTGGGCACCACGTGGGCACGGGCCCACTCGAGGTCCTCGGGCGTCGTGATCTTCCGGTTGTCGGGCTCGCCCGGCACCGCTCGGACCTCGGCGTCGGCCTCCAACAGCATCGCGTCGTCGGTGGTGCCGTCAGCCCTCCCGTCGTGCGCCCGTCGCAGCGCGGGAGCGCGGAACGCTTGCGGCGTCTGCGCGAGGCCGAGACCGGAGCGATCGACCGTGCCGACGATGCGCCCGTCCTCGACGCGCTTCACCGTGTCGGGGACCGGCACGACCGGCACCGCGCCCACGGCGCCGGTACGGACCGCCGTGATCACCGCGTCGAACAGGACTGGCGTGGCGAACGGGCGGGCGGCGTCGTGCACCACCACGAGCTCGGTCTCATCGGGCACGAGGGCCAGGGCAGCGTGCACCGACGCCTGGCGGGTGGCGCCCCCGGTGATCACCTCGATCGGGATCGCGAGATCGCCGCACGCACCCCGAAACGCGTCGAGCTGATCGGCCGGCGCCGTCACGATGATCGAGCCGACCGACCGCGCGGCGGCTGCCGCGGACACCGCGAGCGCGAGCATCGGGCGCCCGCCCACGTCGACGAGCGCCTTCGCGGCACCGGCGCCCAGCCGCTCACCGGCACCGGCGCCCAGCACGATCACGACCACCTCGTCCACGAGGGAAGCATCGCAGACCAGGAGGGCGGTCCGCCGGCCGGAAGCCGGGTCAGCGGGAGCGACGGGTCAGGGCTGTGCGGTCACGGGTGACGGCGCGTCGAACGAGGCGAAGATCATGCGCCCCGTCGCCGTCTGGATCACATTGCGCACGCGCACATCGACCTGCGCACCGATCCGATCGTGGGCGTCCTCGACGACGACCATCGTGCCGTCATCCAGGTAGCCCACGGCCTGGCCGTGCTCACGGCCCGCCTTCACGAGATGCACCTCGACCTCGTCCCCGGCCGCGTACGGCACACGGAACCGCGAGGCCAGCGCGTTGATCTGCGCGACCGGCACCCGCAGCGCCTCGGCGACCTTCGCGAGGTTGTGGTCCACCGTGACGAGCGAGGCGCCACGCTCACGAGCCAGGCGGACGAGCGCGGCGTCGACGTCGAGCACGCCGTGCTCCTCGATCAGCTGGAACTGCACCGTGGGCATCTTCTGCATCTCCACCAGCACGTCGAGCCCACGCCGCCCCCGCGTGCGCCGCCGCGGGTCCGACGAGTCCGAGATCGCCTGCAGCTCACGGAGCACCCCGTCGTGCAGCAGCAGCGTGCCGCTGATGAACCCGGTCGACACGAGATCGGCGATCCGCCCGTCGATCAGGGCGCTCGTGTCGATCACGTGCAGGTCGCCCCGCGCGATCGCGCTGGCCCGTGGCTTCATGCCGACCAGAGCGAAGATGTCCTCGTGCCTTGCCTGCCCCACCCGCATACCGAGCGAGCAGAGCGCGACGTAGATGAACACGATCGCCGGCCACGCAGCTCCGGAGGGCAGGAACAGCAGGGGAACGATCATCAGCGCCGCCACGACGGAGGCGACGATGAACCCGACCACGCCACCCGCGATCTCCGCCGCAGGTTTGCGCTTGAACTCCTGCTCGATCCCACGGACTGCCCGCAGGGTGAGGCGGCCGAATACCCCGCCCAGGACGTAGCCGGTGGCCGCGCCCAGGAACACGTAGAGCAGCGGTCTCGGGCCCTGGATACCCTCGAGCGACGAGCCGATCTGGTAGGCCGACGCACCGAGCACCGCGATGAAGATCAAGCGGACGCCCTCGACGAGGCGGCCGCGCAGCGTGGCCTTCCTGCCTTCGTCGTCGGACATGAGCATGCTCCTTGTGATCCCACGGGAAGGACAAGGAGCTGCCCTCCCCCTCAGGAGGGTCTTCGGAAGAAGGAACCCCCGCCCTGAATCGTGGGCTCTGACCTGGGCAAACGGCGAGGCGACGGTGGCGTTTCGCTTTCGAGGCCACCCGGGTGGACCCTACGAGGGGCCCGATCGGGGTTGGTCAGGCTTCGGCGGCCGCGACCTTCTCGCCGTGGGCGTCGTCGAGGACCGAGTCGATGAGGGCCTCGGCATCGTCGTCACCTTTGCCGGTGGCGTAGCCGAGCTCGGAGATCAGGATCTGCCGGGCCTTCGTGATCATGCGCTTCTCGCCGGCCGATAGCCCCTTCTCGCGGTCACGGATCGACAGGTTGCGCAGCACCTCGGCGACCTCGTACGGGTCACCCGAGTGCAGCTTCTCGAGGTTGTTCTTGAAACGACGGCTCCAGTTGGCCGCGACCGAGGTCTCGTCTTCGGTGAGGACCTTCAGCACCTTCTTGACCTGGTTCTTGCTCACGACGGGGCGAAGGCCGACCTGGTCGGTCGAATCGGTCGGTACGAGGACCGTCAGATCGCCGTAGACGACCCGCAGCACCAGATAGGTTCGCTTCTCGCCGAGGAATTCCTTCTCACGGAGCTCTTCGATCACTGCGGCCCCGTGTTCGGGGTGCACAACGGTGTCGCCCTTGCGGAATGCCACGAACCCTCCCTCAAGCCTGGAAGCCGACCGGGATAGCCACACGCAGGGTAGCACGGCAGGGTGCCGCAGCGCAACCCAAAACCGCAGGTCAGAGCCCTGCGGAGGCAGGATCGATGGCCCGGACGGACTACGCCGTTCGGCCCTGCGCGGACGTTTCCACAGGTCGGAGGGCCCAACGGAGGGCATCCGCGATATGGCGCACCGGCACCAGTTGCACCCCGTCGTGGTCAGGCGCCGGCCCCGGTGCGGCGTAGACGATCGTGCACCCCGCGGCCCGGGCCGCCGCCACGCGCTGGGCCATCGCGGGCGAAGGCCGGATAAGGCCGGTGAGGGCGACCTCACCGACGAACGCCGACCCTGCGGGCGGCAAGGTGCCGGTCGCGGCCGACGCGAGCGCCACGGCGATCGCCAGGTCACACGCAGGATCGTTGACCTTGACCCCACCCGAGGTCGCCCCGAAGAGCTCGGCTCGGCCCACCCGAAGCCCGGCCGCACGGTCGAGCACCGCCGCGACCAGGGAGAAGCGCCGTGGATCGAGCCCGGTGGTCTGGCGGCGGGGGGGACCCTCGCCGCCCCCGACCAGGGCCTGGACCTCGATCGCGAGCGCCCTGCGCCCTGCCTGTGGCAGCGCTACCGCGGCCCCCGGGACCCGGTCGCCCGGGACCAGCAGATCGGTCGGGTCGATCTCGGAGAGCCCGCCGGCCCCCATCTCGAACCACGCGGTCTCACCCTCGGCCCCGAAGCGGTTCTTGCCGCCCCCCAGCACCCGAAGGCCTGAGCGGGGGTCGCCGTCGAAGGTCAGCACGACGTCGACGGCATGTTCGAGCGCCCTTGGCCCGGCCAGGTCGCCGTCCTTCGTGACGTGGCCCGTCGCCACCACCGCGATGTCGTCGGCCTTCGCGAGGCCCACGAGAGCATCGGTGCAGATGCGGACCTGCGAGACGCCCCCCGGCATCTGTGCTGCGGCGACATCGCGGATCGTCTGGATCGAGTCGACCGCCAGCACGTGCGGGCGTGTCGACAACGCAACCTCGAGCACGGCGCCCAGATCGCGGCCGGGCGCGAACGAGACCGAGCCGGCATCGATGCCGAGACGGCGAGCCCGCGCGGCCACCTGCGCATGGGACTCTTCGCCTGAGACGAGCAGGCACGATCGGCCGGCACCCGCCAGGTT
>Ga0299913_10005431_pt1 | contig 10882 bp, 11 predicted proteins | sample RVTome_9_FD_201360 | JGI IMG/M metagenome (GOLD analysis project Ga0299913, IMG submission 201360) | Soil microbial communities from uranium-contaminated site in the Upper Colorado River Basin, Wyoming, United States - RVT155D38 (version 2) ... | reverse complement strand
CGAGGGCGAGCCGGCGCAGGACCGCGTCGCTGCGGAGTTCCCGCAGCACATCCCGCGCGACCCAGCGGCTCCCGCCGGCGCCGGTGCGTTCGCCGTCGGCGAGGATCCGTTCCGCGGTCGCGATCGCGTCCGCATGGAGGGTGGCGTTGTGCTTGCCGATCTGACGGAGGGCCCAGCTCACGGCCTTGCGGACCTCGTTGCGATCGTCGCGGGCCGCACGCCGGATCGTCGGAAGGTACCGGCGGAACGCCGCGTCGGACGCGGCGTGATCGCTCACCGCCCGCCGCGCGATCATCGCGAACGCCGCACGTTTCACGTACGGCGCGTCGTCGTCGGCCCACGCGCGGATCGTCGCGTCCCGCGTCGGGGTCCTGGCGAACAGGTCCGCCGCGGCGTCGCCGACGTCCCACGAGTCGAGGTCGCGGGCCCACCGGTCCGTCTCCCGTTCGGTGATCGCCGTGGGGTCCGCGACGAGCGTCGCCAGGAAGCGCGCCTCGTGGATGCCCGTCGCCCAGAGCGCCCGAGCGAGCTCGTGGTCGGTGCCGGCACGGCGTGCGATCGCCCGGATCGACGGCACCGGAACGCCGAGCGCCCGGTCGACGGTGATCCCGACGCGCGCCATCCCGGGCTTCCGAGCGGGGTCGGCGGCGGCGCGGAGCGCGTCGAGCGCCTCGTCGGGGGTCATGCCGCGTCGTGGTCACGCGGTCGCGCCGGGTCCACCGCACACGCCTGCGTCCCCAGGAGCCGTCCGAGCGTCGAGCGCCGCCGTGCCACGCCTCGGTACGCGACGTCGGTCAGCGACGGCGCCAGCTCGGCGAGCCGCGCGAGCGGCCATCCACCCGGCAGGCGCTCGAGCGTCGGCGCGACCGCATCGCCGGCGGAACGTCGTCGCCCGTCGGGCGTCACGACGTGCCACGACGCGAGACGCTCGACCAGATCCAGGTCCGCGAGCAGGCTGTCGCCCGTCCGGCTCTGGATCGTGGCGAAGCGCAGCCCACCGCGCCGATCCCACCGGCGCAGCATGTCGGCGCTCCACCGGCAGAACCCGCAGTCGTCGTCGTAGAGGACCGTGATCGGCTCCTCGGCCATGCCTCCAGCCTACGGTCGCCGCGCGGCTGGGAACATGGCAGCCATGGCACGTGTGCACCTCACCGACGGACGGCTCGCCTCGCGCGTCACGCTCGCGGTCGACCTGCTCGCGCTGGCGCTGTTCGTGGTCGCGGGGATGCGCCAGCACCGCACCGCCTCGCAGCTCGAGATCTTCCTGCGCAACGTCGTGCCGATCGTGGGGGCGTGGCTCGTCGCGTCGGTGTTCCTCCGTACGTATGCGCCGCCGTCGTTCCCGCGCCTGCTCGTGACGTGGGTGGTGGCCGTCCCGGTGGGGGTGCTGGTGCGTTCGTGGTGGACGGGTTCGCCCGACGGCGATGACCTCTTGCTCTTCGGTGCCGTGGCGATGGCGTTCACGCTGGCGTTCCTCGGTGGCGGGCGGCTCGTGGCGGCGGTGCTCGCGCCGCGACTGCGGGGAGGGGCCCTCCGCTGAGCGCCCGCGGCGTACCACCTCCCGGAGCGGCCCGCAGCTTCTGGCTCCAGGAGGCGCTCGCGCACGATCCCGGTACGCCGTGCCCGCCGCTCGGCGCGCACGTCGAGGCCGATGTCTGCATCGTGGGCGGCGGCTTCTGCGGATCGTGGACCGCGATCGCGCTGACGGAACGCGACCCGTCGCTCCGGATCGCCGTGCTCGAGGCCGACATCGTCGGCGGCGGGGCGAGCGGCCGCAACGGCGGCTTCTGCTCCAGCTCGTGGTGGGACCTGCCGGCGCTCATCGGCCTCTTCGGCGAAGACGACGGTCTCCGGTACGCGCGCCGGCTGGCCGATGGGGTTCGGGAGATCGGGGTGTTCGCCAGCGATCACGCGATCGACTGCTGGTGGCACCACGAGGGCACGCTGGCGATCCGAGCCGGCGACTGGCAGTCGGGGATCGCCGGCGACGACGCGCTCGCGCTGGCCGCACGGCTCGGCGAGGCGGCGCGCCTGCAGCCGCGGACCGTCGCGCAGGCCAGGGCGGTCGCCGACTCGCCCAGGATCACCGGCGCGGTGTTCGCGCCCGACAACGCGACGGTCCAACCGGCCCGGCTGGCACGTGGGCTGCGACGCGTGCTGTTGGAGCGCGGGGTCCGCGTCTTCGAGCGCACGCCCGTCGGCTCGATCGAGCACGGACGTCCCGCGATCGTCAGGACCCCGCACGGCGCGGTCAAGGCCGACCAGGTGGTGCTCGCGCACGGTTCGTGGGCCGCATCGTGGCGAGGGTTCCGGCGAAGCTTCGGCGTGATCGCCGACACGATGGTGGCGACGGAACCGATCCCGGACCTGCTCCGCGAGATCGGGTGGACGTCCCACGTCGGCCTGGCCGATGGCAGGGACCTCCTCTTCTACCTGCGGAGGACCGACGACGACCGCATCGCGATCGGCGGCGGGGCGCTCGGGATCGCGTTCGGCGGGCACGCGACCTCACGCGCCGTGACGCACGACCGGCACGCAGCGGGGGTCGCGGCTGCGGGACTGCGCTGGCTCTTCCCTCAACTGCGCGACGTGCGGTTCACCCACGCGTGGGGCGGTCCGATCGACCAGACGGCGTCGATGCTGCCGTTCTTCCGCACGTTGTCGCCCGGCAACGTGCACGCGGGCCTCGGCTTCAGCGGTCATGGGCTGACGCAGACCTACCTCGGCGGGGCGATCCTCGCCTCGATGGCGCTCGGCCTCGACGACGAGCACACGTCGCTGCCGGTGGCGCGCCCTGAGATCGGACGCGTGCCGCCGGAACCGTTCCGATGGCCGGCCGCGAAGCTCGCGGCGCGGGCGCTCGAGACGGGCGACCGACGCGAGAGCGCGGGGCGTGGACGCGGTGCGCTGCGTACGGCGGTCGGCGACGCGCCGGATCGGTACCGCCGGTGGCTGATCCGGCGTCCCGGACGCGGAGGGCCGCGGTCGGTCACCTAGTAGCGGTCGTCCCGCGGCGGCGGCAACTCCCCGCCGTCGCCCTCGCGGAACCGCTCCACCTGCTGGTCGGCCATCCGACGATCGACGTCGTCGAGGACCCGGCGCGCCTGATGCTTGAGCACGTACCAGCCGATCGTGACCAACAGGACGATCGACAGGATCGCCGTGAGGACGATGAACGCCGCCGCCTTGAGCACCGCCCCGAGCACGCCGAACGCGGCGGCGAGGAGAACCAGGATCAGGATCAGCCAACCCACAAACCTACCCTACCGCCGACCCCGCCCATCGCTCGATCCGGCGACAGAGCTCGTCGGGATGTTGCAGCGGCAGGTCGTGGATCCCCCGCATCCACGACACACGCGTCGGCACGCTCACGCGCCGGAGGGCCCCCGCCGCGGCGCGATTCTCGGTCGCGCGGGTCGCTTCGCGCTCCTCACCGGAGTCGTCGGCGAGGATCGCCAGCGTCGGGACGCGCAGCCGCGCGTGCAGCGCGAGCGGATCCTGTTCCCAGATCGCCCTGAGGATCCGCAGGTGGTTCGCACGGGACAGGTGCGGGCGGATCGAACCGTCGCGACCGACGTGCATCACGGCGAGCACGATCTCCTCGATCTCGGGGTTCACGGCCAGGCCCTCCCCGAAGAACGTCGGCAGCATCCGGCGGAAGTCGTCCACGTGCATGCCGGCGAGCGTCGGCGGCGCGAGCGCGTCACGCACCTGCGGCCACGGGCGGCCGGACCCGATCGGCGCGACGCCACCGTCGACGAGGACGGCGCCGGCGACCGACCTCGGATGCTGCACCGCCAGCTCGAGCGTCACCATCGCGCCCCACGAGTGCCCGACCACGACGGGCCGGGGCGACGCGGTGGCCCGTAGAACCGCCCGGGCGTCGGCGACGACCGCCGCGAACCCGTACGGCCCCGCCGGCTTCCCCGATCCTCCGTGCCCGCGCGCGTCGTACGTCACGACGCGGAACCGTTCCGAGAGTCGCGGCAGCATCAGGTCCCAGATGTGCTGCGTCGACGCGAGACCGTGGTGGAGCAACATGGTTCGCGCTCCGCGTCCGGCGTCGTCGACGATCCTGACGCGCAGCCGTACGTCGTCGTGCCCGGGCACGTCGCGCCACGTCTCCGCCATACTTCGCGGATGGTAGACGGCACGGGGTTCCGCTCGCCGCTCGCCACGGACGCGAACGCGGGGCGCGTCGCGATCGTCACCGGCGGCGGCACGGGCATCGGGCGCGCCACCGCGCTCGAGCTCGCGCGGACCGGCGCCGCCGTGGCGATCTGCGGCCGCCGGCCCGAGCCGATCGACGATGCACGCCAGCGCCTCGAGGCAACGGGTGCCGACGTGCTCGCCCAGGTCTGCGACGTCCGCGAGCCCGAGCAGGTCGAGGGGTTCCTCGACGCGATCGACGCTCGCTTCGACTCGGTCGACGTGCTCGTGAACAACGCGGGCGGGCAGTTCCCGGCACCGCTCGAGGACGTCTCGCTCAAGGGGCTGCGCGCGGTGCACCGGCTGAACGTCGACGCGCCGTGGAACCTCACGCAGCGGGTGGCGGCGCGGTGGATGATCCCGGCGCGTCGCGGGTTCGTGGCGTTCCTCGGGTTCAGCCCGCGGCGGGGCGTGCCGTCGATGGTGCACTCGTCGATCGCGCGGTCGGCACTCGAGACGCTCGCCGCCGGCATCGCGCTCGAGTGGTCGAGGTACGGGATCCGCGCGGTGACGATCTCCTGCGGGCTGATCGAGAGCGAAGGCCTTCGGAACTACGGCGGGGACGACCTCGTCGCGGAGTGGGCGCGGACCGTGCCGATGCGACGCCCGGGCCGCGCCGAGGAGGTCGCCGCGACGATCGCGTTCCTCGCGTCCGACGGCGGTGGCTACATCACCGGCACCACGGTCGTGGTCGACGGCGGCGCCGACGCATGGGGGCTCGGTGAGCGGCCCCCCGAGCTCGAGCCGCCGGCCCCCTGACCCTTCGAGGTCCGGCCTTCCCCTGCGCGCGGGAGACGGCGTACGCTCGACCGGTCGCCCGCACGGGAGGGGAAGAGCCGATGTACGGAACGGTCGCGAAGACGCACGTGAAGCCCGAGAACCGCCAGGCGCTGCGGGAGGTCTACGAGAAGCAGCGGTACGAGGAGGTCGACGGCTTCGTCGCCTCGTACATGCTGTTCGAGGACGACGGCGACGTCGCATGGCTGTTCGCGGTCTTCCGCGACCGCGAGAGCTACGAGCGCAACGCCGGCGACCCCGCCCAGCACGAGCGCTACCTCGAGTACCGCGCGCTGATGGAAGACGACCCGGAGTGGCACGACGGCGAGATCGAGCAGCCGTGAGCGAGGCTGGCTGACGGCCGCCACGGTCTGCGCGGTAGGCTTCGGCCGTTGAGGTCCCGCGATCCTTCGAGGAGGGATACCTGATGGCTGACGCCCTGCAGAACTTCATCGACGGCAAGTGGGTCGATGCGCAGGACGGTGAGCGTTTCGACGTCTTCAACCCGGCCACCGGCGAGGTGATCGCGACGGCGCCGCAGTCGAAGCAGGCCGACGTCGACGCGGCGGTCGCTGCGGCGAGGCGCACCTTCGACGAGGGTACGTGGTGGCCGGGGACATCGGCCCGTGAGCGCGGCCGGATCCTGCTGCGCGCAGCCGAGATCGTCCGCCGCGAGAAGGACCGCCTCGGGCGCATGGAGTCGATGGACTGCGGCAAGCCGCTCGGCGACGGGCTCGACGACATCGAGGACGTCGCGTTCATGTTCGAGTACTACGGCGGCTGGGCGACGAAGATCGCGGGCGAGTCGCAGCACCTGTCCGCCGACGCGATGTTCATGGTGTGGAAGGAGCCGGTCGGCGTCGCCGTCGGCATCACGCCGTGGAACTACCCGATGATGATGGCCGCCCAGAAGGTGGCGCCGGCGATCGCGGCGGGCTGCACCTTCGTCCTCAAGCCCCCGGAGCAGACCCCGCTGACGTGCCTGGAGCTGCCGAAGATCCTCGAAGAGGCCGGGCTGCCCTCGGGCGTCCTGCAGGTGCTGACCGGGTTCGGCGAGACGGCGGGCGCGCCGCTCACGACGCATCCGGGCGTCGACAAGGTGGGGTTCACGGGCTCGAAAGAGGTCGGCAAGATCATCATGCGCGCCGGCGCCGACACCTTGAAGCGCGTGACGCTCGAGCTCGGCGGGAAGTCGCCGAACATCGTGTTCGCCGACGCCGACTTCGACCAGGCGATCGAGGGCTCGGCGAACGGCGTGTTCTGGAACCAGGGTGAGATCTGCTCCGCGGGCACCCGCGTGTTCGTCGAGAAAGCGATCTACGACGACGCCGTGAACGGCTTCGTCGACCAGGCTCGGGCGATCCGCGTCGGTGACCCGCTCGACGACGAGACCACGATGGGGCCGCTGGTGTCGAAGGAACAGCAGGAGCGGGTGCAGCGCTACCTCGAGATCGGCTCGAAGGAGGCGCGCCTGGCCGGCCAGGGCGCGGTGCCCGATGACCCGCGCCTGACGAACGGCTACTTCGTGCCGCCGACGATCTTCGCCGACGTCGACAACCAGGCGACGATCGCGCGCGAGGAGATCTTCGGTCCGGTGATGTCGGTGATCCCGTTCGAGAGCGCCGACGACGTGCTCGAGATGTCGAACGACAACGAGTACGGACTCGCGGCCTCGATCTGGACGAAGGACGTGAAGAAGGCGATGCGCGCCGCGCAGGCGGTGCGCGCCGGGATCGTGTGGATCAACGACTCGCAGCCCGCTCCGACGGAGATGCCGTGGGGCGGCTACAAGCAATCGGGGGTCGGGCGTGAGCTCGGCAAGCAGGGACTCGACGACTTCCTCGAGGAGAAGTCGGTCTACCTGAACCTCGGGGACTGAACCGGGGGCCGCCACGCCGGACGCAGGCGGAACGCTCCCCCGCGGTTCACGTCATGCGCTGCGATCGACGGCGTCGGCACGACGCGTGTCGCCGAGCCGGCCCGGCGTGGCGAGCAGGCCTGCGATGATGATGCCGAGGGTGGTGCTGACGATCACGGCCATCGCCGTGCGGAGGTCGAACGCGTCGGCGAGCCACCCGAAGATCGGTGGGCTCCAGACGAACCCCGAGTACCCGACCGTGGTGATCGCCGCGATCGCGTTGGCCTGGTCCTTCGGCGCGATCCGCTCGACGAGACCGAACGCCGCCGGTGCGGCCGCCGCGATCGAGAAGCCCATCAGGAGGAAGGCGAGCCCCACGATGAGCGCGCTGTCTGTCGCCGCGGCGATCCCGCCCCCGACGGCCGCGCCCACGCCTGCGATCAGGATCGTGGTCCGCCGGCCCAGCCCGAACAGCACCCGCCCGGCGAACATGCGCCCGAGGAACAGCGATGCCGAGAACGCCGCGAACGCCATCGCCGCCTGCCCTGCCGACGCGTCGAGCTGCTCCTGGAGGTAGAGACCGGACCACGTGTCCATCGAGCCCTCCACGAGGAACGCGAAGAGCACCACGAGCCCCACGACCCACAACCCCTGGTGGCGACGGAACGCCGAGAGCGAGAAGCGCACGGCGCCCTCGGCCTCGGAGTCCGGTTGGCGCGTGCCCACGATCGCGTTCATCACGGCGGTTGCGAGCAGCGCGAGCGCCGCGTACGCGAACCCCGCACGGAAATCGAGGCCGACCGTGCCGACGATCCCGCCCGCCGCAGCGCCGGTCACACCGCCCGCCGCGTAGCTCGCGTGCAACCACTGGAGCACGGGTCGGCGCGTGGCCACCTCGACCCGCTGCGCGTCCACGTTCATGAACACGTCGATCAAGCCGTTGCCCGCTCCGACGATGGCGAACGCCACGAGCAGCCCCGAACCGGGGATGAAGGCCATGCCGAGGGACCCGACCGCGAGCGTCACCAGCGCGGCCGGTACGACGGTGCCGAGCGGGATCGGCGCCAGGCGCGGCGCGACGAACGCCATCACGACCACCGCCGTGAGCGACAACACCGTGAGCATCCGGCCGTTGTCGGAGTAGGTGAGGCCGTGACGATCGTTCAGGGTCGCGATCACGATGACCCAGACGCCCCAGAACTGGCCGAACGCCCAGTACCCGGCGAGGAGGGCGGGGATACGGCGAGCCGCCGGCGCGACGCCTTCACCGTCCGCCGACGGGACGGGCGGCGGGCGGAGTTCCTCCATAGCCGCGCATCATGCCACGGGTGGTTGAACGGTCATCCGCGCTTGACCGGATCCGCGGCGAGCGCGATAGACTCCGCGGCCATGGCGGGAGGAGAGGTTCAGCTCGTTGACCTCGTGAAGCGCTTCGGCGACTTCACCGCGGTGGACGGTCTCAACCTGCGGATGCCGTCCGGCGAGTTCTTCTCGCTGCTGGGCCCGTCGGGGTGCGGCAAGACCACCACGCTCCGGATGATCGCCGGGTTCGAGCGCCCGACCGAAGGTCAGATCCTGCTCGACGGCGAGGACATGGCGGCGACGCCGCCCCACAAGCGCAACGTCAACACCGTCTTCCAGAACTACGCGTTGTTCCCGCACCTCACGGTCGAGAAGAACGTCGCGTTCGGGCTGAAGTACCACGAGGTGTCGAAGCAGGAGCAAGCCGAACGTGTCGGCCGGGCCCTCGAGCTCGTCCGCCTGACCGGGTTCGAGAAGCGACGTCCGAACCAGCTCTCGGGCGGACAGCAGCAGCGCGTCGCACTCGCTCGGGCGCTGATCCTGAACCCCGCCGTGCTCCTGCTCGACGAGCCGCTGGGCGCCCTCGACGCGAAGCTGCGCAAGGCCCTCCAGATCGAGCTCAAGACGATCCAGGAGGAGGTCGGCATCACGTTCATCTACGTGACGCACGACCAGGAAGAAGCCCTGACGATGTCGGACCGGATCGCCGTGATGTCCAACGGGCGGATCGAGCAGGTCGGGCCACCGAAGGAGGTCTACGAGGAGCCTTCCACGGCCTACGTCGCCGACTTCCTCGGCGTTTCGAACCTCATGGACGCGGCTGCCTATGGTCGGGGCGACGGCGGCGCGAAGGTCAAGCACGGCGACTTCGAGCTCGTCGCCGGCCAGGGTGAGGAGGACGCCCAGGGGCAGGTCAAGCTCTGCATCCGACCCGAGCGCGTCGAGCTCGAGCCCTCGAACTCGACCGGGCCGAATCGCGTGCCCGGCATGGTGGAGCGCGTCGTCTACGTCGGGTCGGTCCTCCACGTGCTCGTGAACCTCGCGCCGGGCGGCAAGGTGCAGGTGTGGCTCCAGAACGAGGGAGAGGGGCTCCCCTGGGCGCAGGGCACGTCGGTCATGGTGCACATGCCGAGAGAGGCGCTGCGCGTCCTTCCCGAGGGCGAGGTCTCGGAAGAGGGCTTCGCCGCAGCTGCCGCGAACTGAGCGGTCGAGGTCCGTGCACGGACCGGTCATCCGCATCCCGCGCCGCGCGTTCCTCCTGCGATCGGCCGCGCTTGCCGCGTCGCTGCCCCTGATCCCGGCGCTCGCGGCGTGCGAGACGCACGAGCCGCCATCGTCGGGCGATGCATCCGATGGCATGCTGCCGATCCACGACGACCTGATGCTGGACCCCGACGCGCCGATCGAACGGGGAGGCGTCCTCCACGTCTTCGAGTGGCGGGACTACTTGGATCACGGCGTCGTCCGTCGCTTCGTCGAGCGGTACGCCGCTGACGACGTCGACGTGAGGATCGAGGGGTTCCAGAGCATGCCGGAGGCGATCGCGCGGCTGCAGGAGCCCGACGCGGCGTTCGACGTGTTCTTCCCGGTGATCGATGCGCTCCCCGGACTCGTCGCGTCACGGCTGCTGCGCCCGCTCTCCCACGGGGCGCTGCCGCATCTGTCGAACCTGTGGCCCTTCTTCACGGATGCAGGCGGCCCGTTCTACGACGTCGGGCAGCGGTACTCGGTGCCGTACACGGTGTACGCGACCGGCATCGGATGGCGGACGGATCTCGTACCGGCCGAGCGCGCGCCCGACGCCCTGGACAACCCCTACGACACGTACTGGGATCCATCGCACCGGGCCGAGGTCGGGCTCGTCGACGACCATCGCGAGGCGATCGCGATGGCGCTGCTGCATCGTGGCTCGGACCCGAACGCCGCGAGCGACGTCGAGGTCGACGCCGCCGTGGACGACCTGATCGCGATGACGGATCTCGTGGATGTCGAGGTCTCGGCCGACGGACCGTACGAGGAGCTTCAGACGGGGGAGTACGCGATCCAACAGGCGTGGTCGGGGGACGTGCTGGCCGCGAAGCGGTTCGGGTACGGAACCGAGCGGACGCTCTCGCGGACCGGCTTCGTGTGGCCGGCCGGCGGCGTCGTCGGGTGCGACCTCACCGCGGTGTGCGCGGGCGGTCGGAACCCGGCGCTCGCGCACGCGTTCCTCGACTTCTTGCTGGAGGAGGACGTCGCCCTCGACAACTTCGCTTGGAACGGCTACCAGCCACCGATCGCCTCCGCATCGCCGTCGTCGTTCGCGGATCCGTCGTTCCGGTGGTCGAGCATCGTGCCGGCGCACCTGATGGAGGCGATCCTCGGCCCCGACGACCTCACGACCGGGCGGTTCCTCGTCCCGCTGGATGCGGCTCGCGCAGCCGTCTGGCAGCAGGGCTGGCGCCGGTTCCTCGACGTCGTCGAGGGGTGAGACCGCCCGTCATCCGGACGCGGCGACGTCGGGTCTCCAGCCGAGCGTCGCGTCGTAGCCCGTCGTGGCGAGCAGCGTGTCACCCGTCGTCGTGTCGAGCGCCAGCATGAGGAACGTGGCTCGTGTGCATCCGAGGTCGTTCGGGTCGTTGCCGCGCGCGTCCGAGACGAGCTCGCCCTTGTCCTCGCGGATGCAGACCCCGCGCGCGATCGCCACCCACGCGGGGCCGATGCTCACACCCTCGAGCTCGTCCTCGACCCGAGCGA
>Ga0299913_10005428_pt1 | contig 10883 bp, 12 predicted proteins | sample RVTome_9_FD_201360 | JGI IMG/M metagenome (GOLD analysis project Ga0299913, IMG submission 201360) | Soil microbial communities from uranium-contaminated site in the Upper Colorado River Basin, Wyoming, United States - RVT155D38 (version 2) ... | reverse complement strand
GGAGGCCTACCCGGAGTTCACGGGAGCGTTCTCGGCCCAGGCGTAGCCACACCCTGGCGACTGGGCCGAACGAAGGCGCCCTCCGGCCGCTACCGGAGGGCGCCGCCATGTCCAGGCTCAGGCGGCGCCGTCGGCCAGCCGCCGCAGGCGCTCGGCGGTCGCGGCGTCGGCGGGGAAGAACGTCTCGATCGCTAGTTCCGACACGGTCACGTCCACCGGCGTGCCGAATGTCGCGATCACCGAGAACACCGACAGCTCGCCGATCGGATGGCGCACGCGCATGGGCAGCACCACCGACTGCGGGTGCGGGTGGGGCGAGGCGGGCGGCACGGTGCCGTAGCTCTCGACCTCGTGCAGCAGCGCAGTTAGCTCCGGGTCGCCCGACACGGCCACGTCGTGGCGGAGCTGGCTCATCAGGTGGTGGGCGTACTCGGTGAAGTTGACGATCCGGGGGACGAGCCCCTTTGGGTGGAAGCTCATCCGGTAGACGTTCGCCGGCGGGCCGAGCAGATCGGAGTCGACGGCCGCGGCGAAAATCCCGGCGGCCGCGTTCATGGCCACGATGTTCCAGTAGCGGTCGACGGCGATGGCCGGATACGGCTCGTGGCTGCGCAGCACCAGGTCCATCGCCTCGCGCACCGACGCCATCTCGGGTGCGTCCAGCGGGCGCTGTGGATACGCCGGGGCGAACCCGGCGGCGGCCAGCAGCAGATTGCGTTCCCGCAGCGGGACCTCGAGGTGCTCGGCGAGCTGGAGCACCATCTCGCGGCTCGGTCCGGCGCGGCCCGTTTCCAGAAAGCTGAGGTGGCGCGCGGACACGCCGGTGCCTAGGGACAGCTCGAGCTGGCTGAGGCGGCGGCGCTGCCGCCACGAGCGGAGCAGATCGCCGAAGGATTCGGGCTGGATGGTGGCTGTGCTCATGTCGTTCACGCTAGCGGCCGCGAGCCGCGCGGCGATTACCTGAGAGGTAATCGACGGGCGGCCAGGAGACCGGCACGGTGGGGGCAGTCGATCCGAGTGAAAGGAACTCGTCATGCAGGTTCGTCCGTGGCTCCCCTCCGTCCTCCGCTTCGACGCCGCGCTCAACGTCGCCGGGGTGCTGGTGCTTGCCGTGCTCGGCGGACGGCTCGCCGGCGTGCTCGGTCTAGAGGGCGTCTGGCCGCTGTATGTCGTGGCGGCATTGCTCGCCGTCAACGGGATCGAGGTGGCGATGGCCGCCCGTGATCCGCGCCCCGGCCTGCTGCTGGTGCTGGCGATGTTCGACTTCGTCTTCGTCGCGGCGGTCCTCGCGTTCGCCGCCACGGGCGACGGCATCGAGACCTGGGCGCGGGCCGCTCTGGTCGTGATCGCAGCCGCGACGGTCGTGACCGGCGAGGCGAAGTTGATCGGCCGCCGCCCGGTCAGCCAGCCCGCGCACGGCTGATCGAATCGCAGGGGAACCCTCCCGCGCCGTCGCGCGTCGAACCGGCGAAAGCGACGACGCGGGAGAGGTGTCATGAGACTGATTGCGAGTGTGCTGTTCGCGGTGGTGCTGGCCGGCTGCGCCGACGGGGCACCGGTCCCGCCGGCCGACGGCCCGGCTTCGGCTGAGCCGGCGGGTGACGCGGTGTCGATGGGTGGTGCTGCGTCATGCGTCGAGGAGTACAGCCCCGAGAATCTGGTGGCTCGCGACTTCGCGTTCGACGGCACGGTCGAGGCGGTCGGCGAAGCCGACGTGTCTGGTGCGGAGGGCGACAGCGACGGCTCGGTGCCGGTGACCTTCACGGTGGCGGAGTGGTTCGCGGGTGGCGAAGGCGATCGCGTCACGGTCGACATGCCGGCGCCCGGAATGGTGTCGTCGGACGGCGGCATCACCTACGAGGTCGGGTCGCGCCTGCTGGTCTCGGGCGAGCCGCGCTTCGGCGGGGAGCCGCTGGACGACGCAGTCGCGTGGGGGTGCGGCTTCACCCGCGCCTACGACGACGCCACCGCGGCCGAATGGCGCGCCGCCTTCACCGAGGAACGTTGATCGGCGGCGTGTGGAGCGGGTGACCGGGATCGAACCGGCACCACCAGCTTGGAAGGCTGGAGCTCTACCATTGAGCTACACCCGCGAGGCGCCCAGCGTATCCCTAGCCGAGGGTGATGAGCACGACGCCGACGGCGGCCAATGCAAGGCCGACGCGCTGGAGGCCCGCGAGGCGCTCGCCCAGGAACAGCCGGGCACACAGGATGGTCGTGGCGGGATAGAGCGACGTCAGGACTGAGGCCAGCGACAGCAGGCTCGCCCGCGCCGCCAGCACGAACGACGCGTTGGCGGCAATGTCGAGCACGCCGGCGGTGAACATCAGCCGTACGGTCCCTGGGGGCGGCCGCAGGGTGGAGCCCCGGCCCATCGCCAGGACCAACAACAGCGCGAGGGAACTGGCCTTCGTGGCCAGCAGCGGCCAGACGGGGGAGGTGTCGCCGGCCTGGCCCAGCAGCGCGAAGAACAGGCCGAACCCCGTGCCGGAGCCGATGGCCTCCAGCAGGCCGGGGCGGGCGAGCAGCCGCGGGCGAGCGTGTGCGGGACCCTCGACCGGGGCGTCCGCGGCCGAGGACACCAGCACGATCGCGACGAGGGCGACGGCGACACCGGCTGCCGCGGGCGTGGACGGCCGCTCGCCGGTGAACAGCCCGATCAGGACGGGCAGCGCCGCGGCCAGCAGGGCGGTGACCGGCGCGACGACGCTCATGCGGCCCACGGCGAGTCCCCGGTAGAGCAGAGTCACGCCGGTTCCGCCCGCCAGCCCCGCCAGGCCCCCCCAGCGCAATGCCTCCGGGGACGGGCCGCTGCCCCAGGCGAACGGCAGGGCGGCGGCGAGCAGCAGCAGCCCGGTGCACTGTGAGAAGGCCACGACGGTGATGGCGCTCGCCCGGCGCGTGGCGAGTCCGCCCGCGAAGTCGGAGGCGCCGTAGGTCACAGCCGCGAGAAGCCCGAAGATGATGCCCATGGGCGCCGCAGGCTACGGCATGCGCCGCCCTGCCTCAGGTGTCCGTCGGTTCGGACACCAGCCGCTGCGGCTCGCCCTGCCGGCCGGGGCCGCCCTCGCGCGTCTGCGTGGACGCCCGCAGGCACACCGGACAGGTGAAGGACCCGTCGGCACGCTCGCCGCCGGGAGAGCAATAGAACCAGCGCCGGCACGCGCTGCAGTACGCCCACCGTTCCGTCATGCCCGGGGGTTCCCTCTCTGTGACCGGCCCGACCCGATCCCCGTCGGCGCATGTGTACCGCACGTTGATGCCCGTGCGGCCGAAATACCTGAAGTCGGGAGCGTGCAACCCCCCGACCGGGGGAGAAAACGCGCCCATTTGACGAATTGTGCGCGGTGCTTGCGCCGAAAACTTACGCTCGCGTAGGTTACGGTAGCGTAGCCTAGTTGGAATACCGCTGTGGACAGCGGACCCCAGGAGCCTTCATGAGTGCACAACCCGCCCACGCCCTTCCCGACGCCGTCCTGCCGCCCGACGCTGAAGCGATCATGGCCGACGCCTTGCGCGCCGAGGGCGCGCCCGACGTCAAGGGGGTGCGGCCGACCACTTCCGAGGAGCTGCGCTTCCAGCGGCGCATGGCGGTGATCTTCACGGTGGGTCCGCTGGCCGGCGTGGCCCTGGCGATGGTGTCGCTGTGGAACCGCGGCATCTCGCCGGTGGACTTCTGGATCTTTCTCGGCTTCTACGCCTTCACCGGCCTGGGCGTGACCGTCGGCTACCACCGCCTGTTCACCCATCGCAGCTTCGAGGTGCCCGCGTGGCTGCGCGGCGTGATCGCGATCGCCGGCTCGATGTCGATCCAGGGTTCGATCATCGACTGGGTTTCCACGCACCGGCGACACCACGCGTACGCGGACGCCTACGGCGATCCGCATTCGCCGCACCTGGTCGAGGAGCCGGGCCTGCGCGGCGTGCTGCGCGGCCTGTGGCACGCGCACATGGGCTGGATGTTCAAGCCGAACGGCACGGTGCACGAGCGCTGGGCGCCGGACCTGGTGGCCGAGCCGATGATCGCGCGCATCGACAAAGCGTTCCCCAAGCTCATCGTAGTCAGCTTCGCGCTGCCGGCCGTGATCGGGTTCGCCCTCACCGGCTCGCTGTGGGGAGCGCTCAGCGCCTTCGTCTGGGGCTCGCTGGTGCGAGTCTTCCTGCTGCACCACGTCACCTGGAGCATCAACTCGATCTGCCACTTCTTCGGCGACCGGCCGTTCGAGAGCAAGGACGAGTCCACCAACAACTGGCCCCTGTCGCTGCTGTCGTTCGGCGAGTCGTGGCACAACAACCACCACGCGTTCCCGACGTCCGCGCGCCACGGCCTGCTGCGCGGCCAGTTCGACATCTCCTGGCGCGTGATCCGCACGCTGGAGCAGCTGCGGCTGGCGGACAAGGTGCGGCTGCCGAGTCCGGAACTGCTGGCCAAGAAGTGGATCGCCGAGCCCAAGCGCCTCGCCCGCTGAGATCGTGTCATGATCCGCGGCCATGACCGCCCCCTCCTCGCGCCCCAAAGCGCGCATGACCGGCACGCAGCGCCGTGAGCAGCTGATCGGCATCGGCCGCGTGGTGTTCGCCGAGCGCGGGTACGAGGCGGCGTCGGTCGAGGAGATCGCTGAGCGGGCCGATGTCAGCAAGCCGCTGGTGTATGAGCACTTCGGCGGCAAGGAAGGCCTGTACGCCGTCATCGTGGACCGCGAAGTGCGCACGCTGGTCGACAGCATCCTCGGCGCGCTGGACGCCACCGATCACCCGCGCGAGGCCGTCGAAGGCTCGGCGCTGGCGTTCCTCACCTACATCGAGGAGCACCGCGAAGGCTTTCAGATCCTCGTGCGCGACGCCCCCGTGGGTACCACCACCGGAACGCTGCCCAGTGTGTTGGGCGAGGTGGCGGCGCGCGCGGAGTCGATTCTCGCCAAGCACTTCAAGGCGCGGGGCTACGAGCCGAAGCTCGCGCCGCTGTACGCGCGGGCGCTGGTCGGCATGGTCACGCTGGTCGGCCAGTGGTGGCTCGACAGCGGCAAGCCCAAGCGCGCCGACGTCGCCGCGCACATCGTGAACCTGGCCTGGAACGGGCTGAAAGACCTCGACGCCAAACCCAGCCCGCGCAAGCCGGCGAGCTGACTGGTCGGGACGGCCGGATTCGAACCGGCGACCCCCTGCTCCCAAAGCAGGTGCGCTAACCAAGCTGCGCTACGTCCCGTCGCCTACCAGCATGCCGCATGCGCGCAGCCGCGTCGGCACTACGCTGTCGGCTCGCCGACGAGGAGGGGACCGATGACACGCACAGCCCGTGCCCTGGCCATCGTGCTCGTGCTGTTGCTGGGGTCGTTCGCCGGAGGCTGTTCGCGCGGGCCCGGCGTCACGGTGCGGATCATCTCCCCGGCCGACGGCGACACGGTGCGGGCAGGGGTATCCATGCCGGTGCGCGTGGAGATCGAAGGCGGACACATCCAGGGCACCAGCGGTGAGGGCCGCCCCGGGCACCTGCACCTGTTGGTGGACCGCAGGCTGGTCGAGATGGCGGACGAGACGGCGCCGACCGTGACGTTGGAACCCGGCACGCACGAGATCACTGTGGAATTCGCGGGCGAGAACCACGAGTCGCTCGGCGTGCTCGACCGCGTGGACGTGACCGCCGAGTGAGCACACCGGCGCCGGCATCACGGTGGACGGCGGCATGCGTGCTCGCCGTGGCGCTCGTGCTGGCGGTGCCGGCTCCCGCGGCCGGCCATGCGCTGCTGCGCACGACGGAACCGGCCGCCGAAGCCATCCTCGAGCAGCCGCCCCGCCAGGTGGTCCTGCGCTTCAGCGAGGCGGTCGAGGCGGCGTTCGGCGCGGTGCGCGTGTTCGACACCGAAGGCCGCAGGATCGACGACGGGCGCGCGCGGCACGAGCCCGGCGATCCGCGGACCGTGACGGTGGGACTGCGGCCCGGCCTGCCGGACGGCACCTACACGGTGTCGTGGCGCGTGGTCTCCGCCGACGGGCATCCGGTGTCCGAGGCATTCCTGTTCCACGTCGGGGCACCCGGCGCCGACGCCTCCGTGGCGCTCGCCGACGTGCTGGCCCGCGAACAGGGTGGCGATGCCGTCGCGACGACATGGCTCGGAGTGTCGCGCTGGCTCCTGTTCACGGGCCTGCTGCTGCTGATCGGCGGCTGGGCGTTCGGCCCGCTGACCTGGCGTCCGGCGAACGGCGAGCTGCCGCGGGTCGTGGCGGCGGCGCGGCGCGGGCTGCTGCGGGCCGGCTGGTGGCTGGCCGTGGCCGCGACGCTGATGGGCGCGGTCGGCCAGGTCGCCGTCGCGGCCGGGCTGCCACTGCAGCGCGCGCTCACCCCGGCGCTGCTCGCCGAGCTGGCGCGCACTCGTTACGGCATGGTCGCCGGCGCCCGCCTTGTGCTGTTGGCGATGCTGATCCCGCTCGTCCGCAATGGTCGTGGGTGGCGCGCGCCAGGGCTCGTGGCGGCCGTGCTCGTCCTGCTCGCGGCGGGCCCCGGGTTGTCGGGCCACGCCGGCGCGACCGCGCCTCCCGCGCTGCACCTCGTCGCCGATGCGCTGCACGTCGCCGCGGCCGGGGTGTGGCTGGGCGGGCTGGTGCTGATCCGCCGCGTGCTGCGGCCCGACGTCGATTCCGCGTCCCAGCGCGCCGCCGCCGCGCGCTTCTCCACGGTGGCGCTGCGGGCGGTCGCTGTGCTCGTCCTGACAGGCCTGGTGCGGTCGTGGGCGGAAGTCGGCGCCCCGCGCGCGCTGTGGTCCACGCCGTTCGGGCTCGTCCTGCTGGCCAAGCTCGCGGTGTTCCTGCCCATCCTCGCCCTGGCCGCGTGGAATCGCGTGCGGGTGCTGCCGCGGCTGGCCGCGGAAGCCGGTGACGCCGGCGACGCGGCGGCGCTGCGGAGATCGGTGACGAGCGAGGCCGCGCTGGGCGCGGTGGTGCTCGCCCTGACCGCCCTGCTCGTCAATCTCCCGCCCGCGAAGGTGGCGGCGGGCCTGGCCGGGCCGGCGCTCACCGAGGCGGCGCTGGGCGACGGCCGGCTCGACGTCGTCGTGGACCCCAACGTCGTCGGAGAGAACGTCGTGCACCTGACCATGACCGACGGCGGCGGCCGCCCGCTCGACGTCGACGTGGTGCGCGTGTGGTTCCGGATGCCCGAACAGGACATCGGCCCGCTGGAGGCCGAGGCGCTGCGGCTGGGCGCCGGCCACTTCGCGGTGCAGGGCCGCCAGCTGTCGGTGCCGGGGCTGTGGACCATCGAGGTCGCCGTGCCGGTGGACCGCTTCACCGATCTGCGCGCGACCGTGTCGGTGCGGGTGAACGGATGAGCCGCCGGGACGCCTGGAGGGTGCGCGCGGCGCTCACCGGCTTCGCCGCCGGGGGGCTCATGCTCGGCCACTGGGCGGTGTACCTGCTGCGCGAGCCCGACGTGCACGCACGCACGCGCCTGCTCGCCGCGACGGGCCACGCGCTGCTTCCGCAGCTCGCCGTCCTCACCGTGGCCGCGCTGGTAGTGGGTGTGTGCGTGCTGCCCTACGGTGCGCGTGCCACGAGTCCGGGTGCGTGGCGGCCGCTGGCGCGCCACCTCGTCGCGCTGCAGTGCGGCGGCTTTGTGTGCCTGGAACTGGCCGAGCGCCTGTGGGTGCATGCCGGGGGCGGCATTGCGCACCTGCTGGGGGACCCGACCATCGCCGCGGGCCTCGTGCTCCAGGTGCCGATCGGCGTGGTGGCGGCGCTGCTGCTCGCGCTGCTGCTGCGCCTGGCCCCGGTGCGGGTGCCGCCCGCCGCGGCCGGTGCGCCGCCCCGCCCGCCTGCCGGACACGGTCCCGCGCCCCGGCTGCACACGCAGCGTCCCGGGCAGGAGGCCCGGTCCCTGCGCGGCCCACCGCTTCGCTCGCATCCCTGACCTGTTTTCGGATGTGCCAATCGGATGTGAGTGAAAGGACTTGCCATGCGCAAGCTGATGTTGCTGTGCGCCGCGATCGCGATCGCGGCGTGGGCCGGACCCGCCTGGGGGCATGTCACCGTGCAGCCGCAGGAGGCGACGACGGGCTCGTTCTCGCGCTTCGTGGTGCGCGTGCCCAACGAACGCGACGACGCCGCGACCGTGAAGGTCGAGGTGCAGTTCCCCGACACGGTGACCCACACGTCGTTCCAGCCCAAGGACGGCTGGACCCGGACGGTGGCCATGAAGACGCTCGACGAGCCCGTCGAGGTGTTCGGCGAGCCGGTCACCGAGGTGATCGACACCGTCACGTGGGAGGGCGGCCGCATCGAGCCGGGAGAGTTCGACGAGTTCGGATTCTCCGTCCGCACGCCCGAAGAGCCGGGCACGTTGGTGTTCTCGGCGATCCAGACGTACTCCTCCGGTGAGGAGGTCCGCTGGGTGGGCGAGGCCGACGGCGAGGAGCCGGCTGCCCGCGTCACCGTCACGGAGGCAGAGGAGGCCGCGGTCGGGCACGGCGCAGGTTCGGCGGGTACAGGCACGCCGGATGGCGAGGGCGTCGAGGGTGACGAGCAGGGCGGGATCGCGACGGTCAGCCCGTCGGCCCTGCCGCTGGCGCTCGGCGGCCTCGGCACGGTCTTGGGCGCGGCCGCGTTGGCGCTGGCGCTGCGGCGGCGGTAGGAACATCGGCGGCGGCCTCGTCCGCGGGGCCGCCGCTTCCTACAATCCGGCTCAGCCGATCGGGCACTGCGCCCGGTCCCTGCGGAAGGGCGCGCGATGACCGAGCACGACGGCTGGACCTCGCTGCGCGGACGCGGACGCCTGCGGGCGCTGCGGGCCGTCGCCGACGTGTGGGTGCCATCCCTGCCGCCGCCGCCCGAGGCCGACGAGGCGGTCGCCGCGTTCTGGCGCCGCTCGGCCACCGACCTGGGCGTCGAGCGCAGCGTCGCGCGCTTCATCGACACCCGGCTGCCCGAGGCTGACCGGGCGGGCTTGCTGAAGCTGCTCGACCTGCTCGCGCTGCTCAACGTCGCGATGGTCCCGGCCGGGATGCGCGCGCGGCTGCTCGCCCGGCTGGAGCGGGCGAACGCCGACATCGCCGCGGGGCTCGCGGGCCTGCGCGGGCTTGTCCTCATGCACTTCTACGCCGAGCCCGGTGCGGACGGCCGCAACGCCAACTGGGCGGCGCTGGGCTACGCGGGGCCGCCCGAGGTGCGGCTGCCCGGCGGGGAACGCCTGGCGACGCTGCGCCCCGCGGCCGCCGAAACCGAGCTGTCGTTGGATGCGGATGTCTGCGTCGTGGGCTCCGGTGCGGGCGGCGGCGTGATCGCGGCCATGCTCGCCCAGGCCGGACTCGACGTGGTCGTGCTCGAGGCCGGGGGTCATCGCGAAGAGGCGGACTTCCGTCCCTACGAGCTCGACGCGTACCGCAACCTGTACTGGCGCGGCGGCTACACGCCGACCGCCGAGGGCCTGGTCACGGTCATCGCGGGCGCGACGCTCGGCGGCGGCACCACCGTCAACTGGATGAACTGCGTGCCGCCCCCCGCCGCGGTGCGAGAGCAGTGGGCCGCGCTGGGCATCAAGGGCATCGACAGCGACGACTTCGACCGGCGCATGGACGCCGTGCGCGCGCGCATCTCCGCTACGGATGCGTGCAGCGACTTCAACGGACCCAACGCGCGGTTGTCCGAAGGCGCCGCTGCCCTGGGCTGGCACTGGAAGACCGCGACGCGCAACACCGACCCGGCGACCTACGACCCGGCCAATGCCGGCCACATGGGCTTCGGCGATCGCTCCGGCAGCAAGCAGGGGACGCTGCGCACCTACCTGCGCGACGCCGTCGCGGCCGGCGCCCGTGTCGTGCCCGAGGCGCGGGCATGGAGGATCCTGACGGAGGGCGGTCGTGCCGCCGGTGTCGAAGGCACGGTGACGCGGCCGGACGGTGCCGGCGTGCCCCTGCGGGTCCGGGCGGGGCTCGTGGTGGCAGCCTGCGGGGCGCTCGAGACGCCCGCGCTGCTGCTGCGATCCGGGATCGGCGGGCCCGCGGCGGGGGAGCACCTGCACCTGCACCCCGTCGATGCGCTCGCCGGGCTGTACGGCGAGGAACAGCGGGCGTGGTGGGGGCCGCCGCAGGCGGTGATCGTCGACGAGCATCGCGACCTCGCCGACGGCTACGGCTTCCTGGCCGAGACCCCGCACTTCGGCGTCGGCCTGTCGGCGGCCAGCCTGCCGTGGCAGGAGGCACGCCGGCACAAGGAGATGGTCGCGCGCAGCCGGCGCATGGCGACCTTCATCGGGCTGGTGCGCGACCGCGGCGCCGGCCGGGTGACGATCGACGCCGCCGGGGAGGCGGTCGTCAGCTACCCGCTCGACGACGACCTCGACCGCGCGCACCTGCGTGAGGCCCTGGCGGCGATGGCGCGGATGCACGAGGCCGCCGGCGCCGAGGAGATCCTCGACCTGTCGCCGGCTCTGCCGGCGTGGCACCGGGGCGAGCCGCTCGACCCGTGGGTCGCTGCCATCCAGGAACTGCCGATGGGCGCTGCCGTCGGCGGACGCCCGCTGTTCAGCGCCCACCAGATGGGCAGCGCGCGCATGGGGACGGACCCGGTGGCCAGCGTCGCCGACCCCGAGGGGCAGCTGCACGACGTCCGCGGCGTGTGGATCGGTGACACCAGCGTGTTCCCGACCTCGGTCGGGTCCAACCCGATGCTCACCTGCATGGCGCTGGCGCACCGCACGGCCGAGGCGATCCTCGCCGCCCGTGCGGTCGCGCCCTAACGAAGTTTGGTCGGATCGCGCTCATATATGCGCGCGATCCGCCGCACTGATCGATATCTGCCAGGTTGGGTCAGAAGGTGGAGCGGAACAGGTCGCCCGGCCCGCTCTCGTACTGGCGCTTGTCGCAGTTGGCGCGCAGCACGTGCACCGTGTCGGA
>Ga0299913_10005427_pt1 | contig 10883 bp, 11 predicted proteins | sample RVTome_9_FD_201360 | JGI IMG/M metagenome (GOLD analysis project Ga0299913, IMG submission 201360) | Soil microbial communities from uranium-contaminated site in the Upper Colorado River Basin, Wyoming, United States - RVT155D38 (version 2) ... | reverse complement strand
CCGGTGGTCGTGTCCGACATCGGATCGAGGCTCTCGTGCACCAGGCCGAGCCTCGTTCTGCCGGGAGGTCCGATCCTGATGGCACGATGAAGCGCGCCCGCAAGTGCGATACCCAAAGGATCGGGATTGGCGTGAGCGTCTCAACTGTCGGTGTCTTCGTGGTCATCCGTTGGCGAGGACGGGCCGATCATGACTCTCACGACGCCACATCGGTCAGCTCGAATGTCCCGTATTCACCCTGTTCGTAGTGGCCTGGCAGGTAACAGAAGACGATATACGTTCCCGCGCCCGGATTGCCCTCGCCGAAGGCACGTGGCGCGTCTTCGATTATCTGCCCCGGATCGATTGTTCGAAACAGGTCGTCTGTCCCATGGTCGGGCGGCCAGTAAGAGAACCTGCCCTGGCTTGGCCAGACGATTTGGATGTTGGCGAGGTCGACCGTCCTTTTCATTATGGGAAGGGCGTCGGGCGAATGGCTGGTCAGGATCACTACCGGCTGATGGACTTTTGACCCCATGTTGGAAAACCTGAACGCGATTTCTGTATCTCCGAGTTCGCTTGGACTCACACCCCATGGACCATCCTCGACTTCCACCCCGACCACAGTCCGATTGAAACCGAAACAGGAGACAAGCAACTGAGCAGCGATCGCTCCTGCCAGCAACTGCAGGGAGATCCGCCTCGCAACAGTCCGGCGTCTCATCCTCACGCCCCCGTGAGACCAAACAGGGACGCCGTGAAGATGATTGCAGCAACGGCCAGGGCTGTTCCGACCAGCCAGGCCAGTGACTGGACCGCGTTTCCGGCATGTGTCTTCCGGTTGCGCAAGGCCAACCGGACAGCAATGGCTGTGGTCCAGATCACGGTTACTGCCAGCAGAAGATCAGGCCGGAAATGGGAAGCCAGTCGAAGATAGACCAAACCGGCAATGGCCGGCAGAAGAGCCCAGATCAGGTTGCCCCTAACGACTCGATTCAGATCAGTGCGCCGCCGGTCTCCGGCCAGCCAACTCGCCACCCAGGAAGCGACCAGAGCGGTGATCACCGCCGTTGCCAGCACGGCGGTGGGGACAATCACCATTTCGGCAACCATCAGGGCGAGAGAGAAGAGGACGAATGAGACGGGAGCGGAAACCACGAAGGTGATCACACCTGTCAGCATGCGGCGGAACAACGGGCTCAAATCGAAACCTTTCGCAGGTGACGACCCATCTCACCTTCCCCGCAGGTTATCCAGTGACGCTGATCTTGAGCGGCCCATACTCGGGTAGAATTCGGGGAATTCGGGATCCTGGAAGAGCCCGTAGCCACCGACTTGGACGTAGTACGTCTCCCCGGGCTCGGATTCGAAGGTGACCTCGGCCTGGAGACCGAAGCCGCCGTCGAACACGCCGCGGCGAATCGAGTTTGTCGGTGAGTTGCCGAAATCCGGCGTCGGCAAGATCCTGAAACGCGAACTCCGGGAGGCCTACCTGAAGGATCACGCTGCCCATTGATTCCTGGCGATCCGGATATGACGATGAGTCTTGCCGGAAGCCGCAACGACAGTTCACATCGGATGGGCCAGACCTTTCGAACAGTGGTTGTCTGGCTCGAAGATCCGATATCAGAAAGAGCGTCATGCCATTTGGCCCCCTACCGGGTCGACCCATCTCCTCGATGAAATCTCGCGCCAGGACTTACCAACGTCGCACGTCCACGTCACAAGAATCCTGTGAGCGTGATTCTGGACCGTCTCGTCGCCGGGATGACGGCTGGGGATCGGAGGGACCGAGGATATCTGCCACCTTTCCCGGTGGGCACTGATGGCCACGGCGCGTCTGACCCTTTCTCATAGATTCCCGACGAGGCTGACCGGTCTTGGCGTTGTCGGGTTGAGGTGCCAATCTCCGCCGCAGGATGCCAAAAGAGGAAACACACGATGAGCGATGAGCCAGTGCTGGTTCGTGGGGCGGCAGTTCAGGCGGCTCCGGTGTTTTTGGATCGGGAGGCCTCGGTGGCCAAGGCCGTCGCATTGATCTCCGAGGCCGGTCGCAAGGGCGCCGATATCGTTGGGTTCCCGGAGGGGTTCATCCCGGCCCATCCGATCTGGTTTCACTTCCATCCCGGGACCGACCGACAAGCCACTCGGTTCTCGGTGGAGTTGTTCAAGAACTCGGTCGAGGTTCCCGGCAAGGAGATCATCGCCCTGGCAGCCGCTGCCAAAGAGGCCGGCACCTACGTCGTGATGGGCGTGTGCGAGAAGGGCCCGGGCACTTTCGGGACCATGTACAACACGCAGGTCTTCATCAGCCCCACCGAGGGTTATGTCGGCAAGCACCAGAAGTTGGTCCCCACCGTGGGCGAACGGCTGGTTCACGCTCCGGGAGGGCCCGACACCTTCGGTGTCTTCAACTCACCTTTCGGCCCGGTCTCGGGTCTGATGTGCGGCGAGAACTCCAACCCGCTGGCGATTTTCGCTCTGACCGCTGAAGCGACGCGGGTCCATGTAATGGCCTGGCCGAACCACTTCCCAAAGATCGCCCTGTCCATGCCCGAGATCTCACTCAATGCCGCCAAAGCCTTTGCCCAGATGTCGAAGGCGTGGGTTATCAGCGCCTCGTCGGTGGTCGACGACCGCATCCGCGAGATGATCCCGTTCTCCGATGACGACCGCGAGTTCCTCTCCCGAGATGAGGTAGGTGGCGGGTCGTGCATCGTCGCCCCCGACACCCGCCTCGCCGCCGGACCGGTGGTCGGCAACCAGGAGACGATCGTCTACGCCGACATGGACCTCGACGTCGGCATCCGCATGAAGCTGCGCCACGACCTTGCCGGGCACTACAACCGACCCGATGTCTTCCGTCAACTGGTGAACCGGAGCCCCTCGCCACTCATGCAACAGGTTCCGGCCGGAGAAATCGCCACCCCGGCCATCGAGGTGCCCCAACCAATAGCCCTCGAATGGACCGACGTTGAGGAGACCGAGTCCGAGCACTAGCCGCCCCGTTGTCCCCTCAGACAGCGACGGCGGAGCTGGTCCAACAGGGGTCAAAGACCTCACATGTCTCCACGGGTACAGTTGTCTTGGACCTTCCGTAGAGCAACATCCCCGACCCCTTAGAGACTGACACAGCGGCGATGACTGTCCGCGACAAGTTGTTGGCTGTTCACGGCCGATCAGCGTCAGGCGGCCCGCTCCACGGGAAGGACGATCGCTCCTTGCCCTCCGGGTCCAGATCGGCGAGGAAGGCTCTCAACCTCTCGGTTTCGGTAGGTGTCCAGCCATCGGGGCGGGTCACGGCGATCCAGGCCTGAGCGTTGGCCTGCTTGGTGTAGAGATGGCCGTAGCCTTGCGGGATGGAGCCGGCGGCGGGGAGATCCATCATCACCTGCCATCCGGTGATCAGTCGGGCGTAGTGGAAGTCTTCACTGATCTCGCCGCCGCGCTGTCCGTCGAGGAGCCAGTCGGGCTGGTCGAGGAAGAGCGACGGTGAGAAGAAGACCACGGGGTCGGACGCATGTTGGAGGTAGACAACCCTCGTCTCTCCCCATTCGTCTTCGTCTCCCGATAGGTCTGACGCGTTCTCTTCGTTGGTGAACCGGACGGTCCGTCCTCCCTGGTAGACCGGTGTCGACGGGGAGCTGCCCGGATCTCGGTTTGCCACCAGCTCGTTCCACAGCTCGTTTACGAACGGGGGACCGACCATGAGCGCACCGTCGATGGGCTCGTTGACGATGTTGATCGACGTCAGAATGGCTTCGACCCCGTATGCACCGAGCGACAGGCCATACAGATAGATCTCGGGCCGCTCGTCCTCTGGAAGCGTCGACACGTAGGCGTGGATGGTGGCGAACACCGTCTGCGACGTCTCTTTCACCTCGTCCTGGTCGGCGAGCAGTGAGATCCAGCTGGGCAGATAGGAGTATTGAGCTCCGGCCACCGCGACGTCGCCGTTGTGGACGTATTCCAGGGCGGTGATGGCATTGGGCTCGAGAAATCCTGTGCCCGTGGTGGTGGCGACGACGAGAACCTCGCGATCAAAAGCACCGGTTCGGATCAGCTCGTCGAGGACGAGTTGGGCGCGCGCATCGACAGTCTCGGCCGACCTGAGGCCGACATAAACCCGAATTGGCTCCATCCCACCCTCACCATGGAATGCGTTGAGCTCTTCGACCGAAGGGCCGGTGGCGACGAAGGTGCGCCCCTTCTCGCCGAGTGTCTCCCAGGCGACGAGCGACTCCGGGCTTCCCGATCTGAGCTCTGATGTCGGCGGGGAGATCCCTTCGGCGGTGACGGTGTCGCGGGGCGCAAAGACCTGATTGGCAACGGCAAAGAACGTGTTGACCAGAACGCCGCTCCAAAGACCCCACACCATGAGCACGAGGCCGACCCCACCGAGCAACCCTGCGAGTCGCCGGGGGAAGACCATGCCGAGCCATCTGGTCAAGAACCCGAAGAGTTTCCGCAAGGATCTGACGATGATCAGGATCAGAGCCGAGGAGGCGAAGGCGACCGGGATGATCGTCAGCCAGATCATCGCCGAGATGCGTTCCATCCCGAACGTGTCTCGCATCTCGTTCTGCCAGCCAACGAAGCGCCACATCGCCATCAGGACGAGATACGTGAGGGCTGCGAACCAGAGCCAGCGGAGCGCGGCCCAAACCCGTCCATGAGGCCGCGATATCCCGAGGTAATTCCACGCCCACTGCCAACCGGCGCCCAACCCGTAACCCACCATGAACGAGATCCCCGAGACGATGCCCTGGGTGACTGCGAGCTTCGGCAGCAAGGATGGCCACAGCGACAACACGAACAGCAGGAGGCCGGCCAGGACGCCAGGTCTCGAGACCGGCTTCGCAACCCCTCGCCCCCGGCGATGGGTGAAGTTGTTGGTCGTCCGGCTTTGTCGGCTCACTCCGCCGGGCGGACCTTGCCGGGGACGCTCCGGTCGCTGTTCGGCAGTAGGGGCAGCCGTCTTCATGCGGGACGGGTCCGTCGTCAGCGTCTCAGCATCGAGTACAGCCAGAGCGCGAACCCGGCTGCCAGGGAGAGGCCGGCTATGGCCAGTCCGGCGAGAACGCCGGGGAGGGCGAGCCGTGAGAAACTCTCTCCGACCGTGACCTGGCCGGTGTCGATACCGCTCACCTCGATCTCATAGGCCCCGACGTGGGTGGCATCGAAGGAGGCGAGGGCCCGTCCCTGGGTGAGATCGGTCGTCTCGTAGATCAACTCACCTTCATACGGTGCCACGGCCGCCGTCGCACCAGCCGGGTCGGCGATGCTCACCACCAGGTCTTCGATGCCCACACTTTGGTCGCCTTCGTAGTAGACGATCTGTTGACCCGGTTCGTCCACCTGTACGGTCATGGTTCCCGGCACCGTTAACCGGGCGAAGGCGTCGAGCTGTTGTTGCGAATCCTGATAGCTGGTGATGCCGATGACGAGGCCGGCAAACAGCCCGACCGCCGCGACTCCGACTCCCGGCCATAGCCAGGATCTCGAAGGCCGTTCGTGGGAGCGTGGTGGCGGTGAGGTGGCAATGGTCGGTCGGGTGTCGGGTCTCATGCTGGAGTCCTCTCTCTCTCTCTCTCTCTCTCTCTCTCTCTCTCTCTCTCTCTCTCTCTCTCTCTCTCTCTCTCTCTCTCTTCTTGGTTCTGTCGCGTCGGCGCCGGTGTCGGGCATCAGCACATCGGTGACGGCGTTGGTGCGGGTGAACTGGTGACCTTCCCGCTCAACCTTCCTTGCGTTGCCCGGTCGAGTGGTCATGGAGTCGTTGTATCGGTGGCCGGAGTTGGTGAAGAGGTCTCGAGGACATGGCCCATCACCTCTGCGAAATCCGCCGGACGGTCGAAATGTGCCCGATGACCCGAACCCTCGAAGGTGAACGCCTCTTTCGATGGCACGTCGAGCATGTCGAACCACTCTTCGGCAAGTACGGCACGCCCTCTCGCCTCGTGTTCGCCCAGAACCATGTAGAAGGAAACGTCGAGAGCCGTGACGTCCTGTCGGAAGTCGATCCCCTGCAGTTGGGGATAGAGCGTCCCGACCGTGTCGAGAAATCCCTTGAAGGCATTGATCCGGTCCATCCACGAGTACTCGGGCACGAAGAGGATCGCCGGCATCTCATTGTTCGGATCGAACTCGGGATAGGGGTTCCAGTCGTGCTCACTTGCGATGAATGGGTCGTAGTGCATCAGGCTCACATAGGGCGGTGGGCCGTTGCGGCGAAGTGTTTCGGCGAGACCGATGTTCCCTGTCTCTTCCGCCCATGCCAGGGTGTCCTCCCAGAACATGATGTCGGTCTCCCGTTGGCTGACCATCTGTCCTACTCCGACGAAGGCGTGATACAGCTCGGGGTGCTGCTGGGCGGCAAGCACACCCAGAGTGGAGCCCCAGGACTGGCCGACCAGATAGATCTTCTCCTCGGCGAAACGTTCTCTCAGATAGTTGGTCACCTCGACAGTGTCCGAGACGAGCTGGTTGGTGGTGAAGGTGTCGGTCGGGTCGAGCGCCGAATACGACTTGCCGGCACCCCTTTGATCCCAGGCCACCACCGTGAAGTCCTGTTCCAAGGTGACGTCGCGGCGTATCGCACCGATGTCGGTGCCTCCCGGCCCACCGGTCAGATACAGGAGCACCGGGTTGTCGACGCTCCTGCCCCGGATCATCATCGTCTGGTCGTGGCCGCCGATGGTGACTGTGGCCAACTCGGCGACACTGTCCGCCAGAGGCTCTCCGTCGGCACCGACGATCGGTGACGTGGAGGCCGGAATGGCGATGAAGAACGCCATCGCCGCAATCGCCAGGGTCACGATGCCGGTCAGGGTCCAGCCGAATCCACCCATCGTCACCGAGGCGGTATTGCCGAGACGGCCGGCCAGCCAGACGCCGTAAACGCTACCCAACGCTAACGGCGCCAGGACCAACAGTCCATGAACCCCGCGTCCCAGGACAAAAGCGAACATCCCGTACATTCCGCTCAGGTTGATGGCATCGACGGTGGGGCCCTCGACACCAAGCCGGGCGAGCTCGAACACGACTGCGAACACCACCGGTGTGACCAGGATGCTCCACCGGTTGGCCAACACCAACCCTGCGCCCACCCCGATCACCAGGGCGGCGCCCATCGATATCAGAGCCTCCGAGGTTGTGATCGGTCCCCGCGGGGTCAGCCAGGCGCTGATCAATCCGAAACCGGCCGCCAACGCAAAGGCGGCGAGCACCCCCCAACGCCAGTTAGACCACAACAGCTCCAACACTGCTCTTCCCCTTGTCGTCCGTACGTCTCCGGGACGGCGACTCTCTTCCGATTCGTGGGCATGTTCCAATTCCCTGACACTCATCACGGACCTCCAGTTCGTTCAGAGGGGCTAACACTCCATGGTCACCCACCAGGCCCAGCGGGGTAAGTGCCAGAGGTCCCGACACGGGAAGGACACTTGCTCCAATGGCCGTGGGGAAACGGACAGCACTGCTTCCTGGGACGGTTCGCCACTCCCTGCCATCGCCAGCTCGTGTGGTTGGCCTCAACCACTGTCCTCCAGCCAAGGGGTCATCGGTTGAATCGCCTCAGGAGCGAGCAGTGGCGTGGGCTCACACTGATCCGGTCTTAGCATGCATCGCTCGAGCTTCGGCCCGCCGTTTGATTCCCAGCATGCACTTGCGCATCAGGGGGAAGTCGGCGGGTTCGATCAGCAGCAGGCCAAAGATGAAGTTGGAGATGCCCTTCCGGTAGTCGTTTCGGACCCTGGTGACCAGTCGGGTCTGTTCCCCATCGATCGGATACAGCCCCCAGACCCACGTTGTCGACCGTCTCTTTCGCTCCCACCAGACCATCGACTCGTTGGGACGGATCTCTTTCACGAACAGGCCCGACTCGGCGCCGGGTCCTAGTGGGATCAGATCACCCGGCTCCAGGGCCTGGTATTCGGGAAGGATCTCTTCGGAACTGTGGCGACCGAGGTTGTCGAGGATGTCGTAGCTGTACCAGCCGGCCCGGCCGAACCCGATTTGGACCAGCCACGGCCAGACGTCTTCGGGTCGAGCGTTGACCGTCACCGCCCGGGTGGCATTGAACACCGGACGGGAAACGATCTCATCACCGGGCATCGGACGGGCTACCTCCTCGTCGGAGGCGCCCCACCGAAGCTGCCGAGGCCGATAGACACCTGCGTAGACGCCTATCAACCCGGCCAGCGCAACCGCTACTCCACCCCAAATCACCAATCCCATATCGGTCTCCTGACGTTCTCCGTCGACGCTACGGACACGGCCGTTTCGTCGACAGGGCCACAAGTCACCATCGTTCGGGTCATCAACGTTGGCTGGGAGCCATGCCGGGATGGTCGCTGCAGCAGTCAACATCATCGATGATCCAGAACAGGCCGATGCCCCGGACTCAACGCAGCAGCAACTCGATGCTGCAGATTGCCTGCGGGTTGGACACCCCGCCGTCCGCGTCTCAACCCATGGGGGACTTCAGCACCGAGGCTGGAGGGACTTTCGTCTCTGGCACTCGACTCACATGAGGGGCATGGTGGGGAGGTGAACTCAATGGAAGGAATGTCGTGACACAAACCAAGAGACGCCAAACGGAAGAGATGGTGCCGGAGGCTCGACGGGAGGGTTCTGGACGGTCTTGGCTCACTCTGGCACTGATGATCCTGGGTGCCGGGGCCGCTCTTGTCGCTCTGCTCGGACCGCTGGTGGGTGATGTCATCCGTTATCACGCCTCTGATGGGGCGGTCAACCAGATCATCGGTGGTGACATCGCGGGGCTGGTGTTGGTCGCTCCGGTGAGCATCCTCGCCGGCATCCTGGTATGGCGCGGCCACGTGGCCGGTCCAGTCCTGGCATTGGGTCCTGCGGCGTACGCCCTCTACATGTACAGCCAACTCGCACTGGGCAATGACATCTCCCGGTACCCGGGTAACAGCGAACGGTTCTTTCCCTTGTTTCTGGGACTGTTCATGCTGGCTGGCGCCATCGCCATCCGTGCCTGGACGATGATCGACAGCGACAGGCTGCCCGTGACCAGACGGTGGGTGGCCCGTACCCTCGGCATCTTCTTTCTGATCGTGGCGGCATTCCTGGTTTTTGGTCTCCACGTCCCGGGTCTGGTCGACACCTGGGCAGACCAGCCGACCAGCACCGAGTACCTCGCCGACCCGGCGGTATTCTGGTTGGTCAAGTTCATGGATCTCGGCATCGTCGTCCCCGCCCTGGTGCTTGCAGGGTTTGGCATTCTCCGAAACAGGCCTTGGGTGGCCAAGATCAGTTACGCCGGGGTCGGCTGGGCTGCGCTGCTAGGGGCTTCGGTTGCCGGTATGGCCATCGTGATGCAGGTCACTGGCGATCCAGCCGCAACCTTGGCCAACGCCGTCGCCTTCGGTGGCTTCGCCGCCGTTGCCGTTGTCATGGCCGTGGTCGTCTACTTCCCGCTCATGCGAGGTGACGTCTGATGAGGGGAGCGCGCACCGGCGTCGGCATCGTATTCGGTGCCGCACTTGGGATCCTGTTCGGGCAGATGCTTTTCGATGACTGGTGGGTTGGTCCCATGATTGGTGTCGCGGTCGGGCTGATCATGGGCGCCATCGCAGATCTCGTCAGGCCTGCCGGCGGTCCTCGGCGCGACGACGCGACGTGAAGACGGAGTGACGATGCCGCACCCAACTCAACCGCCGTCACTACCCGCCGAGAGAGAAACCCTCTTGCCTCCGCAGGTGCCGACTTCGAATGTTGAGGCGGAGCCCCCCGCGGTTGAGGTAGAGCACTTGACCAAACGCTACGGGGCGACACTGGCGGTGGATGACCTCAGCTTCTCGGTCCCACATGGGACGATCGCCGGTTTCCTCGGACCCAATGGAGCCGGGAAGACCACGACCTTCCGGATGCTGGTGGGGCTCGCCGCGCCGACCAGCGGCACCGCTCGGGTCCTTGGACAGCCGTACGCAACGCTGAGCGCTCCAATCCGCAGCGTCGGGGCGATGCTGGAGGTGTCCGGCTATCACCCGGCCCGGACCGCCCGCAACCATCTATTGCTCCTAGCCCGCACTGCCGGTATCTCCGGCGCGCGGGTGGATGAGATGTTGGGTCTGGTCGAGCTCGAAGAAGCCGCCGACCGGGCGGTAGGAGGGTTCTCCTCGGGGATGCGGCAACGGCTCGGGCTGGCTACAGCCCTGCTCGGCGACCCCGAACTCCTCTTGTTGGACGAACCGGCCAACGGTCTCGACCCCAAAGGCATCCGCTGGCTCAGAGGGTTTCTCAGGGGGTTGGCGCACGGGAGCGGGAAGACGGTGTTCGTGTCGAGTCATGTCCTCGCTGAAGTCGCACAGATGGTCGACGAGGTCGTGATCATCAACCGTGGTCGGCTCATCACCCAAGGACCAACAGACACGGTGGTGGCTCACATGGGTCGGACGGTGATGGTCCGAAGCCCCGACGCAGCGCATCTCGCCGAACTTCTCGGCCGGGAAGAGGCGACCGTGACTCAACCCGATGATGACCGGCTTGTGGTTTCTGGTGTCGAGATAGAAGAGGTCGGTCGTCTCGCCGCCGCCAACAGTTTGGTCCTCTATGAGCTCCGTGAGCAGGGCCTGTCACTCGAAGAGACCTTCCTTGCGCTAACCGAACAAGAGGAGGAGTCATGATTCGCCTCATCGGTGGCGAGTTGTTCAAGCTTCGCACCACTCGCATGTATTTGGGTCTCCTCGTCGCGGCGGCGGGGCTGGTGGTTCTGGTTACGGCATTGCAGTTCGCCCTTGGCGGGGACGCTTCGCTGACCATCGAAGGGGCCGCCTCCGTCATCGAAACCGAGGCCGACCTGCGTTCGGTCCTCGACGTGTCCGGAGTTGCCGTGTTGTTCACCCTGATCCTGGGTGCCACCGCGTTGGCGGGCGAGC
>Ga0299913_10005426_pt1 | contig 10883 bp, 21 predicted proteins | sample RVTome_9_FD_201360 | JGI IMG/M metagenome (GOLD analysis project Ga0299913, IMG submission 201360) | Soil microbial communities from uranium-contaminated site in the Upper Colorado River Basin, Wyoming, United States - RVT155D38 (version 2) ... | reverse complement strand
ACGACGAAGGTCGTGGCACCGATGGCGCCGACCAGCATCAGGATCGCCATGCCCGAGGACATTTCGCCGTTTCGCACCAGCTCCGCCGTGCCGGCTACCGCAGCCGGCAGTCCGGCGACGATTCCCGCCAGAATGATCATCGAAATGCCGTTGCCGATGCCGCGTTCCGTTATCTGCTCACCGAGCCACATGAGGAACATCGTGCCGGTAACGAGCGTGATGCAGGCTGTGATCAGAAAGGCCGGGCCCGGATTGACGACCACCCCCGGCTGGCTCTGCAGCCAGGAGGCGGCGGCAACAGACTGGAACATCGACAGCCCGACCGTGCCATAACGCGTGTACTGCGTGATCTTGCGCTTCCCGGCCTCGCCTTCCTTCCTCAACTGCTGCAAAGTCGGCACGATCATGCTCGCCATCTGCATGATGATAGAAGCGGAGATGTAGGGCATGATGCCGAGCGCAAAAAGACCGAACCGCGACAGTGCGCCGCCGGAAAACATGTTGAACAGCGCCAGCATATTGCCGGCCTGCTGATCGAAGAACGCCGCGAGCGCTGCAGGATCCACGCCGGGAACGGGAATGAACGTTCCGACACGGAAAACGATCAGCGCGCCCACGAGAAACGCTATGCGCTTCTTGAGCTCGCCGAGCTTGCCCGCAGCTTTCGCCACGTCCGCCGGATTGTTAGTTGGCCGTCTTGCCACTTCTAGTCCCGATTACAATTCTCAAAAAAAACCGGCAGTCACTCTTCGATGCTGCCGCCGGCCGCTTCGATTGCGGCGCGCGCGCCTTTAGTTACCTTCAGTCCCTTTATCCTCACCGCCTTGTCGAGCTTGCCGGACAGGATGACCTTCACCTTTTCCGTCAAAGCAGGCACGAGCCTCGCATCCTTCAGCACCGCCAGGTCGATGACGTCGGCTGCGGGAATGGCGAGTTCGTGCAGTCGCAGTTGCGCACTGTTGCTGCGTTGCGAGGTGAAGCCGACCTTCGGCAGGCGGCGCTGCAAGGGCATCTGCCCACCCTCGAAACCGACCTTGGTGTAGCCGCCGGCGCGCGCGTGCTGACCCTTCTGCCCGCGACCGGCGGTCTTGCCCTGACCGGCTGCGTGTCCGCGGCCCCGGCGCTTGGCGTCCTTTCTTGCGCCCTTCTTCGGTGATAACGAATTGAGACGCATGTCAGACCTCCTCAACTGAAACGAGGTAAGAAATCCTGTTGATCATGCCGCGGATCTCCGGAGTGTCGGAAACGGTCACGCTTTGACGGATCTTGCGCAGCCCGAGGCCGGAGATACACGCGCGGTGGCTTTTCAAGCGGCCGTAGCGGCTTTTCTCGAGCGTCACTTTCAATTGTTTTGGCTTAGCCATCGTTTCTGTTTCTGTCCGTAAACCTGCGAATCACACCGGCCTCTTTCAGGCCAGTATCTCTTTGATCTTCTTGCCACGTTTGGCGGCGATTGCCTTGGGCGAGTGAATCTCCGACAAGGCGCCGATGGTTGCGCGAACGACATTGATCGGATTGCGCGACCCGTAACTTTTCGCCAGCACGTTGCGCACGCCCGCGCACTCGAACACGGCGCGCATGGCGCCCCCGGCGATGATGCCGGTACCGTCCGAGGCCGGTTGCATGTACACGTACGTCGCGCCATGCCGGCCCTTCTTGGCGTACTGCAGCGTCTCGTTGGTAATGTTCACCCTGATCATGTTCTTGCGCGCAGCCTGCATCGCCTTCTGGATCGCCACCGGCACTTCCCGCGCCTTGCCATAGCCGAAGCCGACCCGCCCGTTGCCGTCGCCGACCACGGTCAGCGCCGTAAAACCGAACTGACGTCCGCCCTTCACGACTTTCGCGACTCGGTTGACGGTGACGAGTTTCTCGAGAAAGTCGTCGCTGCTCTGTGATTGATCCATTCGTGCCATTTGCTTGATCCTGACTTGTCGCTTTCTAGAATTTCAGCCCGGCTTCGCGGGCCGCGTCCGCCAGCGCCTTCACGCGGCCGTGATAGCGGAAACCGGAGCGGTCGAATGCAACCGTGTCGATACCGGCGGCTTTCGCTTTCTCCGCAATGCGCGCGCCGACAATTGCTGCTGCCGCCGCATTTCCGGTGCCTTGCATGCCCTTGCGGACGTCGCTTTCGAGCGTCGATGCGGCAGCCAGAACAGTGCCGCCGTCAGGCGCAATGATCTGGGCATAGATATGCCGGGGCGTCCGATGAACGCTCAGGCGATGTACCGCCAACTGCTCGATCTTTGCGCGCGCTTTGCGAGCGCGCCGCAGACGATTCTGTTTCTTGTCCAGTTTCATGACTGTCTCGTATACATTCGGTGCGAGAAGAAGAACAAAGCGCTACTTCTTCTTCGCTTCCTTGATTACCACGCGCTCATCGGAATAGCGCACGCCCTTGCCCTTGTATGGCTCCGGCGGGCGAAAACCGCGTATTTCCGCGGCGACATGTCCGACCTGCTGCTTGTCTGCGCCCCTGATGATCACTTCGGTCTGGCTCGGCGTCTCGACCGCTATGCCTTCCGGAATATCGAAAACGACCGGGTGCGAAAACCCCAGCGTCAGATTCAGCTTGTTGCCCTGTGCCTGTGCGCGATAGCCGACGCCGACGAGCTCCAGTCTCTTCTCGAAACCTTCGGTTACACCCCGCACCATGTTGGCCAGCAATGCCCGGGTGGTGCCTGCAATCGCCGTGGCGAAACGCGAGTTCGACCGCCTCTTGATACTCAGCTCGTTGCCGTCCCGCGCCACCTGGACTTCCGAATTCAGGTCCAGCGACAAAGTGCCCTTCCCGCCCTTGAGGCTTACGGTTGTGCCGCTTTGACTGAAGTCAACGCCATCCGGCAATACCACCGGGTTTTTTGCAACTCTGGACATAATGTTTTCTCTGGGAGTTCGGCCAGTGCTTCAGCGCATCAGGAAACGACGCACAGAACCTCGCCGCCAATACCCTGTTCGCGCGCCTGCCGGTCGCTCATGACACCCGCAGACGTCGAGACGATGGCCACGCCTAATCCGCCCAACACCTTCGGCAGTTCGTCATTGCCGCGGTAGATACGCAATCCAGGCTTGCTGACGCGTTGAATCCGCTCGATGACCGGCTTGCCTTCAAAGTACTTCAGCTCGACCGTCAGGTTGGCCTTTTTGCCGTCGGCGGTGGTTGAATAATCGACGATGTAGCCCTCGTCCTTCAGAACCCTGGCTACCGCCGTCTTCGCATTCGACGCAGGCATCGTGACACTCACCTTGCGCGCCTTTTGTCCATTGCGAATGCGGGTCAGCATGTCGGAAATGGGATCGGTCATACTCATGGTTCAGCTCCGCCTACCAGCTTGCCTTGGTGAGACCCGGGATCTCACCCTTCATGGCACCTTCCCTGAGCTTGTTTCGCGCCAGGCCGAATTTCCGATATACGCCGTGCGGGCGGCCGGTAATCGCGCAACGATTGCGCATGCGCACCGGGCTGGAATCGCGCGGCAGCGCATTCAGCTTTTCCTGCGCCGCCAGGCGCTCTTCGTCCGAGATCGAAAGATCGCGCACTATTTCCTTCAGCATCGCCCGCTTTTTGGCGTAGCGCTGCACGAGTTTGGCGCGTTTCAGCTCGCGCTCTACCATCGATTTTTTAGCCATAACCTGTCTTTAACCTATTTCTTGAAAGGAAAGTTGAACGCTTCGAGAAGCGCCCGACCTTCTGCCGGATTGCGCGCCGTGGTGGAAATCGTGATGTCCATGCCGCGGATCGAATCAATCTGGTCGTAGTTGATTTCCGGGAAGATAATCTGTTCCTGCACACCGAGGCTGTAGTTGCCCTGGCCGTCGAAGGAGCGCCCGTTCAAGCCCCGAAAATCGCGGATTCGGGGTATCGCGATGTTCACCAGGCGATCCAGGAACTCGTACATGCGTTCGCGCCTCAACGTCACTTTGCAGCCGACCGGATAACCGTCGCGAATCTTGAAACTGGCCACGGATTTTCGCGCCAGTGTCTTTACCGGTTTCTGGCCGGCAATGCGCTCCATGTCATTCATAGCGTTGTCGAGCACCTTGCGGTCGGCCACGGCCTCGCCTACGCCCATGTTCAGCGTAATTTTCGTAACACGCGGAACTTCCATGGGGTTTTTCAGGCCCAGCTGCTGCTGGATACGTCCATGCAGTTCCGTTCGATACTGTTCGTACAATCTGGCCATCTTCCAACCCTGATTCAAATGTCCACAATTTCGTTGCTGGCCTTGAAATACCGTACTTTCCCGCCGTCATCCGCGACGCGTATGCCTATTCGCTCGCCCTGCTTTGTCCTCGGGTTGAACACCAGGACGTTCGAAATCGCGATCGGCATCTCCTTGTCGACTATGCCTCCTTGCAGCGGGGGCATGGCGTTCGGGTTTGCCTTCTGGTGTTTCTTGGCGACGTTGATGCCTTCCACCAGCACACGCTCGTCGTCAAGAACCCGCAGTACCGTGCCGCGGCGTCCCTTGTCCTTTCCCGTGATGACGATCACTTCGTCACCTTTCCTGATCTTGTTCATCTGATCCGTCCTTAGCCAGTGCCTTACAGCACTTCCGGCGCCAGCGAAATAATTTTCATGAACTGGTTGGTCCTCAGCTCGCGCGTCACGGGCCCGAAAATACGGGTACCGATCGGCTCCAGTCTCGCATTCAGCAACACCGCCGCATTGCCGTCGAAACGAATAAGAGATCCATCCTTCCGCCGCACGCCTTTACGCGTACGCACAACCACGGCGTTGTACACCTCGCCCTTCTTGACCTTGCCGCGGGGGATCGCGTCTTTCACGCTGACCTTGATCACATCGCCCACGCCTGCGTAGCGGCGCTTCGATCCGCCGAGCACCTTGATGCACTGAATGCGCCTCGCGCCCGAATTATCGGCCGCATCAAGAACTGTCTGCATCTGAATCATGGTTGCTTTCCGTCATCAATATTTATTGTCTTTCAACTGGTACTACCGAAACCGCCAGTTACTCCTGAACGGCCCGTTCGATTACATTCACAACCTGCCAGGCCTTGTTCTTCGACATCGGACGGCACTCACGAATCGCGACGCGATCACCGGCCTTGCACTCGTTCGTCTCGTCATGCGCCATCACCTTGCTCGTGCGCCGCACAAACTTGCCGTATACGGGATGCCTGATCACCCGCTCGATGGCGACCGATACCGATTTGTTCATCTTGTCGCTCACGACCCGACCAACAACGGTGCGCTGAGTCTTCGTCACCTCGGGTTCGCCCGCTGGCTCTGTTGCCTGACCTTCGACTTTCTCGTTCATTTGCTGCTGTCCTGCCGATTCAGCTCATTCATTGCTGTTTTCAAGCGGGCAATCTCCTTACGCACGCGGCCGTGCTCATGAGGGCGTGACAGCTGACCGGTGGCCTGCTGCATGCGGAGGTTGAATTGCTCGCGACGCAGCTTCAGCAATTCCTTGCCGAGCTGTTCCTGCGACATCGACCTCAGTTCGCTCGCCTTCATCACATCACCTGCCGCGTCACGAAGGCTGTGGGGAACGGCAGCTTGGCGGCGGCCAGACGAAACGCTTCCCGCGCAATCTCCTCCGACACGCCTTCCATCTCATATAAGACACGACCGGGTTGAATCTGGCACACCCAGTACTCGACGTTGCCCTTGCCCTTGCCCTGGCGTACTTCGAGCGGCTTCTTCGTGATCGGCTTGTCCGGAAACACGCGGATCCAGATCTTGCCGCCGCGCTTGATATGACGCGTCATCGCCCGCCTTGCGGCTTCGATCTGGCGTGCCGTCAGGCGGCCGCGCTCCGTCGCCTTCAGCCCGTATTCGCCGAAAGAAACGTCGCTGCCGCGCTGCGCGAGTCCACGATTGCGCGACTTCATCTGCTTACGAAATTTTGTTCGCTTTGGCTGTAACATGTTTGCCTACCTGGTCCGCGATGCCTATCTTGCGGCGCCTGCTGTTTCCTGCGGTTCCGACGTCGCCGCCTCGGGCTTGTCGAACACTTCGCCCTTGAAGATCCAGACCTTTACGCCGATGACGCCATAAGTGGTGAACGCCTCGGCGAAGCCGTAATCGATATCGGCTCGCAAGGTATGCAGCGGAACCCGTCCTTCGCGGTACCATTCGGACCGCGCAATCTCCGCGCCGTTCAGTCTTCCGCCGACTTTGACCTTGATGCCTTCGGCGCCGACGCGCATCGTGTTGGTAACGGCGCGCTTCATCGCCCGGCGAAACATCACCCGCCGTTCCAGTTGCTGCGCGATCCCTTCCGCGACCAGCTGTGCATCCAGCTCCGGTTTACGCACCTCACTGATGTTGATGCGCACGTCGTGAATGCCCATGCCAAGCAACTTCGCTACTTCAGAACGAAGTTTCTCGATGTCCTCGCCCTTCTTGCCGATAACGATTCCAGGCCGCGCCGTGAAAATCGTTATATTGGCCTTCTTGGCCGGACGCTCGATGTGGATGCGGCTAACCGACGCATCCTTGAGCTTTTTCTTGATAAACGTTCTCAGTTGATGGTCCGCGCGAACGTAATCGCGAAACAAGGGCGAATCGGCATACCACTTCGACGACCAGTCCTTGACGATCCCTAATCGGATACCTGTTGGATGTACTTTCTGACCCATGCAATTCTCTCGTAATCGATTAACGCGACGCGACGATTACTCGTCGCCCACGGAAACCGTGATGTGGCTATTGCGCTTTATGATCCGTGCGCCGCGGCCTTTCGCTCGAGCGCGATAACGCCTGAATGTGGGCGCCTCGTTCACTTCGATCGTAGACACTTTCAGTTCATCGATGTCCGCGCCGTGATTGTGTTCGGCGTTCGCAATAGCGGACTCGAGCACCTTCTTGACGATGCGCGCACTTTTCTTCGGCGTGAAGGCCAGTGTCCGCAACGCCTCTTCGACGTTTTTGCCGCGGATGGCATCAGCCATCAGCCGGCACTTCTGAGGAGAAATCCTCGCATACCGAAGTGTTGCCGCTACCTGCATCACCGACTCCTCCGAATTATTTGGTTTTCCGGTCGCCCGAGTGACCTCTGTAGGTCCGGGTGACAGCAAACTCGCCCAGCTTGTGGCCCACCATGTTTTCGGAGATGAGCACAGGCACGTGTTGGCGTCCGTTGTGGACGGCAATAGTCAGTCCGACCATGTCGGGCAATACCATCGAACGCCGCGACCAGGTTTTGATCGGTCGACGATCGTTCGCTTTCGATGCCGTCGCAACCTTCTTCGCGAGATGCGCATCGATAAACGGTCCCTTTCTAACTGAACGTGGCACTATTCAAATTCCTCAGTAGCATGTCTTTCGCAGCTGCAACTTCTCTGCCTGATCTTCGAACCTCATTCGCCTACTTCTTCTTCTTGCGTCGGCGGACGATCATGTCATCCGTACGCTTGTTCGCCCGCGTCTTGTAACCTTTGGTCGGCGTGCCCCAGGGGCTGACGGGATGCCGGCCGCCCGACGTCTTGCCCTCGCCACCGCCGTGCGGATGATCGACCGGGTTCATGGCGACGCCGCGTACTGTCGGCCGAACGCCTCTCCACCGCTTGGCTCCGGCTTTTCCCAGTTTCCGGAGATTGTGCTCACCGTGTCCGACCTCGCCGATCGTGGCGCGGCATTCCACGTGTATTCGACGCGCCTCTCCGGAGCGCAAGCGAACCGTCGCATAGGCGCCTTCTCGCGCCGCTATCTGAGCAGAAGCACCCGCGGAGCGGACCAGCTGTCCGCCCTTGCCCGGCTTCATTTCCACGCAGTGCACCGTGGTGCCGACCGGAATGTTCCTGATCGACAGCGAGTTACCGGGCTTGATGGGGGCCTCGTCGCCGCTGACGATCGGCGTACCTTCTTCAACACCCTTGGGCGCCAGAATGTAGCGGCGCTCGCCGTCCGCGTACTTGATCAGCGCCAGGTGCGCACTGCGGTTCGGATCGTACTCGAGCCGCTCCACCACGCCTGGAACGCCGTCCTTGTCGCGCTTGAAGTCGACCAGCCGATAGCGCTGCTTGTGTCCGCCGCCCTGGTGGCGAACCGTGATTCGCCCGCTGTTGTTGCGCCCCCCCGACTTCGACTTCGACGTCACAAGGGCGCTGTGCGGCTTGCCCTTGTGCAAGCCGGGCGTTTTCACAGCGACCGTAAATCTACGGCCCGGTGAAGACGGTTTTAATTTGTGCAGTGACATGATCTGTTCCGTTTATCTCAAGCCGTCTTGCTATTCGGCGCCGAGGAAATCGATCTGACTGCCGGGAGCCAGCTTCACGTACGCCTTTTTCCATGCCGCGCGCCGGCCCGAATTGGAGCCGTGACGCTTGATCTTGCCGCGGCAGTTGATCACCGTCACGCCTTCGACCTTGACCTCGAACAGCAGCTCTACGGCCTGACGAATCTCGGCCTTCGTTGCGTCGGGCCGGACCTTGAATACGATCTGGTTGTTCTCTTCGGCCACGATCGTGCTTTTTTCCGACAGGTGCGGCGTGTAAAGAACGCTCATCAGGCGTTCCTGATGCTGCATTACGCTCATGACAGGCGCTCCTCGATCAACTTCAGCGCCGGCAAGGTGATCAGCACCTTCTCGAATCGCATCAGCACGACCGGGTCGATCGACGATGCATCGCAAATGCCGACGTCCGGAAGATTGCGAGCAGACAGAAATACCTTTTCATCGAATGCTTCGTTCACGATCAACACGTTGTCCAGTCCCAGCTCTTTCAGCTTGCCTGCCAGCTCCCTCGTCTTCGGCGCTTCCAGTGCAAGCGATTCCGTCACCACGAGACGATCCTGACGAACGAGTTCGGAAAACACCGAGCGCAGCGCACCGCGATACATTTTGCGGTTCACTTTCTGGCTGTGATCGCGCGGCTTGGCGGCAAATGCCTTGCCACCGCCGACCCAGATGGGGCTGCGGATCGTGCCTGCGCGGGCACGGCCGGTACCCTTCTGCTGCCACGGCTTCGCGCCACCGCCGCGGACTTCGGCGCGCGTCTTCTGCGCCTTGGTGCCGGCCCGGGCACCTGCCAGAAATGCCGTCACGACCTGGTGTACCAGCGGCTCATTGAAATCGGCGCCGAACGCGCTGTCGGCCACGTCCACGCTGCTTCCCTGCCCCTGCATCTTGATCTTCATGCTTCTCACGCCCCTTTCTTGCGGGCTTTGATTGCCGGTCGAATCACGACCTGGCCGCCGCTGTGACCGGGTACCGCACCCTTGATCAGGATGAGGTTGCGTTCGGGATCCACGCGCACCACTTCGAGGTTTTGCACCGTACGGCGGACGTTGCCCATGTGCCCGGCCATCTTCTTGCCCTTGAACACCCGGCCCGGCGACTGATTCTGGCCGATCGATCCCGGTGCACGATGCGACAGGGAATTGCCGTGGGTTGCATCCTGCATGCTGAAATTGTGACGCTTCACGGTTCCCGCGAAGCCCTTGCCGATGGTGGTGCCGATGACGTCGACTTTCTGTCCAGCCTGGAACAGATCGACCTTTAACTCGTTGCCCGGCTCGAACTCGCCCTCGTCAGTGTCGTCTAAGCGAAATTCCTTCAACATGTCGCCCGCTTCGACCTTCGCAGCAGCAAAGTGCCCGGCTTCGGGCCTGGAGACGCGCGACGCCTTGCGCGCGCCCGCAGAAACCTGCAGTGCCCGATAACCGTCCTGCGGAACGGTTTTGAGCTGCGTGATGCGGTTCGGCTGCGCCTCGATCACGGTCACCGGAATCGAATCGCCGTCGACCGTGAATATTCGCGTCATGCCGCACTTGCGACCAACAATACCCATGGTCATCTCATAAACCTCGCGCTGACTTCGATTGGCCAGCGCCCTCTGTCCGGTTTGCTAAATAATGTCGTTGCACCGTACCGACTTCGATTGGCCGATACTGAATCTCTCAAACACACGAAAGGGCCAGCGCCATTGCCGGGAACACCTGACGTGTTCCGAATGCTGCGGAGCTGACCCCACTCCGGTCGATCGACCGGTTCCCGGGATTTGCCGAGTACGCCCCAGTGCTTATTGAGGCGACCTAACCTTTCAGGCAGTACAGCCTGTTGCCGCTGTGATGCCTCATTCGAACTTGGCCGACTCCCGGCCCGGCCTAGTCCTGTCGAGCCCGCTATTATAGCCGGATCGGGGCTGGTCGCAACCGGAAATCGGCGCGCGCTCGGGTTTTTTTGGCGATTGGATCGGGTGCCGCAGGAGGAACCCCGCCGTGGGCGCGACCGGTCAATTCAGCTTTATCTGCACGTCCACCCCTGCCGGCAACTCCAGCTTCATCAGGGCATCGACCGTCTTGTCCGTCGGGTTGACAATGTCCATCAGGCGCTTGTGCGTGCGGATCTCGTACTGGTCGCGGGCGTCCTTGTTGACGTGCGGCGAAATCAGGATCGTGAAGCGCTCCATTTTCATCGGCAGCGGAATCGGTCCCTTGACGGTCGCACCTGTTCGCTTGGCGGTATCGACGATCTCGCGCGCGGAATTGTCGATAAGGCGGTGATCGAACGCCTTGAGTCGTATACGTATGTTCTGGTTTGTTGCCACGATTGGTACCGCGTTCCTTTATCCGTCTTGTCGCCCCGACAGAAATTGTCGGGGCCGTATTGCACATCGCTGCTCTTTCCTGCCACCCCGCATTCGCTGCGGTGCCTATTCCAGGATCTTCGCCACCACGCCGGCGCCTACGGTGCGGCCGCCTTCGCGGATGGCGAAGCGCAAACCGTCTTCCATGGCAATCGGCGCGATCAGGTCCACCACCATCTGCACGTTGTCGCCCGGCATCACCATCTCGGTGCCGTCCGGCAACTCCACCGCACCGGTCACGTCGGTGGTGCGGAAGTAAAACTGCGGCCGGTAACCCTTGAAGAACGGCGTGTGTCGTCCGCCCTCTTCCTTGGTCAGTATGTA
>Ga0299913_10005425_pt1 | contig 10884 bp, 7 predicted proteins | sample RVTome_9_FD_201360 | JGI IMG/M metagenome (GOLD analysis project Ga0299913, IMG submission 201360) | Soil microbial communities from uranium-contaminated site in the Upper Colorado River Basin, Wyoming, United States - RVT155D38 (version 2) ... | reverse complement strand
TGTTGATCAGGGGCGTCATGTCGGTCGGGTCGAACCAGTAGACATTGTGGTGGCGGTCGAGCGCCTCGCCGGGGGTGATGGCGAACGACGCGGACAACGACTGGAAATGGTAGTGCCCCTGCTCCCCGGCCTTGAGGTGCATGACCATGCCGCTGTCGGCGAGATCGTCGTTGCGGTCCCAGTTCTTGCCCTCGAAGAATCGTGCGACGTCGAGCACCTGTTGCCAGGTCCGGGGGGGCACCGGCAGGTCGTAGCCCAGGTCGGCTCGGAAACGCTCCTGCCACGCCGGATCGTTCAGCACGTCCCGCCGGTAGTAGAGGATCTGGCCGTCGGCGTCGTTCAGCACGCCGTAGCCCACGCCGTCCCAGGTGTGCAGGGCGCGCAGCGCGCGCGGCATGGAGTCGTAGCTCCAGCGCGGGAACCGGCCGTCGGCCATGAGGCCGTCGACCGGAGCCATGAAGTTGCCGGCGACCAGGTCGCCGTAGAAGTAGGCAGGAACCACGATCGCGTCGTAGTGGCCGGTGCCGCGCTCGAGATCGAGCATCGCCTTGGCGTAAAGCTCGCTGATCGGGACTAGATCGATCTCCAGGGTGCCGCCGGTCAGCTCCTCCCAGACCGGGCGCAGGGCCTGGATCGGTCCGGAGATCGGTCCCTTGACGCCTTCGTCGTGGGTCAGGAGCCGGATCGTGGTGTCCGCGAACGGCCGGGCGTCGGGCCCGAAGGCGCTGCCGAGCTCCTCCTGCGAGGTCTCGATCACGACGTCGTCGTAGTCGGGTCCGAGCTTGAGCAGCACGGTGCCACCGTCGAGCCAGTCCACGAACTGGCCGGCCCGGGCCTCGCCGACGAGGGCGAGGGCGAGCGCAGCCGCCAGGATCATGGCTGTCCTCGGGTCCATGTCCGGCCTCCCCTCCTTGCCGACCCCGGTCTTGGTCGCGACCGATGATCGGGCGAAGCTTATTTGCTTCTTTGACCGAGTGAAAGGCATCTTGTAAATCAGAAGAGGATGAGAGGCCAGCACTAAGCCATCATGAATTAATAAACGAGGCACGTTACTGCCGTTCAGGGGCGAGGCGTCTTGTGTTGACGAAGCTCGCGGCGGACCGCGCGAGGATCATCGGGCAGGGCCCGGGCCATGCGCGGCGAGCCGGAAGCCGGACGCGTCCCCGTGATCTGGCCACCCGTCCTCGCTCGTACCGACTTGACCAAGCCATGGCGCTGGGGAAGGCGGCGGCATCGTGCCGAGCGCGCCCTCCGGCTTGGAGGTGGGGGCGAGGCCGCAGGCGGTCTCTTCGAGGGTGGGGCGGTCCGCTAAAGATAATGCACGATGAATTAATTATTGACGCTACCATCCCTTCCTGGCATCCTGGGCAGAGAAGGGGCGATCGAAGCGCCGCGAACGGACCCGGGGGAGCACAACGCTCGTGCGTGAGGGACTCAGCGGACAGGGCAGCAACTCGGCGAACGTTCGCCACTTCAATGAGCGCGTGATCCTGACCGCCTTGCGCAAGCTCGGCCGTGCCTCCAAGGGCGAGCTCGCCCGCCACGCCAACCTCACCAGCAACACCGCGGGCGTGATCGTGCGCGAGCTCGAGGCGCAGAAGCTGGTGCGCGTCGAGGGCAAGCGCACCGGCATGCGCGGCCAGCCGGCCACCGTGCTGAGCCTCAACCCCGAAGGTGCGTACGCCATCGGCATCAAGGTGGGGCGCCGCTCGGTTGACGCGATCCTGGTCGACTTCTGCGGCAATGTGATCGAGCAGCGTCGGCACGAACGGGCGTTTCCCCTGCCCGATGAGGCGATGATCCTGGTCCATGCTGACATCCACGCGCTGCGCGAGCGTATTTCCGCCTCCGGCGCCGGTCGCCTCGCCGGGCTCGGCGTCGCTACCCCCTACAACATGGGCAGCTGGCGGCGCGAGCTGGACATCTCGTCCGCCGCGTTCGAGGCCTGGAACCGCTTCGACATAGCGGCGCGCCTCGAGGACGACACGGGCCTTCGCGTGTTCCACGAGAACGACGGCACCGCCGCGGCGGTCGCTGAGCTGTTCAACGGCCGCGGCCGCGAGCTCGACGATTTCCTTTACGTGTTCGTCGGCACGGCGGTCGGCGGCGGGGTCATCCTCGGCGGGCAATATCATCGCGGCGTCCACGGCAATGCCGGCGACATCGGCCTGATGCCGGTCGCGCCGTCGCGCCTTGCGAGCGCGCCGAGGCCGAACGGCCCCTACGACATCCTGCTCACCCGGGCCTCGATCAGCTCCCTGATCCGCCACCTGCGGGGATCGGGCGTGGCGGTCGGGAGCCGGGGCGACCTGGAGAACGCGATGGCGGGCGAGGGCGCCCTGGTGAGCGGCTGGCTCGAGGACTGCGTCGACGCTCTGGTCGTGCCGCTCCTGTCCGCGGCACGCGTACTCGACGTCGACGCGATCGTCCTGCACGGCGATCTGCCGGGATCCGTGCTCCAGGATCTCGCCGGACGCCTCGCGGTCGCCCTCGACCAGGCGGCGCCCGAGGCGCGCGAGACGCCGGAGCTGAGGCTTGGTACGGTGGGGCGCTGGGCGGCGGCGATCGGCGCCGCGATCCTGCCGCTGCACCTGAGCTTCTATCCGAATAGCGAGATCCTGCTGGGCCAGTAGCCTCGTAGGGAGGCCGACGAACCGACGCAGCGGGGAGGCTGCACCGATGGCGAGCAATGGCGGCAGGCCGCCGACCCTCGAGATGCGCAACGTCTCGAAGACGTTCCCGGGCATCAAGGCGCTGAGCAACGTCCAGCTCAAGGCCTGGGGCGGCGAGGTGCTCGCGCTGATGGGCGAGAACGGCGCCGGCAAGTCGACGCTCATGAAGATCCTCTCTGGCGCCTACCAGGCGGACCCGGGCGGCGAGATCCTGATCGACGGCGAGCCGGTACAGACCGGCGACCCGATCGCCGCCAAGCGCCAGGGCATCGCGATCATCTACCAGGAGCTCAGCCTCGCCCCGAACCTGAGCGTGGCCGAGAACATCTTTCTCGGCGACGAGATCCACTCGCGGGGCATGGTCAACCGCGCGGCCATGGCCGAGGCCTGCCGCCCGGTGCTCGAGCGCCTGGGCGCGCCGTTCGGTCCCCATACCCCGGTCGGCGGCCTCTCGATCGCCGAGCAGCAGCTGGTCGAGATCGCCCGAGCCCTGCAGGCCAAGTCGAAGATCCTGGTGCTCGACGAGCCGACCACCGCGCTGTCCTCCCGCGAGACCGAGCGTCTGTTCGACCTCGTGCGGCAGCTGCGGTCGGAGGGCATCGCGCTGATCTACATCAGCCATCGCATGGCCGAGGTCTACGAGCTCTCGGACCGGGTCTCGGTGCTGCGCGACGGCAGCTATGTGGGGACGCTGGAGAAGGACCAGATCAGCGCCGATGCGCTGGTCAAGATGATGGTCGGCCGCGACCTGTCGAGCTTCTACAAGAAGGAGCACGATCCGCACGGCTCGCGCGGCCCGGTGATCCTCGAGGTCAAGGGCCTGACTGACGGCGGCCGACGGGTCAAGCCCTGCAGCTTCCAGCTTCATCAGGGCGAGGTGCTGGGCATCGCGGGCCTGGTCGGCTCGGGCCGGACCGAGCTCGCGCGACTGATCTACGGCGCCGATGCGAAGGCCGGCGGCGAGGTCCTGCTCGAGGGCCGGCCGTTGCGCGCCACGGGCCCCAAGGACGCGCTCGACGCCGGCCTCGCCTACCTGACCGAGGACCGCAAGGCGCTCGGCTTGTTCCTCGACATGTCCTGCGGCGACAACATCAACATCGGCGTGATCGACCGCGACGCCCGCAAGGGCGGCGTGCTCAACCTCGCCTCGGCCCGCCGGCGCGCCCAGCAGGCCTTCAACGCGCTTCGCGTGCGCGCGCCGAGCCCCCTGGTCAACGTCGGCAGCCTGTCCGGCGGCAACCAGCAGAAGGTGCTGCTCTCGCGCTGGCTGGAGATCGGTCCGCGCGTGCTGATCCTGGACGAGCCGACCCGGGGCGTCGACATCGGCGCCAAGTCCGAGATCTACCGGCTGATCGACGACCTCGCCAAGCGCGAGATCGGGATCATCGTCATCTCCAGCGAGCTGCCGGAGGTGATCGGCATCTGCGACCGCGTCCTGGTGATGCGCGAGGGGCACATCGAGGGCGAGGTCGGGGGGCCCGGCGGGCGTCCGGTCACCCAGGAGAATATCATGGCGTATGCGGCCGGCGTGGCAGCGTGAGCCGCGACTGGGCCTCGGGGAGGATAATCGATGTCGACCACGCAAACCGGTGCCGCCGCGGCGCCCGTCGGACAGGGCCTTTCGGCGCGCGCGGTGCAGATGCGAAGCGTCATTCAGGCGATCGGCATGCTGCCGGTCCTGATCCTGATCGCGATCGGCTTCCATCTCGCCACCGGCAAGTTCCTGAACGCGACCAACATCGCGATCGTCATGCAACAGGCCTCGATCAACATCGTGCTCGCTGCCGGCATGACCTTCGTGATCCTGACCGGCGGCATTGACCTCGCCGTGGGCTCGGTGCTGGCCATCTCGGCGGTCACCGCGGTGTCCGTGTCGCTCACCGGCTTCTCGTTTCTCGCCATTCCGGCGGCCCTGCTGATGGGGCTGTTCTTCGGGATGATCAATGGCTCGCTGGTGGCCTTCGTCAACCTGCCGCCGTTCATCGTGACGCTCGGGGCGATGACCGCGGTGCGCGGCCTCGCCCGCCTCCTTGGCGCCGATACGACCGTGTTCAACCCGCAGCTGTCCTTCGCCTGGATCGGCAACGCCCGGTTGTTCGGCATACCCTGGCTGGTGATCATCGCCTTTCTGGTGATCGCGGTCAGCTGGTTCGTCCTGCGTCGGACCGTGCTCGGCGTGCGCATCTATGCCGTTGGCGGCAACCCCAACGCCGCCCGTCTCTCCGGCATCAAGGTCTGGATGATCCTGTTGTTCGTCTACGCCGTCTCGGGCCTGCTCGCCGGTCTCGGCGGCGTGATGTCCGCGGCGCGCACCTTCTCCGCCAACGGCGCCCAGCTCGGCCTCGCCTACGAGCTCGACGCGATCGCCGCGGTGATCCTTGGCGGCACGAGCTTCGTCGGCGGCATCGGTACGATCGTCGGGACGCTGATCGGCGCGCTGATCATCGCCGTCCTGTCGAACGGCCTGATCCTGATGAACGTCAGCGAGATCTGGCAGTTCATCATCAAGGGCCTGGTCATCATCGGCGCGGTCACTCTGGACCGGTTCCGGCTCAAGGGGAGCGCGCGCACCTGAGTTCCGGGCTCGCCCGGGGACGCTGACGTCGCCTCCGACCCGCCCAACGAGGCCAGGTCGCGGGGCTCAACCAAGAGGAAGGAGAAGACTCGATGCGAACCAAAGCGATGCTTCTAGGAGCCGTCGCCGGGCTGGCGCTCGCGCTCCCTGCCGCGGCGGAGGACCTGAAGTCGGTGGGCGTGACCGTGGGCAATCTTGGCAACCCATTCTTCGTCCAGGTGGTCAAGGGCGTCGAGGCCAAGGCCAAGGAGCTGGGCGGCGACGACGTGCAGGTGACCGCAGTCTCCGCCGACTACGATCTCGCCAAGCAGTTCGGCCAGATCGACAACTTCATCGCCTCCGGGGTCGACATGATCGTGGTCAACGCCGCCGATCCGGCGGCGATCGAGCCGGCGATCAAGCGCGCCCAGGAGGCCGGCATTGTGGTGGTCGCCGTCGACGTCAGCGCCGCCGGGGCCGACGCCACGGTCCAGACCGACAACATCGAGGCCGGCCGGAAGGCCTGCGAATATATCGCCGACAAGCTGGGCGGCGAGGGCGCCGTCGCGATCATGAACGGGCCGCCGGTCTCCGCCGTGGTCGACCGGGTCAACGGCTGTAAGGAGGTGTTGGCCCAGTCGCCCGGCATCACCATCGTGTCCGACAGCCAGAACGGCAAGGGCTCGCGCGAGGGCGGGCTCGAGGTCATGATCGGCCTCCTAACCGCGAACCCCGACATCGACAGCGTGTTCACCATCAACGACCCGCAGGCGATCGGCGCCGACCTCGCGGCCAAGCAGCTCGGCCGGAGCGATTTGTTCATCACCTCGGTTGATGGCGCGCCCGACATCGAGGACGCGCTCAAGTCCGAGACCCTGATCGAGGCCTCCTCGGCCCAGGACCCGTACGCCATGGCCCAGAAGGCGGTCGAGATCGGCTACGACATCATGCAGGGCAACACGCCCGCCGAGACCACGATCCTGATCCCGGCCGATCTGATCACGCGCGAGAACGTGGAGCAGTACAAGGGCTGGACTGCCGAATAGCCCGAGGCTGGCTGCGCCGGCTGCCGCCTCCCCGGCCGGCGCAGCTTCTTTCCCCGGCCCGCAGCGAGAAGGACGAGGGTCATGGCGGACGCCATCTGTCTGGGCGAGCTTCTGATCGACTTCGTGCCGACCGTCACCGGCACGAGCCTGATCGATGCGCCGGCGTTCCGGAAGGCGCCGGGCGGCGCGCCCGCGAACGTCGCCGTGGGCCTCGCCCGGCTCGGGGTACCGAGCGCCTTCATGGGCAAGGTCGGCGACGATCCCTTCGGCCACTTCCTCGCAAACACGCTCGCCGAGGCGGGCGTCAATACGGCGCCCCTTCGCTTCTCGAGCGAGGCGCGCACCGCGCTCGCTTTCGTCTCCCTGCGCGCCGACGGCGAGCGCGAGTTCATGTTCTACAGGCATCCCAGTGCCGACATGCTCCTCACGCCCGAGGAGGTCGATGCGGATGCGATCCGCGGAGCGAAGCTCCTGCACTTTGGCACCATCAGCCTGATCTCGGAGCCGTCGCGCGGCGCCACCCTGCACGCGATCGAGGTCGGCAGAGGCGCCGGCTGCCTGATCTCCTGCGACCCCAATCTGCGCCTCGCGCTTTGGCCGGACCGTGCCGCCGCCCGCGAGGGCCTGCTGCTCGGCATCTCGAAGGCGGAGATCGTGAAAATCAGCGACGAGGAGCTGCGCTTCCTGACCGGCTCCGACGATCCGGCGGCAGCCCGAGAGCAGCTGTGGCACGATCGGCTCGGGCTGATGGTTGTGACGTTGGGGTCCGCCGGCTGCGTCTATTTCACCCCCGCCTTCGACGGCGTGGTCGTGGGCTTCAGCGTCGCCGCGATCGATGCCACCGGCGCTGGCGACGGCTTCGTGGCCGGGCTTTTGCAAGGGCTGGTCGCGGATCGCGGCGTAACCGGCGACGAAGCGCGCCTGCGCGAGCTGTGCCGCCTCGCCAACGGGGTCGGGGCGCTGACCACGACCGAGCGCGGCGCGATCCCGGCGCTGCCAACCCTGGAACGGGTGCGCGCCTTTCTGGCGGCGCACTGAGCGCGCTCCCTCAATGGCCGTCGGCCGGTCAGTGGGGAGGCTGGGAGATCGGATAGGTGAGTGCACAGATCATTTCCGTCGACCCGTTCGACCTGGTGGTGTTCGGCGGCACCGGGGATCTGGCGCGGCGCAAGCTGATGCCGGGGATGTATTACCGCGACGCCGACGATCAGCTGCCGCCAGACAGCCGGATCATCGGCGCATCGCGCGGCGATCTGAGCCGCGAGAGCTACGCCTCGCTGGTCGAGGAGGCGGTGCGCGATCACGTCCGCCCGGAGTATGTCGACGACCGGCGGCTCGGCCGATTTCTCGGCCGGCTCGACCATGTCACGCTCGACGCCGACGACGCGCGGGGCTGGGACGACCTCGCGGGCAGGCTGGTCGGCCATGACGATCGCGTGCGCGTCTTCTATCTGGCGACGGCGCCGGATCTATTCGGCCCGGTGTGCCGGCAACTCGGCGCCCTGCGGCTCGTCACGCCGTCGGCGCGCGTGGTGCTCGAGAAGCCGATCGGCCGGGACCTGGCTTCTGCCAGAGCGATCAACGATGAGGTCGGCGCCGTGTTCGAGGAGGATCAGATCTTCCGGATCGATCACTACCTCGGCAAGGAGACGGTGCAAAACCTGATGGTGCTGCGCTTCGCCAACTCGCTGTTCGAGCCGCTCTGGAGGTCGAGTGGCATCGACCACGTCCAGATCACCGTGGCGGAGCAGCTCGGTGTCGAAGGCCGGGGCGGCTATTACGACCGTTCGGGGGCGCTGCGCGACATGGTGCAGAACCACATGCTGCAGCTGCTGTGCCTGGTCGCCATGGAGCCGCCGAGCTCGCTTGCCGCCGACGAGGTGCGCGACGAAAAGCTGAAGGTGCTGCGTTCGCTCAAGCCGATCGGCAGCGCCGAGGTCAACCTCAGGACGGTGCGCGGGCAGTACCGCGCGGGCGCCGTCGATGCGGCGCCGGTGCCGGGCTATCTCGAGGAGATCGAGAAGATCGCCGCCAGCAGCCGGACCGAGACCTTCGCCGTTCTCAAAGCGGAGATCGAGAACTGGCGCTGGGCCGGCGTGCCGTTCTATCTGCGCACCGGCAAGCGCCTGCCGACCCAGGCGTCGGAGATCGTGATCCAGTTCCGCGCCGTGCCGCACTCGATCTTCGGCAAGGGGGCCGGCGCGCAGACACCCAACCGTCTGGTGGTGCGGCTGCAGCCCGACGAGGGGGTCAAGCTGTTCCTGACCACCAAGGATCCGGGGCCGGGCGGGATGCGCTTTCGCGACGCGCCGCTCAATCTGAGCTTCGCCGAGACCTTCAAGATCCGCTATCCGGACGCCTACGAGCGTCTGCTCATGGACGTGATCCGGGGCAACCCGACCCTGTTCATGCGCCGCGACGAGGTCGAGGCGGCGTGGGCCTGGATCGAGCCGATCCTTCTGGCCTGGCAGGCCCAGGACGAGCCGCCGAGGCCTTACGCCGCGGGCACCTGGGGGCCGTCGGCGGCGATCGCCCTGATCGAGCGCGAGGGCCGCACCTGGTACGAGGACGGCGCCTGACGCGGAACAGCGCTTCCCGGCGCATTAGATCGAGGAGCAAGCGCATGCCAGTCCATCCGCGCCTCGCCGAGGTGACCGAACGCATCGCCGAGCGCAGCGCCAGGACGCGCGAGGCGTATCTCGAGCGCCTCCGGCAGGCGGCCGAGCGCGGCCCCAAGCGCGCGGCGCTGTCCTGCAGCAACCTCGCGCACGGCTTCGCCGCCTGCGATCTGCACGACAAGCAGGCACTCAAGGGTGACGCGAAGGCGAACATCGCGATCATCTCATCCTACAACGACATGCTCTCGGCGCATCAGCCGCTCGAGCGCTTTCCGGCCCTGATCAAGGAGGCGGTGCGCGAGGCCGGCGGCGTCGCCCAGTTCGCGGGCGGCGTGCCGGCAATGTGCGATGGCGTGACCCAAGGCCAGCCGGGCATGGAGCTGTCCCTGTTCTCGCGCGACGTGATTGCGCTCGCCTCGGCGATCGCGCTCTCCCATGACATGTTTGATGGCGCGCTGTTTCTTGGCGTGTGCGACAAGATCGTGCCCGGCATGGCGATCGCGGCGCTCGCCTTCGGCCACCTGCCGGCGATCTTCGTGCCGGGCGGGCCCATGCCGTCGGGCATGCCGAACGACGAGAAGTCGAGAATCCGGCAGCTGTTCGAGGAGGGCAAGGTCGGGCGCGACGCGCTGCTCGAGGCCGAGAGCAGCGCCTATCACGGCCCCGGCACCTGCACCTTCTACGGCACCGCGAACTCGAACCAGATGCTGATGGAGATCATGGGCCTGCACCTTCCGGGCGCCTCGTTCGTCAACCCGAACACGCCGCTGCGCGACGCGCTAACCCGCGCCGCGGCCAGGCGGGTCACCGAGATCACGGCGCTCGGCAACGAGTACACGCCGGCGGGCGAGGTGGTCGACGAGCGGGCGGTCGTGAACGGCATCGTCGGCCTGCACGCCACGGGCGGCTCGACCAACCACACCATCCATCTGGTCGCCATGGCGGCCGCCGCCGGCATCCAACTCACCTGGGACGACTTCGCCGAGCTCTCCGAGGTGGTGCCGCTCCTGTGCCGGATCTACCCGAACGGCCCTGCCGACGTGAATCACTTCCATGCCGCCGGCGGCATGGCGTTCCTGATCGGCCAGCTGCTCGATGCCGGCCTCCTGCATGCCGATGCGCGCGCTGTCGCCGGCGAGGGCGGGCTCGAGCGCTACCGCCAGGAGCCGGTGCTCGAGAACGGCCAGGTAGTCTGGCGCGACGGGCCCGGCGCCACGCATGATGCGAGCGTGCTCGCCTCGCTCGACAAGCCCTTCAGCCCCAACGGCGGGCTGAGGCTGCTGTCCGGCAATCTCGGGCGCGCCGTGATCAAGGTCTCGGCGGTCAAGCCCGAGCGCTGGGTGATCGAGGCGCCGGCTCTGATATTCGACGATCAGAGCGAGCTCCAGGCGGCGTTCAAGCGTGGCGAGCTGGAGCGCGATTTCATCGCCTTGGTGCGCTTCCAGGGCCCCAAGGCGAACGGCATGCCGGAGCTGCACAAGCTGACGCCGGTGCTCGGCGTGCTGCAGGACCGGGGCTTCAAAGTGGCGCTGGTCACGGACGGAAGGATGTCGGGCGCGTCGGGCAAGGTGCCGGCGGCGATCCACCTGACACCCGAGGCCGCCGCGGGCGGACCGATCGCTAAGCTGCGCGATGGCGACGTGATCAGGCTCGACGCCCGCGAGGGGCGTCTGGAGGCGCTGGTGGACGAGGCTGAATGGGCCTGGCGCACGGCGGCGGAGCCGAACCTCGCGCGCCACGCCGAGGGCGTCGGTCGCGAGCTGTTCGCGAATTTCCGCGCTGCGGTCACGAGCGCCGAGGCCGGCGCGGCGGCGATCACCTTCCTCCCCGAATCGCGCTTGTACGCGAAGGCGGGAAGCCATGTCTGGTTCTGATCTATCTTCGCTGCTCGCTGGCACGCCGATGGTGCCGGTGCTGGTGATCGATTCACTGGCCACGGCGATCCCCCTTGCCCGCGCGCTGGTCGCGGGCGGCCTGCCGATCCTGGAGATCAC
>Ga0299913_10005424_pt1 | contig 10886 bp, 7 predicted proteins | sample RVTome_9_FD_201360 | JGI IMG/M metagenome (GOLD analysis project Ga0299913, IMG submission 201360) | Soil microbial communities from uranium-contaminated site in the Upper Colorado River Basin, Wyoming, United States - RVT155D38 (version 2) ... | reverse complement strand
CATGGGTGCGAGCCTGACCATGATCGACCGCCACTACGGCCACCTCGCCCACGACGGCCGCGAGCATGCAATCCGGCTGCTCGACACCCTCCACGCAGGCGCGGTGGACGTTCGTGGACGCTCGGTGCACGCCGAAGCGACCACATCTCGCCGGGACAGACAACAGGAAGGCTCGCCGAGCAGGCAATAAGCCGAAGCCCTCTGTCGGACTCGAACCGACGAGCCCCTCCTTACCATGGAGGTTCAGAGCCGGTACTGGCGGGCACGGCGGGGCACTCGCCATCACGTTTTTCCTGCAAATCAAGCCTTCGCGGCGCGTCGGCCGTGCCCGCGGGTGCCCGCGCGTGCCCAGTCTGATGTACCCGTCTCGTACCCGCGGGTAGTTGGCAATTTCGTAAACGGACAACATTCCAAGCGCGGAGGTTGAAGGGCCGCCCACGCCGTGGCGGATGTGCCGCTCGAACGCCTTCTTCGCCACGATGGGTGCACGGGGCGCTCGACACGCGGACGCGGCTCGAGGAGCTCGGCATGCCGAACGTCGCGTATTCGCTCGGCATCGCGCACCCGGGCGCGATCGAGCTGCACAACTACCCCCGCTTCCTGCAGCACTTCGAGCGGCGGACGGCACGGTGATCGACCTCGCGGCGACGGACGTGATGCGCGTCCGCGAGCGCGGCGTGCCGCGCTACAACGAGTTCCGCCGGCTCTTCGGGCTGAAGCCGGCCGGGTCGTTCGACGAGCTTACGGGCAGGCCGGAGTGGGCCCGGGAGCTGGAGCGGCTCTACGGAGACGTCGAGCGCGTCGACGCGATGGTCGGGTTCTACGCGGAGCCGAAGCCGAAGGGGTTCGGCTTCAGCGACACCGCCTTCCGGGTGTTCATCCTCATGGCGTCGCGGCGGCTGAAGAGCGACCGGTTCTACACGCGCGACTACACGCGCGAGATGTACACGAGCGCGGGGATCGACTGGATCAACGAGACGACGATGGTCGACGTGCTCCTCCGCCATCATCCCGAGCTCGAGCCTGCGTTCCGGGGCGTCGAGAACGCGTTCGCGCCGTGGAAGCGCGTCGGAGGTTAGCCGGTGGCGCGCAAGCGAACGACCGGTGACTACGCGCGCCTCGCCCTCGCCGGCGTGCATATCTCCAAGGGGGCGCCGGAGCGGGCGCTCACGCGACCACCAGGAACTCGTCCAGCGGCAGCGAACCGACCCGGTGGATCACGCCGGCCTTGGAGCTCGCGAGCACGCCAGTGACCTTTCCGTCCGCGAACCACCGGGCGTAGACCTCGGCCAGCCGCTGCGCCTCCGCCGGCCACTCATTCCTTGGCTTGGCCAGATCCTCGTTCGCGAAGGCGTCCAGCACGCCCAGTAGGCCGGGCTCGTAGTCCAGGTCGTCTGCAAGCGCCGGCCAGCGCAAGCGAAGCGCGACCCAGCGCGCGAGCGTCACCAACTGATCCTTGTCGAATTCGACGCCCTCAGCCGCGGCGACGTAGACCTGCAGGCGGAATACGTTGTGAAAGCGCTTTGCCTGGCGCGGATTGCGCTCGAGGTGGACAAGCGCCGCGACCTCGGCCGCGTCAACGTCCTCAGACTGCCGCACGCGCTCCAGCGCCTCGACGGCCTGCGCGTGTCCAAGGAGCGCGCTCGGCCGCTCGCTCGCCAGCAAGCGCGGCAACCTGTCCAAGCGCGGGTGCGGCACGCCGATCGAGAGTTGCACGAGTTTGTCGATGAAGTGGAAGCCAAAATCGCAGGCCACCGGACTGTCAGCAGCCTTCAGACGATCAACCATCTCCCCGTAGGCGGCCTCGATCGAGCCAGCAACCGCCTCCCGATCCAGGCCGAGTACGAACACTGACCGCTGCGCGCGTACGCGCTCGTCGGAGTTGAAGATCTGGTTGACCGCCTCCACCACCTCGACGAGGTGCCCACTGCTGCAGCGATCCAGGTCGTCGATAAACACGGCCAACGCATCGCTGTCGCCGGGGGCGACTGCGGCAGTGAGGCAGGCGATGTCGCGATCCGCGTCGCTGGTGAAACCAAGGTGCTCCTCGTAGTCAGGGCGGCTGGCGTGGCGCTCGATGGCCCGCTTAAACGGGTCGGCGATCGTTCGCCAGTAGTGCGCAAAGGTCGCGAGCCCGGCGGCAAGCAGGGCCAGGCCGCTGGCCCGCTTACCCGCCTCGGTCAGGTCCGCCGCCAACAGCGCGACGACGACGGCGGCGGCCACGATGACCGGCCACGCGTAGCGCAACACGAACCGCCACCAGCCCAGGCGGCGCCACTCCAGGCCGACGCGGAACAGTAGGCGCGCGTGCCAAGTGCCGCGGGAGGCCAGCGCCTGCTCGTACACGCTCTTGGCAAGCGCCGCCCAAAGTCGCTCGCTCCTCTCGTATTTCCAAGCGTCGAAGCGCACGATCGTCCAGCGCCGGTGAGCCGTTCCGTTCTCGGGCCCGTTCCTAAGCTGCTGCTCGAGCTGACGCATCATCGAAGATTTGCCGGCTCCCCACCGGCCTGTGACCGCGATCGCGAGCGGCAGCGTGGTGGCGGGGTCGTCGAGGACGGCATGCACGGCGCTGACAAGCGGCGCAAACCCGAGCAGGTCTTCCGACGCGGGCATGTCCGCTGTCGCGGCGTTCGCCAGCCGCGGGGAGCCCGCGCTGCCGACTTCGTTGATGTCCAACTGATCACGACGGAACAGCTCGTCCAGCGGCTCGTGTATCTCCGCCTCCAGCGCCGTGGACAGGCCGCTTTCGTCGAGCTGCTGCTGCAGCGATTTGTCCAACCGGGCGAGACCGAGTATGACCACGCGCCCGTGGAGGCGCACGTCGTTGCCGACAAGCAGTCCTCGCACGTCGTCCAGCCACTCCGTGCTCGTGGCGCGACGGATTCCCCGGCTGGGATCAAGCACGACTTCGCCCCCGCGGCCGGCTGCATACTCGGGGTGCACGCCAAGCAGCCTCGCGGCGATCTCGGTCGCAGTCACTTCTCCCGAGAGCCCCTCGATCGCGGAGTTCACGCTCGGGGTGAGGTAGTCCCGATCGGGCGAAGCTGGACCTGACTGAGGCAGGTTGGAGGACGTTCGGTGAGTATGTCCGCCCACACTCGCGAGGACAACCCCACCCGAGTTAGCAGCAGTCCCGGGGGACTGCCGCTGCCTGGGGAACCCCAGGCCGTCGAAGGAACGGCGCATCCGAAGCGAATCGCCATGGCAGTCCGCGCTTACCACTTGCAGCCGCTCGAGTTCGTCGATCGACGTCGCGACAACGCTAGGTATCTAGCCTGTGCAGCCAGCCGCCGCACGTTACGGTTCGGGGAAGCAGGCACTTGACATCCCTTCGTGAGGGTACGAGGCTTTCGTTACATGCGGCGAGCCGCCGCACGCTGGCTAGCACCAGCCGGCCGCATGGGCGCTTCGCCGTCCCGTCGTCGCCGGGAGGTCTGACATGAGCGTGCGCGGCCGAGACGTCCAGCTTCAGGAACGCGAATGCGACCTCGTTATGAAGGGAGGGATTACGAGCGGCGTTGTCTACCCGCGGGCGATCACGCGGATCGCCGCGGCGTACCGGCTCCGCAACATCGGCGGAGCGTCCGCGGGCGCGATCGCGGCCGTCGCCGCGGGGGCGTGCGAGTATCGCCGCGAGAACGGCGCTGCCGACGCGTTCGGCGTTCTCGACGAGATTGGCGACGAGATCTCCAAGCCGGGATTCGTCGAGCGGCTCTTCCAGCCGACCGCGCGTGCGCGACCTGCGTTCCGCTTGGCGCTGGACGCCGTGACGTCGACCGGGTCGTCGCGCCGGCGCCTGTTCGCCGCGGCGGTGTCCGTCCTGCGCGCGCGGACGAGGTTCCTCGTCGGCGCGACGCTCGCGGTGCTCGTCTGGGCGATCGTCGTCGCTCTCGTGATCGCGGCGCTCGCCTCCGGCGGCGGCGGCTCGCTCGCGGTCGTCTCGATCGTGCTCGTCGCCCTGGTGGCGGTGCCCGTCGCCGTGCTCCTCGTCGCCGCGACCGCCCTGGTGGCGCTTCTGCGCTTCGCGGGCGAGCTGAACAATGCGCTCAAAACGAACTGGTTCGGCATGTGCGGCGGTCGCACGGAGGAGGGCTACCTGCCCGACTCGGCGCTGACCGACTGGCTATACGCGACGATCCAGCGCTGCGCGGGGCTTCCTGTCGACCGGCCGCTGACATTCGCCGACCTCCGGGGGGCGGACGACGACGATCCGCGCGTCAACCTCCAGCTGATAACGACCGATCTCAGCGCGTCGCGACCGGTCATCCTGCCGCTTGAGCTCCCCGACGAGACGCCCTACCTCTTCGATCCCGACGAGCTGCGGTCGTTCTTTCCGGAGCCCGTCGTCGAGCAGATGGTGCGGGCGTCGACGGAGGGCGGCCAGCCGGTCGAGAACGGGGGCAGGCGCCTCTACGCGGTGCCCGGCCCGGGGCTGCCGATCGTCGTCGCCGCTCGCCTGAGCCTCAGCTTTCCGATCCTGCTCGCGACCGTGCCGCTCTGGCGTGCCGACGGGCCGGACGGCGACCTCGTCCGGCACACGATGTCCGACGGCGGGATCTGCAGCAACTTTCCGATCCACTTCTTCGACTCGCTGTTCCCCGGGCGGCCGACGTTCGGGCTCGATCTCCAGCCGTGGCGAATCTCGAAGCAGAGCGCGGTGGAGATGTCCGACGAGCCGCGGAGGCCGGGGTTCTCCCGGGTCGACGGCGTCGCGACGTTCTTCACGCAGATCCTGAACGCAGCGAGGAACTGGCGTGACAACATGCAGTCCGAGCTCCCCGGCTATCGCGACCGCATCTGCCAGATCCGCCTGACCGCGCAGGAAGGCGGTCTCAACCTCACGATGCCCGACGACGTCGTCGAGAGCCTCGTGCGACGCGGCGACGAGGCGGGCCAGAGAATCGCCTCCGGCGAGACGTTCGACTGGGATCGCCATCGGGTCACCCGCTTCCTGATCCTCATGCAGATGCTTCAGCGCAGCCTCGGCGCGCGCGGCGTCGGCCGTCTCGGCGTCTACCGGGGGGCGTATCCCGGGCGGGTCGCCTTCAAGACGGTCGTCGAGGCTTGGCAGGACTCCGGCGCGAGCCCCGTCGATCCTCCGCCGCTTCAGTGGTGGACACAGGCGATCCCGGCAAGCGACGCGATCCTGGATCTCGCCGAGCGCTGGGCGGCGGGCGGAGCCGTCGACTTCGACGAGTCGGCCCCGACGCCCACCCCGACGCTCCGGATCATTCCCCGCATCTAGCGCCACCGAAGGCTCGCGAGATTTTCGAGACGTGCGACTCTTCAGACGCGATGCAGGTTCTGCGGCTCGTACAGGGGCAGAAGACAGGACAGAACCCCCTTGGAAGCCCACGCTGCCTGTGGGTGCCGGAAACTCCGGTGCGGTGGAGCCGGGGTAGCTCCGTTCGAGAGCCGCGGTTGGCCCGGTAGGGTCAGCGATCGTGGCGCGTCGGTCCGAGCGCATCGCGGTCTCGTTGGTCTACTGGTCGCTCCGGCGACTCCTTGAGCTGCTCGTACTCCGGGGTCGCTCGGAGCGGGAGAAGGAGATCGAGATTCTGTTGCTCCGGCACCAGCTGCGGGTGCTGGAGCGTCAAGTCGCTCGTCCGCAGCTGACTCAGGCTGATCGGGCCGTGCTGGCGGCGTTCAGCCAGGTACTGCCTCGCCGGGCGTGGAAGAGATCGTTCTTCGTGACGCCGGCGACGCTTCTGCGCTGGCACCGTGAACTCGTCGCGCGCCGCTGGACGTATCCGCGTCGGCGTCCGGGTCGACCCGCGACGTCGGTGGAGATCCGTGAGCTTGTCGTGCGGCTCGCGCGCGAGAACCCGGGTTGGGGGTATCGGCGGATCCGGGTTGGGGGTATCGGCGGATCCAGGGCGAGCTGGTCGGGCTCGGGATCAAGCTGGCGGCCAGCACCGTTTGGTCGATCCTCAAGGAGGCGGGGATCGAGCCGGCGCCGACGCGCCTCGAGGCGAGCTGGGCCGAGTTCCTGCGCCAGCAGGCGGCGAGCATCATCGAGTGCGACTTTCTCACCGTCGACACGCTCTTCCTGAGGCGGTTCTACGTCTTGTTCTTCATCGAGCTGGCGACCCGCCGCGTTCACCTGGCCGGGATCACCACCAACCCTGACGGGCGCTGGGTGACCCAGCAGGCGCGCAACCTGCTGATGCAGCTCGATGACGAAGGCGTCCGTCCGCGGTTCCTCATCCGCGATTGCGACAGCAAATTCACCCGCGACTTCGATGCAGTCTTCCGCTCCCAGGGCATCCGCGTGATCAAAGCGCCGGTACGGGCGCCGCGGGCCCGCGCGCACGCTGAGCGCTGGGTCGGCAGCGTGCGCCGCGAATGCCTCGACCGGCTCCTGATCATCGGCCGCCGCCACCTCCACCACGTCGTCGCGACTTACACCAGGCATTACAACGAGCACCGGCCGCACCGCTCCCTCGGGCAGCGGCCACCGCTCAGCAAGCGGCCGCTGAGCGACGAGCAAACACTGGCCGACGTGGTCGACCTCGACCGGATCCGCCGCCGCGACCTGCTCGGCGGGCTGATCCACGAATACCAGCGCGCCGCCTAGCCGCATCAGCGCTGCGCCCACTTCTCCTAACTCCTCCTAAGTCACACACGCGCGAGCGAGTACCAGATCGCGGCAAACGTCGCGAGGTGATGTCTGCGCTAACGCTCGGAGAGCAGCGCCGCAGCGATGTCCCCGATCATGATCACCCGGATCTGGATTACCGGCACCTACACGCTGGGCACCAAACGTTGACACGGTGTGCGGAGGTCGTAGCGTCGTCGCTGTCGCAAGCAGGAGCCGCCGATGCCGCAGCGGCGTGTGACGAAGGGCTTCGCGTCCGAGACGGAGGGCTTCATTGATCTCTCACTAGGCAGCGTTCTCCTGCGTCGTCGAGCAGACCATTGGTCATCCGGCTGCTTTGAGCACGCCGACCGCCGTGACGTTCCATGTCGCACGATTTGAGCGCTCCACATCGACGTCGACTGCTTTTCGTGAGCCGGCCGCTCGCATGCCCGTGGTGATTCTTTGAGCGCTCCCTAGTTGATCACAGCCTGGAAGAACGCGCCGTCGTCATCGCCGATGCCGGTCCATGACCATCGCTGACATGCAACCTTCCAGGGCGAGCCAGTACGGCAGTTGTTCATCTGGTCGTCGACCGCGACGACGACGTGCACTGCTCCCCTCTGCAGAAAATCGCTCGCGCCAGTTGCAACAAGCGCCAGGTCGTGCGATCCTCCTGGCGGATCCGATTTCGTAGGAGGGAGGGCGGTGTGCCACGGACCGTCGTATACGACCAGCCAGTAGTCCAGGTCGAAATGGAGAAGGAGCTCGATGCTCCGCGCCAAGCGCGTAAGCCCACGGGCCCGCCGGCTGCAAAGAGGCGAGCGGCACGCCGCAAGGCAACGCAAGCCGGAACGGACGAGAAGGCAGCGGCTGCTGACAGCCCGATCAAAGACGACTACGCATCAAAGCTCGCGAAGTACGTGCCAGGCGAAGTCGTAGCAGTCTCCATCGCGGGCTTTGCGGCCTTTGACCCGACGGGGAACTGGGTCTGGCTCGGGATCGCACTGGGGATCGGGGCCACGATCCTCTACCTTGCCGGCACCGCCGAGAGGCTGCCCGTGGCTGCTCGTCCCCGACCGTACTTCTACATCCTGTCGGGCGTCGCGTTCGTGTTCTGGGCGATGGGCACGATTCCCCACGTGCGAGCGAAGTTCGGTCTCGAGGGAGACGACAACGCCGACAAGGCGGCGTGGCTATTGCTCGCAGCAGCGTTCGTGATCCCCCTCCTGGACACGCTCGCTGACGGCCTGGAGGTGAGGCGCAACACATAGGTTGATCGCCGGCGAGATCGGCGTCCGCTGCGTCCGCCGTCGGGGGGAGCCAGCCTCCGCCAGGATCGAGGGCAGCGCCGTATACGTGTCAGGAGTGGACATCCGCTGCGGCCCCGGCGTACCAGACAGCGGTGAAGTAAATACGCAGCAATCTACCAGTGAACGACACTAATGAAGTCCCGCTTACGCGCTAGAACTAAGCGTTGTCCTGTACCCAGGTGTAGTGTACGTTCTTGCCGCCGAATGCGCGCCAGAAGAAGTCTGGAACCCAGTATCCTAGGTCAGTCCAGATTCCGAGGAACGCTGGTTTGCGAAAAATGAGAGTGTCGGCGCCAAAGCAGCCAGTCCTCGTAATGATCCTGGGCGCAGACCCCATACCACCCTTTCGTCGTCTGCCTAACCACGCCGATAGAGCCACGACACATGCTGAAAATGCGAATCTCTTTTGCCCAATCTGAAACGTATGGACCGCCGTCTATGCTGAGCTTAACCCCGGTCTGATTCGGAGCCAATCCGTCAGACACCTGCATCCTGAGAGCGTCTCCTCTGCCCCAGCCCACCCTCTTTAGATAGAGCGCATATGTCCCGCCCGGGATAGGTGTGGAGATCGGTCTATCAAATGACGACGCTCCATATTTGTGCCCTGGCATCCCGGTGGTGATCGCGCAGATGCATGTCTGCGCGGCCGCTAGTTCGGCGTGCTCGGCAAGTAGTTCGGCGGTTGCGCGGCGGACGACCTGCTCTGCTTCAGCGGCCTGTGCAGGGAGAAGGTTCAGGCCGCCGACTGATATGCGAACGCCGCGAGGGAGATTCACGACGCCGAGCTCCGCAGGAGGATCGACCTGCGCGAGCTTGCCGACGCGTGAAGCGAGGTCGCGCTCGAGTCTGCGACGCCGTGCGGTAGAAAGATCTGTGCTCGTGATCCGAAACGGCGTCGATACGTCCCGCAGCCTCGGCGGGGGCGCAATCGGAACACTCTCGTCCGACTTAAGCATCCTGAACTTGGCGCTCAACGTCAGAGATTGTAGTCTGAAGAGCGGCTTCGTGAGAGCCTCTGACGAGCTCGAACCGTCGACCCCTCCTTGCGATTGTCTTGGCGTCACGCGCGTACACGCGCGATCAATCGTGGCACCGTTGTGCCTGGAAATCTGACCCATCCGGGCGCGGGGATACGTCGCGCGTGTCGTTTCTGATGTGTCCGTCTTGTGTCCGCCATACGGGTCGCCCCTCGCTCGGCGGTTGGATACCCAGTCGGTAATCCGAATCGTCCCGTTCCTGTGGTCGCGCGCTAGGCTAGGCGGCGAGCGCCGACGGTCACCCGGCGACACAGCTGGGTGCGACTCCGAGCGGGAGCGCCGCGGCATTCAACGCGACGGGGGCGGTGTCTTCGAGAGCGGGAGGAAGCACGAGGAGCCGCTGCGGCGCGGTCGCATCTCCGCCAACGCCGCGGGCTTACGCCCGATCGGCCTCGCGAATGGTGCGTTCGACGTCTCGGGTCGCGATCGTGAAGGCCTCCAGCGCCACGTCGGCGACCGCCCTGAGCGGTGGAAGCTTCCGCAACGTTGCGGTGTAAGCGTCGCACGCGTGCTCGAGGTCAGGAGGCAGCGCGGCTTTGCCGAGCTCGGCGACCGCGCGATCGATGGCGGCGACAAGCTCACGCTCATCGCACGTCTTCCGTTCCTCCAGCGAGCGGATATCGCGTTCGGCGACGCGGAGCTGCGTGAAATCCCATAAGTGGACCGGGCGATGATCGTGTGAGGTTGCCTCGGCGGCGTGCAGATCGAACAGAGCTTCGAGGACGAGCCTGGTCCCCGAGGCGTGCTCGCGCTCGTGGATGTATGCAGCCGAAGCGTCAACCGCCTCCTCCCCTCGGGCCATCGCGGCCCGAAGCGCCTGCTTCTCGTCCTCGGTCAACGAGGCGACGCGGGCGCGGGTCTCTTCGATCGAACGCGTGAACCACTCCACCTCGCGGCGCAGGCTGCTGAGGTTCCAGTCGTAGTAGCGGGGCGTCAGATCCTCGGCCAGCGCCGCCATGTAGCGAAGGTTTGCCCGGATCTCGCCGCGAATCTCGGACCACGCTTGGGACCAACGCGCCACCGCATCGATCACGCGGACGCCGAGCCAGATGAGGATTAGGTCTGTCGTGAAGTTGCCCCACAGGGTCCAGATGGCCGACTCGGACTCGACGAGCGTCTCACCGAAGGCGACGTAGACGACCGCGGACCCAACGGCGATGAGCCCGACGATGTCGAGGAGGAGCAGCCATCGCTTCCGCAGGAACAGCATGCAAGTGACGTTCTACGCGCTCCGCGGGACGGCGGCCAGACCCGCTTGTCGGAACGCGATGGGCATGGGCGGCATGTCTGTCTTCCCCATGATCGCGGCCAGATGCGCAAATGAGGGCCGGGGGCCGCTCACCTAGAGAAGGGTTCCCGAGGCGCCGAGCGCGAAGCTTGCCCGCTCATGATCGTGCGCTGAGCTCCGCGCAGAAGGAGACCTGCGCCGGAGCACTATGTCGGCCCTCGATGGCCGAGGAAGGTTGGCGCTCCCCGCGGTCGCCGCAACTTTGAACCATGTGCGACCCTGGTGCGACCTCAAGCTGCTAAAGGAGGCACTCGTCACTCGCGCCTAACCAAAAAGAGCCTGCAAATCAGCCGCTTCCTGCTCCCCGGGTGACCCCCTCCTTACCTGCGATTCAGCACAGGCAACAGAAGTAGCAGATTTGCAGGGTCTTCAAGCCCTCTGACGGACTCGAACCGTCGACCCCCTCCTTACCATGAACGTGAGGAGGGGTCGGTTCACGCGGGATTCAACGTAGTGATGCGGGTGGCGTGTGTCGGGGCTCGCCGCGTCTGGTCGCGTTTTGCGTCTTCGTGCGACCTTGGTGCGACCCACCCCCCGTACACGACCCACATGTGGGGCCTACTGTCGGGTGCCTAGCTTGGCGGCGCTCCTAAAGCCCGGTATCGAGCGACACTCGTAGCGATCGACCAGACCACCAGCGCTAGGACGCCAGGGAAGAAGCCGAAGCCGAA
>Ga0299913_10005423_pt1 | contig 10886 bp, 6 predicted proteins | sample RVTome_9_FD_201360 | JGI IMG/M metagenome (GOLD analysis project Ga0299913, IMG submission 201360) | Soil microbial communities from uranium-contaminated site in the Upper Colorado River Basin, Wyoming, United States - RVT155D38 (version 2) ... | reverse complement strand
GCCTCGGCCGTCGTCGCGATCACCGAGAGGAACAGGTTGTCGTCCGTCGAGGGGTTCGTCGTCTGGATCACGAGCTGCGTGTCGCCCGTCGTCAGGAACGGCTGGAGGTCGTACAGCTCGTCGTCCGTCGGAGGATCGTCCGGCGGCGTCGGGTTGTCGAGGCTGTCGCCGACGCCGCCGACGGTGATCAGCGCCCCGTTCGCCGGAAGGCCGTCGTCGTAGTTGCCGGCGCAGCCCGTCAAGAGCTGCGAGTTCACCTCAACGGTGGAGAACTGGCCCAGGCCGCAGGCATCACCCGACGGCCCCTGGAACGAGAACCCGATACCGAGCGCCATCGTCGCCAGGAACCCCGGCTCCGTCGGATCGATCGGTCCGTCGAAGTTGAACGTCGTCTGGTCGCCTTCTGGCTTGGAGCCCCCGTCGAGCACGGCGATCGTCGTCTCCGGAAGCGCGGGATTGGAGAAGATCACCACCAGCGCGACGCCGTCGAGATCGGGCGGATCGCTGTTGATCGCGAAGTCCGTGATCCCGCCTCCACCGCCAACCTTGGCGGCCACCAGCGAGGTGACCTCCGCCCGGGCCGTGGACAGCTCCGAATTGCCCGGCTCGGAGTTCGGCAGGGTCTGCAGCACGACGTCGGTGCCGTCGAAGTCGATCGTGCGGTCGGCCTCGCTCGGCGCCGTATTGCCGTTGTACGTGCCGTACAGATAAGCCTGCGCTACGGTCGAGCCGGGCGGCACCTCGGCCTGCACGGTGCCGCCCGTGGTGTCCTGGCCGAGACCGTCCGACGAGTAGCCTCCGTTACCGACGAAGGTGGCGGGAACCGAAGGCTCCGGCTGGAGCAGCACCAGGCTCGCGCGCGCCGGTGACGGGGCGATCGCGAGCGCGAGAGCGCACGCGATCAGAGCGCCGAAGCCCAGCATGTACCCCGGCCTACGTGTCGTCGAGCCAACCACGGCATCGCCACCCTTCATTCGATCCACCAGCATTCCGTCTCGCATTCCCTTCTCCACGGTCTCAGCCGGACTCGCAGTTTTCGACGTTGTTGGTTCCGGCACCGCCGGTGCAATGATCGGTCTCCGTCCCTCCATCGATGTCGTCGTCCCCTGGGCCGCCCATGATGAAGTCGTTTCCGGGACCGCCGACCAGCAGGTCGGGGCCGATGCCGCCGAAGAGCTGGTCGTCTCCGCCGCCGCCGGCGATGTCGTCCGCGCCGGGGCCGCCGCCGATGCGGTCGTCGCCCTCGGCGCCGCGCAGGGTGTCGTCGCCGGCGCCGCCGGCGACGCGATCGTTGCCGGCGCCGCCGCCGATGTCGTCGTTGCCGGCGCCGCCGCCGATGTCGTCGTTGCCGGCGCCGCCGCCGATGTCGTCGTTGCCGGCGCCGCCGGTGACGCTGTCGGCACCGATGCCGCCGGAGATCGAGTCGTCGTCGGCGCCACCGCCGATGCGGTCGTTGCCGGGGCCGCCGCCGATCTCGTCGTTGCCGGCGCCACCGCCGATGCGGTCGTGGTCGAGGCCGCCGGAGATGGTGTCGTCGCCGGAGCCGCCCGCGATGCGGTCGACGTTGCCGCCGCCGCCGATCTCGTCGTTGCCGGCCTGGCCTGAGATCGAGTCGTTGCCGGCGCCACCGCTGACGACGTCGTCGCCGTCGCCGGCGCAGATCACGTCGTCGCCGCCGAGCCCGGAGATCTGATCGTCGCCGCCCTTGGCGTCGATCACGTCAGCGCCGGGGGTGCCGGTGATCGCGTCCGGGCCCTCGGTTCCGGAGATCGTCACGGCCTTGCCCTGGCAGGTGCCCTCCGGAGGCGGAGGCGGGGGCGGGCCCTCGGTATCGACCGTGAACGACCGCGTCGCGGGCGTCGGGTCGACGTTCCCCGAGGTGTCGATCGCGCGCACCGCGAAGGTGTGGGGGCCGTCGGCGAGCGGGCCGATCGTCTCCGGGGAGTCGCACGGCTCGAACGGGCCGCCATCGACCGAGCACTCGAAGGTCGAGCCGGCCTCATCCGAGATGAACTCGAAGGTCGGGGTGTCGTCGCTGATCGTCGAGCCCTCTCCGGGGCCGCTGGTGATCGTGGTCTCCGGCGGGTCGACGTCGCCCGTGGGGTCGATCGAGGTGATCATCGTCCGCGTCACCTCGCCGCCGCTGGGGACCGAGATCGCCCAGCTCAAACCCATGCCGTTGTCGTCCTCCTCGCCGGCCGGATCGCAGTGGGCGCACGTGTTCCCGAACACGCCGCCGTCGATCTCGTCCCAGACCGTGCTGAAGTTGTCCTCGATGTAGCTGCTGCCGGCGCTCTGCGGCTGGAAGCCGATGAGACGGCCCGGTGGATCGTTACTCGGAGTCTCGGAGCAGAAGATCGAGCCTGTCGCGGGGATCTCGTGCCCGAACCCCGAGTCGGAGCCGGCGAGGAAGCAGTCCCCGGCGTGATAGAGCACGGCGTCCTGCGGCGAGGCGCCCATGTTCGCGACATTGATCTCGCTCTCGTAGAACTGGTTGCCGGTGACGTAGCTGTCGGTCTGGGTGATCCTGAGACCGGGGAGTAGGCCGTTACCTCCCTTTTCGGCCAGCGAGTCCGGGGCGGGGACGTCGACGACGGTGACCACCACGAACGGGTCAGCGCTGGTGCCGGTCCCGCTCACGTCCGTCTGGCTCACCGGGGTGAACGGGGTGTAGGAGGTGGTGCCGGTTCCGGGGCCGAAGGCGCTGCTGTCGTGCTCGTCGAAGTTGGGGCCGAACTCGTCCGTGCCCAACGTCAGGAAGGTCCCGCAGTCGCCCGGGGCGGTGGACGAGGGGAAGAAGGCGAAGTCCTCGTCGCCCTCGAGCAGCACCTGGCAGCTCAGCTCGTCGCCGAGCCAGATGGTCTCGATCGGCCCGGTCGAGGTGATCTCCTTGAAGGGGACGTTGGCGCTTGCCGTGGCCGGCAGGAGCAGCGCCACGAGCGCGACCACCCAGGTGAGCGACAGCAGCCGTTGCGGCCGACGCCGCGGGGCGTCCTTGCCAGTGGCGTGGGAGCGCGAAACACTAATCATCACGGGCGAGACCTCCAGAAGTTGCTGTCCCGTTTCCCGCCTCCCCAGGACGGCTGCCGCGACCCTATACGATCTCGTCCGACGCCGTCAAGGGGCAAGTAGGTAGGTTTGAGTTCTTGGCGACGAGGGAGCAGATGCGCAAGGAGCCGCTACCTCCTCCGGCTGCATTAGAGATCCTCGGCGATCCGGCGGGCCCGGCGGGTGAAGTACGAGACCCCGAGCACGCAGATCCCCGAGAACACGACGATCGGTCCGACGAGTACGAGCGAGGAGCTGCCGACATCGGCTGTGCTCGGCGCACCGGGATCGAAGATCAACCTTCGGGCCTCGATGAACAGGGGCGCGAGCGGGTTGATCAAGTAGAACGAGTGGAAGCTCTCTGGAACGTACTCGATCGGATACAGGATCGGGCTGCCATAGAACGTGACTCTGCTGATCACGGTCCAGGCCTGACTCACATCGCGGAAGCGTGTGTAGAGCGCCGACAGCAGCAGCGCGGTGCAGGCAGTGACCACGACGAACATCCCGATCACCAGCGGGAAGAGCAACCACGTCCATCTCGGCTCGACGCCTGAGACGAGCACGAAGGCGGCGACCACCGCCAGGTTCAAGACCAGCGTGAAGCCGCGGTTGAGCACGATCGACAGCGGGATCACGGCGCGCGGGAACTGAGTCTTGCGGACGATCCGCTCGGAGCGGACAAGCGAGCCGACGGCCGCACCGACGCTCTCGTTGAAGAAATAGAACAGCATGATGTTGAGCAGCAGAAGCGGGGCGTAGTAGGGAACCTCGCCGCCAAACCGCAGGATCTGCGTGAACACCACGTAGAGGACTCCGAAGAATCCGAGCGGTCGGAGGATCCCCCACACGTAGCCGAGGATTGGGCCCTTGTAGGTGGCCTTGAACTCCATCCTCGCGCTCAGCCAGAGCAGCGCCAGGAAGCGCTCGCGCCCGCCGGCGAACGCCGAGGGGCCACGGACATCCCGCAACTCTGGGGCCTGCGGCGCTAGCTCGCTGCGCATCAATCCTCGTGGGAGCGGTCACGAAGCCCGCCCCCGACCCGCGGATCGCGGGTCTGGCGCCGGTCTTCGCCTTCAGCATCACCGTCGAGCTCGCGTACCAGCTCGACGTAGCGCTCGCCCACGGCCTTTGGCTCACCCATGGCCTCGATGCTTCCGGCATGGAGAAGCATGGCGCGATCACAGCTCTGCCGGAGCTTGGCGACCGATTGGGTGACGAGCACGGTCGCCCTGCCGGCGGCCCGCAGTTCCGCCAGCGCCTCGAAGCTGCGAGTCTGGAACCGGGAATCCCCGACCGAGAGGACTTCGTCGATCAGCAGGATGTCCGCCTCCACCTGAAGCATGATCGCGAAGGCGAGCCGGACCCGCATTCCCGACGAATAGTTCCGAAGCTTGAGATGGCTGAAGTCCGCGAGCCCGGCGAACTCCAGGATCTCCGGATATCGCTCGTGCGCTTCGCGCGGTTCGAGGCCGAGCAGGGCGCCGTTCAGGATCACGTTGTCGCGGGCGTCCAGCTCGGGGTTGAAGCCGACGCCGAGCTCGATCAGCGGTGCGATCCGGCCGGCGGCCCGGATCGTGCCTGAATCGGGTCGATAGGTGCTGGCAAGCAGCTTGAGCAGGGTGCTCTTGCCGACCCCGTTGGTGCCGAGCACGCCCAGGGTCTCCCCGCGGCGGACCTTGAAGGAAACGCCGTTGAGGACGTCGAGCCGCCGGTAGCTGTCACGCCGGAGGGGATGGTGGCGCAGGCGCTGGCGCAGCGTGTCGCCGTGCTCGACCGGGATCCGAAACGACTTGCAGAGATCCTCTACCTCGATGGCGACCGGCGGCTCTGCGAGGCGCACGACGCGAGCGCCCGGACTCCCGCCCCGGTTACCGTGCCTGTCCGTCTGCGCCGGCGAGGGGGGGGCGACGGCGGCCGGCCCCGAGCCGGGGCGGTCACCAGGTCGATCACCGCGACCTTCGTCCCCGTGCCGGTTGCGTGGGCGAGACAGGACGCCCGGCAGCGCGTACGCCAGGCCGCTGCGGAGGCGACGTGCAAACCGTGCCAGCCCGGACCTCCGCGGGGACTCGCGCTCGAGCGGGGCCGAGCGCGCGATATCGATGGTTTGCGCCAGCGCCTCGTGCGCCTCGGCTGCATCGCAGAGCAGCCCGGCGAGCGCGCGGCGAGCCGCGGCGTCGTCGGGCACCGGCCGAGACGCCTGCTCGGGCGGTGGAGGCTCGGCGGCCTCGACATCCTGCTCTGCCTCCTTGGATCGCGGCGCTCCGCCGGCGGCCGGTGCTTCCTCCTGAGGCTCGGCGCGCGGGCGCTGGATCTGTCGAAGCCTCTCGAGCAGCTCGTTCCTCTCGGCCTGGGCGAGCTTCAAGCGCTCGCGAAGGAAGACACGCTCCAAGTCGGCGATCTCATACTTGAGCTGGGCGCTGGTATCGGGTGGCCCCGATCGCGCCGGCTCGCCGGACCCGCGGCCGCCCGAATCCGCGTCATCGGCGGGGCGCGCGCTTTCGGTCGCCGGTCGTGGCGGTCGAGGCCGGCCCTGTCCCTCGGATTCACTCATCATCGAGCCGGGCGAGCCTACCTATCGTCCGCGCTCGTCGCGTCGAACGCATCGAAGACCTTGCTCTCACGTGCGGCAGCGACCCGCAGCCGCCCGAGATGGCTCGGCTGGGCGGCGGTGTCGCGGCGGCGATAGATCACCCGCATCTCCTCGAAGCCAAGCCAGCGGAACAGCTTGCGCAGGGCCTCGGGCCCGGTGGGTAGCCAGTTGAGCCCATACGCTCCGGACAGCAGCTTGCTGGTGGACTCCTCCGCCGCGAACAGGGAGCCGTCGGGCAGGTCGTTCTGAGTGGCGGTGTCGAGGATGATCAGCTCGCGGGTGAGATCGGCGACGACCTTCAAGCCCGAGATCGGATCCGGCAGGTGGTAGAAGATCCCGAGGAAGAACGTGACGTCGAAGGGCCCCACTCCGAGCTTCGTCAGCTCGTAGAGGTCGAGCGTTTCGAAACGCATGCGATCGACGGGGCCATCGCGGTGCTCGGCCAGGAAGCGCGCTTGCCTGATCCAGTGCTCCCGCACGTCGAAGGCGAAGCACTCTCCGGCCCCGAGCTCCTTGGCGGAGAACGAGTACGCCCCGCAGTTGCACGCGCAGTCGAGGATGCTGCGGTCGCCGAGACCGGCGGGATAGATGGACTGCAGCAGCTGCGTCCAGGCGGGCTCCGGGCTGTACATGCCGATTCCTGCCTCGCCGGCAGGTGCTCGCTCTCGCGCCGCGGCCCACGCGTCGCGGGTGCTCAGCCCTGAGTTCACCTGGACCTCCAGGTGCCACGGCCCGATCTCGATCATGCGCTCGAGAAGCTCGGCGTCGGCGGGGCGCTCCACCGCCTGCCCCGGCGATCCCTTCGTGGGCTGCCTCATGACACCCGATTCTCGCAGTCGCTGGCTCAGGACCGATCGACCCCTCCGGCGGTGCCGCCCGGCGGGGGCGAGGGCTCGTATCCGAACCCGGTCAGGGCGGGGCCCAGCGCGTCCTCACACACGGCCTGGAGCTGCGACGGGAGGTCGCGCTTCCAGCGGCCGACCGATGCATGCGCGTCATCTGTCGTGCGATGCCCGGGCGAACCACGCTCCGCCGCCCTCGCCACCATCGCGTCGACGGTCTCGGCATCCGCGGCGAGGCCGAGGTGCGCGAGCACCCCACGCAGGCACCCCTGTGGATCGCGGATCAGGTCCTCGTAACGGACGAGGTGCGCGTCCTCGCGATGGGTCTGCCAGCGTTCGAGCAGAGCCTGAGCCGAGTTGCGCAGGTTCGTGGTCACGTACTCGGCGTCGCTAGTGACCCGAGCACGCCCGAACGCCTGAAAGCCGCGCTTGCGGTTGAAGGCCAGGATCGAGCAGAGGACGTCGCGGAAGTCCCTGACGAGGATCACCTCCCGGGACCCCGGATACAGCTCTTCGAGCAGGGTCAGCGCCGGCTGGCGCGGCACGAACTTCTCGACGAAGTAAGCCGGGGATGCTTCCGTGTCCACGTCGGTGTTGGCGAGGTAGAAGGCGTCGATCTGAGCCTGGCACATCGAGGCCAGCGAGACGGGGAGTCGACTCCCAAGCCACGCCTCGAGCGAGGGAGAGCTCGGCTCCTTGACTCCGCCGTCGCCCAGCCACCACCGCCTGCTGGCGAGGCCCTGTGGAGCGAACGGGGTCAGATAGCTGCGCGGCTGGGATAGCTCCTGGAGCACGGTCGCCCAGTACGTGCCGAGCCGCGCGTCGTGAGCCGTGGGCTCGAACGCGCCGATCTGCGGATGCGCACCGAGCAGCGATGCCATCCAGGTGGTGCCGCTGCGGCCCAGGGCGTTCAGGACCAACGGCTGAAGCTCGGGCGAATACTCGCTCTCGATCGGATCGCGGGTGGCGCCGATGGTGCCGATCCGGAACCGAGCGCCGGCGGCGGTCTGCGCCTCGAGATCGATCTCGAACGAGGTCGGCAAGGCGAGCGTGCCGAGCGAGAAGGAGAATCCACAACGCTGATCGGGGGTCGCGTTCTCAAAGCTCGTCGCCACCTCCGGCCGAGGCCGATCGACGGCGACCCCCTCGGCGACTGGGCGACCGCCGTGACGGACGGTGAGCGACGTCACCTCCTCCTGGCTGCCGACCGCCCAACCCTCGAGCCGAAGGGTGTACCCCTCCACGACGCTGCTCGGCTTCGGAAGGTCGAGCCCCGCGGCGAGCATTCCCTGGCGCGGGGTCAAGGCCACGCGCTCGATTCGAACGGCGGCCACGGTCACGAACGTCCGACCGTCGGACGGGCGTCGTACCCGAACGCCTCGAGGATCGGAGCGAGCGTCGTCGCAAGCGCATCCTCGACCTCGGGGGAAAGCTCATGCCGCCAGCGCCCGACCGACGACGTCGGGTCAGGCGCGGTGGGATGGCCGTCTTTCCCGGGGAGCGCTCGCGACGCGCGTCCGAGCATGGATTCGATCGTCGCCGCCCCTGCGTCGATCTCCAGGTACTCGGCCAGCGCCGTCAGCGTGCGGTTGGGCTCGAGGACCAGATCCTCGTAACGGACCAGATGAGCGAGCCCCTGGCGCCGGCGCCACCTTCGCAACAGCCCGCTGGCGAGGCCTCGCAGCGTCGTCCGTACGTAATCGATCTCGCTCTCGGCTTCGCCCCACCGGAAGCCGCTTCCGCCGCGCTTTGCGACGTAGGCGCGGATCGAGCAGAACATGTCGCGAAAGTCCCGAACGAGGATGACCTCCCTGGCGCCCGGGTAGATCTCCCCGAGCAGATCCGGGATCGTCTGCGACGGGGAGAACTTCTCGACGAAGTAGCGCGTGGCGGCGCCGGCCTCCGCGTTCTCCCGGTAGAACCGATCGATCTGTTGCTGGCACTGCCCGGCGAGAAGGCGCAGCCTCTCCACACCAAGCCAGCGCGCCACCGCGCCGTCGCGCGTGATGCGACGGTCGACGCCGCTATCCCCGAGCCACCACCGGCCTGTCAGCGGACTCACGGGGTCGAACTGGGCGAGATAGCTATTCGGGGCTCCGAGCTGCTGGAGCACGGTCGCCCAGTACGTGCTCACGCGGGTCTCGCGCGAGAACGGCTCGAACGCGACCAGCTCCGGGTGAGCGCCCATGAGCCAGGCGAGCCAGGTCGTCCCGCTGCGCCCGACGCAGTTGATCATGGCCGGCTGCAGACGCGGGCGATGGTCGGACGAGAGCGGTTCGCGCGAGCCTCGGATCGTGGCGATCGTCGGGGCTCCACCGTCGCTGAGGATCGCCCGAACCGTCAGCTCGAAGCTGGTCGGGGCCTCGAGCGCGCCGACCAGGGCCGTGAAGGTGCCGGCGGTCGCAGCTTCCTCGCCGGGGCCGATCGGCTCGGCGGGCTCGGGACGCCGCTCACCCAGCTGGGCGACGGCGATCGCGCGGTTCTCGCAGCGGACCTCCACACGCTCCACCTCCGAGGTGGTCGCCGCCACCTGTCCTCCGAGCTCGAAGTCGTAGGTCTCGCTCGTCGAGCCCGAACGCGGAGCGTCGAGGCGCGCGGCCTGAAGCCGCGGGCCCGGGGCGTGCTCGACCTCGGCTATCCGGACGATCGCCATGCCGGTCAGGGGCGTACGAAGGCCTGCTCACCGGCGAAGCGCCGGTCCGACATCAGGCGCCCGATCTGCGCTCCCCAGCGGCGGGTCTGAAGCCAGGAGTTGTAGCGAGCGTTGACCTGGCGGGCAGCGGTGGAGTAGGACCTGCCCTCCAGGTGATACAGCTCGACCTCCGGGAAGTACCAGTTCTGCCTCCCGCCGTCGATCAGGCTCAGGCAGAGGTCAGAGTCCTCGTAGTCACCCTGGACATAGCTCAGTGACAGGCCGCCGGCCTCGCGGTACAGCTCCCGGTCGATCATCATGCACGCGGCGGTGACGGCGGGCACCGGGCGGGCGACGTTGGCCGCCGGAAGGTCGGACTGCAGACCCTTGAAGTAGTGGGCGTTCTCCCACGCCGCCGAGGACAGCGGGCGCCGGAAGAAGAGCCCGGCGTGCTGGAGCGTGCCGTCCTCGAACAGAAGCTTCGGGCCCAGGGCGCCGACGCCCTCGGTGGAATCGTAGGCGCTCGCCATCCGCCCCACCCATCCAGGTTCGGTTGGGAGGACGTCAGAGTTGAGCAAGACCAGCAGGCGTCCCCGAGCGTGCTCGGCGCCGATGTTGTTGGCGACCGAGAATCCGCCGTTCTGCGAGAGGGTGAGGACACGCAATGGAACCCGGTAGATCTCGTACAGGTCGCCGAGCTGATCGAGCAGCGGCTCGCCCAGCTCCGGTGAGTCGAGCACGTAGATCAGCTCGTTGCGGCTGAACTCGGGATCGTCGGCAAACCCCGCAAGCTGGTGCTGCACGAGGTCGATACGCGAGTACAGAGGAACCACGATCGAGACCTTCGGCGCCGCCGGGACCGGCCCGACGTGCTCGGCCCGCTCCACCGTGACCCGCTCGGCGAGCCGCCGTTGGAGGCTCGTGATCGCCGGGACGACGTGCTCCATCATCGGCGTCGTCGGATCATGAGCCCGATCCAGCTCGGAAACGATCGCCGCTCGGACAGCCACCGGGTCGTCGGTCACCTCCGGACCCTCCGCAACCCAGACGTTTCCGTCGGAGTTCTCGATCTCGAACCGCCAGCCGGTCCTGGCGCGGCACTCGTGGGGAAAGCGGAAATAGCTGAAGAAGCCCGGTTCGTTGCGCTCCCAGGCGCTGGCGTAGAGCTCGCTCACGTCCGTGCGCTTGGTGCGGGCGGCGCTCTCGAGCAGCTCAGCCCGCGCCCCATCCGGAGCAACCGCGGTGAGGCGTACGATCGGCGCCTTCTCGTCGCGCATCCACCCACCGGCGAAGAACGATCTGTCGTCGATGCGCCTCAGGTTCTCGACCCGCAGGGCGCGCGGCCCCTGAGCGGGAGCGGGCGGGCCCGGAGCCGCCGCGGGCGGCCCGGGCGGCGGCTCATGGCTCGCCTCGGCACCGTCCGACTCAGCCGGCACCCAGGTGGCCTGCCCCGGTTCGGACCGCAGAAAGTGAACGAGCGGGTTCTCGCCGGTGTCGGCGAGCTCGGGATGGCGATCCGAATAGGAAACGGGGTCGAACTCGGGATTGGGCTTTCGCCCCTCCCGAGCGCCGTGCTCGACGTAGTGAAGGAGCGGGTTCATCCTCGCGCCCGCCACGGCCGGGTACGCCGTGCAGTAGAAGCTGGGGTCGAAGCGGTTCGAGCGCTTCAGGGCCCGATACGCGCGGAGGTCGCGGATCCGCCCACGGAGGACCCACGAGGCGAGGTGCGAAGCGGTCCGCCACCTGCTCCAGGAGGGGCCTTCGGGGGCGG
>Ga0299913_10005422_pt1 | contig 10887 bp, 9 predicted proteins | sample RVTome_9_FD_201360 | JGI IMG/M metagenome (GOLD analysis project Ga0299913, IMG submission 201360) | Soil microbial communities from uranium-contaminated site in the Upper Colorado River Basin, Wyoming, United States - RVT155D38 (version 2) ... | reverse complement strand
CAGATCAGTACCGACGAGGTCTACGGGCACGTCGCGGAGGGAAGCTCCGGGGAGGCGGATCCGCTTCACCCGCGCAGCCCGTACTCGGCCAGCAAGGCGGGCGGCGACCTTCTCGTCGGGGCGTACCACACGACGTACGGGATCCCGACGCTCCTCACGCGGGCCAGCAACAACTTCGGCCCCTACCAGTATCCCGAGAAGATCATCCCGCTGTTCGTGACGAACGCGATCGACGACGAGCCCCTGCCGCTCTACGGCGACGGCCTCCAGATCCGCGACTGGCTCTATGTCGACGACCACTGCGACGCCCTCGAGCTGGTCCTCGCCGATGGCGCGCCCGGCTCCACGTACAACATCGGCGGCGGGAACGAGCTCACGAACCTCGAGCTGACGCGGAGGGTGCTCGAGCTCATGGACAAGCCGATGAGCCTGGTCCGTTCCGTCCCCGACCGGGCGGGCCACGATCGGCGCTACTCCGTCGATACGCGCCGGATCCGCGGCCTCGGCTGGGAGCCCGCGCACACGTTCGAGCAGGCGATCGGAGACACGGTCTCGTGGTACCGCGACCACGAGGCCTGGTGGCGTCCGCTCAAGAGCGGCGAGTACCGCGAGTATTACGAACGGCAGTACGGCGATCGCCTGTCCGCCGGTACGGCGGTGGAATGATGGGCCGGCGCGTCGTGGTCCTCGGGGCTGAAGGGCGGCTGGGGCGGCACCTCGTCGACTCCTTCACCCGCGCCGGCGACGACGTCACGGCGGTCCCACGCACCGGTTTCGACCTGGCGAACCCGGACCCCGCAGTGATCACCCAGGCTCGGCCGGAGGTCGTGATCAATGCGGCGGCCTGGACGGACGTGGACGGGTGCGCCGTGGACCCTCAGCGGGCGCGCCTGCTCAACGGTTCTGCCGCGGGCTCGATCGCGGAGGCGGCGCGCGCGGTGGGCGCCGTGATCGTCCAGATCAGCACGAACGAGGTCTTCGACGGCCGGTCGGATCGGGCATACCGCGAGGATGACAGCCCGAACCCGCTGAATCCGTACGGCGCCTCGAAGCTGCTCGGGGAGCAGGCGGTCGCAGCGGCGTCGCCCGAGCACCTGATCGTGCGGACGGCCTGGCTGTTCGGGCCGCGTGGTGAGAGCTTCGTGACCAGGATCCGCCGGGCCGCCATGGCGGCGCGGGATGCCGGGCGACCCTTGGACGTCGTCGCGGACGAGTGGGGCAATCCCACCTGGACCCCGGACGTCGCGTCCTCGATCGTCCGCGCGGTCGCGGCGAGCCGGCGTGGCATCCTCCACCTGGCCGGCGAGCCGGCGTCGTCCCGCTACGAGTGGGCCGAGGTCGCCCTCCGCGGTTGGCACGTCGACCTCCGCAGGGTGACAAGCGACCGCTTCGTCCGCGCATCGACGGTCCCGCGGCGTGCGGTTCTCGACACGAGCTTGGCCACGAGGCTCGGCCACCCCGTGATGGAGTGGCGCCCTCGCGTCGCCGACGTCCCGGCCGTGGAGGAGATTCGAGCGTGACGACCGGGGCCCGTCCTCGCCGGGAGTCGTTCCTGGTCTTCGGCCAGCCCGACATCCGCGAGGAGGAGATCGCAGAGGTCGTCGACACCCTGCGCTCGGGATGGCTCGGCACGGGTCCCAAGACGAAGCGCTTCGAGGCCGAGTTCGCGGAGTACGTCGGCGCCCGGCACGGAATCGCGGTCAACTCGTGCACCGCCGGGCTGCACCTCTCGCTCCTGGCGCTCGGCATCGGTCCGGGCGACGAGGTCATCACCACGCCGATGACCTTCGCGTCCACCCTGAACGTGATCCTCCACGTGGGCGCGACCCCCGTGCTGGTCGACATCGACCCGCACTCGCAGAACATCGACCCCTCGAGGGTGGAGGACGCGGTCACCGCCCGGACGCGCGCCATCCTGCCGGTTCACATGGCCGGCCGGCCGTGCGATATGGACGCCATCGGCGACATCGCGGATCGGCGCCGGCTGGCCGTCGTCGAGGACGCGGCCCATGCGACCGAGGCTTCCTGGCGCGATCGCAAGGTCGGGAGCATCTCCGCGCTCACCGCGTTCAGCTTCTACGTCACGAAGAACCTCGTGACGGGAGAGGGCGGGATGGTCACCACCGACGACGATCGGCTCGCCGAGGACCTCCGCATTCGCTCGCTTCACGGCCTGTCGCGGGATGCCTGGAAGCGGTACAGCGAGGCGGGATTCCAGCCATACGACGTGGTCCTGCCCGGCTGGAAGTACAACATGACCGATATGCAGGCGGCGCTCGGCCTCCACCAGCTCGCTCGCATCGACGCGAACCTCGTGCGGCGCACCGAGATCTGGGAGCGCTACGATCGGGGCCTCGCCGGGATCGCGGGGATCACCACGCCATCCCCGTTCGAGGGCGGCGTCCACGCGCGCCACCTGTACACGATCCTCGTCGACCCGATGGTCTGCGAGCGCGACCGCTTCGTGGACGAGCTCCGCCAGCGGAACGTCGGGAGCGGCGTCCATTTCGTTGCCGCCCACCTGCACTCGTACTTCCGCGACGCCCTCGGTCTCTCGCGGGGCGACTTCCCGATCGCCGAGTCCGTCTCGGACCGCACCGTCTCGCTTCCTCTGTCCAGCAAGCTGACCGATGCCGACGTCGACGACGTGATCGCCGCGGTGCGCGATGTCATCGACGGGTCGCCGGGCCGGACCGGGTGAGCGGGTGAGCGGGTGAGCGCCGCCGCGCGGCTGCCGGGAGCCATCGCCGATGCGGCGGGCACGCTCGTTCTGTGGGTCCCCGGCGGCATCGGCAGTCGGCTTCGCCGCCTCTACTTCCGCATGCGCGGCGCACGGATCGGCCCGCGGGTCCGCATCGAGGTCGGCGTCCTCATCGACCGCCCTGACCTCGTCGAGATCGGGAGCGACAGCTGGATCGACCGGTACGCCATCCTCATCGCGGGCCCACCGGGCCTCGACCGGGAGACGCGGGCCGTCGGCGACGCCGTGCCGGAGCTCGAGGGGAGGATCCGCATCGGCCCCCAGTGCCACATCGGCGCCAACACGATCCTCAGCGGGATCGGAGGGCTCGACGTCGGGGGCCAGGTCACGCTCGCCGCCGGCACCAAGGTGTACTCGCTCACCCACCACTACCGATCGTGGGCCGACCCGGCGAGGACCGACGTGGTGTTCGGATCGATGGCGCCCGCCGCGCTCCAGAGCATGCTTCAGGGACCCGTGCGCATCGAGGACAACGTCGGGGTGGGCGTCGACTGCGTGATCCTGCCGGGCGTGACAATCGGCTCCGGGTCTTTCGTCCGCCCGCGATCCGTCGTCACGTCCTCGTTCGAGCCGAACTCGCTGATCGCGGGGGACCCGGCGCGCCGGGAGGGCGCTCGCTTCGCGGAGCCGTCGTGACCCTGCGGAAGCTCGTCGGGTCCCGCCTGGCGCACGTGCCATCGGCGGACTGGGACCTCGCGCACGTGGGCGCAGCGGTCTCGACCCCGGCCCACGCGGTTCGTGCGCTCGAGGCCGCTGCCTCCACCGTGCTGGGCGTCGAGTGTCAGGCTGTGGGAAGCGCCCGGACGGCGATCTGGGCCGCCCTGACGACGGCAACGGACATCCGGCGCGTCTGGGTCCCCGGCTACACCTGCGTGGCGGTCCCGAATGCGGTGGCCGCGGCCGGGTTCGAGATCCGGTGGGTCGACGTGGATGGCCCGAATCTCGACATGGGCGTCGTGCTCTCCGAGGGTCGACCCGGGGACGCGGTGCTCGCGCAGCACACCTACGGCGTGCCCGTCGATCCGGATGCGATCGATGCCGCGCGCCAGCAGGGCCTCTACGTGATCGAGGACCGCGCCCACCGGTTCGATGCCGCCGAGGCGGCCGGGGATGCGGTGGTCTTCTCGCTCGAACACAGCAAGGTCGTGTCGGGGGGACAGGGAGGGCTCCTGCACGTGGCGGGCGCCGACCAGGCGGCCGCCATCGTGCGGCTGATCGGCACGCTGCCACAGGACGCCGCGGCCGGCGTCCGGCGCATCGTGCTGACGTCGATGGGCCAGCTGCTGTTCGACTGGCATGCCCCGGTGGCGGATCGTGCCGGCGCGGCGATTCGACGCGCGCTCCTCCGTCTCCCCGCCCTCTCCGCGGAGGGTCAGACCGCCGATGAGCTGGCCGGCGAGGGGATCGTTCCGCGGTCCCTCCATCCCCGTCTCGCACGGCTGGCCGAGCGAGCCATCCGGCGCGTCGACGCCAATCTCGCCCATCGCAGGCGGATCGCGGCCATCTACCGGGAGCGGCTGCCGGCCCTGACGCCGTCCTGGCTTCCGCATGACACGCCGCTGGTGCGCTATCCGTTGCAGGTCGGCGACGGCGACGACGTCTGGCGGCGGGTGCGAAGGGCCGGGATCGACCTCGGTCCTCGCTGGTTCGCTGCTCCCGTCCATCCGGCCGGCTCCCGGAGCTCGTACGTCGACGGCCTCGCGCCGCGTGCCGAAGCCCTCTCGAGGGCGGTCCTCACGCTGCCCACGCACCTGCGCGTGTCGGAGGGCGAGGCCGCGCGCATCGCCGATGCCGTCACCGCGGCCACCCGACGCGCGGCGTGATCCGCGCGGTCTCCGGGGCGGCCGGCCTGCGCGGACCGGCGGCGTTCGTCTTCTTCGGCCGTCTCGTGGCGCTCGGCACGGGGATCCTCACGGCGCTCCTGGCGTCGCGCGTCCTGGGGGCCGACGGACGGGGCGTCGTGGTCACGTTCGCGGCCGTCCAGTTCCTGCTGGCGACCGGGCTCGCGCTGGGTACGGGTTCGGCCGCGTACCTGCTCACCAGCCGGCGGGACCTGCCGGTCCCCGCGATCGTCGGCGGGGTGATGCTGGTCGGCGGGGCCATCGGGATCGCCTCGGCGGTCGTCGCCGGGGCGGCGATCGCCACCGGGATCAACCGCCAGCTGCTGCCGGACGTTGCCGACGCGGTGGCGCTGCTCATCGCGCCCGCCGCCGCCAGCCAGTACGTTGCCACCACGATGGTGCAGATGGCCATGGGCTCGGCCCGCCCGAAGACGACGATGGTCGCCCTCGCGCTGTCGCCAGTGCTGCTGCTCGTCGCGACGGCGAGCGTCGCCGCTGTGGGTGGCGGCGCCGGCGAGATGATCGCGGCGTACACCATCGCCTGGGCGGTCGCCGCAGGCATCGCGGGCATCGTCGTGTCGCGCAGCGTCAGCGTGCGACTGGCGACCGCCCGTCGCCTCGTGGTTGTCGGGTCGCCCGCCGCCCTCGGAGACCTCGCGAACGCGCTTTCCTACCGGTCGGACGTGCTGGTCCTCAGCCTTCTCGCCGGCCCCGCGGCGGTCGGCGTGTATGCGCTCGCCGTCCAGGCACTGGAACCTCTCTGGATCCTCGCGGGATCGGCCGCCGGCGGCCTCCTGATCTCGTTGCCGTCGCAACCGCAGCAGACGTGGAAGCCGACGGTCGTGGGCGCCACCCTCCGCATCAGCGCGCTGACGCTGGTCGGCGCGATCGCGGTCGTCGCCCTGATGCCGATCATGGTGACCGCCGCGGGCCCTGGCTTCGAGGCCGCGCCGATCGTGGCACTGGCCATCGCGCCCGCGATCGTCCTCCTCGCGGCCAGCAAGACGCTTTCCGTCGTGCAGCTGGTCTCGGGCCGGCTCGGCTGGAGCACCCTGATCAGCGGCGCCTCGCTCGCCCTGAACCTGGCGGCCAATGTCGCTCTCATCCCACTCCTCGGGGCGGTCGGCGCCGGTCTGGCATCGGTCGTCTCGTACGGCAGCTCGGCGGCGCTGTGGACGTGGGCCCTGCGCCGGCGATGACGGCATGAGGGTCGCTCACGTGGTTCGTCGCTACGGCGGCGTCACCGAACCGTTCATCGAGCAGCGGATCTCGGCGCCGGACCAGGAGGCAGAGCTGTGGTACGAGCGCAGCCAGCGCCCGATCACGATCGCGAGCCGCCAGATCGTGGTGCCCGCCCTCGTTCCGGGAGGCATCGGCGATCGGCTCTTCCATCGGCTGCCCTCCCTCGCGCGGCTGGCACGTGGCCGGTACGCGAGCGCGGAGCGGGCTGCCCGCCCCGATGTCATCCACGCGCACTACCTGACCACTGGCCATCTCGTGGCATTGGCCACGAGATCACCGCTGGTCGTCAGCACCTACGGGTTCGACGTGACGCTCATGCCGCGCCGCCGGCTCTGGCGACGGGCGTTCCATCGGCTGAGCGGGCGCGTCCGCGCCGTCCTCGTGGAGGGACCGTTCATGCGGGCCACCGTCGAGGAGCTCGGGATCCCGGCGGACAGGATCGAGGTGGTCCCGATCGCCGCGAACCTCGATGGGATCGCGTACCGACCGCCGAGGAGCCGCGACGGCGGACTGCGGGTCCTCATGTCGGGGCGCATGGTCGAGAAGAAGGGGCACGACCTGGCGATCCGGGCGTTCGCGGCGGCGGCTGGAGACCTGCCGCCCGGGTCGACCCTCGACATCGTCGGGGACGGTCCGTTCCTCGGCGACCTGCGGAAGCTCTGCGCTAGACTGGGGGCCGCGCGACAGATTCGGTTCCTTGGCGCCATGCCACGCGCCGACTACCTGGCGGTCCTCGCGGCGTCGGACCTCGTGCTCGCCCCGTCCCGGACCGCCACGAACGGTGATGGAGAGGGAGGAGCCCCCACGACCATCCTGGATGCTCAGGCGACCGGCGTCGTCGTGCTCGGCTCCACGCATGCGGACATCCCGTTCCTCATCCAGGAGGGGGTCACCGGGTACCTGTGCGGCGAGAACGACGTCGGTGGGCTGACCGCCGCCATGCTCCGGGCCGTGTCCGACGCGTCACGCTGGACGCAGCTGTCGGAGCTGGCCCGGCGACAGGTCGAAGAGCGCCACTCCGACGAGTTCGTGGGTGGTCGCCTGGCGGACATCCACGCGCTGGCGGCCGGCTCATGACGATCACGACCTGGCTCGCCCTGCTCATCGTGGCGGGGGAGTGGACCGGCCTGGCCCGAGGGATCCTCGGCGCGCCGTACTACGCGGCCATCCTCGACGTCGTGGTGATCGCGTTGTTCGGCTTCACGGCGATCCGCGCCGCTCGAGAGGGCCGGCTCTGGCCGGTGCCGCTGATCGCCGTGCTGGTCGGGGCCTACATGCTGCTCGCGGCCGTCCAGATCCTCAACCCGAACGTCCCCACCGTCCTCGTCGGTCTCGAGGGCTATCGGAAGACGGCCTTCACGATGCTCGCCTTCTTCATCGTGCTGCTGGAGCGTCGTGGCGGTGCGCGGCAGTTCTTCACCGTCGTCGCGATCGGCAGCGTACCCGCCCTCCTGTGGGCCATCCGGCAGTCCTTCGCGCCGCTGCCATTCGACCTGGCGATCATCGAGACGACGAGCGCGTCGCCCATCAGCTTCCACTCCGGCGCGGTCCTCCGCGCCTTCTCGCCGACGGCCGGCCCGTTCCACCTCGGGATCCTCTCGGCGATCCTCATGATCGTCGCGCTCGTGCAGTGGCGCCTCGGCTCGCGGTGGTGGCTCGCCCTCGCCGTCCTGGCCGGGGTCGCGCTGGGGATGACCATTACGCGGGCGAACATCGTCGCGGCGGCCGTCGGCCTGCTCGCGGTCGCGGCGCTGGCCTGGGGCTGGCGCGAACGGTTCCGATTCGCCGCCGGAGCCGCGCCCGCGATGGCGGCCGTGCTCGTCGCGTCGCTGATCGCGATCGGCGCATTGGGTTCGGCGCCCGGAGGCGGACCGGACGACCCGGGCGCCTCGCCGGGACAGGACGTCGGCGAGGTGGTCGGCGGGGTGGCGAATCCGCTCCAGGATCGCTCGCTGCAGTTCCGGTTCGGCTACTGGCGCGAGTATCTCGAGGCGATCGCCGAGCGGCCCGTGATCGGCTACGGCACGAGTGCCGCGGCGGACGGCTTCGACCACTACTACACCGAGGACGAGCATGTGAACTTCGAGCCGCACTCGCTCTACTTCAAGGCGGCGCTCGAGCTCGGCATCGGCGGATTCGTCCTGTTCGCGGCCCTGCTCATCGCGTGTGCCGTCACCTGCCTCCGCAGCGTCTCGTCCGATCCGCGGGTCGGCCTGATCGCATCGGGCGTGCTCGTGGTGGTGGGGGTCTCCGGGGTGACCGGACCGATGCTCGACGCCTACCCGGTGAACCTGCTGTTCTGGGCCACGATGGGGTGGGCGGCCCGCCAGGTCTGGGCCAAGGGGCGGCACGCGGACGTCGAAGCCCTGCCCGCGTGAAGATCCTCGCGTTTCCGTACCACGATTGGCGCAAGGGAGAGGTCGAGGGCATGCGGTGGCGTGACGGCCACCTCCTCGAGGTGCTCGGGGCGCACCCGGCGGTGACGGAGCTGCTCGTCGTCGACCGCCCGGTCTCGCTGGCCGAGCGCCTGGTTCGCCGAGCCGCGCCGACGGCGTCGGGTGACAGGATCGCCGCGCGCCGCGCCGGCCGATTCGGCGCGAGGCTCACCCGGGTCGCCGACAGGACTGCCGTGCTCGACATGACCGCCCCCGACCTCCTGGCGCCGATCCGGAGGCGGTATCGATGGTGGTTCGACGTGTTCGCGCGTCGCGAGGTGATCGAGCTCGTCCGCTGGGCGAGCGACACGCTCCTCGGCCCCCGTCCGGCCGCGATCGCCTGGATGCCGACCGTCGCGCCGCCGATCGAAGCGGTGAACCCCGGCAGGCTGGTCTTCGACTCGCTCGACAACTGGCTGCTGCACCCGCAGCTGCGGCGCTACGGCGATGCCGCCGAGGATGGCTATGCCCGGCTCCTGCCCCGCGCCGACGCGGTGTTGGTGTCCGCACCCCGGTCTCGGGATGCGCTCCAGCGCTGGTCGGATGACATCGAGATCGTGCCGAACGGCGTCAGCCCGCACCAGTTCACCGGGCCGGTCGAGCGGCCCGGCGACCTGCCGGCGACGCCGATCGTCGGATACGCCGGGAGCCTCGGCCCGCGCATCGACGTCGAGCTCGTCGTCGAGGTGGCCCGGCAGATGCCACACGTCACCTTCGCGTTCATCGGCCAGACGCTCGACCGGACGACCGCCCGCGCGCTGCAGTCGAGCGCGAACGTCCTCGTCCTCGGCGACCGCCACTACTCCGAGGTGCCCGCGTACGTCCGCAGCTTCGACCTCGCCTGGATCCCGCATGCGATCGGCGCCGGCGAGTCCGGTGGCGACCCGATCAAGATGTACGAGTACTGGGCGGCGGGGCGGGAGGTGATCACGACGCCGATCGATGGCCTGGACCGATGGCAGGCGTCGCTCCACTTCGTCCGCTCGCCCGAGGAGGCCGTCACGACCATTGCCGGCCTCCTCGACGGCGTGGTGCACCCAAAGCGTGCGACGGTGCCGGATGATCGGACGTGGGAGGCAATCGCCGATCGCATCCTCGCTCGCCTGCGAGGGACGGAGACGACATGAGCGGAGGGCTTCTCGTCCGCACCACCGAAGGGCTCGTGCGGCGGCTCAAGCGCGATCCCTCGTACCGGTTGGAGGGCACCTACCAGACGCGTGACCTCGTCGAGGTGCTCATGCACCGCGGCGGGCAGGCCTTCCGCGGCCTGTTCCTCGCCCGGCGGGCGTCCCGCGCCAGCCTTCCTCTCTTCAGCGGCCGCCGCGTGAGCCTGCGGCACGGACGGCATGCCACGATCGGTGCGTCCACGATCATCGGCGACGACGTGCTCATAGACGCCCTCTCCGAAGGGGGCCTGCACCTCGGCCGCAACGTGACGATCGGACGTGGCTCGACGCTCACCTGCACCGGCGTCGTAGCGCGGCCGGGGATCGGCATCCGGGTCGGCGACCGAACCGGGATCGGCGAGTACGCGCACATCGGCGGCCAGGGCGGCGTGCGGATCGGGAGCGACGTGATCATCGGCCCGGGACTGCGGATCTTCTCGGAGAACCATCGCTACGACCGTCTCGATCAGCGCATCCGGGAGCAGGGCGAGTCGCGCCAGGAGGTCACCATCGAGGATGACTGCTGGCTTGGAGCCGGGGTCATCGTCGTCGCCGGCGTGCGTATCGGCAGCGGCTCCGTCATCGGCGCGGGAGCGGTGGTGACGACCGACGTCCCGGCGCGCTCCATCGCTGTCGGCGTCCCCGCGCGCGTGATCGGGATGCGCGGCGACACGCCACCTTCCGCGGGCGACGAGCGGCCGGGTTAGTGCGGATCGCGATCCTGGGAACTCGTGGCGTTCCCGGCAGCTACGGTGGCTTCGAGACGTTCGCCGAGGAGTTCGGGGCACGGCTCGTCGAGCGCGGCCACCAGGTGACGGTGTACTGCCGTCTCGGGAACACGCCGGACCGCCGAAAGGCGCACCGGGGGATGCGACTCATCCACCTGCCGGCGCTGCGGACGAAGGCCGCGGAGACGCTGTCGCACACCGCGCTGTCGGCATTCCACGCTGCGACCAAGCGATTCGACATCGTCTACGTCTGCAACAGCGCCAACGCCCCGATCTGCTTCGTCCCGTGGCTCCGGCGGCAGCGAACCGTGCTCAACGTTGACGGGCTCGAATGGCAGCGCGCGAAGTGGGGACGGGTGGCGAAGCGCTACTACCGATGGGCTGCGCGCCTGGCCGCTCGGATGCCGATCGAGGTCGTGACCGATGCGGTCGTGATCCAGCGCTACTACCGGGACGAGCTGGGTCGCGAGACGCGCTGCTTCGCGTATGGGACGGACCTGTACGACCGTGGCTTCCGGGCGGATCTCGTGCGTGATGACGGACTGACCCCCGATCGGTACCTGCTGTACGTGAGCCGGCTCGAGCCTGAGAACAACGCCCACCTCGTGATCGAGGCCTATGCCAAGGTCGCGACCGACGTTCCGCTGGTCATCGTGGGGGACGCACCGTACGCCCGCGACTATATCGACCGCCTCAGATCGCAGGCCGACCCGC
>Ga0299913_10005421_pt1 | contig 10888 bp, 6 predicted proteins | sample RVTome_9_FD_201360 | JGI IMG/M metagenome (GOLD analysis project Ga0299913, IMG submission 201360) | Soil microbial communities from uranium-contaminated site in the Upper Colorado River Basin, Wyoming, United States - RVT155D38 (version 2) ... | reverse complement strand
ATTCGACGTCACCTTTCCTCCCGCCTATCACGTCAAGGATTTGGCTGGCAAGACGGTGCATTTTAAGGTCAATGTCGATGCGGTGGCCGAAGGCAGCCTGCCCGAGGTTGATGAGGAATTTGCGGCGAGTTTTGGTATCAAAGAAGGTGGTGTCGAAGCGCTGCGTCAGGGGCTTAGGAAAAATATGGAACATGAGTTACAGGAGAGGATTAAGGTAATGGTCAAACAGCAGGTGATGCAGGGCCTGCTGGACGCCAATACGATCCCGCTGCCTCAGGCTATGGTCGATGCGGAGATTGAACACTTGTCTAACCAGGCAAATTATTTAGCGGGCGCCGAGGCCAAGTCCCCAATAGCAGACGAGGCGCGGCGGCGCGTGGCGCTTGGTCTGATTGTTGCTCAGGTGATGGCGGCTAACAACATTAAACTGGATAATACCCGCCTCTATGGCCGGTTAGAAGCCCTTGCCTCTGCCTATCAAGATCCTGCCGAGGTGATTCAGTGGTATCAACAAAACCCCCATGCCCTGGAGGCTGTTCGTACCCTGGCCCTGGAGGATCAGGTGGTGGACTGGTTGTTAGCACGTGCCCAAGTCGTGGATAAACCCAGCAGTTTTGATGAAGTCATGAAGCCGAACGGGCAGAAGGCGCTTCTTTCCAAGGAGTAAATTAAATGAGTGATCATGGTTCCTCCGCTGATATCAGGGCCCTCAATCTGGTACCTATGGTCGTTGAGCAGACATCGCGTGGCGAGCGAGCCTACGATATCTATTCACGGCTGCTAAAGGAACGGGTAGTTTTTCTGGTTGGACCTGTTGAGGACTATATGGCCAATCTTGCGGTAGCCCAGTTACTGTTTCTTGAGGCCGAGAATCCGGATAAGGATATCCATCTTTATATCAACTCCCCCGGTGGCTCGGTTAGCGCCGGTATGGCCATTTACGATACTATGCAGTTCGTCAAACCGGATGTCAGTACCATGTGTGTCGGCCAGGCCGCCAGTATGGGCGCCCTACTGTTGGCCGGGGGGGCGGCAGGCAAGCGTTTCTGTCTATCCCATTCACGGATTATGATCCATCAGCCATTGGGCGGTTTTCAAGGTCAGGCCACTGATATCGATATTCATGCTCGCGAGATCCTGTTGGTTCGGGATCGGTTAAACCGGATTTTGGCCAAACATACTGGACAGCCCTTAGAGAAGGTCGCCGTCGATACGGATCGTGACTATTTTATGGGGGGGGCGGAAGCCGTCGATTATGGGTTGATCGATGCGGTCCTCTCTCATCGGAATGTACTTGCGAAACAGGGCTAGGGGGCGTACGAACGATCCTGATGGCCTAAACTCTAAGTTAGTATTAAAGTTACTTCAGGTACGTTGCGTTCTTGCCAAGGAGGGTAGGGACGTAGTTGAATAGGTGAAAAGGATCGAGTCGGCATTAAGGTTCGTATCACTTTTTGACTAACACCGATTGCAATGCCGCTTGCCTGGAGTGGTATTGGGCCTATCCCATGTCGTACAGGCAATGAGTTCGCCAGAGGATTGCATATGAGTAAAGATCGAAATGACAGGGGCGATGACGGTAAGCTCTTGTACTGTTCTTTCTGTGGCAAGAGCCAACACGAAGTACGTAAGCTGATCGCTGGGCCAAACGTGTTTATTTGTGATGAGTGCGTCGAGCTTTGCAACGACATTATCCGTGAGGAGATGGAGGAAAAGACCCCGGTAAAGGGCAATAAGCTGCCTAAACCTCACGAAATCAAACACGTTCTTAGCGAATATGTAATAGGTCAGGAGCAAGCTAAAAAAGTCCTGGCGGTAGCTGTTTACAATCATTACAAGCGCCTCGAACTGCACCAGGGCAAGGGCGATGTCGAGATTGCCAAGAGCAATATCCTGCTCATCGGGCCAACCGGCTCTGGAAAGACACTGCTGGCGGAAACGCTGGCGCGGCTGCTCAATGTTCCTTTTACCATCGCCGATGCCACCACGCTAACGGAGGCCGGCTACGTGGGCGAGGATGTTGAAAATATCATTCAAAAGCTATTGCAAAAGTGTGATTACGACGTCGAGAAGGCCCAGACCGGTATCGTGTATATCGATGAAATCGATAAGATTTCACGTAAGTCAGACAATCCTTCCATTACCCGTGACGTGTCCGGTGAAGGGGTGCAGCAGGCGCTGCTTAAGCTGATTGAAGGCACCATTGCCTCGGTGCCTCCCCAGGGGGGGCGTAAGCATCCGCAACAGGAGTTTCTGCAGGTAGATACCTCCAATATCCTGTTTATCTGTGGGGGTGCGTTTGCAGGACTTGAGAAGGTCATCCGTAGTCGTTCCGAGAAGGGAGGCATTGGGTTTTCGGCCGAGGTTAAAAGCAAGGACGGCGGCAAACAGCTTAGCGAGGTGTTGCTGGGTGTGGAACCGGAGGATCTCATTAAATATGGTCTCATTCCGGAATTCGTGGGTCGGCTGCCGGTAGTGGCAATCTTGCAGGAGTTGGATGAAGGCGCCTTGATTCAGATCCTGACCGAACCGAAAAATGCCATTATCAAGCAGTTTGGCAAACTGTTCGAGTTGGAAGGTTGCGAGATTGAATTTCGTGTAGAAGCCTTACGGGCGGTGGCCCGTCGGGCCATGGAAAGAAAAACAGGTGCGCGTGGCCTAAGAACGATCATGGAGCAAGTCCTGTTGGATACGATGTATGATCTTCCCGGTATGCAGAACGTCCGTAAGATAGTCATCGACGAAGCCGTTATTAGAGGGGAAGCCAAGCCCTATTTTATTTATGAGCACCCAGAGCAACGGCGTGCCGCTTCTTCGGATTAAGCATTCCCCCTCCCTCTCCGCGACCTTAAGTCGCGGAGAAGAGGATTTTCTACGACAGCTGCCTTCTTGTTACTGAACCTTGGCCCTTCTCTCGATATTGCTTGTCGGGCAAGATGCTCAAGGGACGATTTATCCAAGATCTCTCCCGCTTCGGCATTGAAAAACGTAGGTACGGACGCCATGTAGTATTCAGCACAGCCCGCTGGTGGGAAGTGTGCTGATCGTCTTGAAACCGCCGCCAGAATACCGGCTGGCTACTACCCAAATGAGGACCTGCCATGGAGCAGAATGAGCGTCATATTAATAGCATTCAAGATAATGCCTTGCCTACACCGGTTCTGCCACTGCGTGATGTCGTTGTCTATCCTCATATGGTCATCCCGCTGTTCGTCGGACGGGAGAAGTCTATCCGCGCCTTGGATATCGCGATGCAAGGTGATAAACGCATCCTTTTGGTTGCCCAAAAGAGTGCGGAGGTCGATGACCCAGGGGAAGAAGACATTTACCGAATGGGTACCCTGTCCAATGTCTTGCAGTTACTTAAACTGCCTGATGGCACGGTCAAGGTACTGGTAGAAGGAAGTCAGCGGGCCTGTATCGATCATTTTGTCGAGACCGAAACGTGCTTTCTCTCAGCTATTTCCCTGTTAGACCAAGTCTCTGAAGGGGTAGACCGCGAGACTGAGGTATTGATGCGTTCAGTGCTGGGCATCTTCGATCAATATGTTAAGTTAAACAAGAAGATACCAGGAGAGGTACTGACTTCTCTGGCAGGGATTGATGATCCAGGCCGTTTAGCGGATACGATTGCCGCGCATATGGCCTTAAAGCTTGATGAGAAGCAGAAGATCCTTGAGATTCAGGACGTGCGTGCCCGTCTCGAATATTTGTTGCGCTTGGTGGAAGGTGAGAACGATATTCTCCAGGTTGAAAAGCGGATCCGTAATCGGGTCAAGCAGCAGATGGAGAAGAGTCAGCGCGAGTATTATTTAAATGAACAAATGAAAGCCATTCAAAAGGAATTGGGTGATCTTGAGGATGCTCCTAATGAATTGGAGGAATTGGCTCAGAAGATCGAAAAGGCGGGTATGCCCAAGGAGGCCAAGGAGAAAGCGACGACTGAGTTGAACAAGTTAAGGATGATGTCGCCGATGTCGGCTGAAGCAACCGTAGTGCGTAATTACATCGATTGGCTGGTAGGGGTGCCGTGGAAGAAACGCACCAAGATCCGTCATGATTTGGCGGAGGCCGAGGCCATTTTGGAAGCCGATCACTATGGTCTGGAGAAGGTTAAGGAACGCATTCTTGAATATCTGGCGGTACAGCAACGAGCGCGTAAGCTCAAGGGGCCGATTCTCTGTCTGGTGGGTCCCCCGGGTGTTGGCAAGACGTCGCTAGGACGTTCTATCGCCCGGGCCACCAATCGTAAATTCGTTCGCATGTCGTTAGGTGGGGTCCGGGATGAAGCCGAGATTCGTGGACACCGTCGTACCTACATCGGTTCTATGCCGGGCAAGATCATCCAAAATATGGCGAAGATCGGCACTAAGAATCCGCTGTTTCTATTGGATGAGGTCGACAAGATGTCCATGGATTTTCGTGGTGATCCCTCGTCGGCCTTGTTGGAGGTGCTTGATCCGGAGCAGAACAATGCCTTTAACGACCACTACCTGGAGGTGGATTTCGATTTATCCGACGTCATGTTTGTAACGACGGCCAATACCCTGAATATTCCCGGGCCGTTGCTGGATCGTATGGAGGTCATTCGTCTGCCAGGCTATACGGAGGATGAAAAGATCAATATCGCCATGCGCTATCTGCTGCCCAAGCAGATCAATAGCAATGGCCTGCGCAAAGGCGAGATCGAGGTCAAGGAATCGGCTATCCGGGATATCATCCGCTTCTATACCCGGGAGGCCGGTGTGCGCAATCTAGAGCGCGAAATTTCCAAGATCTGTCGCAAGGTCGTGAAGGGGATTTTGCTCAAGCCCCAGGATAAAAAGATTCTCATTACGCCAAAAAATCTCGATAAATACCTGGGCGTGCGGCGTTTTCGTTATGGACTTGCCGAAGAGCAGGATCAGATCGGCCAGGTAACGGGTCTGGCCTGGACCGAAGTAGGGGGTGAGTTGTTGACCATTGAGGCCGCCTTGGTCCCCGGCAAGGGAAAACTCACCCATACGGGGCAACTCGGTGAGGTGATGCGGGAGTCTATCCAGGCGGCGGTGACCGTCGTTAGAAGTCGCTCGGAGCGTTTGGGTATCGATCCGGAGTTCTATCAGAAATACGACCTGCATATTCATGTGCCCGAGGGCGCCACACCCAAAGACGGTCCTAGCGCTGGAATCGGCATGTGCACGGCCTTGGTGTCGGCGCTGACCAAGATTCCAGTCCATGCGAGTGTGGCGCTGACCGGTGAGATCACCCTACGAGGAGAGGTATTGCCAATAGGGGGCCTTAAGGAAAAGCTATTAGCGGCCCACCGGGGTGGAATCAGTACGGTGGTGATCCCCGAGGAGAATCGCAAGGATCTTACGGATATTCCAAGGAACATCCTCTCTAAGCTCGATATCCGGCCGGTAAAATGGATCGATCAGGTACTGGAAATTGCCTTACAGCGGGTTCCGTCGCCGGCCCAGGAAGAAAGCGAAGCGCTTGAGGAGATCAATAAAGGCGAGACCTCCGGCGCCGGGAAACCGATAGAAAACGTGCGGGCACATTGAAAATTCAGTTGACACTCGTTTCAATGGCTTGCTATAAAATCGCCCACTTCGGGGGAAGGACAGCTCTTTTGCGGTTTGCCTAGTGGTGGGCTACCTTTGCCGAGCGAACGAGCAATAGCAACATAAAGGGTATTATAAAATGAATAAATCCGAATTGATCGAAACTGTGGCTAATTCGGCTGATTTGCCCAAGGCAACGGCAGGTAAGGCCGTGGATGCCACATTGGCCGCAATCACCGAGGCGCTAAAAGCGGGTAACCAAATCACCCTAGTGGGCTTTGGCACCTTCTCCGTTCGTGAGCGTGCGGCGCGTACCGGCCGCGATCCGCGTACCGGTAATACCATTGACATTAAGGCCTCGAAGATTCCGGCCTTTAAGGCTGGCAAAGCACTGAAGGATGCTGTAAAGTAGCCCCTTCCTTTAGGGTGCTTAGCTCAGTTGGGAGAGCATCGCCCTTACAAGGCGAGGGTCGGGGGTTCGAGCCCCTCAGCACCCACCAAGAATTGCATACCGGAGCGGTAGTTCAGTTGGTTAGAATACCGGCCTGTCACGCCGGGGGTCGCGGGTTCGAGTCCCGTCCGCTCCGCCAAGCCTCAGGACGCCGGTGATGGCTTTATTTACCTGTCTCTGGAGTTTAGATCCTGCATTCTCCTGAGCATTTTGTTACGGCTGCCATTTCTCCATAAATCTTCATGCTACAGACCATCAGAGATCGTGCTACCGGCTGGATTGCCTATATCATCGTCGGTCTATTGATTATTCCTTTTGCCCTGTGGGGCGTAAACCAATACTTTGGTGAACCCCAATCCCTGGAGGTGGCGACGGTAGGTGATACCACGATTTCCTTGCAGGAATTTCAGCAGGCCTACCAACAGCATCGGCTAAGACTGCAAAATTTGTTGGGGGAAAACTTCGATCCGGCGTTGTTTGACGAGACTCGCCTTAAGCAGGAAGTGCTGCAGCAATTGGTGGACGAGGCGGTATTGGCTCAGGCGGCCAGAAACGAGGGTTTGCGCGTCGGTGACGGGCAGCTGCATGAGGTGATCCGGGCTTATGAGGCATTCCAGCAGGATGGGGCATTTAACCCCGAACTCTACCAGCGCGTACTGCGCTCCCAGGGATATTCTCCGCTTGGATTCGAGGAGAGTCTGCGCAGCTCGCTCGTAAGCGATCAACTGCGAGAGGGGTTGGTGGCATCCTCTTTTGTGACTCTGGATGAAATGAATAGGCTGATCGGTCTCTTGACCCAGAAGCGAGAGCTAAGCTATGTCGTGCTGTCTTTGGATGACTATCTAAACCAGACATCCGTGGATGAGGCCGCGGTGGAGGCCTATTTTGAGGAGCATAAAGACCGCTTTCGAAGCCCCGAGCAGGTTCGTCTGCAGTACTTGGAGCTTAAGGTAGAGCAGCTGGCGGAGCATGTTCCGGTGAGCGAAGATGAGCTGCAGGCGGCCTATCAAGAGCAAATTGCCAGATACGGTCAGCAGGAAGAACGGCGTGCCTCCCATATCCTGGTTACGGTTCCCAAGGCGGCTGACAAGGCCGAGTTGGATAAGGCCCGGACTCAGGCTAAGGAGATCTATGATGCCATTGCCTCCGGAGCCAAGACCTTCGAGCAGGCACTGCAAGAGGCCCAGACTGCCGAGGCCGGGGCAATCGAGGGTGGGGAGTTAGGGGTGATCAGTAAAGGCATGCTGGACCCGGCCTTCGAGAACAGCCTGTTTGCGCTTGAGGCCGTAGGGGACATTAGCGAGCCGGTACAAACCCCCTTTGGCGTTCACATTATTCGTCTTGATGAAATTATCCCTGCCCAGGTTAAGAGCCTTGCCGAGGTGCGGGACGAGGTAGCGCAGGAGCTTCGTCAGCGCCAGGCGGAGTCCCGTTTCTACGATGCAGTCGAGACCCTTGCCAATCTAAGCTACGAGCATCCTGATACGCTGGAGCCAGCTGCCAAGGCCCTGGGGTTGGAGATCGCCGAGAGCCCATGGTTTACCCGTCAGAGTAGCGAAGGTATCGCCGCCTATCCCCAGGTGGTGGCGGCGGCCTTTAGCGAAGATGTATTAAGGCGTGGCTTAAACAGCGAGCCTCTTGAAGTCGAACCCGGCCATGTGGTTGTCCTCCGGGTAGAGGGTCACCAGGAGGCTGCTCCTCTTCCCTTGGAAGAGGCCCGGGACGATATTATCGATCAGCTTCGCAACGATCAGGCCCGGGCTATGCTGCAGAAGGAGGCCGAGACGCTGCAGGCGCGGGCTAGTCAAGGCGAAAGCCTAGAGGCGCTTGCTGAAGAGTTTGGGGGGGAACTGAAGCAAACCGGTTTGGTAGACCGTAACGACGCTACGATCGCTGGTCCGGTGCTGGTGGAGGCCTTTCAATTGCCAGAGCCCGATCAAAATCAACCCTCCGTTGGTTCTGCGGTGCTGGATAACGGCGATCGGGCGGTAATCGTGGTCAGTCGAGTGCTGCCAGGTACAGCGCAGGACCTCGAGGAGGCGGAACGTATCGCCTTAGAGCAACGCCTCGCAGGACAGATAGGGGTGACCCAGTTTGAGGCATTTTTAAATAGCCTACGTCAGCAGGTCGAGGTGGTCACCTACCTGGGTAGACTCTAACGGGTTGAGAGCGGCTTCCAGCCGCTCTGCAGGTCCCTTACATGCCGCCCATGGCAATGATCTTAAAACCACTATCCACATAGGTAATCTCTCCGGTAATACCGGCGGCCAGATCCGAGCACAGGAACGCGGCCACATTACCAACTTCTTCGATGGTGACGCACTTGCGCAAGGGCGCTGCCTGTTCGAAGGCCTCCAGCATCTTACGAAAGCCACTAATTCCCGAGGCGGCCAGCGTACGGATCGGCCCGGCGGAAATGGCGTTCACGCGGATTCCCTCCGGCCCCAGCGATTGGGCCAGATAACGGACATTGGCGTCCAGACTGGCCTTGGCCACGCCCATGACGTTGTAATTGGGCACCACGCGTACGCCACCGAGGTAAGTCATCGTCAGTAGCGCTCCCTTGCGACCTTGCATCATGGGCCTGCCGGCCTTGGCCAGGGCAGCGAAGCTGTAAGAACTGATATCATGGGCGATGCGAAAATTTTCCCGGGTTAGGTTGTCCAAATAAGGGCCTTCTAAGGCCTCCCTAGGCGCATAGGCCACTGAGTGGACGATGATATCGAGTCCGTCCCAATGTTGTTTTAAGGTTTCGAATACGGCGGCGATCTCGGCATCGCTCTCTACATCGCAGGGCATAGTCAGTTGACTGCCATACTCGGCAGCCATCTTTTCCACGCGCGGGCGTAGTTTTTCGTTCTGATAGGTGAAGGCGAGCTGCGCCCCCTCGCGATGCATCGCCTGGGCGATACCGGCGGCGATGGAACGGTTGCTGGCGAGCCCCACGATTAAGGCGCGTTTACCGACAAGAAAACCCATAGTGAACTCCTGTGGTTTTTTGGTATGGTTCGGTGCCGGCATTGCCGACAGTTTAGTATTTAACCGGATGAAAGAATAACCTGCATGCTTCGGAACACAAAGGATAGCAATGACTTGTGCAACAAACTGGTCTGGCGGTCCCTTGCCATTAGCGCTGTTTTGCTGGCGAATGCGGTCAGCGCCTGGGGTGGACCCGGCAAGCCCACCCACGCCGTTGCCATGCACGGTGAGCCCAGGTACGGCCCGGACTTTCAGCACTTTGACTATGTCGATCCCAATGCCCCTAAAGGTGGTCAGGCCCGGCTAGCCGCCATCGGTACCTTCGATACCTTTAATCCGTACGTGGTGAGAGGCCAGCCTGCCGTAGGCCTGGAACTTATCTTCGAGAGCCTGGTGACCAGCAGCGCTGATGAGGCCTTTACTGAATACGGCCTGATTGCCAAGACCATCGAAATTCCCGAAGACCGGTCCTCTGTCACCTTTAGTCTGCGCCCAGAAGCCCGGTTCCACGATGGCACGCCGATTACCGCCGATGACGTGATCTTCTCTTTCGAGACGCTAAAGATCAAGGGCAGCCCTTTTTTTAGATTCTATTATGCTAATGTGACTCAGGTGGAAAAGCTCGGTGCGCATCGGGTTAGATTCTCTTTTTCCGAGGGTGAAAATCAGGAACTGCCGTTGATTATCGGTCAGATGCCGGTGCTATCCAAGGCCTATTGGCAGGACCGCAACTTCGAGGCGACTACCCTAGCGCCGCCGGTGGGTAGTGGTCCCTATCGCATCGAACGCTTCGAGGCTGGACGGTTTATCGTGCTCAAGCGTGACGAGAACTATTGGGGCAAGGATTTGCCGGTGAATCGCGGATTTTATAATTTCGATCGCCTACGCTATGACTACTACCGTGATACCACCGTGGCGCTGGAGGCGTTTAAGGCCGGTGCCTATGACCTTCGGGTGGAAAACGCCGCTAAGCTTTGGGCTACCGGCTATGATTTTCCAGCGGTCGCCCGGGGTCTGGTAAAGAGGGAGGAATTACATCACCAGATGCCCTCGGGGATGCAGGGTTTTGCCTATAATACCCGCCGTCCGCTGTTTCAAGACGCGCGCGTCCGCCAGGCACTAGCCTATGCCTTTGACTTTGAATGGAGCAATCGTATCCTGTTCCACGGGATGTATACCCGTACCCAAAGCTATTTCGACAACTCGGAACTAGCCGCCAATGGCCTGCCGTCGGCCGAGGAATTAACGATTCTGGAACCGCTACGTGGCCAGGTCCCCGAGGAGGTCTTTACCGAGACCTATAAGCCGCCGGTCGCCGGAGACTGGGGGAAACTGCGGACCAACCTGCGCCGTGCCCTGATCCTGCTCCAGGAGGCCGGCTGGACCTTCAGGGATCGCCAGCTGGTCAACGCCAGTACGGGACAGCCCTTTAGCTTCGAGATCCTACTCAATGCCCCCACCTGGGAGCGGATCGCGCTACCGTTTGTGCGTAATCTGGAGCGACTGGGCATCGAGGCCAGGGTGCATACTGTGGACTCGGCTCAGTATGAGAATCGGGTCAGAGACTTTGACTTCGATATGATCGTGGAGGTTTGGGGGCAGTCCCTGTCGCCGGGTAACGAACAGCGGGAGTTTTGGGGCAGCCATGCCGCCGATCTTCCGGGCAGTCGCAACGTGGTCGGTATCCAGGACCCGGCCATCGACCACTTGATCGAACAGGTGATCGCAGCGCCCGACCGCGATGCCCTGATTACCCGGGTGCATGCCCTAGACCGGGTACTGCTATGGAAGCACCTGGTGATCCCCCATTGGCATATCCCCTATGTACGGATCGCCTATTGGGATAAGTTTGGGCGGCCCGCAGTCACCCCCATGCAAGGCCCGCAACTGAATGCCTGGTGGATCCATTCGG
>Ga0299913_10005420_pt1 | contig 10888 bp, 8 predicted proteins | sample RVTome_9_FD_201360 | JGI IMG/M metagenome (GOLD analysis project Ga0299913, IMG submission 201360) | Soil microbial communities from uranium-contaminated site in the Upper Colorado River Basin, Wyoming, United States - RVT155D38 (version 2) ... | reverse complement strand
GTGTTCGAGGGACTGAGCACCTCAGGCTACTCGGACCTGTTCGTGCTCGACTTCGAGACGCAGGAACGCGAGGCGATCACGGCCGACCGCTACATGGACGAGGATCCCGACTGGTCCCCGGACGGGCGCGAGATCGTGTTCGTCTCCGACCGCACCGCGTTCGGCAAGGAGGGCTCCCGGAACCTCTTCATCTACGACGTCGACGCCGGGGACATCCGCTATCTCACGTACGGGCGCTGGATCGACCGAGGGCCCCGCTGGTCGAACGACGGCTCGCGGGTGGCGTTCTCGTCGGATCGCGGGGGCATCTTCGACCTGTACACGGTCGACCGCCACGGAAACGGGGAGCGCGTGTCCGAGATGGCGGGCGCCGCGCTGGAGCCCCACTGGCTACCCGACGACGACGGCCTCGTCTTCTCCGGCTACAGCAACGGGCGCCTGCGCATCTACGAGTACGAGCTGCCGTCCGAACGGCTGCCCGAGGCGCCGCTCGTGGCGCTGGGCGAGACCCCGCCCGCCGACTCCGAGGGTCCGCCGCCCGCCCCCGCGACGCCGCTGGCTCCCCGGGGCCTCGCGGCGGAGACGCCCGTGCGGGTCGCCGCGGACGCGGAGGGCCGGCCCGCGCCGGCTGTCTCGGACCCCGAGGTCGCCCTCGCGGACCCGGAGGTCGTCGCGCTCGCGGGGGAGCCCGCGGCTCGCGCCGCCCGCGGCGAGCCCGACGATGAAGCGTCCGCTCACGAGCGCGGAGCGGAGGTCGCCCCGGAAGGCTCGCCCGAGGGCGCGGGCGCCGGAGCCCCGGCCCCGGACGCCGCTCCCGACACGCTGCCGATGGGGTGGACCTGGGACGACCTGTCGGCGCCCGTCGTGGAATCGGCGGAGCGCCGGCCGTACCGGTCGCTCTCCTCCATCGGCCTCGACTTCGCTGGCGGCTCGGGCTTCATCGCCCCGGGACTGGGGTCGGCGCAGGGAGCCCAGTTCCTGCTGTCCGACATGCTCGGCGACCACATCCTCTTCGCCGGCGTCTCGGCCGTCCAGGCGGACGACGTGGGCGATTTCCTCAACCGGTTCAGCGGCAGCCTGCTCTACCTGAACCTGGCGCATCGGCTGAACTTCGGCGGGGGGATCTTCCGCTTCAGCGGCCTCTTCCAGGACGTCTCGCTGAACGTCTTCGAAGAGGACTCCTACGGCGGCTTCTTCATCGCCGCGTACCCCTTCTCGCGTTTCTCCCGCGTGGAGCTCCAGGTCGGTCTGGAGCAGAGCCACCGCGTCGACCGCGAGGATCTCTTCGACCTGGGGCTGACGCGGCGCAGCACGCGTCCGGACGTGCGCAACCTCACCCGCGACGGGCTGCTCACGACCAACGTCCTGTCGTACGTGAAGGACAACACGCTGTGGTTGCCGTCGGGGCCGATCGACGGCCAGCGGTACGCGCTGTCGGTCGGGCTGACCTCGTGCTTCTCGTGCACCACGATCAGCGACGTGACCGAGAACGAGGTCACCCGTAGCGCGGTCGGCGAGAACTATTCCGTGACGCTCGACTACCGCCGCTACATCCGCACGACCCTGCGGAGCGCCTGGGCGGTGCGCGGGTACGCGTACTTCAGCGGGGGCGAGATTCCCGGCCGCACGGTGCTCGGCGGGCCGCACGCGATGCGCGGCTATCCGCGCTTCTCGCTGGCGGGCTCGCGCGCCTGGCTCTTGAACCAGGAGTGGCGCTTCCCCATCCTCGACGGCGTCGCGCTCGGCTTCCCGTTCGGCACGGTCCGCTTGCCGGGAGTGCAGGGGGGCCTGTTCGTGGACGTCGGGCAGAGTTGGGTGGAAGGCCGGGACCCGGAGGGCACGTGGGGCAGCTACGGACTGGGATTGCGGACCTCCCTCGGCGGGGCGCTGGTCCTGCGCTGGGACGTCGGCAAGCGCTTCCGCGTCGGCGAGCTGCCGCCCGTGCGGTTCGACTTCGGGGAGGAGTTCGAGGACACCTTCGTGGACTTCTTCTTCGGCTACAACTTCTGATCCCGGGCGCGCACCGGGTTGCGGGGGCCCCCACCGGCACGCGCCGCGGGGGCCTTTTCGCGTGCCTGATCCTCGCGGTACCGGCCGCCGCCTGCGCCGGCACCGCGACGCCCTCCACCCCGGGGCCCGCCGACCCGGCGGTCGAGCTGGCCGCGCTCGAGGCCACGGCGCTGAGCGACGCGTACACGGCGGCGTTCGACTGGTCGCTGCGGGAGCGTGAAGCCCGCTTCTCGGGGGAAGGCGTCGCGCGGGTCGCCCCGCCCGAGCACGCGCGCCTCGACCTGTTCGGCCCGCGCGGCGAGTTCTTCCTGGCCGCGGCGCTGGTAGGCGCGGATCTTCGACTCCCGCCCGGCGTCCGGGACGCGCCGCTGCCGCCGCCGGCCCTGTTCTGGGGGGTGATCGGCGTCTTGCGCCCACCCGCCGACGCGAGCCTGCTCGCGACAGGAGCCGACGGGCCGGCGGTCACGCTGGAGTACGGCCGCGGGGCCGAGCGCTGGGCGTACCGGGTCGAGGGCAGATCCGTGCGCGCGGTGGAATGGACCGACGGCGACGGCGGGCGCATGACGGTGGAGGTCCGATCGGTCGATGCGGAGCAGCGCCCGACGAGCGTCCGTTACAGGGACTGGCCAGCGTTCGTCGAGCTCGTCATCGACGTGACCGAACTCGAAGTGGTGGAAGGACACCCCGATGATACCTGGAACCCCGCGCTGTAGCCGGGGGGCGCCGGTGCCCGCCCGCCCACCCCGCCGCCCTGGCCCGGTCCTGCCGGTCCTGGCCGCGGGTCTCCTGGCCGCCGGGACCGCCTGTTACGGGTTCCAGGGAGGAGGCGGCTTTCCGGAGCACGTGCGCTCGGTCTACATCGAGGTCTTCGACCTGGACCGCAGCGTGAGCCAGGTGGAGCTCCCCCAGGAACTCAGGGACGAGATGCTCGACCGCCTGCCCGGCGCGCTCGGAGTGCGCCTGGCCGCCGAGCAGCAGGCCGACGCCATCGTGCGTGGGCGGATCAGCCGCTACGAGGACGGTACGCAGACGTACGCCCCCACCACCGTGGGGCGCACCGTGGACGTGACGGAGAACCGCACCGTGGTCGGCGTCCAGGTCGAGATCGTCGACGTGCGCCGCAACGTCGTCCTCTGGGAGGACGCGGGGGTCACCGGCGAGGGCCTCTGGCAGCGCGACACGCAGAGCGCCGAGGACGGCCGGCGCGCCGCCATCGAGGTGATCGTCCAGCGGATCATCGACGGGGCCCAATCGCAGTGGTGAGGGCCGCGTCTTCGCCCATCCGGATCGCGTCCCGCGGCAGCGCGCTGGCCCGCTGGCAGGCGGAGCACGTCGCGACGCGGCTGCGCGCCGCGCACCCCGGGCGGCAGGTGGAGATCGTCCTCGTGCGCACCACGGGCGACCGGGTCCGCGACGTCCCCCTGTCCCGCATCGGCGACCGGGGGCTGTTCACCCGGGAAGTCGACGACCAGGTGCTCGCGGACGGGGCGGACGCGGCCGTGCACTCGCTGAAGGACCTGCCTACGCGCCTGACGGACGGCATCGCGCTCGGCGCGATCCTGCCGCGCGAGGACCCGCGGGACGTGCTCGTGTTCGCCGATCCGGGGGCCCGCTCGGTGCAGGACCTGCCCGCGGGCGCGCGCGTCGGTACGAGCTCGCTGCGCCGGCGCGCGCAGCTCATGGCCCTGCGCGGCGACCTGCGCGCCCCCGACGTCAGGGGCAACGTCGACACCCGCCTCCGGGCGCTGGGGGAAGGGCGCTTCGAGGCCCTCCTGCTCGCCGCCGCGGGCCTGCACCGGCTCGGAGCGCGCGATCGCATCGGCGCGTACCTCGATCCTCCCGCCTGGCTGCCGGCCGTCGGACAGGGGGCGCTCGCCGTGACGTGCCGCGCGGGCGACGGCGCGGTGGCGCGCCTGCTCGCGCCCCTGGCGGACCCCCCGACCGCCCGCGCGGTCGCCTCCGAGCGGGCCCTGCTACGCAAGCTCGAGGGCGGCTGTCAGGCGCCGATCGGCGCGCTCGCGACCGTAGCGGGCGAGCGCCTGGTCCTGCACGCCATGGCCGCGTCGCTCGACGGCTCCGCCGTGGTGCGGGGCAGGGAAGAGGGCCCTGCCGCGGACGCCGAGAGCCTCGGGGAGCGGCTCGCCGATCGCCTGGCGCGGGAAGGCGCGTCGGCGATCCTCGCCGACGCGCGCGCCGCCTTCGCCGGCGCCGAGGGGCCGTGATGTCGCCGCCTCGCCCCCGCGACCCGCGCGCCAAGATCCTCGACCGGGGCGAGCTGCTGCGCCGCTTCGGCCGTCCGCGCGCCGAGCGCGTGGTCTTCACCAACGGGTGCTTCGACCTGCTGCACCGCGGTCACGTGGAGGTGCTGAGCGGCGCCCGCGCCTTGGGCGACGCCCTCGTCGTGGGCCTCAACTCCGACGCTTCGGTCCGGCGGCTCAAGGGCGCTCCGCGGCCGCTCGTGTCCGAGGAGGATCGCGCGCTCGTGCTGGCCGCGCTCGAGGCGGTGGACGCCGTGACGGTGTTCGAGGAGGACACCCCGCGCGAGCTGATCGCCGCCCTCCTCCCCGACGTGCTCGTGAAGGGCGGCGACTACCGGCCGGAGGACGTCGTGGGTCGACGAGAGGTCGAGGATGCCGGAGGGGTCGTGCGCATCCTGCCCCTGGTCGAGGGCCGGTCCTCGACCGCCCTCGCCCGCGGGCTGGGAGCCGCCCGGTGACGCGACCCGGAGGCCGGCGGACGGACGAGCTGCGCCCGGTGACCCTGGAGCCGGGGGCGGCGCGTTTCGCCGAAGGGTCCTGCATGGCCTCGTTCGGCGCCACGTCCGTGCTGTGCACCGCCAGCGTGCTCGACGACGTCCCGCCATGGCGGCGGGGCTCCGGCGGCGGCTGGGTCACCGCGGAGTACGCGATGCTGCCGCGGTCCACCCATAGGCGCACGAGCCGCGAGCGCACCGCCCCACGCGGCAGGACGCAAGAGATCCAGCGCCTCATCGGCCGCTCGCTGCGCGCGTGCGTCGACCTGGCGGCGCTCGGGGAGCGCCAGATCATCGTCGACTGTGACGTCCTCGCCGCGGACGGAGGCACCCGGACCGCGGCGATCACCGGGGCCGCGGTCGCGCTGTCGCGCGCCTGCGACTGGCTGGTGCGGCGCGGCGACGTGGCCCGGACCCCGATGCGGGAGCTGGTGGCGGCGGTCAGCGTCGGGATCGTGGAGGGCGAGGCGCGGCTGGACCTCGAGTACGTCGAGGACTCGACCGCCGATGTCGACCTCAACCTCGTCGCCCTGCAGTCCGGCGGCCTGGTCGAGGTGCAGGGGACGGGGGAGGCGGGCACCTTCTCCCGCGCCGAGCTGGGCGAGATGCTCGACCTGGGCCTCGCCGGCATCGACGAGCTGCTGGCCGCGCAACGCGCCGCGCTGGCCGGCGCCGGTTGACCGCCGTTTGGCCCCCCCCGCCATCATCCTGGCCACCCGCAGCGCCCACAAGATCGCCGAGATCCGGCGCATCCTGCCGGGCCTGGAGCTGGAGTCGCTGGACGAGGCGGGAGTGCCCGAGACGCCCGGCGAAGCCGAGCTGGAGACCGCTTCCACGTTCCTCGGCAACGCGCTCGTCAAGGCGCGCCACTTCGCCGCCGTTCCCGGCCGCGGCGTGCTGGCGGACGACTCGGGCCTGCGGGTCGACGCGCTGGGCGGACGTCCCGGCGTGCGCACCAGGCGACTCGCGGTGGACGAGGGCGACGCCGAGCGGCCGGACGACGACGCCAACAACCGGACGCTGCTGCGGCTCCTACGGGACGTCGCGCCCGGCCGGCGCGGGGCCGCCTACGTGTGCGCCGCCGTCTTCGTGGCCCCGGATGGAGCGGCGCGGTCCGCGATCGGGGTGTGCCGAGGGGGGATCGTGGACGCGCCGCGCGGCGAGGGTGGCTTCGGTTACGATCCGCTCTTCGGACTTCCGGACGGCCGGGTGATGGCCGAGCTCGCCGACGCCGAGAAGGACGCCGTGAGCCACCGCGGAAGGGCCTTCCGTGCTCTCGGGGCGGTGGCGGGATTCTAGCAGGTCGCTGAAGAAGGGGAGGGCGGCCGCGGCTCAGCGCTCGATCGTCGTGCGCCAGATGATGTGCCGGTCGGTGTCGGCGATGAAGAGCCGCCCTTCCGACGTCACGGCGAGGCCTCTGGGCCCGGCGAGCGGCGTGTCCCCCGCCGGCAGTAGCTCGCCCGCGAACGCATCGGCGCCGTTGCCGGCGAAGGTGGTGATGGTACCCGCGCCCAGCAGCACGCGGCGGACCCGGTCGTTGCCGCTGTCGGCGATGAAGAGCGCCGTGCCATCCGGCCCGAGGGCGAGCTCGTGGGGACTGTCCAGGAGCGCCGCCGTGGCGGTCCCGCCGTCGCCTCCGAAGCCCGCGTCTCCCGAGCCCGCGACGGCGTCGATCGTGCCGGTCTCCAGGTCGACGCCGCGCACGCGGTGCTCGGCGACGTCGGCCACGTACAGGACGCCTCCGCCCAGCGCCAGTCCCGAAGGCGATCCCAGGCTCGCCTCGGTCGCGGGCCCCCCGTCGCCGTCGGATCCGCGCACCCCCGATCCGGCGACCGTCGCGAGCGTTCCGTCGGACTCGATGCGGCGCACTAGCCCCGCGGCCGACTCCGCGAAGTAGAGGCGGCCGGACCCGTCCAGCGCCAGGCCCGTCGGAGCCGCGATCTGCGATCCCGCCGCCGGCGAGCCATCGACGGACACCCCGCGTTCCCCGTTCCCGGCGACCAGCGCGAGGGATCCGTCCGCCGGGTCCAGGCGGAAGATCGCGTCGTTCGCCTGGTCGCTCACGTAGATCCCCCCCAGCCCGTCCGGTGCCAGGCCGACGGGACGGTCGAGGCACAGCTCCGCGACGCAGGAGGCCGTGCCGGCGACGACCTCCAGGTCCCCACCCGGCATGAACCGCTGCACGGCGCGCCCGGCGAAGGACGCCACGAACACCGTGCCGGCGCCGTCGACGGCGATGGCGCGTGGCTCGCTCAGGCGGCTCGTGAGCGCCGTTTCGCCGACGCCGATCCCCGCCGAGTCCGGCACGCCGGCGACGCGGCGCATGATGCCCGGGGCGTCGCCGAGCACCAGCACGGGGTCGCCGCAGCCCGTCGCGGCCAGCCCCAGGAGGATCGTGACGAAGCCGGGGCGGAAGGGTCTCGCGCTCATGGTAGGGGGGTGACCCACAGGTCGAATCCGTCGTCCGAGCGGCGGGTGAACGCGAGCGTGCTCCCGTCGGGCGAGACGGCCGGCTCGCGGCCGCCCGCCGTCGCCGGGACGAGCGTCGAGCCCTGCCCGTTCACGTCGATCGAGCGGATGCCGTCTCCGGCGACGAAGTAGACCCGCGTCCCGCCCGGACCGAACGCGGGCTCCGTGCCCGGTCCGAGGACGCGAATCTCCGAGCCGTCGGGCCGGACCAGCGCGATCATCGGACCGGCGGTCTCGTACACGATCAGCTCGATCTCGCAGAAGACGCCGAACCCCCCGCTCTGCGTGCACGCGACCGAGGTCGAGTCCGTCGGCGGCTCCTGCGTGAACGCGATCCAGTCCCCCGCCGGGCTCCACGCAGGCGAGTACCCGTGCTCGGTGCCGGGGATCGGACTCGGGTCGGCGCCCGGAGACCACGTGAACAGCCCGAGGCCGTCGCTGAAGACGAGGCGACGGTCGGAGGGGTGCCAGGACGGCCGCAGCGTATGGATGCCATCCTCCCGGTACGCGCGCTGGTACGGCAGGCCGCGCAGCCGGCGCGTCATGAGGGTGGCCGTGCCGGCGGATGTGAAACCCTCCGGGCGCAGCGTGACGGACGGGTCCGTCGCCGGGTCCGTCCCACCTCCCGGCCTGCGCGCGACGAGCCTCAGCTCCAGGAGCATCGGCGCTAGCGTCGCGAAAGCCCCGTCGCACACGACGGCGAACTCGCTCGAGCACGCTTCCAGCGCGAGGACCCGCGCGATCCGCAGGTACGCGACCTCGCCGTCGTGGCTCATCGAAGGAGCGGCGAGCACCCCGGGATTGAGGGTCCCCAGCTGGGCGTCGGGCAGGACCGACGCCGCGGCGCCACCTCCCACCGGCACGGAGAGGAGCAGGCCGTCGGTCAGCGGGAACGGCTCGAAGCCGGGGGAGGCGTACAGGACCCGGGTGCCGTCCGGCGACCACGCCGGCCCGTGCTCGTCGCCCGCGGCGAACGTCAGGCGAAGGGTCCCGGTGGCCGCCGGCCCGCGGTCGGTGGACTCGAACGGCCCGGGCGCGTCTCGACACCCCGCCAGCGCGACACCCAGGAGCGCGGCCGAGACGCCGACGCCGGCCGCGCCGAATCGGAGCCGCGGCCGGCGGCCCGTCCCCGCCGCTCGGCTCGTCGCGGGCGCCATCAGAACTCCACCTCGACGCCGAGCCTCAGCTGGAGCGGCTCGCCGAAGAACAGGCTCGGGTCGAAGCGGTCCAGCGACGCCGCCAGGCGCACCCGGGCGTACTCGTCGGGGTCGATCAGTCCATCCCGGTTGAGGTCCGCCAGCACGCTGTAGCGCGGCGATTCCAGCGGGATCGGCTGCGAGATCCCCTCCGCGAGCGGGTCGAAGACCTCCGAATCGGAGGGGGAGAGCGTGCCCGTCGAGCGGCGCACCGCGAGCACGTTTTCGCGGTCGAGGAGGTTGCGGCCCTCCGCCACGAGGCGCCACGCGCACGTTTCGCACAGCCCGAAGCCGCCCAGGTTCCACGATGCGCGGGCGCGCACGTCAGCGGTCCACGGCAGGTAGTCGACGGGCGTCGCTTCGGGCGCGCCCGGGACGGGCGGGATCGGCGTCCCGCTGCGCGTCTGCACGAACAGCGCGCCGCTCCAGGCCACGTCCTCGGCGCCGCTCGCCCCGCCGACGTAGGCCGCCAGGTCGATGGCGTGGCGCCGATCGAACGCCAGCGGCCGCTCCACCTGCCCGGCGTCGGCGTCGACGGTCGAATCGGCGAGCACGCCGGATGTCACGCCCTCGGCCTTCTGAAGCGCGTAGCCGGCGGTCACCCGCGCCCAGTCCCAGCGCGAACGGACGCTCAGCTCCACACCGTTGACGGTGCCCAGGTCGCCGGTCGTGAACCTGCGCTGCTCCCCGTCGCCGAAGCGGAGGTCGCCGGTGGCGAGATTGCCGAGCTCCTTGTGGAAACCGGTGATGCCGACCGCCAGCGCCTCGCCGAAGAGCTGGTCGAGGCCCACCTCGTAGGAGGTCCCCCGCTCGAACGTCAGCTCGGGGTTCCCCTGCACGCGGATGTCGGCGCGCAGCGAGTCGCCGATGGTCGTGTCGAAGAAGTAGCGGAAGTCCGGCGGCTGGGTGACCAGGCCGTACGACAGTCGGAAGGCCGTGCGCCGTTCGGTGCCGGGCACGGCCCCGGCCAGGGCGATGCGGGGGCTGATGCTCGTCTGCCACCCGGGCTCCAGCACCGGGCCGGACAGGTCCAGCCGGTCCGGGCGGAACACGAGTCCCGGCCGGAAGGCCTCCAGGCGGCCGCCGAAGTGCACCGTGATATCCTCTTCGGACTCCAGCCGGCCCTCGACGAAGCCCGACACCGTGCGCGGGAAGAAGCGCGCGAAGTTCGGCGACGAACCGGCCAGGTGCGACTGCCGGCGCTCGTACAGCTCGATGCGGAACAGCTTGGCGCTGACCCCGGCCCTGATGGCGCTGCCCTGCGCCGCCACGAGGTCGCCGGACAGGTCGGCCCCCGCCATGTCGGACCGGGTCCAGTTGGCCAGGTCCGGGGTCCCTTCGGTGAAGAACAGGCCTTCCGCCGCCGGCCCGAACGGGGACCCGGTCGACCCTCCGGGCGCCGAGTATCCGGGCACGGCCCCGCCGCTCGCGAGCTGCTCGTCGATCGGGCCGCGCACGAAGTCCTCGCCGAGGAACTCGAAGGACGACGGGCGGAAGCCGGCGATCGCGGTCTGGTCGGCGACGCCCCCGATGTCCACGGCGCCGAGGGTCCGGTCGAGCCGCATCCCGTAGGCCCGCAGCGTCGCGCTGGCCGCCCAGGAGGTGTAGGACCGGACCCAGGAAAGCCCCATCGTGCCGAGCGTGCCGCGCACGCGCTGCCCGAGCTGGAAATCCTCGTTGTACTTGAACTCGGGCGTGTAGAGAAGCTGCTGCCGCCGGTTGCGGAGCAGCGAAAGGAACAGGTTGGCGCGGCCGCCGATGGGCTGGTCGAGCCGCAGGAAACCGATGAACTTGTCGCCCTCCTGGAAGGGCAGGTGGTCCCGCTCGTACGGGCACAGGAAGCCCCCCAGGGCGCTCGACGCCGCCAGCTGGCGGATCTGGTTCGCCACGTTCGGGCTCGCCTCCTCGGGCCGCAGGCAGGTGAGGCCGCGGGCGTGCGGCTCGCCGTCGAGGTACCCCTGGACCAGCACGTCGCCGAACACGCTCGTGCCGGCGCCGCCCAGGGGGCCGCCCGCCGACAGCGACACGCCGGTGAAGCCGGTCAGCAGGGACGACGGCGCCCAGTGGTCGGTCGTGGCCGCGACACGGCCGGTCCACCGCTCCGGATCGCCGCGCCGGGTCGAGTAGCGCACGACGCCCGAAAGCGCGGTGCCGTACTCCGCGCCGAAGCCGCCGGTGATGACGTCGACCTCCTCCAGCGCCGACGGGGAGTACTCCAGGCCCAGCCCCCGGCTGGAGGCCTCGAGCTGGTTCTTCAGCTCGACCCCGTCCACGACGTACGTCTCCTGCCCGATCCGGCCCCCCCGGAAGTGCCCGTCGGTGACGCCCGCGGCGAGTTCGACCGCGTCTGCCACCGCGTCGACCGGCAGCTCCCGCAGCTCGCGACCGAGCACCACCTCGTTCGAGACGGTCCGGTCGGGTTCCAGGAGCGGAGCGGCGTCGGCCTCGACGACCAGGCCCT
>Ga0299913_10005419_pt1 | contig 10889 bp, 9 predicted proteins | sample RVTome_9_FD_201360 | JGI IMG/M metagenome (GOLD analysis project Ga0299913, IMG submission 201360) | Soil microbial communities from uranium-contaminated site in the Upper Colorado River Basin, Wyoming, United States - RVT155D38 (version 2) ... | reverse complement strand
GCGCCACACCCGGGACGGCGGTGCTGATCAGGAACAGGTCGGCGTCGAGCCTCCTTGCGAGGAGGGACGCCGCGTGGTCCTTGTCGATGACCGCCGCGACCCCGTGCAAGTGGCCGTCGCCGTCCGGCACCACCGGGATGCCGCCACCGCCCACACCGATCACGACGAACCCAGACTCCACGAGATGTCTGATCACCGCTTCCTCGACGATCCGCTTCGGCAATGGAGAGGCGACCACCCGTCTCCAGACGCCTGCGCCCACCTCGGCCACGGCCCACCCCTCGGCCTGGCGGCGGCGTGCCTGCTCCGACGTCATGGGCGAGCCGATCGGTTTGGTGGGCCGTTCGAACGCGGGGTCGGCGGGGTCGACCTCGACCTGCGTCACGACGGTGACGACGTGCCGCTCGACACCGAGCTTCGACAGATCGTGCTCGAGGTTCTGCTGGAGCGCATAGCCGATGGCGCCCTGTGTATCGGCGACGCACACGTCGAGGGGAACCTCGTGCAGTTCGTGCGCCGCCAGCTCCGACCGGCGAAGGATGAACCCGACCTGCGGACCGTTCCCGTGGGTCACGACCACGTTCCACCCGTCGCGGACCATGACCGCGATGTGGTGGCAAGTGTCGGCGGCTGCGAGGTATTGGTCCGCGACGGTCTGGTGCCCCTGATCCTTGATCAGTGAGTTGCCGCCGACCGCTACCACCGCTGTCTTGCCCATGTCGGCCTCAGTTCATCGTGAGCGCCATCACCGCTTTCTGCCCGTGGAGGCGGTTCTCGGCTTGGTCGTACACGACCGATCGCGGCCCTTCGATCACCGAGTCGGCGACCTCGATGTTGCGATCGGCCGGAAGGGGGTGCATGTACACGGCTCCCTCGCCAGCCAGACCCATACGTCGATCGTCGGTGATCCAGTCGCTGTACTTGTCGATTATGCGCTTGCCCTCCTCCTCGTCCGAGGTCGAGAGCAACGCCCCCCAGCTCTTCGCGTACACGACGTCGACCCCGCTGAGGCCCTCGTCGAAGTCGTGCACGATCTGGAACCCCGACCTCGCGGCCTTCGCGTTGTCCGTCGCTTGCTCCACGATCTCCGGCATCAGCTCGAACTCCGGCGGGTGGACGAGCTTCACGTCCATCCCGAACCGCGGAAGGAGGAGGATCAGGCTCTGGGGCACGCTGATCGGCTTCTGGTAGCTGGAGGCGTACGCCCAGCTCACGGCGACCGAGCGCCCGCGCGGATCGCCGAGCTTCTCGATGATCGTCATCAGGTCGGCGAGCGCCTGGAAGGGGTGGTACACGTCGCACTGCATGTTGAGGACCGGGACACGGCTGGCTTCCGCCACGTCGCGGATGTATGCGTTGCCGACCCTCCAGTCGCAGTGGCGGATCGCGATCCCATCGTTGTATCGGCCTAATATCTCGCCGATCTCCTTCGGGGTATCGCCGTGACTGATCTGGGTCGTGCGGCTCTCGATGAACTGCGCGTGCCCGCCCAGCTGCGCCATCCCGGCCTCGAACGACGTCCTGGTCCGCGTGCTCGAGAAGAAGAACAGCATCGCCAGCACCTTGTCGCGCAGGATCGGATGCGAGATCCCGAGGGCGCGCTGCCGCTTGAGATCGAAGGCGACGTCGAGCGCCGTGTCGATCTCTTCCTTGGTCCACTCCTGGAACGTGATGCTGTCCCGTCCGCGTAGATGCGTCTGCACGCGCTACCTCCTCATGATGTCGTTCACGCCCGTGATCGCCCGGTGAACAAGACGGCCACGCGCTCGTTCCCCGCCGCCCCGCCCCCCCGCCGAGCCTCGAGCAGGCCGGCGAGGCCGGCGGACCCGGTGTGGTCGACGTCGATCGACGTGGTCGCACGCGCAACGTGGTTCGCCTCGACGAGGAGCTCGTCGGAGACGACGTACGGGAGACCGCCGGTCGCGATCATCCCCCGCACTACGGCCATCCAGTCGTAGGTCTCGTCGTCAAGGATGCCGGTGGCGACACTTCGAGGCTCGGACTCCCAGGGCCACATGAACGTCGAACGGTGGCGCGCCACCCAGGTGAGCTCCGACTCCACCGCGATTTCGCCGCTGAACTTGCGGATGAACGCTGCGAGCTCGTTGCGGCCCGCCGAGAAGGGCACTCCGCCCGTCTCGTTCTCGAGCCTGTCGAGGAGCCGAGGCACGACCAGGTCGTACGCACGCGCGAGCGGCGAGGCGCCGGCCGTCTGCACGGTGTCGACGGTCGGCATCGCGTCCATGATCCCGAGGGCGGCGGCCTCCTGCAGCCCCTGGATGACCGCGCTCGCGAGCGCCCCGCCCCCGACCTGGATCACGACCCGGTCGAGGCGATCGCTCGCGCGGTGAAGGCCGTCGGCGATCTCGTATCCGAGCGTGAGCCCGCCTTCGATCGTGAGCCCGTCGTCCGGCCCTTGACACGTGAACGGCAAGGCCCCTGTCGCGACGGCCTCACGCAGGCGTCGATACGTCGGATCTCCCGGCTCCCCTTCCTCACGCGTGCAGACAAAGACGTCGGCCCCCAGACCGGCGAGGTCTCGCACGATCGCAGGGTCCGCCCACGTGGGGACGAACACGTCGAGCGGCCTGCCGGCCGCCCGTGCCAGGACGGCGGCTGCCAGCGCGGCGTTGCCGCAGCTCGCGATGGCGAGGCGTCGGCCGCTCAACGCTGCCAAGCCCGCGCGATCGGCAACCTCCAACCAGATCAGGAGCCCCATCAGGTGCCGACCCTTGTGCGATCCGGAGACGTTGCGTGTCTCATCCTTGACCCATACGGCACCTGGAGGCTCGAGGCCTGCACCGGAGGCAAGCGCTTGGTGCCGATCGAACGGTGTGATGCGGAACCCCCTGCCGTCGACGCTCACGACGCGAGCATCGAGCTCCTCCACGAGCGAGACGAACGCGTCGTCGGAGAGCCCGTGGCGCCGTCCCACGTGATACGAATAGAACAGGTGCCGGTACCGGACGAATGGATTGGTGTCGTCCCCCGCCGGGAATGCCTCGATCTCCGAGCCGAGAGTCCGGTGCACCACGTGGTCGATATCGTCGCCCTCTCGGACGGCCGGGCAGCGGAACGGCGTCGGCTCGTCGGGCGGCACGACCGCGCCACACCCTGCACACGAGAGCACGGTCGCGGCGCGCCCCATCAGGCGGCCCCCGACACTCCTGTCCGGCCGTTGAACTCCTCGATCATGCCGTCCCACACCTCGATGGCGTCCCGGAGCTCGCGCCAGAACGACGGGCGGCGGCGGGCGACGAAGTCGTCGATCGGGACCCCTTGTTGCTCGACCCACGTGAAGTACCCCAGGTTGAAGATCCGTTCCCTCTCCTCGGGACCGAGATCGAGCAGGTGCTCATCCCGGGCGCCGAGGACGTGCTCCTCGAAGGTCTCCGCCGCGGCCAGCTCTTCGAACCCGTTCCGGAAGTCGCGTCCGACGACCTTGTCGAGCTCCGAGCCGTACATCGCGGCGCCGTCGGTGGCCACCGTGATGATCACGTCCTCGGCTCCCATCTCCAGGTGTTTCGCCAGCTTGATCGACGCGACCACGTTGCAGATGCTCGACAGGCCGAACGAGGCGAGCGCCTCGACGAGCCCGGCCGGTACCCCACGCCGCTCCGCCAGATAGGCGCGTCCGACCTCGGAGTTGAACAGGACGTTCAGCCGGTCCGTGGACCGGTCGCTGACGGCGACGACGACGTCGGTGTTCATCACGTTGTGGATCAGCGGGATGTGCTTGTCCCCGATCCCCTGGATGTTGTGCTCGCCGAAGCCGTTCCGGAGCATCGTGGGGCACTCGAGCGCCTCCACGGCGGCGATGAGCGAGCCGTGCCGGTCCTTTAGGTAGTCGCCGGCTCCCAGCGTCCCTGACGAACCGGAGGCCGCGACGAACGCCCGCAGGCGAACGCCCGGGTGGCTCGCCGCAACGTCCTCGAGCACGTGGTCGAGTGCCCTGCCAGTGCAGGCGTAGTGGACGAGGTGGTTCCCGAACTCTGAGAACTGGTTCAAGATCACGTTCGCGTCGTCCAGCGCTAGTCGCGCGCATTCGTCGTAGATTTCCTTGACGTTGCTCTCCGTGCCGGGTGTGCGGATCACGTCGTCGGGCTCGGCCACCCACGCGTTCAGCCACTCGAAACGTTCGCGGCTCATGCCTTCGGGGAGCACCGCCACGCCCCGGCAGCCCATGATCCTCGAGATCGCGACCCCTCCCCGACAGTAGTTACCGGTGGAGGGCCACACCGCGCGCTGAGTCGACGGATCGAACCGGCCCGTCACCACCCTCGGCGCGAGGCACCCATACGCCGCCAGCACCTTGTGCGCGCCGATCATCGGGAACCGGTCCCCGAGGACGACCACGATCGTGGCGTCGACGCCGGTGAGCGCCGCCGGCAGCACGACATAGCGGGGAACATCCGCCCGGCCAGTACGCACGTCGTCGTTGTACCAGTGGACGCGGAACAGGTTCAGCGGATCCTCGTCGTCCGCCCCCACCGCTGCGAGCCGTTCCACGACGTCCGAGGGAATCTTGGACGGCTCGGCGAGCTGCGCGATCGTGGGCAGCTGGATCCCCGCCTGCCGGAACCGATCGACGGCCCGGTCATATGTCGCACGATCCACGACCTCTCGGTCGAACCCCGCGGCTGCCACGCGTGTCCTCAGCTCGCGCCGGCGACGGTGACGTAGCGCTCGGGGAACGAGGCATACCAGGCCGCGGCCACCCACAGATCGTCCACCGGGCACTGATCGTCGACGCTGTGCGCGTGGATCTCGTTCGCCGGACCGAACCCGATCGTCGGGATGCCCAGCTTCCCGGCGCTCGACACGCCGTTGGTCGAGAAGACCCACCGGCCCACGTTCGGCGTGCGAGCAAGCGACAGCTCGCCGGCTTCCACGGCCGCGCGGACCGACGGATGGTCCTCCGACGTGATCCACGTGGGGAAATACTTGTCCGTCGAGAGCGTCAGGCCCGTGTACGCCTTGCCCTCATAAGTGAGGAGTTCGACCGTGGCCTCCCCGTCCAGCACGGCCGGCAGCGACTCCAGCTCGTGCCGTGCGGACTCGACCGTCTCGCCGATCGTGAGCCTGCGGTCCAGGTAGATCGTGCACCCATCGGGCACCGCGTTCAGCGACGGGGTCTGACACTCCACCTTCGACACCACCACGGTCCCCTTTCCCAGGAAGTCGTCGTGGGCGAGGCGATCATTCAACGATTCGATCTGCTCGGCGATAGGAGCCATCCGATAGATCGCGTTCACGCCCCGCTCGGGAGCCGACGCGTGCGCCGCCACACCGGCGGTGTGGATCGCGAACTCCGCGCGACCCCGATGCCCTCGGTACACCTGGAGGTTGGTAGCTTCGCCCAGCACGACGACCTCCGCCTTGGGGATCGTGTTGGTGAGCAGGTACTCGAGCGCGAGACCATCGCAGTCCTCCTCCTGCACGGTGCCGACAACCCAGAGCGTGAAGCGCGACGTGTCCACGTCGAGCGTCCGCAACAGCCCCGCGCCGTGCACCATCGACGCGATCGCAGCCTTGTTGTCGGAGGCACCCCGACCGTAGAGGATCCCGTTCTCGATCCGAGCCTTGAACGGATCCGACTTCCACAGGCTGAGGTCCCCTGTGTCCACCACATCGATGTGGGAGTCGAGCACGATGTGCACCGGACCGTCTCCGATCCGGCCGATCGCGCTCCCGAAGCCATCGACGACGACCTCGTCGAACCCGACGGCCTGCATCTCCTCACCGATGCGCTGGACCGTCGCGTTCTCGTCGCGCGAAAGGCTGGGCCGCTCCACGAGATCGGCGAGGAACCGTGTGACGTCGACTTTGATCGGTTCGGCGGCGCGCTGGAACCTCTCGTCGAAGTTCATCAGGGTGACCACTCCTCGGATAGGGCTCAAGGGCTTCCCGGGCGGACTCCAACCCCGAAACGCAGTGTAACCACAGTCTGTAGAAGGCGACCATCGGAAGACGCCGGTTTGCGACCGGCTCGGCTCCGAGGGTAGCCTTCGCAGCGCTCGTCGAGAGGTCGGCCGAGCGAACAGCTCACCAGCCATGGAGGTCCGGTGCAGATCGAGAACACGTTCACGGTGGCGCATCCCGTTGACGACCTGTGGACGTTCATGCTCGACGTCGAACGCGTCGCACCGTGCATGCCGGGCGCTCGGTTGACCGAGACCGTGGATGAGCGCACGTGGAAGGGAAAGGTCGCGGTGAAGCTAGGTCCGGTCTCCCTCTCATTCGCTGGGATCGTGACCATCGAAGAGCGCGACGACGCGGCGCATCGGGTCGTGCTCTCCGCCAAAGGCATGGAAGAGAAGGGGAAGGGCGCCGCGAATGCCAAGGTCACGTCGTGGTTGGAGCCCGATGGCAGCAACACGACAGTGCGGATGCTGTCCGACCTCACCCTGTCCGGTTCGGTCGCGCAGCTCTCGCGCGGCCTGCTGCCGGAGGTGTCGAAGAAACTGGCGAAGGAGTTCGCCGACTGCCTCGAACAGACGATCTCCGAGGCGCCATCCGATCGAGCGATCCATGTCGGCGTCGAGTCATCGAGCGATGCGGCGTCGCGCGCCGAGCTGCCGCGAACCGAGTCGAAACCGGTGAGTGGCATCCGCCTGGGCCTCTCGGCCGTCTGGTCCACGATCGTAGGATTCATCCGTCGGCTCTTCAGGGGACGGTCGGGCCGCTAGTTCCGATCCGTCCGAGGACGCCAGCACTGCACGTGGGACCCTCGCCCCCCCGAGATTGACATCGTGTTGATTCGGCGACCTGCAGATAGCACGTAAGCCGCCTCACTCGCGCATCAACCCTGTGCCAAGTTGCGGACTCGCTGTCGGCCTTGAGGAACCTTCTCCGACCCGTCGGTCGGCGGCTTTGGCCCCGCCGTCCGCTTGGAGTATGAGGCGCTCACGCGGAAGAGTCAGAGCGGAGCGTGGCCCCTATCGATCGCCCGGAAGAGGCGCGCCCACGCAATCGCATCGAGGTCGACCGCGCGCGCGTCCGCGTCCCCGCACGCCCTTCGGAGCGTGGGCCGTGAGACGCCGAGGGACGTGCGCAAGGGAAGCGTGGCCTGCCGGAACCCATGACGGACAAGCCGCTCGAACTCGCCGCGTTCGTCGCGGCCGATCAGCGGCGGGCTCCGGCGCACCGCCGACAGCCAGGCGGCGTCCACCTGCGGAGCGGGATGGAAGCGATGGGCGGGGATCCTTTGCCGTACGTGGAGATGCCAGACGGTCGACCACAGGACCGACAGCACGTGTCCGTGCGACGCGGCGTGCTTTCGGGCGAGCTCGAGCTGGACGATCAGGTCGGCGCGGGTTGTCCGCTCGTCCTCGAGGAACCGCCGGAGCAGAGCCGTCGAGATCCCGAAGGGAACGTTCCCGACGACACGGAACGCGCTGGGCGGCAGGGCCGCCTCGAGGGCGTCACCGCGATACACGAGCAGGTTCGAGGAGCCCCAGCCGGATCCGACCAGCCCTTTCGCAAGGAAAGGATCCAGCTCGATCGCCACCACGAGGTCGGCGACCTCAACGAGCTCGCGAGTGAGGCGTCCCGATCCCGCGCCGATCTCCACGACGAGCTCGTCGGGAGCGATGTCGAAGCCGCGGACCAGCTCAGCCGCGAAACGCCGACCGAGGAAGTGCCGACCTCGCGACCCTTCCACGCGTGGACGAGAACGTTGCTCGCCCACGGAAGACCACCATGACGCCCATAGGATCGACCTCCGGCGCGAGTCTACAGACTGCCGCGAAGGCCCCAGAGCTCGGGGAAGAACCGCTTGTCGAGCGTGGTGCGCAGGTAACCCACGCCACTCGAGCCGCCGGTTCCGCGCTTCGCCCCGATCTCGCGCTCGACCATGAGCACGTGGTGGTACCGCCACTCCGCGAAGGATTCGTCATGGTCGAGCAACCCCTCGGATATCGCGAACAGATCGCTCCGCTCACGAGCCATGGCGACCAGGGACTCAGTTCGCCGCTCCTCGTCAGCCCCCGGCATCGGATAGCCGCTGCGCTCGAGCAGGTAGCGGAACCCGTCCCAGAGCGTCGGCTCGTCCATGCGTCGGCGCATGCGTTCACGCTCTTCGGGCGACGCGGCGACATCCTGCAGGAAGCGCTCGTCCTTCAGGCCGCTCACGAACTCGATCTCTCGGAACTGCGCCGACTGGAAGCCGCTCGCCGGGGCAAGATGCTCGCGGAACTCGAGGAAATCCTGGGGCGTCATCGTCTGCAGGACCTCGATGTGCTCGATCAGGACCCGTTCGATGGCCTGCACGCGGGTCAGCTCGTGCCGCGCCCGCTCCGCGTCGAGCGCGAACAGACGATCCCGGATGGACGTGAGCTCGAAGAGCAGCTGCTTGAACCACAGCTCGTACGCCTGGTGCACGACGATGAACAGCAGCTCGTCGTGAACGGGTGGATCCGAGCGCAGCTGCTGCAGCCCGAGCAACTCAGGGATCTTGAGGTACGACCCGTAGGTCAGGAGCCCCTCGTCGGCCTCATCGGTGACCCGACCGAACCGCCGCTGCTTCCCCGAGCCCTCGGTCATCGCGAGGGGACGGTACGGACACCCGGCCGGTCGGTCAACCGGCACCACGGCGGCCCACGTGCCACGATAGACGGATGGTCGTGGATCGCGAGGATCTCCCGCTCGGCTCCGAGCTGCCCGTGGGAACCAGGTTCATCGGGCGCGAAGACGATGCCTCGCCACGCTGGTTCGGGCCGGACGCGCCGTCGGACGCCGACCTGTCCACCTGCGTCGCGTGCGGCCTGTGCCTCCCCCATTGCCCGACGTACCGGCTGACCGGTGAGGAGTCGGCATCGCCGCGAGGCCGGATCGCGGCGATGCGCGCGGTGGCCGACGGGCAGGCCGACGTCGACGACACGTTCGCAAGATTCATGGACCTGTGTCTGGTCTGCCGGGCGTGCGAGGACGTGTGCCCGTCACACGTGCCCTTCGGCCGGATGATGGAGCGCGCCCGGTCGCAGATCGAGCCGCGCAGGGGTCCGGGCGCGCGGTTGCTGCGGTGGATCGGCCTCGACGTGGTGCTGACCCGTCCCTGGCTCGTCCGGGCGGCGGCGGCCACGCAGCACCTCGTTCGACCGTTCCTCCCGGCGAGGATCCGGGACCTGGTGCCGCGCCGATCGGCACCGTTCGCCCGCGTACCCCGGACGACCGAGCCCACCGGTGAGCCCCGCGGGACCGTGGCGCTCCTGTCCGGCTGCGTGCAGGACCGCTGGTTCCACGACGTCAATCTCGCAACGATCCGCGTCCTGGCGCGGAACGGGTGGCGCGTCGTCGTGCCGCCGCGACAGCGCTGCTGCGGTGCCCTCCACGCGCACAACGGGCGGCTCGCCGCCGCGCGCCGGCTGGCCAAGGCGAACCTGGCCGCGTTCGCCGGCGCCGACGTGATCGTGGTGAACGCGGCCGGCTGCGGGGCGCACATGAAGGACTACGAGGAACTGGTCGGCGAAGGGCTCCCGGTGGTCGACCTCATGGAGTTCCTGCACACGAACGGCCTGCAGGGCGATCCGGGCTCGCTCCCGGAGCCTACGACGGTCGCCTACCACGACGCATGTCATGCCCTGCGGGCCCAGGGGATCCATGAGCAGCCGCGCGCCCTGCTGGGCCGGATCGCGAACCTCGATGTGCGAGAGATCCCAAACGGCGATCGTTGCTGCGGGGCGGCAGGGCTGTACAACGTGACCGAGCCGGAGATGGCCGGCCGGCTCCAGCGCGAGAAAGCGCTCGCCGTCGCAGCGACGGGTGCGTCGGTGGTGGCGAGTGCCAACCCCGGATGCTCGATCCAGCTCGCCTCTGGACTCCGGGCGATCGGTCACCGAGCCGAGATCGTGCATCCCGTCCAGCTCCTCGACCGACCCTCGGATGCCGTCGCTCAACGACCCTGAGCTCGTCGCTCGTGAGTACGAGGACGAGTCCCGCCTGGTCGCGCGCCGCCGAGCCTGGCGCGAGTTCCTCGAGGGAGAGGACTCGGACGATCTGACGTTCCGGGCGGTCGCGGAAACGGAGCCTCGCTCCATCCTGGAGGTGGGCTGCGGCTGGGGGGAGCTCGCCGAGAGGATGAACCGGGAGCTCCACGCACTGGTCGCGGGGTTCGATCGATCGGCCCGGATGACCCAGCTCGCCCGCGACCGGGGTGTCCGCGTGTTCCTCGCGGACGCGCACGCCATCCCGGTCCGGGATGCGACCGTCGACACGGTCGTGGCCAACGCCGTTCTGTACCACCTCGCCGATCTCGACCGCGGGCTGGCGGAGATCGCACGCGTCCTCGTCGACGGAGGCCGGTTCGTGGCCACCGTCTTCGACGCCGGCCGGTTCCGCGAGCTGTTCGCGCTGGTGGGGCAGTCGCCGCCGGACATCCCGGTCACGGTGGACAACGCCGGGGAGCTGCTCCGGCCGCGCTTCGAACGGATCGAGGCCCGGCTCGGCACGCACGCGCTGGTGTTCCCCAACGCCCACGAGGTCCGCACCTACCTGGCGTCGACGATCACGATGCGCCATCTGGCCGATAGGGTCGAGGACTTCGAGGGGGAGCTCCGCACCGAGCGCACCTTCGGCGTGTTCGTGGCGGAAGACCCTCGCCGGCGCTTGGCATGACGGAGAGTCTGAGCGACGGGCGACCCGGCACATCCGCCCGAGCCCGTTCGGTAGGCTGCCCCACATGCCGGCGTCAGCTCCTGACGCCGGCGCGTCACCGTGGTGGCGCGCCGGTGTCCTTTACCAGATCTACCCTCGCTCCTTCGCCGACTCGAACGGCGACGGGCACGGCGACCTTCGAGGCCTGATCCAGCACCTCGACCACATGGCGTGGCTCGGCGTGGACGGGATCTGGCTCGGCCCGATCCATCCCTCGCCCCAGGCCGACTGGGGCT
>Ga0299913_10005418_pt1 | contig 10889 bp, 13 predicted proteins | sample RVTome_9_FD_201360 | JGI IMG/M metagenome (GOLD analysis project Ga0299913, IMG submission 201360) | Soil microbial communities from uranium-contaminated site in the Upper Colorado River Basin, Wyoming, United States - RVT155D38 (version 2) ... | reverse complement strand
TATTCCATTAAAGCATGACGAAGTACCGGTAAGTAAGGAACCCTACGTAAAGGAGGAGGTAGCCGTAAAGAAGAAGCCGGTCACAGAAACTAAAACAGTTACAGATGAAGTAAGAAGTGAAAGGGTAAACGTTCATGGAGCATCAGAGGATTAGACCAAATGATAGTTATAGGTAATGAATCACTAAAGTAGATCGTACTAAAGACACAATATTGATGTCTTATAATGGTACGGTCATACCTCAACTTTATGAGAAAAAAAATATAGTTGGTATAGCCAGTAACCGAGGAAGGTCATAAGAATCATGAATCTGATCAAGCAAACGGCAATTTGACTTGTTCGCCAAGTCTCTTATAACATCTGACTGTCTCTACGATTCCTAGATAATCTGACACACTACATCAATAGCACTAGAGTCCGGGCTTAATCCCCATCAGCCAATCATTGTTTGAACATGTCTGGCGTATACGATATTAAATGCAGTTGTACAACATCTGATAAAAGTATTACAAATTTCGATGGTAAAAGTATCTGTTATGTATCAACATGTCTTCATGAACTTACCAGAATATCTCTTGATACTATAAGCCATTTATAACAAGATGAGTAAAATTATTGCGAAAGAAATGGCAGTTAAAGAAAGATGCTGAAAATGTTGAGATAAAAAAAGTTATAGAGAATATCGGACATCAAATTAAAGAAAACACCGAATTAGCCGAGCACGAGACAGGTATGGATGATGTAAAGAAAGATGCAAAGTCTGCATATAATAAAATGAAAAAAACTTTGTAGAAACAGTAGTCAATGGGAAGTCACATTCCCTCAACTCTGTTGATGACATGTCCAGTGTCTTTGATCTGATATTCTACAATATTAGATTAAACTATTACAATTACAGATTTTCAAACTTTTTATTCGTTAAAGATATCACTAACCGGTCATGGAAATCATCGGCTAGAATATCTATGACCAGCGGGGCTGACAGGATTGGGCAAGCCTGTCAATCCGCTTGTTGGACTACGTTGATGCTAAAGTCAGATTTGTATATGAAACAAATAATATAAGCATTGTAGCAGCTTGATGATAGTCCAAAACCCATGCTCATTGTTTGAGCAATTTATCATGAAATCTGGAACCACTGCTGTCAAGCCATCAGAAACAGATCTAAGTTGGTCGGTCCATAGTTCGTGACGATTTAAAAGACAGTAGTCGATGGGAAGCGCCTACCCATCAACCTGTCTTGATGAACATGTCAGAATTTCTCTTGACACCATTTGTTGTACAATATTCAATAAAACCAGTGCGTCTTTATCTAACTATGTAATAGCTTAACGATGTAATATTAGTAGGTATCAGTTAAGAGGATGATTTGAAAGAAATAAGGAAAAATGGAAATGGATAGGACGTAGTCAGTCTATAACTATTGAACCACTCTGTGTGTGGGCTTATAACTAGCTCTTCAGAAAGTTATTCTAAGAATAAGAGCATTCATTCTAAGGACTTGACTTACCAATTATTTACTGAAACTCATTTATATAATTGACCACTGAAAAACTGTTTACAGAATTGCTTATTTGAATTCTTTCAAGATCCGATTTATAAAAAGCAGACGATACCTTTTCTGCCGCTTCCTCTATCGTACTAAAATGATATTTCAAAGGAACGAACTCTGTTTGCCCGCCTATGTTTGGCGGGAATGGTTTTCGGAATCAACCCAGCAGCCATTGCCTCTACCACAGACATTCCAAAATGCTCTCCTACCATCGGATGGAAGTATACCTTAGCCCTTGCCATAATAGAGAATAACCTATTCAGGTTCACATTAGTTTCAAAGGTTACATAATCCTCTAATTCATAATCTCCCACCATTTTCTTTAGATTCAAATAATAATTCCAATCGTACTCAGAAGTAATATTACCAACAACCCTTAATCCATCTCCGACTCTCTTTTCTTTAAGCTGTTTTGCGAGCCTAACTGCATTTTCGATTCCCTTTGATCTATGTATTCTACATACTGTTAGGATTATGTCCTTTTTTTCATCCTCCCTCGATGAATACAAAACATTATTTCGAAAAGCTTCTACATCCACAGGAGGTCTAATAACCTGAATCTCATGCGTCCCATTATTCAGTGTCTTTATTATTGCCCTACGACTGAACTCCGAATTAGTGATAACTGTTGAATTTTCCATTAACTTCTGATAGGATTGATAGACTGAAGCAAAGTATCTGTCAGTATAATTTGTACAATGGGTACGAGCTTTAGAATATTGTTCTTTTTCTTCAATTTCATCGCTACTAAATTCTATTCTAAGATCTCTTCTAAGATATTCTATATTTTTAGAATGAACAAATTATTTTGCCATCGGAAAATGACAATAGGTAATAGTGTTTTCCTTTGAAAAATACTCATGATGAAGCGGAAATAGATCCGGATGGGTATTGATATTAAAATGATACTTATTCTCCTCTCCTGCATTGTTGATATGCGCCTTAGTGAAGGTTGATACTATACTCACCTTATTTGCTTTTTTTATCATTGAAACGAGATTACTACCATAAACATTTTCCAGCCTGTCCAAATCAGGATTTGCATACATTACAATATCATAATCAAAACCCATATTATGCAGAGCTTGCATGGTAGCAAACGAAACCCGTTCACTACCTCCACAAGGATTAAAATTATGATGAATGATACAGGCTTTCAGGAATAACTAACCTCTAAATTACATCGTCGGCTTGTATGTGTTTTACTCATGTTTAACGAAGGAATTTGTTTATGTATGCCGATGATGGCGTATCTTTTCAACGTCCTTGTCATGAAGGGCAAAAAATACTCTCTCATACTACACTAAACAACATAGTATTTAGCGGACAAATTAGATTAGTATGCTCGCTTGCCACTGAATCATGATATAATTACGGCAATGTCTAATTGTTTGATGTGAAATATCAATTAAATACATCATCAATAATCGCATTAATGGGAATTCAACAACAACATGGAGTGTCTAAAAATATAGAATACTATCTAATCCCTTTAGCGGTGTAATTCCTTTGGATATTACCTCAGCATTGCAGAGTTTCTTCTGTTCCTGCATCATCATCGAGACGTATGCGATATCCTGACGGCTTGTAAAGGATAAGGTATTTGTGGAACTCTGACTGCTTATTGCCTTCGCTTTTGCATTGTTTAAATAATTTAATGGACTAACCATTATGGATATGTCCCAAGGGAAGGAGATAAAATACGAGGAAAAAATTCCTCATGATGCAAAAAGCACGGAAGGAGATGTGACAGACAGAATGAAAGCAGGACCCTTTCTCTGGGGAGCTGCTACGTCATCTTACCAAGTCGAAGGTGGAATTACAAAGAACGATTGGGACTTTTTTACAAGGTCAGAGAAGGTTAGAGATAGGATAGTGAAATTAACATCTGTTGCTGCAGCAGCCTCTAATTCAGACAAAGATAACAAAAAAAAACAAAAGTAATGATCAGAGTAGTTCTCCTGAAAAGGCTACTAAACAAAATCATCAATCATCAGGTTATCAACCGCAATGGCAACTAGAGCAACTAGCGAAACAACGATCAAACGCGGACATCATCCGATTACAACCTGCAGGTATTGCTGTAAAAGCATGGGATTCTAAATATTATGAACAGGACTTTGATAATGCTGCGAGGTTGGGTTTAAATGCACTTAGAATTAGTCTAGAATGGTCTCGTATCCAACCAGAAGAAAACAAGTGGGATAACGACTCAATTGAACATTACAGGAATATGATAAACTCTATGCGTAGTAGAGGCCTCACACCCATTATAACGTTGAATCACTTTACACTTCCTTTGTGGGTATCAACTCCTCCTATGGAATTTTCAAGGAATCTTTTGGCTAATGCGATATTACCACCAAAAATGAAGCATTTACCTCTTGTAGACCCAATAGCAGCTGATCCATACTGGAAATCTTTGAAAGGATGGGAAAGCCATCGAACAGTAGATGCGTTTATCAAATATGTATCAAAAATGGTAAATGAGTTTAAGGATATTGTTGACTATTGGATTACTTTAAGTGAGCCTGTAGCTTCTGTGGTTGGTATTGGTTATATCGCTGGAATCTGGCCTCCTGGCTTCGTGCTTGATGGGGGTAGAGCGAAGATTGCTTTGCATAATCTAATTGAAGCGCATGTGCAAGCATATGACAAGATTACGGCTATAGACAATATAGATTCTGATGGAGATGGGATTTCAAAGAGAGTGGGATTTTCACATTCTATGGTTGCCGTATCACCAGGCGAACCTACAAAATTATTTGGCAGAAAAATTGTCGATAACACTGACTCTGCAAAAAACTTTTCTTATTTCATAAATGACTATTTTCTTAATGCTGTTGTATTTGGAGAGGAAGACCTAAACTATCTTAACAAGCTGAAAAGGCAGAAGGAACAAAGCAAGGACTTTATAATCCATAATGAATGGAAGGATAAGTTAGATTTCGTTGGCGTCAACTATTATCGTAAGGTGTACGTTAACTATAGTAACATCTTAGCTCTGTCATCGGCAAGGTTCTTTGGAGGAATGTTAATTAACAATTTAGAAGGCCATGATAAACATCAAACCCATGGTTTACTAAATGACCTTGGATGGGAGATTTATCCAGAAGGATTGTATGACACTATAATGCAGATAAAGACAAGATGGAACAAACCTGTTATGGTTACTGAAAATGGTATTGCTGATAAATTAGACAAATACCGTGCTCCATATATTGTTGCACACATTGAACAAGTTAAAAGAGCTATAGATAATGGAGCAAAGGTTCTTGGATATATCTATTGGTCTTTGATGGACAACTATGAGTGGCAAGAAGGTTACAGGCCAGAAGGAAGATTTGGACTTTATTATGTAGACAGAAATCATATCATAATCGATGATGAAAATGATAGTAGTAACAATAAACCTCTTAATAGCAATAATAATAAGAACGACAACGACAACATGAACTACCTTGGTAGAACTATAAAAGAGGGTGCGAAAGCACTTCAATTTATCATAGATGAAACCCATGGTACTGCTATTACAGATATTGCTATCTCTAAAGCCAAATCTATATTCGGAACATTTACTCCAGATGGAACTGATCTTATTCGCCCTACATCATAAAACAACGACACCTAAAAAGGCAGAATATGAGTGAACTGATATTTTGGTTAATAGATGAATAAAAATACCTGAAACTTTGGCTACTGAATAATGATAAACACACATCCTAAACGCCTTGAGATGTCCATACTCGCCATATGATTATTTTTAATACGAGAAACTAAAAAACAATCCATAGAATTTCAAAATCTAAAAGTTTCCATTATAACTTTAGAGCCTTGGTGTCCATATTTTCATTGTAATGCTGGCTTAAATATGACGATAATAAGTATCAAAAATGATGTGCACGCAGCTATATTCATAGCATTGATGTGACTTAGGTTCTAATAGCTTGTTGGTTATAATGGAATCATGAGTCAGCAGCAATTATTAAAACAAGAACTTACTGTCCCCGAAATTCTACGAACTTATGGAAACCGTTTTACCCAGGTTCGGAAACGATATTCAGATGGACATAATGGAAGATGTGCTATGGGCACCATAATGTCTTGTTATGGTTGGAACGGTAAAGATGACTCTCACGCTGCAGGTAAATTATTGGCCACATCAGTTGCATTAAGACGGTCTGGCGTTAATAAAGAATCACTTATAGAAATGAATGATTGCGGTAGGACGTTCAAACAAATAGCAGATTATCTAGACTTAGAATTAATTAATTTAGCGTAAACCAAATATTTAGTACGATTGATTTTTATCTGGTCTGAACCTAGTCAATAACTAATCCGGATCAACATTCTTTACTCAGATTAGGTAATCATCACATTATGTTGTATTCTATGGATTGTGAAAAACATCTACTTTATCGATTGCAATTTCTTCCACTATTTCAGACCATTCGACACGATCTATGTTATCTAATGCTCTAATATTCTGCAGGATCTGATGTAATTCCTGCGACGATTTGTAGCGTATCTGGGCACCCAAATTAATCTCTGGGCTGCCTATTCGTAATGATATACTCACTATATTTTTGCTGTTTTCTTGTATGACATTACTGGCAGTTGAATGGGGATCACCATTATGCATGCCGATTAAAAGATCAGCTATTCTCCAGCCAAATGTGCTAAGATCTAGACTATACATTTTATTCAGGATGGATATTTCTAGGGCGGTTCTTCTTCTTTGAACCGTTGATAGTGGAACTTCTATCTTTTCGGATATATGTTTACTTGTTAAATGGGGGTCATGAACTAGCTCGTTTATGATACTCTTGTCTATTCTATCCATCAAAACTCTGTTATTATTCTGCACAAATTTCCCTTCATTGATATGTTGTACATCACTGGATAATAGGAGTTTGGGTAGAATGGGACCATTTCTTGACTCATCTAGGCATTTAGAGTATCTAATATAAGTAAATTATTTACGTTGATACCGCATAATCTCATGATAATTAACCGGAAGAGTTAAGGATGACCATAATAACTATATAATTTGGAGCTGATGGGATTGTATATCATGTTAATGGTGAGGAAGATGACCATTTATAACGGCGTCTGAGGCGATTGCTCATCCCAGTACATTAGCAGGTCTGGAATTGGCAAAATATGTCTTATTGAGGCTTGTTGATGATCTTGAGAGTATTGAAAGGGTAGCAGAGGATTTTGACAATGATCAACGATTCATCTCAGGAGTGGTTGACTTTCTCAAGGATATAGGCTGGATTAAACAAGACATGAAGGGTGCCTACAGAATCACAACGAAAGGCAAAAACAGTATGATAACTCGTCAAAGACCGTTGGTCAGTTTTAAGTAAATGGGCAGGCGGCTAAAATGAAGAAGACGTAATTAATATCAAATCCATATAGGGCTAATAGAAGTGGTATTTGATATCGATGTGTATGATGCGCTTCTCAAAAATGCCGAATTAGCACAAAGGTAACCCTACATCATTATCGGCAGAAAATCTAAGACCTCATCGGCTAAAAGTACTAAAAAAGAAGCTGCCCGCTTCTGATTTAGCAGTCTGCATGTTATTCCAATATTCAATAAACGCATGTGAAAATATTTGCTCAAGTAGTTCCTTTAGAAAATACACACTCATGAACCAATTGCTCGAGTTCTATGACAACTGTATTATCCGTAAAATTACATGAAGTCTGTGTCTCAAATGCTACTTCGAGAATATATCTAGAGATTTCCTTAATTAAAAAAGAATAGTTGTAACCCATATCATGCTCAATAATTATTCTACAGGTGTTTCCATTGATTTCATATCTGTAAGGCATTTTCGCAATCCGCAGCCAGGTCTCTGCTATATTGGATAGTGAAGCAATTGAGAATCCTCCTTTTAGAAATAAGCTAATGTCTACTAGATCATTTTTTGCTGTATCTTCTGCTAACTCGCGTAATTGATCTTCTTTGAGTTGATTAATAATTCTTATCAAAAACAATTTTGGTAAGTAGTATAGCTTGGCGTGAGCAGCCAAACCATGCCAATCTAAATGTTCTTTGATTATTTGATTAACTAACGTATTAAGACTAATATTCTTGGCCTCAGATTCTTTGTGTAAATGGCCTAATCTCTCACTTGTAATCCTAAACGTCACACAGTTAGTCCTGGATCTTGGTGAAATAGCCGACCTCATTTTAAATAATATAGTGAACTGATATAATTAAACTTTCGTTCATCGCACGTTAAGGAATCAACTTTTTGAGTGGTATAAAGCCCTATCTAATACGTTATTCCTGACGATACAGACTGTTCAAAAATTATCATGCCTTGTTTCCTTGCTGGGTTCATAACATAATAAATCTAGTCTATTTGGACTATCATTAAAATGTTCTCTGGGCATATTTTATTTACTGTCGAGCTTAGCTTGAATCAGCATATTTATCTTGCTTAGCAGCGTTTCTCCGTTCACTGGTTTTATTACAAAGTCGTCTGCTCCATACTCTAAGATTATATTTCTTGGATTATCATTATTTGCTAGAACCAGGATTTTTGTATCTCTGTTGATTTGTTTTATTCTAGATACAACCATTGCTCCCTTGTCTTCAGCTATCTTACCATCTAAAAAGACTGCATCTATATCACTAGAGTCAAATTGCTCTAAAAATCTTAAACATTCAGTAGCGCTGAATGCCATATTGACTTCATAACCTGACAATTTAAAGAGGGCATATAGGTAGTTTACTACTATCTTATCTTCGTCTACTATTAGTACCAAAGGCATGCTAATTCTAGTAATAATATGTAGCAGTTTGCTGCTATATTAAGAAGATAGCTATCTTGAAATACAAGTTATTGTTTTAACCTCTATCTTAGCGATTGGTTAGACCATCACAAATAGATTTAATTCACTTAACTAAATAAAATAATCTGATAATAGTATCGGGCGTCTAAATTTTGATATTTTGATGTTCTGTTTTACAAAAACGGAATAGAGAGGGATTTATTATTAGAAGCTTTACCGTAGGGATAGGGATCCGTTCTTATCTTATATCGTCTAAAATGTAACTTGAGTAAATATTCCTTTTGGTCAGCTTTCTTAAGAATATCAAAATCTTGGATAGGATAAAGACATAATATCTTGACATTAAGATCTAATTTAGCCGGTATGGACTCCTCGTATTCCATTAGTAAATTTATTCCTCTCTGACTACTAATTCGATGAGGATAATAGTGAAAACCTACATCCAAAAGAACCAATATTCCCCGTTTGTTTCTTCTGGATGCATTAGCACTCATAAGTTTCAAATAGAATAAGAAATCTTTTGCGGATCCAAAATAATCTTTGGCAGAATCAATTATGAGTAGAGACCTTTCTTTTTTCTCATAATTGTATACGTCTATACCCAATTCTCTTAGATATGTTAAAACATTATCTCTACTTTCATAATGTAAAAGCACAATGACTGCTTCATTATTTTCAAGGGACATTTTACAAGCTCGAGAGCATACCTCTCGAAGAGCATATCGATCCGGATAAATCAATATACTATGCTCTCCCAAATTTGACTGCTTCTTGAATTTACCTAATATCTCCAAAATGGAACCTTCCTCTATATTTAACATTCCATTTTTATTATCTACGGAATTCAAAATGAGAGCAGCAATTTTTATGCAATATTGCATATAACATTTATACATTCCATTTCGGCTTTCATTCAGCCCTTTGAAAACTACTCTTATATGCATATTTGCTTATAATGCGATTCAGACCGCATATTCTGTCAGTCAGCACTAGATCCCGTCAGTCATCACTATGTTGGTATCCTCAATGTTACTAAGGATATTAACGAATTATGTCCCCATAGTTAAAATGGACAAGGTGGACACGGTTCTTATAGGCGAAGAATGGTGCCCACCAACGGTCCGACTTCTAGCACAAGTTTCTATTTTAGTAACGTTTGGTTGAATGTACCAGACATCTTTTCTGTTTCCGATGTTACAGTCGTATTGACCATGAATGGATGCTGCACTTGAACAACTTGTGGTGGGTATACTGGGTCTTTGTCGCTTGGATTCCATGTTAATACGACTTTCCCATATGTCTCTTCAAGTTTCTTCAAAGTAGCATTCTGCTGTTGCTCACTTAGTTGTGGGAACTTTGGGTCAGCACGATCTGGTGCAAATTCTTCCTTGTGATAGTGCCAATTGGGTTTTTCTCTTGCTGGCAGCGCAGCGTAGGCATCAACAGTAATCATGTATTCAACCCCAATAAGAGTTGCATTAGGTGAGTTGCTGTCATAGAGTTGACAGACCATCATTATCTTGTCATTAGGTTTGCAGAAGTGCCATACTCTTAACGACGGGTCGTCAAAGACGTGTCGTACTGCAGTCAACGGGCCCAATGGTGGACCACCAAATCCTTCTGCAGTCGCTGTTGTATTTTGTGCAGCGGCTGTACTATTCTGTAGTTGCTGGCTATAGGCTATACTTGGAGCAGTAGCAATCAATATTGCTGTAAACGCAATTATTGCGGCCAGTAGAAACTTATTAATCATCAGTCAGTTAATAGACAAACTATTAAACACTTTAATAATAGTCGTAGTAGGACAACCAGTATTAATATGACCGGAGCTAATTCAACCCGTTAGCGGCGACTGTCCAGCCTGTGGATAAAGAACCTTACCTTTTCTATTATTACTTTAAGTTAAAAAAATCAAATTAATTAAAAACGCTGGATAGCCTACGGTTGGCATTGTACTGCATGAAGGGGAAATGGTGATTGCGGTTATTCTTCATGCAATTGCTTATGGAGTGAATGAGGTGGTCTGTATACAATTACAGCACCAATTGATTGTTCTCCCAAGTCTTCATTCATTTTCTCATTTACACTTTACCAAACTTTCTAAAATAATTCCTAAAAAATAGCATCAATCATTACTTACACCATATTTAGACATCATAATAGAACATGAACTGCTTATCTTTCGTATTACCTTTTCCTATGTATGCTATCTCTTCTTCTTTGAGAATAATGTGAGTATCTATGAGATCTTTATGAAAACATACATCAAGAAATTTTGAATCGCTTTTCAAGGAGTCCAATGATTTCTCTAAGTTACTTGGCAAGGATTTTATTCCAACGTTGTTCCTCTCAAAATCAGACATTTTATACACATTTTTATCAATCGGATTTCCGGGCTCTATTTTATGTGTAATACCGTCAAGTCCTGCTGCAACGATGGCAGAAAATGCAAGGTATGGATTTGCAGATGGGTCTGGCGCTCTAAATTCAATCCGTTTTGTTTTGTAATTATTCCTCTCATCTA
>Ga0299913_10005417_pt1 | contig 10890 bp, 13 predicted proteins | sample RVTome_9_FD_201360 | JGI IMG/M metagenome (GOLD analysis project Ga0299913, IMG submission 201360) | Soil microbial communities from uranium-contaminated site in the Upper Colorado River Basin, Wyoming, United States - RVT155D38 (version 2) ... | reverse complement strand
GTCGGACCATCCCATCCCGGGGAGATCCACCGCATAGGTCGTGTAGTGGTCCCATAGCAGGGGTATCACTCGTTGGAAGTAGTCGAGTTGGCTGCGAACGGTGTGCATCAGGACCAGGGGAGGGCCGCTGCCTGTGGTGTAGTAGCGCAACCGCGAACCATCGCGCCGGGTGAAGAAGCGCACGTCGCCGCGACCGTTGCTCCATGTTCTGGTGTAGGTCGTGTCTGGTAACTCGTTGTGTTGCATTTCTCTCCTTTCAAGGGCACCAGCCGTTGGCGAGCGACACCCTCACGGGCTCGCCTCACCAGTCACCTCGGCGACCCGGGTTGTTGTGTTGGTTTGGAGTTGATTTGGGTGGAGAGCCCGCCGGTCACGGCCACCTCCTGCGGCGACCATCAGAAAGACTCTGCTGAACCCGGTGAGCAGTTCGGGCCGCGTGTTCGCGGCCGTCAGGAGGGCGACCACGGCGGCCACTCCGAAAACGCCACCGATCTGTCGAACCGCCTGGTTGAACGCGCTGATCAGGATCAGAGCGGCGGTCAATGCGGCCAGTGTCCGTGCGTCGCTCCACCCCCACTCGTCACCTTGGACGATGCCCAACGCGAGGGCGGCGACACCGGCGACCAGGAGTGCCACACCCGTTATGGCGGGAGGGGTCGCGTCGGGGTCTCGGGATTCGGTGAGGACTCGGGGGATGGCGAGCAGGGTGAGCACTCCAAGTGGAATGTTGAGGAACAGGGTCCACCGCCAGCTGGCCGCTTCAACGACGACCGCCCCGAGTGAAGGGCCCAGGGCTGCGGCCACCGCCCCCACCGCCGCCCAGATCCCCACGGCCGCGGATCGTCTCGACTGGGGGAAGGCGCCAAGCACCAACGCCAGCGAGGCGGGCACAACAGTGGCCGCCCCGATTGCCTGGACGATTCTGAAGACGATGAGTAACCCGACGCTGGGAGCCAATCCGGAAAGGGCCGACCCGACTGTGAACACAAGTACGCCTGCGCTGAAGACGCGCCGCCTGCCTAGCCGGTCGGCCAACCTGCCCATTGGTATCAGTAGTGCGGCGAACACGATGGTGTAGGCGTTGAGCACCCAGGACAGCTCGGCCAGGGAGACCTGGGGGAAGCTGGCGCGAATGTCCGGGAAGGCGACGAACAGCACTGTGGCGTCCAGCGCCGCGGCGAACACTGCAAACGATGTCACGGCGAGAGCGGGCCATGGCGATGCCTGAGTCTCCGACTGATTGCGATACGACACTTGACGCCTTCTGGGCCGCTTCATGGGTGAAGTAAACATAGTAAACTAAGAAGTATTCCTGATAAACTACCCTGAGATGGGCGACCACACCGAGGCGCGAACCGGCGATAGTGAAAATGGACTGGAGAGTGCTCCCGATAAACTCGATGGGCGGTGAGAAGCTACGACCAGTTTTGTGGGCTAGCCCGAGCCCTTGACCTGGTGGGCGACCGATGGTCGCTTCTCATTATTCGGGAGCTGTTACTCGGAGACCGCCGATTCACCGACCTCATCGAGGGTCTGCCGGGGATACCCCGCAACCTGTTATCGACCCGGCTCGCCGAGCTGAGTGATGAAGGCCTGATCGAACGGGTGGATCTACCACCCCCCACCGCCGTTACCGTCTACCGGCTCACCAACGAGGGCGCTGCAATAGAACCGGTGTTGCTGGCTCTGACAAGGTGGGGATTCCCCTACCTCGGTGACCCCGGAATTCAGACCGTGCGTGGGGCGTGGCTAGGGCTGCTCATCAGTGCCTGGGGAAACGAGCAACCCCCTGCTGTCCGTGGTGAACTCGAGGTACGCCTCCCATCGGAAGTCTTTCACTTCCAACTAGACGGGGCCGCGATCCGGTCCTGCCATGGTCCGGCTCCCAAGCCTCGTGCCACGATCCGCCTGGGATTGCATGACCTCATTCGGGTGCTCACACGCGATAGAAGCCTCGACGATCTTCCTCCGAACAATGGCGACGCGGTCGAAGGCGACGCCGATTTCGTCAACCAGTTCCTGGAATGGCTGGCGAGCAACGAAACAACAAGATCTGGTCTCGCCCAACTGAGTGAGGCAGTCAGATAGACAGAGCGAAACAGTCGAGGCGCCTGTTTACATCTTCGCTCTCATCCAACACCTTCTGCCGGTGCGCGGCTGGCTGTTCTGACAGCAGACGAAGACATGAAGACCTCCGAAGCGAGCTGCACTGTCTCTTCGGCTTTCGCGCCGCCCGATGCGTCGACTGTTACAAGCGGGCTTCCAACGGCGCATGGATGGATCACGGCGGAGGCGCTCGACGTCCTGACCGAGGACGGTCGACTGATCCGACCCCCGGGACCCGAGACCGCGCTCGGGATGATCGACGGCCTCAAAGCGTCCCTTCGTGTGATGTCAGGCATTTAGCTACGTCTCCCAGGCCATGACATTGGAGCCCGGTGATCTGATCGGCACCGGCACTCCGGCGGGTGTGGGATTCACTCCTCAACCTCCGCGGTATCTGGGTCCCGGGGAAGTGGTCACTGTTGAGATCGAACGGATCGGCGCCCTGATCAACCCCGTGGCATAGGAGCCATTCCCCGCCCACCGATCGCGTAGCGCTCTCCGGACGATCGCACGCTCTTTCAAGCGAGAGAGGTTTGTCACCACTCAACCGCACCAATTGGCCTCTTGACAGTTAGTCGACTCAGTGGTTGAGTAGTTCGCAGAGCGGACGTTTGTTCGTATGTCGAACACAATCTGGTTGCAAGCACCTCCATGCACTATGCCGGACGCTTGGCGGTGACGCTGATGAGGAGGAACTTATGGGATTGACGATCGAGAAGCGGCGTGGACCGGTGATTGTCACACTGGCGGCTATGGCCCTGATCGTGGCATTCACTACCATCGCGGTGCCGGCGGAGGCGGGTCCTGTAGGGCAGGTGACCGAGCACGAAGACCTGGCCTACGGATCACACGTTCCCGGCAATCTGCTTGACCTGTATGTGCCGGATGTTCCGGGCGCAGCGAAACTCCCGCTCATCATTTGGCATTCTGGATCGGCGTGGTTTTCCAACACGGCGAAAGACTCCGGAAATGCCGTGGCAATTGCAGAGGAGTTCACCGCGCGTGGTTACGCGGTGGCGACGATCAGCATTCGATCCAGCTTCGACGCCCGGTTCCCTGCACAAGGCTACGACGTACGCGCTGCCATCCGCTATTTGCGTGAGAACGCGACGACGTATGGCATCGACCCCGGGCGTTTCGCCTTCATGGGGAACTCGTCCGGCGGCTGGGCCACCGCCTTCGCCGCAACGACGAGCGATATCTTGGAACTCGAGGGGGAGGCGAATGTGGGCGACATTTCGAGCGCCGTCCAGGTGGCGGTGCCGTTCTTCCCACCCACTGATTTCCTGTCGATGGACACCTTCGCTGCGGCGAACAACCTTCCGATGGGGTTCGCCTACCCACACGACTCGCCAACATCTCCTGAAGGCTTTCTGGTTCACTGCCCAGGCGAGGGGCCAACTGAGGGGCCGCCGAACTTCGGTCTACTTGTGAGCATTCAGAACTGTCCGGACGAAACCGAAGAGGTAGATCCAACCAGCTACATCGCGGGCTCGGAGATCCCGATCTGGGTTCTCCACGGTCTCGCCGACCCACTGCTGCCTTTCAACCAGAGCCAACTCGTCTACGAGGCGACCACCGGTGAAGGCAACGAAGCTCGGTTCACGCTCGTTCCCAGTGCCGGACACTCGGTGGACGACATCATCGACGCCGAGGAGGCGACGACGTGGGCCACCAACCGCGGTGGGCATGAAACGGTGACTTCCGGCTCAGGACCAAGCTGGGACGAAATCGAGCACTTTATCCACGTGAACCTGAGTCGAGCCCGACGCGGCCCCGACAGCTGATGACCACCTGAGCGCGGTCATACCACGCTCCGACCACGCGTCCACAGTGGCAGGCCTGGCTCGACGGGCAACATGTGACGTGCGCGGAGTCGGATCAGCTCTAGGCATCCAGGAATGGACGGCCTGTCCGAACTCAGACGCTGCCGCGGAGACGATCTGCCTTGTCAGGCTTTTTCAATGAGGACCATTTCGGACGACCAACGAGGGCATCAACTCTTTATTAGCCGACGAACCGGCCTCGATAGGCATGAACGCGCCGGGAGGGAGCCACTCGTTGGGTCGTGTTCAGACCAAGACAGCCTGCTCGTATTCGACTGCTGCGGTCTCGTCGAACAGATCGTTGATCTTCATCCAATCCCTGGTGGTTTGGAAGACCTCACGCGTGTAAGGCTCGAAGACGATGCGCTCGCCCAGCCCGAAGCCGAGGACATCAACTTCGTCGTGGTATTCCAGTGGTAGTTCCTTCAGGTAGAAGTGCTTGTACTTCTCCGGTTCAGCATCGATGTCTCGTTGTGCGCGTTGCAACGCCCGGAAATACTTCTCGGCGTCAGCCGGGTCGGCATCGGCGTCGATGATGAATCCGATCATGAACGAGGTATCGGCGACCTTGCGGAAACCTTTCTGCTCGGCAACGTACATTGGGTTCCCGAACAGGTTGGCGGCCTGGAGAGTCCCGTCGAGGAGGCCAGCGAGACGATCCTGCGGGCCTCCCTTGTAAACAAGCTCAATCTCGTTGGCCGGGAGGATCTGCTGAAGGGCCGAGAGAGCAGAGAAATGACTTCCCGAGTGGTAACCGACCGCCACAGGGACGCCAGCCAGGTCGGAGGGCCGTTTCACGAAGGAGTCGCCGGGAACGTAGATACCGGCAGGTGCCATCGAATAGGCGTTCCCCCACATCTTGCCGTGCGATGTTGCCGCGGCCTGGTTGACGGCCCAGTGACACGCTGATCCGACCGCACAGGCATTGCCTTCGGCCATCTTCTCGAAGGCGCCGCTGCGATGTTCGCCACCTGACGACACCGTGCTCGCCGCGACCTGGGTGTTGGTCAGTTGATTGTCGGCGAACTCGTAGTCGAGACCTTCGTCGGTGAAGTATCCCTTGTCCTCTGCGACCCACTCCTGAAGCCTTCCGTGTGTTTGGATTCTGAACTTCGCCATCTCGTCTCCTTGTCCTCGTATCCAAAGAGCATACGACAACGAACCATAGAGAGGTAGGGGTGAATCTCATTGGTAGGTTAAAGTTTCTCTATGGATTGGAGACGGGCCGACATCAGCATGCAGCGGCTCGCCGTGTTCGTAGAAGTCGTCGATTCGGCGAGCTATACGGTGGCCGCCGACCGTCTAGAGATCACCCAGCCGTCGGTGTCCTATCACGTGCGTGCGTTGGAGCGGGGACTCGGAGCCAAGCTCATCGTCTACCGGAATCGGACCGTTCACCTCACACCGGAAGGCAGGGAGGTCTACCGGGCGGCGCAAGCGATCTTGAACGAGAACCAGGGTCTGATAGAGACCATCGAGCGGATTCAGTCGGGGCAGGTGGGTCGTTTAGCGATCGGGGCCAGCATCGCCTTCGAGCATCAGTTCTTTTTTGATTTGATCATTTCTCCGTTCCTCGAAGCCCACCCTCGCCTGGCGGTCAATCTCCGTTTCGCCCACAGCATCACACTCGTCGAGGCGGTGGCGACACGCATGCTCGACATGGCGTATGTGAATGATTGGCAGATCCCGGCGGATCTCGAATACGAGCATCTTCACACCTCCGATTTGGTGTTCCTGGTGTCACCCGACCACCCGCTGGCAAGGAAACGGACCGTGTCACCGGCGCAGATCAACGAGGCCGGACTGATCACCGCGCCGGTGGAGCGAAGCGAGGTCATCAGCTTTCAGGAGATGCTTCGGGCTGCTGGGATTCCGTCTCCCAAAGTGGTGATCGAGATCGACGGTGTTCAGGCACGGAAACTGGCGGCACACACCGGCATTGGCGTATTCGCCACCTTCGCTCCCCGTTACGCCGGACGTCACGCCATGGAGCCGCTCCGGACCCTGAAGACGCCGGGTGACTTGCCGACCATCGAATTTGGTTTGGTCACTAGACGAGATCAGCCCTGGTCTGCACCGATGGAGCAGTTCGCCGACTTCCTGCGCAAGGTCAACCGCTCATCCGGTCCGGCAGCCAGGTGACGAGGGCAGGAACAAGAATCACCGCGAGGATCGCCACCGTCAGACCAGCGACGAACGGGAGGATTCCTCGGTAGACGTCGCTTGGCGTCCTCTCCGAGCCGGCGACCGCTGGGGCTTCGGCGCCTTGTGGATATTCACTACCGGCTTACTCGCAACATCGATGGTCTTCTTCGGAACCGGTGACGCAGTTATTGGTGCCACCTACCTGACCGCTGCGGTGGCATCTGCCGGCGCGTTGATCTTCGCCTCGCGATCCCCCGCTTAAAGGCCCTGACACGTGACAACGAACCAATTGCAGTCGGTTGGCGGGGTCATCACCATCGTTGGCTCCACGCTGTTTGTGGCGGCGTGGGCCACATCGACGTTGCTTGGGGACCCTTCGGTGAAGGACGTCGAGCTATCGCGGTGGTTGGCCGTGCCGGCTCATGTGCTCCTGCTCATAGGTCTCGTTGCTGTCTATTTGGTACAGGCGAACCGAGCAGGAGTGTGGGGCCTTGCCGGATTCCTACTCGCGTTCTCGGGATTCGCAATCTTCATTGGCTATGTGGTCGGGGGGTGGTCTGCCGCCATCCCCGAGCCGAGACTCGGACCCGTCGGCCGCATCATGTGGTTGGTCGGTCTGCTCATCCTCGCCATCGTCACCTGGCAGAGCGATGTGCTGTCCCGATGGGCCGGGGTGCTCTGGTTCTCTGGGGCGCTTGTATACGCGAGCACCGTTCCCACCGGACCACAGGACGAACCACATGTCGGTTCACTTCTCGGTGCAGTGTTGATCGCCGCCGGACTTGCCATGGCAGGCTTCGGGTTGCTCAGTTTGGAGGGCTCATGACCCGAGGACCGAACCGGGCGGTCGGGGAGAGTGGAACGATACGATCTTCGTGGATAGTGGGGGTTGCATATTGGGTCGCGGCGCTTCCTGCTACCCGCGGTCAGCCTCAGACATCAAGGGCTGTGCGGGTTGAAGCGCCATAAAGGAGCAAAGGGGCAGCGCGAACAACCGTGGGTGGTGATCTGGAGGTGGCGGGCTGGGTCCGGCCTGTCGAAACTGCACGCATCGTGATCAATCTGATACGGGGGTACGAACTGGAGCGTCTCCTCAAGCCTCAGCTCGAGGTCGGAGAATTCGAGCGTCGGCTCGATTCGGTTCTGGCTCACACGACTCCCACGAGCTGAGGGTCAACTGGAGTCGCGGCACACGCGGGTATTACTCGGAGCCGAGTGGTGTGATCTGGGCGAGGGTCTTCTGGATAGCCTCGCCGTGGACTTCGAGGTCGTAGCGGGCTTGGAGGTTGAGCCAGAACCGGTCGCTTGTTCCGAAGAACCGTGAAAGTCGAAGGGCGGTGTCGGTGGTGATCCGTCGCTTGCCGTGGACGATCTCGTTTATCCGCCGGGGGGGAACTCGAATCGATACGGCGAGACGATGCTGGGTCAGCTCCAGCGGCGTGAGGAACTCCTCTTGCAGGATTTCCCCTGGATGTATCGGCTGGTGGATATTGGTCATTCGCACACCTTCAGTGGTAGTCGACGATCTCCACATCCTCTGCACCGGCGTCGGTCCATCGGAAGCAGATCCGCCATTGTTGGTTGATTCGTATGCTGTGTTGGCCTTTCCGGTTTCCTTTCAGCTTCTCCAAACGGTTGCCGGGTGGGATCCGGAGGTCACTCAGGTTTTCGGCGGCGTCGACAAGCAGCAACTTCCGATGGGCCGTTCGCTGCAGCTCGGGACCCAGCAGCTTGGAGCGTTCCCGTTGCCAGATCCTCTCCGTCTCTTTGTCGGCGAAGGATCTGAGCACCTCTGGAACCATAACGTGTCACGTCAATAACGTCTAGCGTTATAGCCGAGCCGAGCCGAGCCGAGCCGTCGAGTTTCTGGAACGAGGTGGAGTTAGATTGCATCGGTTCTCACGATGTCAAAGTCTCACCACGTCTCACGAGGTCTCACCCGGCTCGCTCCACGACCGCCCCACAGACCAGTTGCAGCCCGCCGTTTCCCCTGGTCAGAGGCTTTTGACCACATCCTTCGCAACGAGGGGGTCACGGGTTCAAATCCCGTCAGCTCCACTGAATCCCCTGGTCAGGGGGCTTTCTCGACTCGGATGCCCATCGTTCTGTGCTGGTGTCTGGCTCCCGATGCCACACAGGTGTGCGACAGCTCGTCGTTGTTGAATCCCAACCGAGGCGAGCGGTGATCAAGCGAGATCCGGGCGACTGTGTCGGACCGATTCCCATAGAGGGCGCGCTATCCCAGGACTGAGCCATGCGGCCCCGACTGTAGGCAACGACGATAGGTCTGCCGCTCCAAGACGGACCCTAGGGCCCGATCGTGAGGGTGTGTCCGGTGACGGTGTAGGTGGCGACCTCGGCACGAGGTCTATCTCGGATCTCTGAACCGCAATTGAAGTCAATGCTGCCCGAATGAAGTGTGATGTATCCGGTGTTCCGGGCCCTCGGCTGGACAAGTGTTGAGATCTGTATCCCCCGTTGAGGCTGGAAGGTGAAGAAGAACCAGTACTCCGAGGTGTTATTGACGAAGTCGACGCGGACAGTCGTGCCTGGCTCGAAGTCGACACCGCCGTCTGTGTAGATGCAGTTCTCACCGTCCCAGGTCAGCGTCACGGTGTCAGCCGCGACGAGACCCGGTGGTGGCAGCACATCACCGGTCGGAGCGCGCGGGATGGTGACCAGCCCGCCGGCCACCTCAGCACTGAGGTCTTCGATCGTCGCCAGATTTTCGGCGGTGAGATGCTCAGAGCGTGCCAGTCCGACCGCTCCCTGACTCAGTCCCGCCATAGTGATTCCGGGTGCGAACTCACCGTCGACATATTCTCGAATGGTGTCGAAGACCGCGACATCCCATTGTCGAATCGCCGAAGTCAGGACGTGAGGTCGCAAGTCACCTGGGACGCCGATCGACCAATCCGACTCGGATCCGATGACCCAGCGGTGAATCCCCGTCTGCTGGAACTGCTCTTCGGCAGCTTCAATGACTCCCGAAGTGGCATCACCCGCAAACGCCAGCACGACATCGGCGTTTTGCTGGTAGAGCACCTCGGCAGCGGCCCGCCCGTCATCGATGTCGCGGGATCCAGTTACGGTGTAGATGGACGCGATGTCGACATCCGGGCGCACGGAACGTACTCCAGCCTCGAAGCCGGCACGCCACCGCTCACTCGTATCATCTTGGTAATTTCCCACGAATCCGACGACGCCCGTGTCGGTTGTGAGGGCAGCCGCGATGCCCCCAAGATATCCGGCTTCTTGGTCGGCGAAGTAGACCGCACGTGCTCCCGATGGAGCGAGGACCCCGTTTATGACTGCGAAGGCTGTGGCTGGGTAATCGGCGATGACTTCCTCTACCCACTGCCAGCCCGAGTTGCCGTTGTCGATGAAGATGAGGTCGATGCCACTCTCCGCAAGCTCCCGGTACTTAGCCTCCAGGTCCGTGAATCTGCCAGTTAGCTCTTCGACTTGAACGCCGAGCTCGCGTTCGGCTCGCTCCGTCCCCGTCTGGGCGAGTCCTTCCTGTTCATCTGGCAGATTGGGCATGAGCAGGGCAACGCGGGCAGGCTCAGGTGCGGCCGCAAGTGTGATGCCGACCACTGCGCCGGTGATCACGACTGCGATTAAGGCGGCGAGCGCCCAGAGACGCCGCTTGGCTGCCATCGCCAGCCTGCGTTCCGTGGCTAGACGTTCGGCCTCGGCTGTCTCGAGCTGATCTCGAACCTGAACGGAGGCTTGAAGGTACTCGAGCTCCTCCGCCGTCAGTCGCATGTTGGAATCCGACGCCCATTCTTCGTAAACCTGGAGCCGGGACCCCGCCAGCAGGTAGTCGCGGGCTCGTTCGGCCTCTTCCCACTCGTCCATCGCAGACCGCATTGCGGCGTGACGCCGTATGTCCTCGTGCGCCTCTTTGATCCACACCCGGAGTCGCACCCACTCGGTGAGGAGCGCCTCGTGAGCAACCTCGATCGTTGGGGAGCCGGATACTCGGTCTCGGTCCAGAGTCAGGAGACGGTTCTGGGTATAGACGTCAATGACCCTCTGCAGCGCCACGATGTCGACGTCGAGTCTGGTGATCTCCGAAGCGAGGACGCGGCGTCGTCCCAGATGATCTCCGGCGGCAATGGTGACGAGGCGGAGAAACAGTTGTTTAGCTGCTGCCCGCTCGACGTCCTCTAACCGCTCGTACAGGTCTTCGGCCTTTCTGGTGACTGCGCCCTCTATCCCGCCCATCTCGCGGTAGATGTCGAGGGTCAGGGTGTCCTCGATTCTGCGATCGAACAGTTCTGAGAGCGAAAATTGGAAGAGGGGTAGCGCCCCGGGCTCTCCGGCTACGTCGGCAAGCAACGTCGCCAGTAGCGCGGGCTGAATCGAGACGCTGGCCTTCTCCGCTGGCTCTTGTGCGGCCGACTCGAGCTCATCCGGAAGTAGAGGAATGACATTGATGACCCCTCCTCCGAGCATTGCCCCGAACTTTGGATGCGTGAGTGGCTCGCTATAGAAGTCGGAACGGAGAGTCACGAGGGCAAAGACCCGACCGTGCGGATCCTCGAGTGCTGTGGTGAGCTGGGTGAGGAAGCGACCTCGCGTCTCCTCGTCGTCCACAAGCGTGAACAGCTCTTCGAACTGGTCGATGACGAGCAGGAGCCGGGTGTCTGCGTCTGGCAGCACTCTGAGAGCAGCGCGCAGCAGTCCTGTCTCAGGAGCTGCGAGCTGTTCACGAAGGGTGTCGGGCGTATCCAGCGAACTACGCAACAATGCGACTTCAGCCTCCGCGAATGGATGCGAGCCGGGCACCATCTGAGCGACCAACCAG